>Ga0181524_10000456_pt1 | contig 49396 bp, 55 predicted proteins | sample PEATcosm2014_Bin_34_FD_119761 | JGI IMG/M metagenome (GOLD analysis project Ga0181524, IMG submission 119761) | Peatland microbial communities from MTU Mesocosm Facility, Houghton, MI, USA - PEATcosm2014_Bin05_60_metaG | ecosystem: Environmental > Terrestrial > Soil > Wetlands > Peat | place... | reverse complement strand
TACGTGACGATCTTCGGGCCGAGCCTCTCCTGGTTCGTCACGATCCTCGGCGTCCTCGTGATCATCGGGGCAATCGCTGAGGTGATGGCCTGGGTCTACGGTCCGATCCGCGGCCTGGCCGTCGCGGCTCGAGCGGGTGATCTTCCCCCCGTTCTGCAAAAGGTCAACCGCAACGGCATTCCCGTCTCGCTGATGATTCTGCAGGGGGTCATCGTGACGGCCTGGGGCTTGGTGTTCGTCGCCCTTCCGGGCGACGTCAACTCGGCCTTCTGGGAACTCTTCGCACTGGCCACGACCGTCTACCTGGTGATGTACTTCATCATGTACGCGGCCGCGATCAAGCTCCGGTACAAGGAACCCGACACTCCGCGGAAGTTCCGCGTTCCGGGCGGCAAGCTCGGAATGTGGCTCATGGCCGGCTGGGGGTTCGCGGCCATGGGCTTCGTGTTCGTGATCGCCATGGTGCCTCCGAGCCAGATCCCCGAGGGTACTCCCCTGACGTACGAGATCTTCCTGGTCGTCGGGACGGCCGTAGTCGTCGCGGTGCCGTTCGTCATTTACTGGCTCCGAAAGCCCCACTGGATACCGAAGGCCCCCGCCGGCGGCGCACCGTCTGCCGTCACCTCTCGGACAAAGTCGCAGGATGACCCCCCGGCGGAGACGAACTGATGCCGAAAGCTCGACGTGGCAAGGAAACGACGGCCGTGATTCCTCGGCCGACGGTCGAGGCGCTCTTTCTCGGGCCCAAATCGGAGAACCGGGACATCTTCACCTCTCTGCTGGGCTTCCTCGTAGAGGAACACCTTCACTGGCGACGGGATTTCCACCCGAGGGACGCCGCGGTCGTCACCCCTGCCGAGATGCGGGCCGATCCGTTCCTGGCGACGACGGATCGCATGCGGTCCGTCCTGCTGGAACTATCGGCTCGTCTCAAGGATACCTCTACCCCGTGGTTCTCCCGGCGGTATCTCGGGCACATGAACTCGGATACCCTCATGGTGTCGAACCTGGCCTACATGGCCTCGATCCTCTACAACCCGAACAACGTGGCGTACGAATCCTCCATCGCGACATCGCACATGGAGATCGAGGTGGGTGCGGACTTTGCGAAGCTGATGGGATATGATCCGGCAACGGCGTGGGGGCATGTTACCACGGACGGGACCGTCGCCAATTACGAAGGACTGTGGCTGGCGCGAAACCTGAAGTCATTCCCGCTCGCCGTGAAGGAGGCAAGCCCCGGTCTCGTACGCGGCAGGGCGGAGTGGGAACTGCTCAATCTGCCGACTTCGGAGGTATTCGACCTCCTGGACGCCACCAAGAAGAACCGTTCGTTCGCGCGGTCGCTCAAAGCTTCCGTGCGGGGCACAGGCACCGGCCGCGGAACGCCGGGAAAGGTGTTCGTCCCTTCGAGCCGGCACTACTCCTGGGAGAAGGCGGTCGACATTCTCGGGATCGGAGTGGACCAGCTCGTGAGCATTCCGGTGGACGATGATTTCCGCATGGACCTCGACCGCCTCCGAGCGGCCCTCGACGACTGCGTGGAACAGGAGACACCGGTCCTCGCCGTTGTCGGGGTGGTCGGTACCACCGAGGAAGGAGCCATCGACGATATCGGTGGGATCGTCCGGTTGCGCCAAGAGTTCCAGCGTCGGGGTCTCGCGTTCTACTTCCATGTGGATGCCGCCTACGGCGGTTACGGGAGGAGCCTTTTCCTCGATGCGAACGGACGGTTCCTCGCCTACGCCGAGCTCCAACGCCGGCTCACGTCGGAAGGCCTCACGAACTGGGGGCCGGGAATCCCGAGCCGGGAGGTGTGGTCCGCCTACAAGGCGATCCCGTTCGCGGACTCGGTGACCATCGACCCCCACAAGATGGGATACGTCCCGTACTCGGCCGGGGGGATCGCCATCCGGGACCGGCGCATCCTTGGACTCGTCTCCTATACAGCCGCGTACGTCTTCGACGCCAAGACCCCGCTCGACGTGAACCTCGGAAGCGTGATCCTGGAGGGGTCAAAATCCGGTTCCGCCGTGGCGGCCGTTTGGGCCGCTCACCGCCTGCTGCCCCTCACGATGGAGGGATACGGCCAGATCATCGCCCGAAGCATCGAAGGAGCCTACCACTTCGAGAAGACGCTCGAAACGGTCCGTGAGTTCAGCGTGGGGGGGAAGACGATGGTCTGTCAGCCTCTCCTCCTGCGTCCCGACTTCAACATCGTCTGCATGGCGTTCAACCGGAAAGGCAACCGAGACCTGGAGAAGATGAATGGGCTGAACGAAGCGATTTACCATGCCTCCTCGTACGAATCGGGTCCCCTCTACGGAGACGAGTGGATCACTTCTCACACCGAGCTGACGAAGGAGATTTACGGAGACGCGCCCCGAAGCTTCCTCGACCGATTGGGCATCGCCCACCGAGAGTGGGATCGGGTCGGAACGGTCTACGTGCTGCGCAGCTGCGTGATGCACCCGTGGATCGCGAAGCACACTACCTATCCGGAGCGATGGCTGTCCTACATCGAGATCATGAAAAAGGAGATCGCCGAGATCGTCTCGAAGTGAACGGCGCGCGCGGGCGGTCATCGCCCGCGAGGAGCTCACGGGGTCGTTCGTAGGGCGACGTCGCGTCCCGTCCGGAAACCCACCCCTTTTCAGAGGTGGTGCCGGGGCCAGGATTCGAACCTGGGAACTCCTGCGAGAGCAGATCTTGAGTCTGCCGCCTTTGGCCGCTCGGCCACCCCGGCGCGGCTGCGGGGAGGGGACGGGGGATTATCCTTCTTCGCTCCCCTCGTCCGGGTCGTCTTCGGTGGGCAGCGGGAGCGCGACGGCGCCCTTGTCTCGGGGCACGGGTGCGGTCCCCTCCCAGGTTCGGGGCCGCGCCGGAGGGGGACGGGGCCGGACCTGCGTCCGGCGTTCGCGCCCGCAGGCCAGGCAGGTCCGGACCCTTCGCCCCGAGCGGAGGCGGGTCCGGACGGTCCGGCCCTCGACCCAGAACACCGAGCAGCCTCGGCAGTACAGCTCCCGGTACTCGGCGGGGAGCCGGACGTTGTAGCGCGTCCCCACCTTGCGCGCGAGGACGACGTACCGGTCCGCGAGCTCGGGATGGTCCCCCGACGCCTCGCGCACGGCCAGCGCGAACAGGTCGTCGATCCGCTCGCGGGCGATCCGCACCATGGCGCCGGTGCGCCGGCCGCGCCGTCCGGCCGACCTCACGGTTGGGGCTGCTGGCATACGGGGCAGTAGACCGCCGGCTGGGCGATCACGGTTCCGCAGCGGGTGCAGAACTTCGCGTTCGGCGGGGGAGGAAGGGGCCCCACGGCCCCGGGGATCGCGTTCGCCGGGACGAGGTACGGCCCGTACGGCAGCACGACCGGGTAGCCTCCCGGCGCGATGGGCGGGGTCGGGAACCTGGTCGTCGGCGGAGGCGGCGGCGGAACGGCCGATGGAATCGGGGACGCCGCGTCGGCCTGCGGCAGCGTGTAACCGCACTTGGTGCAGAACAGGGCCCCGGCCGGGCCGTTTTCCCCGCAGTGGAGACAGACGGGCACGGGGACGGCAAGGTATATTCGGTATATCTCCGTCTGGTCCCCCGGTGAGACCCCGTTCGGTCGCGCTCGTCACCCGGGACCCGGCCCTCTACCACGATCTGGCCGGCTTTCTGCGGGAGCGTCGGCTGCCGTCGGTCAGCCTCCTTCCCGGTGACCGCATCCCCGACCGGGTCGCCGTCGTCCTGACGTCCGCCGACGAGCGGGACCTGATCGACCACCCGAACGTTCTGGCGGTCACCGAGGGCGGCGACCGCAGGGCGCTCGGCGCCGCGATCGCACAGGCGCTCGGGCCCGCGGACCCGGCCGAGGAACTCGTCGTCGGCATCGACCCGGGGCCGCGCCCCGGCTACGCCATCCTCTCGGGCGGAACGTTCCTCGGCGAAGGGATCCTCGAGGCCCCGGAGGCCGCCGGGTCCCTGGCGTCGCAGATGCGGCACCGGTTCCCGGGCCGGCTGCTGCGGTTCCGCGTCGGGACCGGCGATCCCCCGGCGAGGAACCGGATCGTCAACGCGCTGGTCCCCCGTTTCCGCGCGGTCGAGCTGGTCGACGAGAACGGCACCACCCCCCGCGGGCGACGCCGACCCCGCGACGCCGTGGCGGCGCGGTCGATCGCGAGGACCCCCGGCGCCCCGGTCCGGGACCCGCTCGTCGCGACGTTCACCCCGGGAGAGATCGCCAACCTGCAGCGCCTGAGCCGGGAGGGCAGCGGGGGCCGCGTCACGATCTCCCGCAGCTCGGCCGATCGCGTGCTCCGGGGCGAGATCACCCTCGCCGAGGCCGTCGACCAGGCGATCTCTGCCGGACGGCATCCGGCGGGGAACCCGCCGCACGGCGGCCGCGCCCGCGAACCGCTTTAACCCCGCCTTGGCTCGAAGCCCTGTGACGTCTTCCGAAGAGGTCGAGGCGCGCGCCCTGCGCGCAGCGCTCGAGAACGCCCTCGACCACGACGGGGTCGCGCACGCGTCCGCGGTGATGGCGCGACTGCTCGCGACGGACCCGTCGCTCCGGACCCGGGCCGAGGAGATCCGCGCGCTCGTCTCCCGCACGGTCGCCGAGATCCGCGGGCTGCCCCCGGCGGAGATCGAGGACCGCCTCGCGGCCCTGGGGGGCCGGGTGCTCGGCCGCCCGCCCCCCGACAAGGACGCCGGGGGCGAGTTCCCCGAGCTGCCGGGGGCGGTCCCCGGCAAGGTCGTGATGCGGATGGCCCCGTTCCCGAACGGCGTCCTCCACCTCGGCCACGGCCGCCTCCTCTACGTGCACCAGTACTACCGGGAGCGCTACAACGGCAAGATCCTGCTCGTGTTCGACGACACGGCCGGGTCGGAGGAGAAGCGCGCGGAGCCGGAGTTCTTCGACCTGATCCAGGAGGACTGCGAGCTCGCCGGGGTCCACCCGGACGCGGTCTACTACAAGTCGGACCGGATCGAGTCCCACTACCCGTGGGCCCGGAGGGTCATCGACAAGGGCGGCGCCTACGTCTGCACCTGCCCAGCCGACCTCCTCCGGGAGAACCGGGCCCGCGGGGCGGCGTGCGCGCACCGCGACCAGCCCCCGGGGGAAACCGTCGACGCCTGGCAGCGGATGCTCGACGGCGGGTACGCGCCCGGCGAGGCGGTCCTGCGGCTCCGGACCGACATCGCGGACCCGGATCCCGCGTTCCGCGACCGCGTGCTGTTCCGCATCAGCGACATCGACCACCCCCGGATCGGCCGGAAGTACCGCGTCTGGCCGATGCTGGAGTTCTCCTGGGCCGTGGACGACGTCGAGCTCGGGGTCACCCATGTCCTCCGCGGCAAGGAGCTCGTCATCGAGGACCGGATGCAGCAGTACGTCTGGGCGCTCCTCGGCATTCGGGGACCCCCGTTCCTGCACTGGGGCCTCCTGCGGGTCCGGGAGGCGAAGGTCGCGAAGAGCAAGGCGAACCGGGACGTCCGCAGCGGCCTCTACGACGGGTGGGCCGACCCGCGGACCTGGTCGCTGCGCTCCCTCGACCGCCGGGGGATCTCGATGGACTCGCTCCGCGCGTTCATCCTCTCGTTCGGCCTCTCGCTCTCCGACATCGATGTCGCGGCCGAGAGCCTGTACTCCGAGAACCGCAAGCGGATCGACGCAACGACCGTGCGCCGGGCGTTCGTGGCCGACCCCCTGCGGGTCGACGTCGAGGGGTACCCGTCCGACCTCGCGACCGTCCCGCTGCCGAACCACCCGGACCGCCCCGAGCTCGGCACGCGGGAGGTGCGGGCCGGTCCGTCGTTCTACCTGCCCCGCCACGACGTGGTCGAGCGCCCCGGGGCCGAGGTCCGGCTCAAGGACCTGATCAACGTCCGGCTGCCGGCCGAGATCCCGGCCGCGGGGCCCGTGCGGGCGGAGTTCACGAGCCGGGAGAACCGGCGGCTTCCCCGCCTCCAGTGGGTGAGCGTCGACGGCGCGGTCGCGGTCGACCTCCTCGGGACCGACGGATCGCATTCCACGGGCCTGGCCGAGGTGGGCCTCGCCTCCGCCCGGCCGCGCGACGTGATCCAGTTCGAGCGGGTCGGCTTCGTTCGGGTGGACGGATCCTGGGTGCCCGGAACCACGCCGCTCAAGGCCGTCTACGGCCACCCGTGACGTCCGGGCCGACCCTTTTGTAGCCGTCCGACGTGCGCCGGCGGATGAAGTTCCTGCACACCTCCATCACGGTGCGCCGGATGGACGAGAGCCTCGCGTTCTACACGGAGGTCCTGGGCCTCGAGTTCGAGCGGCGCCGCGCCATCCCTGAGAACCACGCCGAGATCGCGTTCGTCCGGGACCCCGCGAGCGGAGCGCGGATCGAGCTGACGCACTGGGAGGGCAAGGAGGAGTTCGATGCGGGCGAACAGCTCGACCATCTCGCGTTCGAGGTGGCCGACCTCGACCCCTGGCTCGCGGCCGCCCGCGCCCGGGGGGTGCGGGTCGCCAAGGAGCCGTACCGCCTCGCCGGGGGGTCGGGACGGATCGCCTTCGTCCTCGACCCGAACGACGTCTGGATCGAGCTGATCGAGCGGTCCCCGCCGACCGCCTGACGGCAGCGGGTCGTGCTCGGCGAGGTCGCCGCCCCACCGGCCCCGCGGCCCCCGCGGCCGCTCGCCGCCGTCTTCGTCGCGACGTTCTTCGTCCGGTTCTCCTTCGGGATCACGATCGCGGTCTTCGCGAATTACATCACGGGCCATTCCAGCGGCTTCACCCCGCAGGAGTTCGGGACGGCCGGGCTCGTGAGCTCGATGGCGCCGATCGGCGAGTTCTCGACGGTGCTCCTGTCGGGGGCCGCGGCCGACCGCTGGGGACGGTACCCGGTCCTCTTCGGGGGGATGGCGGGCGCGGCCGTCATGTTCGCGGTCGTCGCGGCGACCCGCTCCGCCCTCGTCCTGGGCGCCGCGAACTTCCTGTTCGGCATCGCCAGCGGGGCGATCCTCGCGGCGAGCCTCGCCGTGGTCGCCGACCGGTCCGGGGCGGACGAACGGGGGCTCGAGATGGGCCGCTTCGACGCGGTCAACCTCTCGGGCTGGATCGGGGGGTACGCCTTCGGCTTCGGGGCGCTCGGGACCATCGCGAACTCCCGGCTCTCCCTCGTCTTCCTCGTCGGCGCCACCGCCCTCATCGCCGGGATCGTCGGTGCGAGCGCACTCCTGCGGGGGGCTCCCCGGCGGACGCCGGTGCGGTCGTTCTCCCTCCGCCACGTGCTGCGCAGCGCCTTCCGCGGGACGGTCCTCGTCGTCACACTCCCGTGGCTCGTGATCTATTGCCTCATCGGCACCGCGCTCGTCTACTTCGCGCCGGCCGCGACGGGGATCGGCATCCCGCCCCTCTACCTCGCGGCGGCGATCGGAGGGGGCGGCGCGCTCCTCGTCCTCACCCAGCCGTTCTACGGCCGACGGGCCGACCGGATCGGGCGGACCCGCATGATGACGGTCGGGGCGACCGGGTTCATCCTGCTCCTCGGGTTCGCGAGCCTCATCATCGCTTACGGGGCCGCCTGGCCGCTGCTCGTCGCGCTCGGCGCGAGCGCGGCGCTGGCGCTCGCCTACGGCCCGGCCGCGCTCGCTGCGCTCGCCGACCTCGCCGTGGAGCTCAGCCGTGCGACGACGATGGCGATCTACTCGCTCACCATCTCGCTCGGAATGTTCGTCGGCCTCGCCGCCTCGAGCCAGCTGCTCGCCCGGTTCGGCGACCGCGGGCTCTACCCGTTCTTCGGGGCGATCGCGCTCGTGCTCGGCGTCCTGACCGCGGTCCGCTGGGCCGAGGCCCGACGGGCTACGATTCCGGTTCGATGATGATGTGCCGGAGCACCGGATAGGTCGACCGCAGCTCGAGGCTGACCTGGTCGATCGCCGCCTCGAGCTGGTCGGTCGTCAGCCCGTCCTGGAAGTTGATTCGCAGGGCCACGAGCGCGTCGTCGGGGCCGAGCTGCATCGACTGGGCCGACCGCACCCGGGCGACCCGCGGGTCCCGCTCGACGAGCGCGAGCATCGACCGGGCGACGTCGGGGTCGAGGGCCCGGCCGATGAGGTACGCCCGGCTCTCGGCCGTGAGGACGAACCCGGTGGCGACGAGCAGGAACCCCTCCAGGGCGGCCACCGCCCCGTCGAGCGCGTAGTCGTGGGTCCGGTAGACGACCAGCAGGCCGGCGAAGGCCACGACGGCCCCGACGATCGAGACCAGGTCCTGGTAGAAGACCGCCTTCAGCCCCTGGTGGGCCGACTCGAGGAGCGCCGCCAAGGTCTGGCGGGAGATCCGCAGCTCCCGCAGCGTGATCCAGATCCCGATCGCGCTCACCGCGCAGGTCGCTCCGACGACCAGGAGCCCCTCGGCGATGTGCGTGACGGGGTGCGGGGCGACCGCCTGGTCGATGCCGGTGACGAGGGCCACCACCCCCGTCGTCGTGAACGTCACGACGATCGAGACGAACGCCCAGAAGAACCGCTCCTTGCCGAACCCGAACGGGTGCTCGTAGTCGGGGGGGCGGCGCGAGCGGTAGAGTCCCCACAGGAGCAGGGCGCTCCCAACGAGGTCGGTGATGGCGTAGATCGCCTCGGCCAGCACCGTCCGGCTGCCCGAGACGATCGCGACGGAGAGGTTCAGGGTGAAGAGACCGGCGTTCAGGAACAGGGTGGCAACGAGGATGACCTGAGGTCGCATCGTGCTCGGGGGTGTCCCTCGGGACCGACATCCACCGCGGCCCGGGCGATAAAGCGTTCTGCGGGGGCCGCCCGACGCGCGCAGGACCAACCATTAAATCGCGCGGACCGGTGCGCGCCCGCAGGCCGAACATGAGCACCCCTCCGATCCACGGCACGGCCGGGGCCGCCCCCGGGAGGACGGCGGAGGTCCCGGCGCGACGGTACGCCCGCCCCCTGTTCCACTTGCTGGGACTTCCCCCGGGCAAGCGGACCCGGCTCCGACGGCTCCTGTACGACCACGGCCCCGGCGGCGGCACGATGCTCGTGCTTCCGATCGACCAGGGGCTCGAGCACGGTCCGGTCGACTTCTTCGCGAACCCCGCGTCGCTCGACCCGAGGTACCAGTACGAGCTCGCCCGGGACGGGAACTTCAGCGCGATCGCGCTCCACGTCGGGCTCGCCGAGAAGTATTTCTCTGAGTTCGCCGGCGACGTCCCGCTCATCCTCAAGCTGAACGGAAAGACCGGGATCCCGTCCGACGCCCAGGCGTTCAGCCCGCTCACCGGGTCCGTCGAGGACGCCGTGCGGCTCGGCGCGGATGCGGTCGGCTACACCATCTACGTCGGGTCGCCGGCCCAGGACCGGGACCTCCGCCAGTTCGCCGAGGTCCGGCGCGACGCCGAGAGGCTCGGAATGCCGGTGATCGTCTGGGCGTACCCCCGCGGCGAGGCGGTCGCGAAGAAGGGAGGCAAGGAGAGCCTCTACGCGATCGACTACGCGGCGCGCGTCGCCCTCGAGCTCGGCGCGGACGTCGTGAAGGTCAACTACCCAGTCGCCTCCGAGAAGGACGCGGAGAGCCCGCCCCCGTACAACGCGCTCCACCTCTCCCCGGACGACGCGTTCCGCAAGGTCGTGGAGAGCGCCGGACGCGCCCTCGTGCTCGTTTCGGGCGGCGAGAAGATCGGCGACGCCGAGCTGCTCCGCAAGGTCCGCTCCTCGATGGATGCCGGCGCGACCGGGATCATCTTCGGGCGCAACCTCTGGCAGCGCCCGAGAGACGAGGCGCTCCGCCTGACGCGAGAGCTCCATGCGATCTTCCGGGAGTACGCGCAGCCCTCGACCTAGGCCGGCGCTGCGGCTCCTCATCGTTCTGGCGGGCGAGGACCACCCGAAGGCGTGCACGGGCCGACGCCTCCTCCGCTGGGGGCGCGTCCAGGAGGTCCCCCGCGGGGGCGCGGGCTCCCCCGGCCCGGTCGTCCTCGACCCGCACGCGTCCACGCCGCTCTCGGGGGCCGACCGGGAGCTGGCCGAGCGGGGCGGCGTGCTGGTCGTGGACTGCTCCTGGAACCGTCTCGCGTCCCGGGGGTCGTTCCCCGGGGCGGGATCCGGCGACCGGCCCCGCGGAGCCCGTCGACGGCTTCCGATCCTCATCGCCACGAACCCCCAGCACTACGGACGCGTGGCCGAGCTGAACACCGTGGAGGCCCTGAGCGCCGCGGTCTACATCCTCGGACGGCCCGAGGAGGCCGGCCCGCTGATCGCCGGGTTCCGCGGGGGCGACGAGTTCCTCGAGGTGAACCGGACCCGGCTGGACCGGTACCGGCAGGCGGCGCTACCGGCCGACGTCGCGGACGCGGAGCGGGCGCTCTTTGGGGGAACGTGACCCCTGTCGCCTCATTCGTTCGCGGGCGCCCAGGCGCCGATGACGAGGAACGCCACGACCGCGATCGCGACCCCGGCGATGGTGGGGAGGGCGGACTCCGTGAACGTCGGGACGTTGTAGTACGAGAGCCCCATGAACAGCGCCCAGGCCGCCCCGACGGCGATCGCGACGCCGAACCAGACGAACGGCGTGATGCCCCGCGCCGGGGGCGCCGGGTCCGCGCTCACGGGCTCACCCACAGGATCCCCCAGAGGCCCATGATCTGCCCCTGCTGGGACCCGGTCATCCACGTCGACTCGCCGGCGGGGTTGTAGACGTACGAGACCGGGCTGACGAGGCCGTACACGTAGACCCCCGCGGCGAGGGTCGCGGTCTCGTTCAGCACGGAGCCGACCTTGAGGGGCATCGTCGTCCCGGCGACCGGGACGAGGTTGCCGCCGGTGGTGTTGATCGTGTAGATCCCGAACTGGTACGGGAGGGTGTCGCCGTGCGCGGCGAGGTATTCCTGCTGGCCGTTCGGGTCGGTCGACGTCACGTTGACGAGGTAGTTGTCGATCCCGATGGTCGACATCGGGACATAGTAGTGGAACGACACGACGCCGGGCGTCGCCGTGAGGGTCGGCCCCGGCACCGAGTTGTTGAAGAGCCCCTCGTCGTCCCCGGTCAGGACGACCCCGTTCGCGGCCCACACGGGGGGATTGTAGATGTCCCCCTCACCTCCGTTCGACTCGTACTGGGCGAGGCTCGCGGTGCCGGTCGCCGGGAGGACGACCAGCGCCGCCATGTCCTGGCCGAACCACGGGCCGTTGTACTCAGAGTCCGGGGCGCCGTACACCCCCGGGATCGAGGGCGCCTGGAAGAGCCAGTACGACATCGCGTCCGGGATCACCTGGATGTCCACGACCGGCAGGTTCCGGAACGGGATGTAGAAGCCGCACGTCGCGCCCTCGGCCGTCGCGTTGACGGCCACCCACTGCCCGGCGTGGACCACCATCACGTCCGAGAACGACCCGACGATTGGTCCGGCCTCGTGGACCTCCCAGTAGTACTGGTGGCCAACGAGGCTGAAGTACTCGCTGCCGGCCGGCGGGTCCGCCGGAGTCCCGATCGCCGTCGAGTCCGAGAGGGTCAGGGGGGAGGTCGCGACCAGGACGGTGACGATCAGGACGACGACGACGGTGATCCACGTGCGCTCGGCGCCCTCCCGCCGCGGGCGGGGGGTCCGGCGCTCGAACTTCACGTCGGAGATCGGCACCGTCGGCTTCGGGTGCGTCGACTGGGCCATCTTGCGGATGATCTCGTCCAGCGAGAGGCCCTGGACCGTCAGCAGCTCTCCCTTGAACATCGTCAGGAGGATGTTCGCCACGAAGAACAGCTGGGCCCCGATCGAGACGACGACGAAGACGGTGAGCCAGACTTGATCGGCGACGACCGCGGGATTGAGCGGGAAGATCAGCGACCGACGGAGGATCCCGTCCGACCCGAGGAGGTCCATGAACATGACGAGGCCGCTCCAGCCGATCGCGGTGGAGACGAAGTGGGCCTGCGCCAGCCGCGGCGAGTACCACAGGCGGCCGGCGAGGAGCGGGAAGGCGGCGTAGACGACCGCGAACCCGCCGGCGGCGATCGAGAGGAGGGCGATGGCGTGGAAGTGGCTCACGATGAACAGCGTGTTGTGGAGGTCGATGTCGAAGCTCATCGTGTTGTTGTCGGGACCCGTGAGGCCGCCGGCCATCGTCCCGGCGAACGAGAGGAGGAGGAACAGGGTCACCGCGTTCCACTGCCATTCCCCTTTCTTCACGCCCTTCGTCGTCATCCAGATCGTGAAGAACGTGATCGCCGACGGAATGACGATCAGGAACGTCAGGGCCATGGTGGTCCACGCGGCCCACGGCGGGACCGGCGTCAGGTAGAGGTGGTGGATCGACAAGAGCGGGGTGAGGATGGTGAAGACCACGGCCGCGACGAAGGCGGCGCGGTAGCTGTAGATCGGCCGCTTCGCGAAGATGGGGACGAGGAAGTAGAACGCGGTGATCGGGATCAGGAACAGTACGTAGACGACACCGTGGCCGAAGAACCAGAACAGGACCTGGTTGACGAGGGGATTCACGGGCCCGACGCCGAAGTAGTTGAAGAGGTCCCAGGTCGAGGAGGCGAGGACGGTCACGTACGACAGCGGGATCAGGACCACCGTGGCGAGGACGAATAGCGCGAACGGGGGGACCCGGTGGACCTGGCCCCGATGGCTCCTCCACCAGTCCCGGAAGTGGAGGAGCATCCAGCCGGACCAGATGATGACCGCGGCGCTGAGCGCGATCCAGCCGAGGTACCAGAGCGGGCTCGCGACGTACTCCGAGAGGCCGCGGATCCCGAGGGGCGAGTAGAAGTACCACCCGGTGGCCGGGAAGTAGTTGTCGTTGAAGATCGGATAGAGGTAGAACGGGCCTTCCATCAGCAGCATGCTGAGGTTCAGGAGGAGGAACGAGAGGTAGTACGCCCACTTGTGGCGCGGGGTGAGCCCGAACGCCGTGACGAAGATGACCCCGAAGAGCGCCAGCTCGAGCTGCTGGGCGAACCCGAACAGCATCCGGATCCCGTGCAGCGTGAGCGCCGAGTACATCTCCTGGTTCGAGAGGTGGAGCGGCTGGCCGAGCGCGAACGCCGTCACCTGCGTCCGCCAGCCGAAGATGTCGACCGCCCCGAGGATCCCCCAGAAGACCGAGGCGATCACCATCAGCATGGTGATCCGGGTCATCCAGTCGCGGTCGAGCTGGAACACCCGCCGGAAGAACGTGCGCTTCGCGAGACGCGACCGGATCGCCTCCTCGGTCCGGTCGAAGAACCGGATGACCGCGGGGGGACGTTCGAAGACGGGAATCGGTTGCTCCGCGGCCGCGCGCTCCGGGGCGGGGGTGTCGCTCGAGGTCATGCTTTCGGCAACCGCGGAAGGGACTGGGCAGGGGATTATCCCGAGTTGGTTTGTACGGACGGACTTTGGGAAGTGCGGCTCACGGGGCCGCCGGAGACGGCCCCGAACCGGTCCGTCCCCCGGAGCTCAGCGGGGAACCGGGAACGTCCGCCCTTCGGTCGGCAGGTGCTCGACGACCACGTCGGCCACGGTCCGCAGCGGGGCCCGGAGCGAGAGGCGCGCCGCGATCACTCCCCCGTACCGTTCGTAGATCCGGGACGTATTCAGCGTCAGGCATCGCCCGCCGTAGAGCGGCCGGCCGGTGAGGTCCGGATCGTGGCCCCGCAGGACCAGCCGCAGGCCGGTGGCGTCCAGGAACTGGTCGAGCTCCCGCGCCCCCCACGGATGGGCCGCCCCCCGACGGATCCGGGACGCGTCGCACTCCGCCCACACGATCTCGCCGAGGCGCACCTCGTCGGGCGAATCGAACGCCGCCGACCACGGGGTCGGAAGGTCCCCGCGGGGAAACCCCGCGTGCGCGAGGTACGCCCCGTTCGAGGTGGCCACCGCGAGCGGTCCGCGTTCGAGGAGGCCGAGGAGACGGTCGTAGCGGAGCGGCCCCGGCCCCCACCGCTCGGCGACCTCGTCCGGAAGGTGGTGGGGCTGCACCGGGATCCGACGGGCGGTCTCGTGGTTCCCCTGGATCAGGAACACCCGCCCCGGCGCCTCCGCCGCCAGGCCGAGGAGGTAGAGCGCGTTCGCGACCGACCCCGGGCCGCAGTCGGCGGGAGCCCGATCGACGTAATCGCCGAGACCGATCAGGCAGCGGTCCCCCGCGCGGAATCGCCGGACGACCTCCTCGGTCGACCGCCAGTCGCCGTGCGTGTCCCCGAACACGATCGCCTCCTCGGCGGCACCGGCCGGAAGCTCGACGAGCGGTGGCCGGACCGGGACTCCGCGTTCGAGGTCGTCCAGCAGGGCGTCCATCCTCGAGGGAGCGAGCCGGAGGATCTCGGACGGGGAGAGGGAGGCAGGTACGGCGGACATCCCCTCGGCCTCGTCCGACCACTAGGAGAGTGCGGGGGGCCGGAGTTCCCGGGGGCCGGTCCGATCGACCGACCCACCCTTTGAACCGGCGCATGCCCTAGGCAACAGGGTCCTAAGCCCTGCCTCGATGGCCCTGCCCGGAACGGGCAGTTTGGCCGAGCTGGAGCACCCCCGCACCGGAATATCGACACCGCCCGCGAAGTAGCCCCGGCAGGAGTTCCGGCCGGCGGGTGCGCGGTGGCCCGCGGCGTTCGAACCTGCGTCGCGAGATCCAGAGTCTCGCATGATTGGCCACTACACTACGGGGCTACGGAGGCGGCCAGCGTCGTGTCGTTGATAAACGTTGCCGCGCGGGGAGCCGCCGGCCGCCACCCCCGACGGGACTGCGGGCCGGACCGCACCCACAAATAGACGAGAGAGGTCCGTCGGCCATCCCTGTCCGGGAGGGCGCATGACGGAGAGGGACGGGACCCGAACGTTCCCCTCTGGATCTTCTCTCCGCTCCGTGGCGCTCTACGCGGCGATCCCGATCGTCGTCGGGGGCGTGGGGCTCGCCGCGTTCGGCGGGACGCTCGACGGGGTCACTTCCCATCTCCCGACCGCGGCGATCGACGTCTTCTACTCGTTCCTGCGGATGTGCGCCGCGTACGCGGCGTCGCTCGGCTTCGCCCTGGCCTACGGCTACTACGCCGCGACGCACCGGCCGAGCGAGCGCGTCATGATCCCGGTCCTCGACATCCTGCAGTCGGTCCCGATCCTCGGGTTCTTCCCCGTGGCGATCTACTTCTTCGTCGGGCTGACGCCGGCGGTCAGCTGGCTCGGGCCGAACATCGCCTCGGTCTTCCTGATCTTCACGTCGATGTCCTGGAACATGGTCTTCGGCGTGTACGAATCGGTGAAGACGCTGCCGGGCGAGCTCCGGGAGGCCGCCGACACGTTCGGCCTCCACGGGTTCCTGCGGTTCCGACGGGTCCTCTTCCCGGCGACGGTCAACCGGCTCGTCTACAATTCGGTCCTTTCCTGGACGGGAGGGTGGTTCTTCCTCGTGGAGGCGGAGATCTTCACCACCAACACCTCGCCGTTGCAGGGGATCGGGAGCTACCTCTCGTTCGCCGCGAGCGGTCACAACACCGACGCCTTCCTCGCGGGGATCATCATCCTCGTCACCGTCATCGCGCTCCTCGATTTCCTGGTCTGGCGCCCGCTCGGCCATCGGGCGGACCGGTACCGCTACGACACGACCCCCTCCGGCGAATCCGATGCGGTCACCCCGACCCGCGACCCCACGGGCCGGTTCCACCGCGCGGCCGCCTACGTGACCCGCGGGGTGCGCACGAGCGTCTCCTGGATCTCCACGCCGCTCGTCCAGCTCGCCTCGATCACCGTCCGGCCGGTGCGACGCACCTCGGCGTTCCAGCGTTCGGTCTTCTACTACCTCGCCCTCGGGGCGATCCTCGTCGCGGTCTGGCTGATGATGATCGCGATCACCGTCAGCGTCTTCCGGGTGTTCACCGGACCGATCTCCGATTCGGTCCGACACCAGATCCTGCTCCTGCCGGTCGCGATGGGGGCGTCGACCCTCCGGATCGCGGCGGCGTACGGGATCTGTCTGGCCGTGGCCCTCCCCCTCGCCATCTACGTGGCGCGACGGCCGAGGGCGACGCGCGTCGGCATGCCGATCATCGAGGTGGTCGCCTCGTTCCCCGCGACGGCGCTGTTCCCGGTGATCATCTTCGAGCTGATCCCCTACATCAGCGCCGAGGGCGCCGCGATCCTGATGCTGCTCACCGGGATGATGTGGTATCTCTTCTTCAACCTCCTCTCGGGGGTCCGCTCGCTGGCGCCCGACCTCGAGGAGGCGGCCCGCTCGTTCGGGCTCAAGGGTCGCGGGTTCTTCCGCCGGGTCCTGTTGCCGGGGCTGTTCCCCGCCCTGGTCACCGGGTCGATCACCGCGTTCGGGGGAGGATGGAACACCCTGATCGTGGCGGAGTACCTCAACGTCCGGGGGGTCCATACGCTGAGCGTGCTCGGGATCGGTCAGCAGATCGACATCGGATACTCGGAACCCGGTGGCACGGCGCTGATGGTGGCGGCGCTGTTCACGCTGGTCGCCTGCGTGGTCGTCATCAACGAAGTCATATGGAAGCCCCTCTACCGGCGGGCCGCGGACCGGTTCCGGTACGACTGAACGGCGGGTCGAAGCGGTAACGGGCGCAGGGGACCGACGATGGCGCTCATCCGGGTCGAGCACGTCGACAAGACCTTCCCCTCGCGCCACGGCTCGATCACCATCATGCAGGACATCTCCTTCGATGTGAAGGACTCCGATTTCCTCGCGATCGTCGGCCCGTCCGGTTGCGGGAAGTCGACGCTGCTCCGCCTGATCCAGGGGCTCGACCACCCCACCGCCGGCCGGATCGAGTTCCGCGACCGGCCGGTCGACCGGGTCTGCATGCAGATGGCGATGGTCTTCCAGAGCTTCGCGCTCTACCCGTGGCTGACGGTCGCCCAGAACGTCGCCTTCGGGATCGAGGCGCTCGGCTGGCCCAAGGAGCGGATCGCCGCGCAGGTCGAGCGGTACGTCTCCGTGACCGGCCTCGACGGCTTCCAGGAGGCGTACCCGCGCGAGCTCTCCGGCGGGATGCGCCAGCGGGTCGGCCTCGCCCGGGCCCTGGCCGTCGAGCCGGCGGTGCTCCTGATGGACGAACCGTTCAGCGCGCTCGACGCGCTCACCGCGGAAAGCCTGCGGGAGGAGGTCATCCAGCTCTGGAGCGACCCCCAGCTGCCGCCCGAGGCGGTCGTCCTCGTCACCCACAACATCGAGGAGGCGATCCAGCTGGCGGACCGGGTGGTCGTGATGTCGCGACGGCCGGCCCACCTCCTGGCCGAGGTGCCGATCGACCTCCCGCGGCCGCGCGACCGCAAGAGCCCGGCGTTCTACGACCTCACGGATCGGGTCTACTCCCTCATTACCGAGGGCGGAGGCCCCACGACCGCGCCGGCCGGGGCGAAAACCGCCCATTGACAAGATTTATACCACCGCCTCGTAGAGGGTAGGGTAATCCTCCACGACCGTGCCGACCAGCTATCCTAAGTGCAGCCCGACCGAAATGCTCGGTCTATTGGTCCTGTTGAACGGTCACCACGGCTCGGAGGACGTCGCGCTCCTCGCCGACGACCTCGACCTCGAGATCGACGAGATCTTCCCGTCCCTCGAGTACGCCGAGATCCTCCAGCTGGTGAAGGTCAGCGACGGCCATGTCACGTTCACCGACCTCGGGAAGCGCCTGGTCGCCGCGACGATCCGCGGCCGCAAGGCGATCCTCCGGGAGCAGCTGCGCCGCACGACGCTCTTCAAGACCCTCGTCCGGGCCCTCGAGAGCGCCCCGGAACACCAGCTCACGGACCGGGAGCTCGCGCAGATCGTCTCGCTGACGACCGCCCCGAGCGACGAGGCGGTCCAGAACATCGTCAACTGGGGGCGGTACGCCGACCTGTTCCGGTACGACGCCGATGCCCATCTGCTCCTCGCCGTCCGGTCGCCCGCTTCGCCCCGTTCGGGCACCGGTCACTCCCCTCCGCCGAACCCCCCGGCGGCGGCGCCGGCTCCCTCGACCTCCAAACGGGCCGGTGGGACGCCGCCCGAGACCCGGGGGGCCGGTGTGGTCCCGGCCGTCGCGTGATCCCCGAGCCCACGCTCGGCGGACGGACGGGCGGGCGGAGAGCGCGGAGCGCCACGGGTTCCCAGTCCTTGACTGGGACGGGACGGTGAGGAAACACATTGCGGCCCGTCTCGCGGAGCGGGACCCCTTCACGCGCGTGCGCTCCCGGCCGCTCCAGGACTCCCCCGTCCCGCCGAATTCCAAAGGGCTTAAGGGCCGCGGCCTCTGCCGAGCGCGGGTGGGCACGTAGATCAGCGGAAGATCGCTGCTTTCGCAAAGCAGAGGTCGGGGGTTCAAATCCCCCCGTGTCCATCGGGGGAAGAGGCGAGAGCCACCATTCCCCCGGGGTGGTCGATCCCCGAGGGAGGGACGACCACCCCGAACCTTCCCGCCGACCGTGCGACGCCCGGTAGACCCCGCGAGCCGGCGAAGCGCACATTCCGAAGTCCATCTCCGATGCGTCGCGGGCCGGGGGGTTCGTCGGGGACATCGCCCGCGGCTCGGCTCGGCCCGACGTGATGCCTCTTCCACACCTCAGGGATCCACCGGGGCGGGCGCTTCCGCCGTGTGGGAGTTCCCGGCGTCCTCCTCCCGCGCCTCACACTGGGGATCCTGGGCGCGCGCGCCGGGAAGGGAGTTCCTTTCCGACGGCTCATGGACCCGGGCCTCCTCGCTCCGGATGATCGCGATCAGGAGGAAGACCAACAGGGCCGAGATCAGCACTCCGGTCAGCTCGTAGGGCCACCAGATCCCCCGGTCGAGGCCCAGGTACGCGTACGCGACGTTCTCGTCCAAGAATACGGCGGTGCCGTAGACGACGAGCCAGCCGTTGATCGACATTCCCAAGAGGAGCAGCGGGACCAGCCAGATCACGAAGTGGAACGTCAGGTACTGCGAGAGCGCCATGACCCCGAGCAGGGGGATGCCGCACGCTGCGATGGTCGAGTACCTGCGGACGTTCACGAAGAGAACGAGGAGGAGCAGCGCCCCCCCTTGGACGGCCGCCACAGCCAGCGAAGGGTGGACCCAGCCCTCGCGGACGAGGAGGGCGAACACGTTCAACGACTCCCCGGAGGAGCGCGAGAACTGCCCCAGGTAGACGATCCGGAGGGCGTCCCGTCCCCACAGGACCACGCTGAGCAGCGCGCCGCCCAGGAAGACGCCGAGGACCAGGAGCGTCTGGGACACGCGCCCGCGGCGCAGCGAGGCGGACGAACCGAGCAGCGGGAACAGCGCGGGGAAACGCGCCGTGCTCAGGAACGCCGCGAGCCCCTTGAGCAGGGTGCCGCCGCGGCGCGGGGCCTGGAGCGCGTAGAGCATGACCAGGACCGACACCGCGACGATCGCGTTCTCGACCCCGATGTTGGTGGCGATGTTGGGAAGGTAGAGGATGGACGTCGCCGCGAGGACGGAGGCGTAGCGTCGGTCCGGGCCGCCCACGCTCCAGACGAGCGGGACGACGGCGAGCGCGAGGAGCTGCCAGACCACCCACACGCCGAGGATCGAACCGGAGAGGGCCCCGAGGGCGTTCAGCGGAACCTCCGCCAGCCCATAGGGGATCGGATCCGGCGACGTACCGCTGCAGAACGTGACCGAGAACGGGTCGTGGCCGTGGAGGGCGGCTTGGCCGGAGGCCAGGATCGCCAGAGAATCGTCCGAACAATGGAGCGTGGCGACGTTCCAGGCGATGTTCGCCACGGTCACGAGGAGCAGCGGCACCATCAGGTGCCGCAACCGGATCCAGCTCCAGTCGGGCCGGCCCGTGACCCACCGCTGCATCCGGTCGAGGGCGACCCGCACGCGAGGAACGGAGCCGGACCGATAGGCCAGAACGACGAGGTTCAGCGCGAGGCTCGCGCCGAAGACGAGAACCGAGCCCGAGAACCCCAGCGCGGACATCGACGGGCGGCGGTCCGGTCCCGCGACCGCCTGCCGGTCACGTCGGATGACCTTGGATAAGCTCTCCGCCGGACCCCGTGTCCGGATCGTGCGGCCGATGGCGATGCACCTTGCGCTATCCACCCCCTGCAACCTCGGCCGGATACCAAACACGATCGGGACGCGGGGCCGCGCCGGGAGGTCGGCCCGGGTCCCTCAACGTCCCGGCGTACGGACCTTCCCGATCGCACGGGTCGCGGGCGTGCGGCCGCGGGAGGAGACGAGCGTAGCAACGTAGAGCCCCCGGTCGGGCGTGCTCCGGGAGTAGAAGCCGCTCCGGACCCGACGGACGCGCAGTCCGGCGGAGCGGAACGCGCCGGTCATCGTTCCGTTCGAGAACAAGCCCATGTCGTGGCGCTCGACCCAGTGATGGATCCGCCCCCCGGAGGCCGCCAGGTAATGCATGTCCATGACCGACCGACCGCGCCGCGTGACGGAGAGGTTCATTCGCGCGATCGGCTCGGTCGCCGAGGGCACGGTCAGCAGGTGGGCGAGGCCCGGACGCCACGATCCGGGCGTCAACCACGGCTCGACGATCACGAGGCCGTCCGGTGCGAGGTGACGGGCGAAGGTCCGCAGCGTGCGTCGGAGCGCCCGTTCGTTCGGCACGTACCCGATCGCCGAGAATAGGCAGACGATCACGTCGAATCGCGCGTGCAGGTCGAACCCGGGCATCCGACCGAGCACTAGCCGCGCGGTGGGGGCGTTCGTGCGCGCCACCGACAGCATGGCGGGGCTCGCGTCGAGGCCCGTGCAGTCGAACCATCGGGCGAGGTGGCGGAGGTGACTTCCGGTTCCGCACGCTACGTCGAGCAGCGTGCGCGCCGGCCGGGGACCCCACCGTTGGACGATCGACCGGATCGCCCGTGCCTCCTTCGCGTAATCCTTCCAAGAGTACACCCGGTCGTAGATCCGGGCGAGCCGAACGTAGGGAACCTCTCGATCGGCGGGTGCCTTCACCGGTTGCCCCACACGGTCCAACCCCGCGGCCTACCCGCCCCCGGAGGGCACGAAGGCCATCAGCGTTGTCGTCGCTCGAATCCTCGGAGGGTTGATGGTCCGTGCTCCTGGCCGCACCGACGATGCCCCGCGGCGACCCGGACGGTGAGGGACGAGGGTCCCCGCCTGAAGGTCGAGCGGCGCTGGGGGGTGCGGTGGTTCGTCGGGACCGACCTGGTCTGTGCCGTCTTCGAGTTCTCCCGTCACGTGGGAGTGGAGTTCTGGAGAGGGTCGTCGTTGCGGGATTCGACCGGCCTCATAGAGGGTACCGGCAAGAGCCTGCGCCATCTGAAGCTCACGTTCGTCGCGGCCGCGCGCTCGCCCCCGTTCCGCGAGCTCCTCCGCGAGGCCGCGCAGCTCGACCGCGAGAGCGCGAAGCGGTCCCGCTGACCGCGGCCCCTTCCGAAGGGTCGGCCGCGGCCTTCCCGAGGGCTCCTCCGCCGGGGACGGTGCCCGAAACGTGTCCCACCGGCCGTGCGAATGGAGAAGGAACCAGTAATACCCCGGACGGCCTGGTTCCGAACGCCCTCGATGATGGATCGGGACTTCCCGCCCACTCGCCGGCAGCAGCGACTCACCGTCGTCTCGCTCGCGGTCGCGGGCGTGATCGGCGTCCTCCTGTTCGGCGGGTTCCTGCCGGGGCTCCACCCCAACTTCTCCCCGGGACCCACCACTACGTTCGACGGCAAGACCTACTACTGGACGACGCTGAGCGTTCCGACCGTCTGGCTGGGAGGCTCCCGGACCCCCCCCACCTTCGAGGCGTTCCACAACGTCACGTTCTGGACCTGGCTCACCAACTGGTCGCTCCTGGGAGGGGCGTACCTGCACGGGAACGCGACCGAGCCGAACGGAACGGTCTACTCGTTCACGGTCGGAGGCCCGCCCGCCGCCTCCAACCGGACGACCGATTACGTCTCCCCCGGGGGCGCCGTCGTGATCAAGTGGGAAGTGAGCACCACTGCCGAGCTCCTCGTCCTCGCCTAGGGAACTGCTCGACGATCTCCACCGTACCGGCAGGTCATCTCCGCCGCTCTCCCTGGGCGCCCTCCGCCGACCCGCAGGCCCTCCTCCGTTGTCCGAGGAGGAGTCCGGCGCTCAGATCGACTCGAGCTTCGCCTCGCGGGCGAGGATGCTATCCACGTCCGCGCTCGTCTCGGCGGGAACCTGCGCAGGAGGCGCGCTTCGGGCCTGATCGATCGCGCGGAGCCGGTGATAGAGCCACTCGAACTCGTGGAACACGAGGGGATCCTTCAGGTCCTGTCGGAGCTGGGCGACGAGGTCGACCGGCTGCCGGATCGCCAGATAGTACGCCGTCACCCACGTCCCGAACGCCTCCCAGACGAGGTCGTCGTCCAGCACCTTGCGGTGGGTGAGGGTCCCGACGAGCTCGAAGAACGTGACGACCTCCATGCTCGCGATGTCGTCGTGCTCCTGCGCGAGGAGCCGCTCGCTCAGGTGCCGTCGGGCGGAGCGCATCCGCCCGCCGTCGAACCTCTCGCGCAGGGCCATCACGGCGTTCGCCGAGTTGAGGTGCTGGCTCGTCCGCGTCTGCCAGTACATCAGCACGAGCGTTCCCACGACGAGCGCCCAGGTACCGACCAGCGACCAGACCGCGATGTTCGACCAGTCGACCATCGTGCTCCGCCCGCTCCGGACCGATTGACCGAAAGCCGGGAGGCCTTAGCCCCTGCGGGGGGAGGGGCGAATCGGACCCTCCCTCGCTCCCCCCGGGGCGCGGGAGGCCTGCCGAAAGCAGGATAGCTTGCCTTCCCTTCCCTCCGGCGTGCCGTACGTCGAGTACGACGAGACCGAGGCGGTCTGTCCGCAGTGCGGATCCGCCTTCCGGTCCCCGGAGATCCTCGAGGCCCACGTGCGCGAATCGCACGCGGAGCCGGGGTCGGACGCTGCCAAGGCGACCCCGAAGAAGGTCCGGTGCTCGGTGTGCGGGGCGGGATTCTCCTCGATCCCCGCCCTCCAGCGGCACAACCGCGGGGCCCACGTAGGCTAGCCGGGGGGACCCCCGGGTCACCGAGGCCCGTTCTCGGCGGGCGCGGGCGGTTCGTCGGTCTGCTCGTTGTCCAGTAAGTGGCCCATCTTCCGGCGCTTCGTCTCGAGATACTGGCGGTTCTGCTCGGTCGGAGGGATCACGAGCGGGATGCGGCCGACGATCGAGACCCCGTGGCGGCGCAACCCCTCGACCTTCGCCGGGTTGTTGGTCATGATCTGGATCGACCGGACATGCAGGGAGGCGAGCATGTGCGCCGCCAGCCCGTAGTCCCGCTCGTCGGGCCGGAACCCGAGCGCCTCGTTCGCCTGGACCGTGTCGTACCCCGCGTCCTGGAGCTGGTAGGCGCGGATCTTGTTCGCGAACCCGATCCCCCGACCCTCCTGCCGGAGGTACAGCACGACCCCGGCGTCCTGCCTCGCGATCCAGTCGAGGGAGGCGATCAGCTGGTCGCGGCAGTCGCACCGCAGCGAGCCGATCGCGTCACCGGTCAGGCACTCGGAGTGGATCCGCACCGGTACCCGCTCCCGATCGAACGTGTTCCCGTGGAGGAACGCGGCGTGGTCGCGATGGTCGTGGTCGTTCCAGAACGCCGCGACCTGGTACTCCCCGAACCGCGTCGGGAGGTCCGCGATCGCGACCACCTTCATGCAGATCTCGGGCGTCCCCGGGCACTCGTGGGTGCGGCTCTCCTCGAGCAGGCGGGCAACGATCTCGGGCGGAAGTCCCATCGGCGGGCGGAGCCCGGAAGGCGAATTAAGGACTCGGTTGCACGAAGGCAACGCCGTCCATCGCCGGGGAGGTCATCGGATCCGGGGCGTGCGGGAGGGCCCCGCGCGCTTCGGATCGATCGGCGACTAGGTCGGTCCGGGAGAACCGGGGCCCGGTAGGTCCCGGGGGGCTACCCCCGAAGAACCATCGAGGCGAAGCCCGAGCAGGATCTCTCCCGGGACGATCCGCATCCGGCTGCGGAACCCCCAGGCCCCGAGGCCCCCCTCCCGGAAGCCGGTTTCCGTGCGCCCGACCTCCCGGAACCCTCGGGACCGAAACAGGCCCAGGGACGCTTCGTTCTCCACCTCGCACGCGGCGTACGCGACGAGGGCTCCCTCCGTACGGAACCTTGCGAGCGCGTCGTCCAGAAGCGTCGCCCCGATCCCCCGTCCCCGGAACGCCCGGGCGACGAAGACGTAGTAGACATACTCCACCTCGGGAGCGAGCCGCTCGAGCAGCGACGCCCCCACGACCTCCCCGTCGACCTCGATCGCCCGGACGCTCGCCACTTCCCGCAGCGTCCGCTTGGCATGCCAGCGGTAGATGCCGGTGAACGACTCCTTGAGCGCGACGAGGGCACGATCCCGCGCGATGCCCTCGAGGTCGATGACCGGGAGGCGTCGATCGGATCCGCCCGATGTACTCCGCGCCGGCTCCGTAACGAGAGCACCCGCATCCTGTAACTGGGGGTGGGGAAATACCCGGCGCCCGTGATCCGGGCGGGTCCCCCCGGTACTCCACGAGGGCGCCCTACCGCGAGATCCTCCCTATTTCGCCCCGACACTGTCGGAGGAGGCGTTCGCGACAGGAGTCCGCTCCGCCTTCGTCGGGCGGCGCCCGACCGTGATCCAGATCCCGTCGGGGTCGAGGACGCTCGCCATCCACCCCCCGGTGGTCGCGGGTTCGTACCCGGTCGGTCGTGCCCCGGCCCGGAGCAGCGAACGGTACGTTTGTTCGAGCTTCGCCCGGGAGGCGACGCCCAGGGTGAAGTCGAGATGGTCGATCCCGTCCCCCGCTGTGTACCGGGTCCCGAACACGGAACCGGGCGGGTACCAGTTCAGCTCGACCACGCGGTGGGATACGGGATCCTCGAGCTGCGCCCACAGCCCCCCGCCCCAGACGCGTGTGTCTCCCCGGGCCTTGACGCGCAGCCCGAGCGCCCGCGTGTAGAACCGCATCGACCGAGCGAAGTGGGTCACTCGAAGCCCCGCCTGCTCCAGACGCATGCTCCGTTCCCGACCCATTCCGGACCCCGGCGGGGGAGCCGCGGTCGGTTCATCGCGTTTACCGGATCCTGCCTTCGGCCCCCGCTCCCACGGCGGTCCGTACGAATCCGGGTCCGGGGGGGCGGTCACCGTTCCGGAGGGGCGTCCCGTCGACACTGTCTTAGGGCGGGCGGGCTGGTGTGGCTTGTCGGTAGCCCGATGAAGACCCGCACGATCCGTCAGGTGGTCTGGGTGCGCGCCCCGCCGAACGCCGTCTACGATGTGCTGATGACCAGCCGGGGCCACACCGGGTTCACGGGAGCCCCCTCACGGATCAGCGGCCGCGTCGGCGGGAGGTTCATGGCGTGGGACGGCTACATCCACGGGACCAACCTCGAGCTGACCCGGGGTCGCAAGATCGTGCAGTCGTGGCGGCCGACGGAGGAGACCTGGCCCCCCGGTCACGACTCGACCGTCCGTTTCGCGCTCGCCCCGCTCCGCGGGGGGACCCGGATCCGGTTCACCCACTCGGGGGTGCCGGTCGAACACGCCGGTCACCTCGCCCAAGGCTGGAAGGACCACTACTGGACGCCGCTGAAGCGGTACCTCGAGGGATAGCCCGTTCCCCGGTGGGTGGCGGAAATCTCATCGTTCCGGGCCCGGTCCCCCACCCGTGGCCGAGATCCGGTCCCGGTTGCGCGCGCTCGGATGCCGTGCCTGCGGCACGGAGGTCGATCCCTCGCGGCCCGTGGGGACCTGCCCCGCCTGCGGCCACGCGCTGCTCGCCTCGTACGACCTCGACGGCCTGGACGGCAACGAGTGGCTCTCCGCCGTCGGCCGGCGCCCCCCGTCGTTGTGGCGGTACCGTGAGCTCCTGCCGGTCCAGAGCGACCGGGGCGTCGTCACCCTCGGCGAGGGGTTCTCGCCAATCCTGGACCTCGGCGTCGTCCCAGAGGCACCGGGCGTGCGCCTCCTCGTCAAGGACGACGGCGGGTTGCCGACCGGGTCGTTCAAGGCCCGGGGGATGGCCGTCGCGGTCGCCCGCGCCCGGGAGCTGGGGGTCCGCGCGGCGTACGTCCCGAGCGCCGGCAACGCCGGGGTGGCGCTCGCGGCCTACGGAGCCCGTGCCGGGCTCTCGGTGCGGGTCTACCTGCCTTCCCGGACCCCGGGACCGATGAAGAACGCCTGCCGTCGCTACGGCGCGGAGGTGGTCGCCGTCGACGGGACGATCCGCGAGGCGGGCGAGTGGGCCCGGCGGAGCGAGGCCGGCCGAGGATCGTTCGACATGTCGACCCTGCGCGAGCCGTACCGGGTCGAGGGAAAGAAGACGATGGGCCTCGAGATCTTCGAGCAGACGCGCGAGGAGGGCCTGCCGGAGGCGATCGTCTACCCGACGGGCGGCGGGACGGGGCTGGTCGGCATGTACAAGGCGTTCCAGGAGCTCGCCACCCTCGGGCTCCTCCCGCGGATGCCCCGTCTCGTCGCGGTGCAGCCGGAGGGGTGCGCGCCGGTCGTCCGAGCCCTCCGGGAGGGCGCCTCCCGGACCACCCCGTGGGAGGAGCCGACGACGGTCGCGCCGGGCCTCCTCGTACCCTCCCCGTTCTCTTCCGAGAGGGTCCTGGAGGCGGTCCGAGGGACGGGCGGGACCGGCACGACGGTCCGCGACGCGGAGATCGTCGACGCGGTGTCCCGGCTGGCACAACGGCACGGCGTCTCGGCCTCGCCGGAAGGCGCGGCGACGTACGCGGCGCTCCGCCGGCTCCTCGAGTCCGGCGCGATCCGGGACGGGGAACGGGTCCTGCTGTACAACACCGGTTCGGGCCTACCGTTCCTGAACGAGACCCCCGATCCTCGGTGAACCGGTGGCGGGCCGACGGCCCGATTCCCTCTGCAGCCGATCGGGTGGACCGAGCGCGGCACGCCGCGTGCCGAGGCGCGACCGACCTCCCGGCCGAGAGGAGGGGCTCGAACCGGCGCGGATCCCTCAGGCTCCGGGCCCGGGCGCCTCTTCGGAAGGCGCTGCCGGATCGGGCGCGCCCTCGAGCACGCCCAGGAACTCCGCGCTGAGCCGGTTGATGGCGCAGGGCGCGCACCACGCCTCGCCGTCATGCTCGACGGCCCGCTCGCGACACGGGTCGCAGATCGGTCGGTAGCAGTCGGGGCATCGGAACGCCTCGGCGGGCTCCGGCACGGCCTGTCGGCAGGAGGCGCAGGGCGGTGCCTCGGAGGTCCGGGACCGGGCCACGAGCCCGTTCGATTCCGAGAGGATCCAGTGCTCGAGCGAGGCGTACACCGACCCGGCGTCGAACGGCGCTGCCGGGTCCGCGCTCGGGGGAACGTACGTGGTCTCGGGTACGGAGTCGAGGCTCGCGACGGGAAGGCGGCCGACCTCGCCAGGAAGCGGAAGGGGCCACCGATCGTCGACGGAGACCCCAACGGGAGCGTGGCTCCGTTCGGCAGCTCTGCCCTCCTCCGGGCCCGCCGCCGGCTCGAACTCCTCGAGAAGGGCCTCCCAGTCGGGGGCGGGCGTGTACTCCGAGCACTTGGAGCAGACGAAGGCGCTCTCGAACGCGGGGCTCTCCCGGACCGACGCCGGTGCCGGCGCCCGCCCCGCGACGGGCCCGGGTCGCACGAGGCCGACGCAGCTCAGCAGGGCGCCTCCTCCGATCGCGAGGACGATGACCAGGGACCATCCCCTCAACCACCCCCCGATACCGAGGGCCGCCGGGAACGCGAGGAACAGAACGGCCGCGACCCCCACTAGGACCAGCGGGTTCTCGGGAGACCGGAGCCTGCGGAGCCGGAAGCTCCGGGCCGTCTCTTCCGTGGAATGGGCGCACGGGTCGCTCAAATCGATCGGAGCGGGACTTGCCACGAGGGCGTCTATGAATGTAGTGGTCCAGAGGAGCGCCTGCCGGCCGACGAACCGGCCCGTGGGGCCTCTCGGCCGAAACGTCACGCTCCGCCGGGCCGCCGGCGCTCCTCGGAACCCCACCCCACCGTGAGGGTGCGGTCGACCTCCGCGATCGTCCGACGGCCCGTCAGGACCATGGCGGTCGCCAGCTCGGCCTTCAGCAAGGAGAAGTACCGGCCGACCCCCGACGCTCCGCCGACCGCCAGCGCCCAGAGGACCGGGCGGCCGATCCCCACGGCCTTCGCGCCCCGGGCCAGCGCGACGAGGATGTCGACCCCACGGCGAACGCCGCCGTCGAGGTACACCTCGACGCCCGGGCCCACTGCCGCCACAACCTCGGCGAGGGCGTCGAGGGCGGCGGGGACCCCGTCGAGCTGGCGGCCCCCGTGGTTCGACACTACCACGGCGCTCGCGCCGTGGTCGACGCACCGGTGCGCGTCGTCCGCGGTGAGGATCCCCTTGACCACGAGCGGAAGACGCGAGACCCGGTGCAGTTCGTCGAGGAGCTCCCACGTCGCCGCCGCGTCGGACCGGAGGGCGTACGTCTCCCCCTCCGGGGTCGGCGCCCGGGAAGGGGGCAGGACGTCCGGTCCGTTCCCGACGGGGACGGAGGCGTCGATGGCGAATCCCCCGCGGGCCTGCCGGTCCCGGACCCCGAGGACGGGGGTGTCCACGGTCAGGACGAGCGCGGTGTACCCGGCCCGCTCCGCACGCTCGAGCAGTCGGCGCTCGACCTCGACGTCCGGTTGGTGGTAGAGCTGGAACCACCGGGGCGCGGCACCCGAGGCCTCGGCGATCTCCTCCATCGAGCGGGTCGAGAGCGTGCTGTAGACGCCGAGGAGGCCGGCGGCGGCCGCCGCCCGGGCCACACCGACCTCGCCGTCGGGGTGGACCTTCCCCTGGTAGGCCATCGGCGCGACGAAGAACGGGGCGGCGACGGGCCGGCCGAGGATCCGGCATCTCAGGTCGAGCTCCGCGACGCCGCGCAGGACGCGGGGTCGAACGGTCGCCCGGGCGAACGCCTCCAGGTTCGCGCGGACGGTCCGCTCCTCCCCGGCGCCCCCTTGGACGTAGGCCCATACCTCCTCCGAAAGCCGGCGGGCCGCGGCGCCCTCCAGCTCCTGCAGCGTCCGAAACTCCTCGGGCGGTTCCGGGGTCATGGCCTCGTCGGCTCCTTCGGCCGCCCCAGGCCGTCACCGGGCCGCCGTCGGCGCGCGCCCGGACGCGAAGGGGAGATCATGCGCTCGCCCTGTCCAGCCGCTCCATCGCGGCGTTCGGGAGACGCAACCGTGTGGCGGCGATCAACTCGTCGAGCTGGTCCAGGGAGGTCGCGCTGGCGATCGTCGCGGTGACGCTCGGCCGGGCGATCAGCCACGCCAGGGCGACCGTTGCCGGCTTCGACCCGGTCTCCGTCGCGACCTCGTCGAGCGCGTCGAGGATGCGACGCCCCCGGTCCGTGAGCCGGGCCTCCGCGCGGGCCCCCCGCGGGCTCTTCCCCAGGTCGGCCTTCGAACGGTACTTTCCGGTCAGGAAGCCGCTGGCCAGCGATGAGTAGGTGATCACGCCGAGGCCGCGGGTCCGGCAGACCTCCTCCAGTTCGCCCTCGTATTCGGCCCGATCCATCAGGTTGTACTTCGGCTGGAGGGACTGGTACGTCGGGAGCCCATGGACCCGGCCCACCTCGAGCGACTCGGCGAGGCGGCGGGCCCCGAAGTTGGAGGCACCGATCACGCGGACCTTGCCGAGGTCGAGGAGCTCACGGTACGTCTCGAGGGTCTCGGGGATCGGGGTCTCCGGGTCGTCCTCGTGTGACTGGTACAGGTCGATGCGGTCGATCCCGAGCCGCGCGAGGGAGGCGTCGACCGACTCGAGGATGTGTCGGCGGGAGAGCCCCTTGCGACCCGGACCCATCTCGAAGCCGACCTTCGTCGCGATCAGGACGTCCTTGCGCCGGCCGCTCTGCCGGAGCCAGTGGCCGAGGATCGTCTCCGACTCGCCCCCTAGGTGCCCGGGGACCCACCGGGAGTAGACGTCGGCGGTGTCGATCAGGTTGAAGCCCGCCGCCACGAAGGCGTCGAGGAGTTCGAACGACCGCGGCTCGTCGACCGTCCAGCCGAACACGTTCCCCCCGAAGGCGAACGGCGAGGCGGAAAGACCGGACCTGCCCAACGGGCGTCGTTGCACCGGATCCCCCCTGTCGCGGCAATCCGGCCCAGCATAAGGCCCAATCTCCGGGGCGGACCGGGGTCGAGGGTGGTGGGGGTCGGAGGCCGACGTCCTCCTCCGGCCCCGACGGCGTCGCGGCCTCCGGCGGTCCCGACCCGCGGTGAGGCGCGACGGACCCTCGCGCACCTTCCGGAGACGACACCCGCCCCGGTCCTCGAGAGCGGGCGCGCACTCCACCGTCATGTTTGATAACCACCCGGAACGCATTCTAGCCCGATGGAGCGAGCACATGAGCGGATCTTGGGCACGATCCTGGTCGCACTGGGCGTGGCCCTCCTACTCTTCGCCTTCCTGCACGCCTTCTCGCTGCTGGGGCAGGTCCCGTCCGCGAGCAGCTCAAGCGAACCTCAGGCCGCTTTCTCGTGGACGGTCAACGGATACAACCTCACGGTCACCGACCAGTCCCGCGCCGGCAGCTCGCCGATCACCTCCACGTACTGGACGTTCGGTGACGGAGGCTCGAGCTCGTCTCAGAACACGACCCACCTCTACGCAACGAAACCGGCCGGCTTCAACATCTCGCTCACGGTGGAGGACAAGAACGGGAACGTCGAGCAGTCCAACGCGACGATCCGGGTCGGAAACGGGGCGACCAGTTCGGGCGTCGGCTCTCCGAGCCTCCCTCCGGGCGGGGGGCTGGGATCGATCCTCGGCGGGAAGCTCGGCGGCTCCCTGTCGGGGATCGCGAGCATCGCGGAGTCGTTCATCCTCCTCCTCGTGATGTGGATGGTGGGAGCCTCGATCCTGAAGGCCGGCTGGAACCTGATCACGCCGAAGGCCGAGACGATCCAGGTCCGGGTCAAGCCGAAGTCCCTGCAGGTCGAAGCCGCCGGTGACTCGGTGATGCCTCCGTCGGCCCCCGCGCCGCCCCCCCTCGCCCCGCCCGGAGCCTCGGGGGGTCCTGGGACCGGTGGCCCCTCGACCTGATCGGAACGGCTGCGTCGCGATCGTGTCCGGAGGCGGCCCGGGCGGAAAGACCCGTCGCTCGGTCCCGTCACAGGGGTCGCGATGGGACGGCTGGGGTCCCGTGCTCGCCGCGGAAAGCCTTTTTCCGCAGACCCCAGATGGAGTACCGATGCACGCGGCTCCCGAGGTCACCATCGGCCAGCTCGAATGGGCTCACGTTCCGGGGACGCATGGCTACCAATTGCTGGTCGGAAACCAGCACTTTGCGACCCTGACCTGGCAGAAGGGAACCGGGTCGATCGCCGCGGCCGAATCGTCGGAGGGGCGCTGGACCCTCAAGCGTCGGGGGTTCCTGTGGCCGGGGATCACGGTGCGGAGCATCGCGACCCGCCGGGACCTCGCGGTCCTCCGCGCGCAGTGGAGGGAGAGCACGATCCAGACGGTCGACGGGAAGGTCTTCCGGTGGGCCCGCTCCGGGTTCAAGGACCCGTCGTGGAAGGTCACGGACTCGGACGGCCGCGAGCTGCTGTCGTTCGAGCCGCGCCGCCGGGGGAAGCACCTCGAAGGCTGCGTCGTGACCGCGTCGCCGGAGGCCGGCTCCCACCCGTCCCTTCTCCTGCTGCTCATCCTCGGATGGTACTTCATCGTGATCGCCTGGGTCGAGGAGCACCACGACGTCACCGGTGCGATCGGCGCCACCCTCGGCGAGACGTAGCGTCGATCCTTCCCCGTGCGGGCGGCTGGGCCCGTCCCAACCGCCCGGCGGTCGGGCCGCAGCGAATATGGCCTGGCGCGTCTCCCCCCAGCGCATGGTCGGGACGCGCGAGCATTTCCGGATCCAGGAACTCGCCCCGGGGGTGCATGCGGCGGTGGCCACGCCGGAGGGGTTCGGCCTCTGCAACGCCGGCATCGTGGACCTCGGCGGCGTGACCCTCGTGTTCGACGCGATGCTGACCCCGCAGGCCGGCGAGGCCCTGGGCCTCGTCGCCCGCCGGCTCACCGGACGGGCCGTCGACTATCTCGTGAACAGCCACTACCACGGTGACCACATCCGGGGCAACGGGGCCGTCGCGGCGCAGCACATCGTCTCCACGCACAAGGTCCGGGAGCTCGTGATCGAGCGGGCGGCCAGTGCGCTCGAAAGCGACCGGGTCGAGGCGGCATCGGAGCTCGAGGGTCTGAGGACCGGGCGGATCCCCTCGACCCCGGCCGAGCTCGCCGTGTACGAGGGCTGGTACGAAGGGATCCTCGCGACGCCGAAGGGGTGGCCCGTCACGCCTCCGGATCTGACGATCTCGGAGGAGTTCGTGGTCCACGGGTCCCGACGCGAGGCGCGCGTCCTGTCGTTCGGCGGAGGCCACTCGCCCAGCGATGTCCTGGTGCACTTGCCCGAAGAGCGGATCGTTTTCCTCGGCGACCTGTTGTCCATCGGATTCCACCCGTGCCTGTGGGACGGGGACCCCGACGCGCTCCTGCGGATCCTCGAGCGGGTGAGGGCGCTGCGACCCGACCAGGCGCTTCCCGGGCACGGGCCGCTGGGAGGGGTCGGGGACGTTCGGCGGATGGAGGAGTACGTCGCGGTCCTGCAGCGGCTCGCTCGGGAGCGGCTCCCGCCGAAGGCACCGGGCGGTGGGTTGGCCGGGGTCCGCCCCCCCTCCCCGTTCGACCAGTGGAAGTTCTCCGCCTTCTTCGAGCAGAACCTCGCCTTCGTGCACGGTCGCCTCGCTCACGCCGCGCCCGGGTGAACCTCCGTCCGGGAGGCACGGATCGCGGGACCCCACCGCGTCCGAGGGTCGCCGGCCCGGTCCGGTCGGAGGTCCCTACGGGCGGGGTCCGGGAGGGCGGTCCGCCCGGCGACAGGGGCGACGGGCCTGCCGAGCTACCCGCGGGTCCCCGGCGCCGATGCTCCGTCGGCCACTGCGGCGAGGCGCTCGATCCTCCAGATCGCGAGCTCGATCGTCGAGGAGACCTGGACCTCGCCGCCCGGATGCCGGCGCCGGAGCGTCCGGAGGATCCGACGATGGAGATCGGACGGCACGGCCCACTGGTTCCGGAAGATCCGGTCCCGGAGCTGGTCGATCACGTCGGACGTCGTCCGGATCATCCGGTAGCCGCCGACCGGTTCCAAGGTATCCGGGGGAGCTCGCTGGGCGAGCCGGCGTTCGTGCAATCCCGGGGGAGCGGTCCCGAACCCGGCCGCCGTCGCCAGGGCGGTGTACTCCTCCCCCAGGTCCGGGACCTCCGTTCCGTGCTCGAGCACCGATAGGTACTCGGACCGCGTGACCCGGACGATCTCCCGGACCGCGAGGGGCCATTCGGCGATCAGGTGGAGGAGGTGGGTGCTCGTCGTCCGGTCGAACTGCTTGTCGGGGAACGGCAGGCGCCGGGCGTCCGCGAGCACGACGTCGCGCAGCCCCCGGTTCCTTCCGACGGCGAGCATCTTGGGGGAGACGTCGACAGCGACGATCTCGAGACCGTGCTCCCGCTGCAGCGGGACCGTGAACCGCCCGGTGCCGGCGCCCAAGTCCAACGTGCGGCCGCCGCGGAGGTGGGCCGCGAGGTGGTTCCCTACCTCCTCCTGGAGCTCGGGCGGCAGCGACCGGCTTGCGTCGTAGACCCCCGCCACCCGGTCGAAGGAGATCGGGGCGCTCGTCCCCCGGGGATGCACCACGCCCGCGGGAGGAGGGTAGGCGTTCATAACGGGAGGGACCCCGCCCACGGCGACCCGGTAGCGGCACGCAGGCCGTTCGCGGTCGGGCGTGCGCAGATCGAACCACGGCGGGCACCCACGGGAGCGCAGCCGGGCCGAGGCGGGCCGGGGCCGGGTCGGCTCCTCCGGGGCGGCCGGTGCGGCTTTCTAGCCCGGGCCCATGGTGGACGGCCCAGGACGGTACCATGAGCGGATCGACCGCCTCACCGAAGAGCCCGCTGTCGGCCTCGACCCGCGCCCGGCGGCTCGCTGCCGGGAAGGCCCTGCGGGCCCACGTCCCCCGGTCGAGCCACGCGGCCTGGTCGCCTTCCCCGGACCGGCCCGACCCGGTGGACGTGCTGGCCGCATCGGACCGGCGTCGCCTCCCCCAGCTGGTGCCGATCCGCTACGGGCGGATGTCGCTCTCGCCGTTCGCCTTCCTGCGCGGAGCCGCGGCCCTCATGGCCCGGGACCTTGCCGGCGGCCCGAGGACCGGGATCCGCGTGCAGCTCGCCGGCGACGCGCACCTGGGCAACTTCGGGATCTTCGCGACCCCCGAGCGCGACCGCGTGTTCGACGTGAACGACTTCGACGAGACGCTGCCGGGACCGTGGGAGTGGGACGTCAAGCGTCTCGCCACGAGCCTCGTCCTGGTCGGCCGCCAGAACGGATGCTCCCCGGCGGAGAGCCGGCGGGCTGCCCGGGCGGCGGTCCGGTCGTATCGGCAGCTGATGGGCCGCTTCGCGACGATGCGCTACCTCGACACCTGGTACTCCCACATCGACCTCGACAGCGTTTCCCGCCTGGTCCCGCGCGCGGGCCGCAAGGCGATCGGGCGGGCGATGGCGCGGGCCCGTCGACGTACCGGGCTCCACGCCTTCCCTCACCTGACCGAGGCGGTTCGCGGGCGGTTCCGGATCCGGGACGAACCTCCGCTCATCGTCCACTACGCGGACCCGGTCGACGCGGAGGCGGCCCGATCGTTCTACGACCGGTACCTCGCGTCGCTCCCCGACGAACGGCGGATGCTGCTCGAACGGTACCACCTCGTCGACGTCGCCCAGAAGGTCGTCGGCGTCGGGAGCGTGGGAACGGCCTGCTCGGTGATGCTGCTGATGGGCGACGGGGACGTCGAGGACCCGCTGTTCCTGCAGCTGAAGCAGGCGCTGCCCTCCGTGCTCGAACCGTACGCCGGCGCGAGCCCCTACCGGAACCACGCCCAGCGGGTCGTTACCGGCCAGCACCTGATCCAGGAGTCGAGCGACGCGTTCCTCGGCTGGGGCACGATGCGGTCCCGGGACGTCTACGTCCGCCAGCTGCGCGACATGAAGTTCTCGGCGGACGTCACCGCCCTGGGACCGAAGGCGCTGGCCGGTCAGGGAGAGCTGTGCGGCTCGGCCCTCGCCCGGGCGCACGCGCGGACCGGGGATCCCGCGGAGATCAGCGGATACCTGGGCGACCGGGACCTCTTCGACCGGGCGATCGTCCGGTTCGCGGAGGCGTACGCCGACCAGACCGAGCGGGACCACGCCGCGCTCTGCAAGGCGATCCGTCGGGGTCGGGTCGACGCCCGGGTCGATCTGTAGTCCCCTGCCCCGAGCGCGCGTCCCTTCGTGGCACGTCAGCGTCCCCAGAGGAACGCCGTCCACGAGGCGACCAGGACCGCCGTCCAGATCGCGAAGAACGTCAGCGGCAGGACCTCCGTCATGGCCGACGGGTTGATGCGGTCCATCCACGAGATCCGGTGGTCGCGGGAGAACCGCACTGCGTGGGCGGAGTACGGTCGCGAGAGGTCGAGGTCCAAGGTCAGACCGGACCGCAGCGAGACCGGGGCCCGGAGGGAGGTCTCCACCGGGGGGCACATCTCCTCGAGGTGCCGGGCGGAGTCCCGCCACAGGTTCTGGGCGTCGTTCGTCCGATGGAGGAGGATCGCCCAGACGACCGATATCAGGATCCCGAGCGCGGCCAGGAACGTCACCACGATCTGCAGGATCGTTCGCTCCGCCATCAGGTCCGCGAGCGCGATGAGCAGACCGGTGATCAGGACCGTCCCGATGGCAGCGTAGTACGACGTCCGGCTGGCGGCGAGCTCCGCCTCTTGGGCGGCCAGCCGCTCGTACTTGTCGTGGAGCCAGCGTCGTTCCTCGGGGGCCAGCGCGGCCGCCCCGTCGGCAGGCCCGCGGGGAGAGCGCGCCCCACCGGCGGACAGCGTCCCCGCAAGCCCTTCGGCCCCCACGTTCGGTTCGCCGGGCCGGGCATGCCCCTCCCGATATAAGCGTGGGCGCGCGGCCGCGGTCGCCCCGAGGTCAGGGACGCCAGACCGGCCCGGCGTAGCCCTTGGGAATCCATGCCGGAAGCTCTCCGGCGCCGAACGGGTCGGGTCGGGGGATCGGGGCTCGGCCGTCCTTGCGGGCGAGGTACGCGTCGATCCCCTCGGCCGCCCGGGTCCCGGCGGCCATGGCGTGGACGACGGAGCGCCCTCCCGCGGCGAACACTCCCTCGACCGCGGTCATCGTGTCCGCGCGGGAGCCCTCGGGCCATCCCTTCGTCCCGATCGTGAGCTTGAGCTCCGCGGGGAATCCGGTGAGGTCCGCCTTCTCCCCGACGGCGAGGATCACGGTGTCGCACTCGATCGCCTCCGTCGCTCCGGCGATCGGTCGGATCGCCCGGCGGCCGGATTCGTCCGTGGGCCCGAGCTCCATCTTCTCGAAGACCATCCCCTCGACGTGGTCGGTGCCGAGGATGCGGAGCGGGGAGAGGAGCCAGCGGAAACCGATCCCCTCGGGCTCCGTCTCCCGGAGCTCCTCCTCGCCGGCGGGGGACTCCGCCCGGGTCCGCCGGTACGCCATCGTCACGCGGGCCTTCGGGGAGAGGCGCAGGGAGGTGCGCACGGCGTCGACCGCCACGTCGCCCCCTCCGACGACGATGATCTTCTCGCCCAGCGCGACGTGCCGGCCCTGGTTGATGTCCAGGAGGAAGTCGAGCGCGAAGAGGACGCCGGGGAGGGTCTCGCCGGGGACGCCGGGGGTCCGCGCCTGGGAGGCCCCGATCGCGACGAAGACGGCGCGGTACCCTTCCTCCAGGAGGCTCTCGGGGGTGAAGTCGACCCCGGCGGTCTTCCCCTCGACGAACGTGACGTCGAAGTTGCGGAACCGCTGCAGGTCGATGAGGAGCTCGTGGTTCGGCATGCGGTACCGGGGGATCGCACCCGCCTGCCCGCCCACCGCGAGCTGCTTCTCGAAGACGGTGACGCCGTAGCCGCGGAGGCCGAGCTCCCAGGCGGCCATCAGGCCCGCCGGACCGGCGCCGATGACCGCGATCCGCTGGTGCTTCGGGACGCTCGGGACGTACATCTGGTGGGAGTCGCCGAACTCGAGCGCGGCGCGCTTCAGGTGCCGGATTGCGATCGGCGTCCCCCGGCCCTTCATGACGCAGGCGTCCTCGCAGTAGTGGTAGCAGACCTTGCAAAGGGTCGTGGCGAGCGGGTTCGCGACCAGGGTGAGCCGGGCCGCCTCGTCGAACCGCCCGTCGGCGATCAGCCCGATGTACCCTCGGCAGTCCTGCGTGATCGGGCACGCCTCGACGCAGAACGGAAGGGCGCACTGGAGGCACCGCTGGGCCTCGAGCACGGCCTCCTCTCGAGTGTAGGAATGGAGCACCTCCCGGAAATCGGCGGTCCGCTCCTCGGGCCGTTCTTCGGGTACGTGGACGCGTGCGTAGCGAGAGGTTGCGGACGTCATAGGTGGCGGGCCGGCTCCCCGCGGGTAGAGCAGCCCGCGTCTTCTTAAGAAGGGGCGGGACCGGGCGGGCTCGCGGGGCCCGGGACCTCCGTCCGGCGGGCGGGAGCGCCTCCACCCGACCGGAGCGCCCCGCCCGCGGCCTCCCTCCCGGAGCGCCCGCGGGCGCAAGCCTTTATCCTCGGTGTCGATGCCGCACCCCGTGGCGTCCTCCGCGAAGGAAGGGCTGAAGGAGATCGCCGCCGGGCTCGCCAGCGCTCCCCTCTTCGCGGGCCTCTCCGCGCACCAGGTCAAGCGGCTCGCGGGCTTTGCGAAGGTCCGCGACATCGACCCCGACACGTTCGTCGTGAAGCACGGCGACACGGGGATCGGTTTCTACCTGATCCTGGCGGGCCACGTCCAGGTCCGGCGGAGCGGTCGGGTCCTCGCCCGCCTCGGCCCCGGCGAGTTCTTCGGGGAGCTCGCGCTGTTCGACGGCCGGACCCGGTCGGCCGATGTCGTCACGCTCGAGCCGACCCGGGTGGTCGTGCTCTCCCGGTGGGAGTTCTGGGGGTTCGCCTCGGAGCACCCCACGATGCTCCGCACGATCCTCCAGGCGATGGCTCAGCGCCTCCAGGAATCGGCCCCGTCCCCGTCGCAGTGACCCGACGGGTCGCGCGGGGGCCCTACTTCACCACGGTCGCGAACGTGTACTTCGCGGCCTCGGTGTGCTGCATCAGGTGCTCCCCGATCTCGTCGCCCTTCAGCGACTGGAAGCCGCAGACGAGGCAGCGGTAGAGGACCAATTCACTGGGTCGGGGGCCGACGGTATCGAGGGGGGGAGCGGGCGCCATCGGCCGTTCGTAGCCATGCATCCCTCAAAATAGGTTTGCTTCGACCGCCGGACCGCCCGACCGTCACCTCGGTCCGAACCGCCCGCACCCGCCGGCCCCCGGGGGCCGGGCCGGGCGGGTAGTGTAATAGAGGTCTCCCGATACGGAGGGCGGGTAGGCGTCGTGGCGCGTCCGATCCTTCCGGGACTCCTCGTCATCGGCGGCGGGATCCTCTTCCTGCTCGCGGGGCTCGTGCTCGTCGGCCTCGGGGGCTACACGGGCGACATCGGAGTGGCGACCGGGGTCGCGACGATCGTCGTCGGACTCCTGATCCCCGCCCTGCCGCGCCGGAGGGGTCTGCTCGCCTTCGTGGCGCTCGCCTTCGGGGTCGTGAGCATCTACTCCGCCCTCGCCGGGTTCGTCGTCGGCATCTTCCTGGTCGTGCTCGGCTCGACCCTCGCCTTCATCTGGGTGCCCCCGTCCCCGGCCGGGCCGTCCCCTCGTTCCCCGCCGAGCGTCCGCGCCCGCTGAGCCCGGCCCCTCCGGCCCCGCGCGACGATCCGGTCCCACGACGATGAACCTCCTCGAGAGCGCCGGGCTCGGCCTCGCGCTCGGGTTCTCGCTGGCCGTGCCGCCCGGGCCGATGAACGCCCTGATCGCCTCGGTGTCGACGCGGTCGTCCCGGGCGGGCACCGTGACCGCCTTCGGCGCGATGAGCTCGGACATGCTCCTCGGCGCGCTCGTCTTCTCGCTGAACGCGGTGGTCGACCTCCGGGAGATCGTACGCCCCGTCGATGCGCTCGGGGCGGTGGTCCTGGCGTACTTCGGGATCCGCATCCTCACCCGGCGCGAGGACCCGAACCCCCCCACGACCAGCGGCGTCCGGACGTTCTCCCAGGGACTCGCGCTCGGCCTCACCAACCCGTTCCAGATCCTCTGGTGGCTCACCGCGGGCCTCGCGTTCGCCCGGCTCGGCGGCCCGGTCCTCCTGGTCGGGCTGTTCGGCGCGGTCGGAACCTGGGTGGTCGTCTTCCCGTACGCGATCCACGCCGGGGCCCGCCGCTACCCGAAGCTGCGGAGCGGGGTCGCGATCGTCTCCGCGGGGATCATGCTTGCCTTCGCCGCGTACTTCGCGGCCTTGGCGCTGTGAGCCCGCGGTCACCCGGCACGGAGCCGGGCGGCGTGTTCCTTCCGGAACTTCGCGACCTTCGGGGCGATGACGATCTGGCAGTAGGAGCGCTCGGGGTTCTTCCGGAAGTACTCCCGGTGGTACTCTTCCGCCGGGTAGAACGCGGCGAACGGCGCGAGCTCCGTGACGACCTTGTGCTTCCAGACGCGGGCGCCCTCGAGCTCGCGGATCACCCCTTCCGCCGCGGCCTTCTGGGCGGGGGTCCGGTAGAAGACGACCGACCGGTACTGGGTCCCGACGTCGCCCCCCTGACGGTCCGGCGTGGTCGGGTCGTGCGTCGTGAAGAAGACGACCAATAGGTCGTGCAGCGAGACCGTGCGGGGGTCGAAGGTCACCTCGACGACCTCCGCGTGCCCGGTCCGGCCGGTGCAGACCGTCTCGTACGACGGGTGGGGCACGCTCCCTCCGGAGTAGCCGGGCAGGACCCGGTCCACTCCCTTCACCTCGGAGAAGACCGCCTCCGTGCACCAGAAGCAACCGCCGCCGAGGACGATCGTCTCGAGGGGACCGCCGGGGGAGCTCGTCGCGGGCATCGTGCCCTCCCTACCCACCGGGGGTTCTTGAGCCGGCCGTGCGGAGCGCCGGCCGCGCGGCCGGGAGGAGGCCGGTTACTTGCGGACGAGGAACTGGATCTCGGTCCGGGCCCACACCGCGGGATCCCGCCAGGGGTTGCCGGCGTAGACCTCCCGGGTCGAAACGACGGACCGTAGCTCCTTCGCCCGCTTCCGCCAGCGCAGCCAGTCGGTCAGTCCATGGTAGATGACCCGTGGGGCGACGGTATCCGGGTCGAAGACCACCCGCGCGACCGCCGCGGCCCGGAGCGTCTTCATCCGGATCCCGGCCGACCCGCGAGCGGGCCCCCTCACCTCGATCGCGACCTCCCAGCGGCGCTCCCCCGGCTCGCGGAAGATCCACCGCCCGGTCCTCAGGGAGTGCTGTCTCGCCCACCGCTCGACCTGCTCGAACCGGGCCTGGATCTGTCGCTCGTTCCAGGGGCCCTTCCACGCGATCGCCGCTACCCGGTAGCTCGGGGCGCGAGCGAGCTCGAAGTCGATCGTCCGCTGCTTCACGACGGCCCCACGCCGGGCGGGCTTATTCGGTTGCCCGGAAGACCGGCGGAACGGCCTGGATGCGGATCAGCGGTGCCTTCGGGGTCCCGACCCCCTGGGCCGAGACGTACGCTCCGTAGTACGGGATCCGCGTCGTGATCACCCGGCGGAACGCCGCCCGCAGGGCGGCATCGTTCAGGCCGCGGGTCGGCACGAGGTCGTCGTTCCGGTTGAGGCACCCCTTCAGCTCGCCCTGATGGGTCACCCGGATCCGGTGGCAGTTCGAGCAGAAGTCGGCGTTCCCGACGGGATCGACCAGCTCGACCTCCGCCCGGTCGAACAGGTAGATGCGCCGGTGGTGCATCTCTCGAACGAGCACCTGGGAGGCGTGGCCCTCGAGCCAGCGTCGGACCGCGTCGATCTCCACGGCCCAGTCCCGCTGAGGGACGAGCTCCGGCATGAACTGGATCAGCTGGAGTTTGAGCCCCTCGGTCTCGCCGACGTAGGCGATCATGCGAGGGATGTTCGCGACCGTCGACCGGAACACCACGAGATTGAGCTTCACCGGGGTGAGGCCGACGCGCAACGCCTCCCGGATCCCCCGGAGGACGGGCGCCAGGGCGCCGCGTCGGATCGACCGGAACTCCTCCGGGTCGAGCGAGTCGACCGAGACGTTCACGCGCTTGAGGCCGGCGTCGCGCAGCGTCTCGGCCCGCCCCTCCAGCATCGACCCGTTCGTCGTCAGCGACACGTCCGCGACGTGGCGGACGACGCGGCCGACGATCTCCTCGAGGTCGTCCCGGACGAGCGGCTCGCCTCCGGTGAGCTTGACCGAGCGGATGCCGAACTCGCGGGCCACGGCGACCAGCCGCTCGACCTCGGGGGGAGTGATCTCCTCGCCGTGCGGCGCGCGGGGCCGGGCGGTCGGCCCCAACCCCTCGTCGTGGCAGTAGACGCAACCGAAGTTGCACCGCTTCGTGACGCTGATCCGGAGGTCCGTGACCTCCCGTCCGAACGCGTCGGCGAGCATCTCCCCCGACCGGACGGGCCACCGGGTTATATTCGGGTCGGTGGCGGCCGGGGGACGCCTCCCGGCGCTACGCGCCGGCGGCGACGGCGGCGGGATTCTCCTGGAGGGGAACGCTCGCGGCGAGCGGGTTCCCCCGCCGGCGGAAGGCGAGCTCGACATCGGACCCGACCGGGAACCTCGAGAGCGACTCGAGCAGGTCGCGGACCGAGCGGACGGCGAACGGGCCGACCCGGGTCAGCACGTCCCCGGTCTTCAGGCCGGCGCGATGGGCGGGGGAGCGGGCCACGACGTCGGCGACGAGCAACCCGGAGCGCGGTTCGAGGCCGAGGCGCCGGGCGAGGTCCGGCCGCAGCTCGGCGACCGTCACGCCGATCCACGGCCGCACGACGCGGCCGTGCTCGCGCAGCTCCCCGACGATGCGGCCGACCGCGTGGATCGGGATGGCGAACCCGACGCCCTGCGCGAACGGTACCATCGCCGCGTTGATCCCGACGACGGCCCCCGAGAGGTCGACGAGCGGGCCGCCGCTGTTCCCCGGGTTGATCGCGGCGTCGGTCTGGATCAGTCCTTCGAAGATGAAATCCGAGCCGGGGAGGGGGCGCCCGAGGGCGCTCACGACCCCCATCGAGACGGTCGGCGCCCCCGGAAGGCCGAGCGCGTTCCCGATCGCGAGAACGACCTGCCCGACGCGCAGCGACTCGGAGTCGCCGGTGCGCGCGGCGGGGAGGCCCGAGGCGTCCACGGAGACGAGGGCGACGTCGGTGACCTCGTCGCCCCCGACGACCTCGCCGGGCATCTCCCGGCCATCGGCCAGACGGACCTCGAGCCGGGTCGCGCCTTCGACCACGTGCTGGTTGGTGACCAGGAGCCCCGACGGGTCGATCACCACGGCGCTCGCCTGGGCGGGCGTGGCGAACAGCGACCGCGCCCGGGGACGGCCGGCGCGCACGCTCTCGACCACGGCGACGCTATCGGCGATCGCATCGACCGCGCCGGTAATCCGCGACTCGATCTCCGCGAGGGTCATGGAGGCGTCCCGACGCCCAGGCCGGGCATCGGGCTCACCGGCTCGGGTCCCGTCGGAGGGACCGGGAACGGCTCCCGGGGGACCGGCATCGCCTCACTCCGAGAGAAGGCGATCGAGCTGGGCGAACAGCTGTTCGAGCTCCTTCGAGCGCTTCCGGCCCCCGTCCCATCGCGCGTTGACGATCCGCACGAGGAGGTCGGCGACCTTCTCCATCCAGGGGCCCTCCTGGGCCTCGAACCGCTTCTTCACCTTCTCCCGCAACAGCTCGTTGTACGCCCGGTAGGCCGTCCAGACCCACGGGCCGTAGCGCATCCGTCGACCCGACACATCGTCCTGCGACTCCTTCATCTCGGTACCCGGGACCGCGTGGGTCCCGGGGAGCCGACCGGTCGGAGGGGGATATTGACCGGGTGGAGGTCGGGTCGGTCACGCCGGAGCCGGCTCGTCCGGGGCGACGGCCGCCCGATGATAACCGGAGCGTAACCGCCCCGCTAAATGGCGTCGGTCGCCTCGCTCCGCCCGTGACCGAGGGTCGGGCGACGCCGGGCGCCTCCGAGCTCCCGCGGCTCGACGACCGCGTCCTCGAGACGCTCGAGGGGTCGCGAGGCCGGGTCGCGTTCAGCGGCCTCCGACGCCTCCTCGGAGCCCATCCCGAGTCGCTCTCGCGCGCCCTCCATCGGCTCGAGCGGGAGGGACTGGTCGAACGGGTCGACGGCGGATACCGGTCGCTCGTCCCCCGGCCGCCGTCCACCGCCGACGCAGCGACCGATCGACGGGCGATCGCCCGGGTCGAGCTGCCGCCCGGTGCCTCTCCCTCCGCGGTGGCCGCCCGCCTCTCCGGCCGGTGGTTCGGGAACCTTCGCTGGGTCGGAGCGTTCGAGCGTCGTCGGGAACACCTCCTCGTCTGGGCGCGCCGCGACGGCACGGGGACGGTCCTCCTCGGGGTCGAGCCGACGGCGCTGCGCGTCTACGTGCGGGAGGGGGAGTCCGGCGGGGATCCCTCCGAGGCCGAGGACGCGGCGTACGAACTGCTCTACCACGCCGTGGAGGCGATCCGTTCGGGGGGTGAGGGCCGGCCGTCCGGGGCGAGCCTCCTCGCGGCCTCCCCGGTCGATCCCCCGCGGCTCTCCTTCGACAACTAGGTCCCCGGACCCCGCGGACCGCTCACAACGGGCCGCCGCAACTGGGGCAGCGGGGATCGCCTTCGTTCCCGAGCGTGCCGCAGTACCGGCAGCGGACCTTCACGACCTGTCGCTCGATGAGGTAGGTCGCGCCGGACCCCGGGGACGGTGTGGAGGGGAGGTCCCGTCGCGCCTGAGCGATCGACGCGACCCACGATTCCGGGTCGAGCACATCGAAGGCGGGCCGGTGGTGGAAGAGCTCCACGACGAGCCGCGCTCCCCCGATCCGCCCCCGCCGGATCGACAGGTTCCTCAGGTCGGCGAGGCCGGTGTCGAGGACGAGCCGGGTCTCGCGGCCGCCGACGAGGTCGAGGACCACCCCGCGCGAGACGGACGATTCGAACAGCAGCCGGCGGTTGGTGAGGTACAGCACGCCGGCACTGCGGCGCGGCGAACCGCCGTCGGACGGCTCGAGGACCGCATACGCGCTGCGCAGGACGCTTTCGCCGGAGTGCAGGAGCATTCGACCCCGCGATGCTCCGGCCAACGTAAGACTGTCGTGCCGGCCGGGTCGAACGGCGAAGGGGATGCCGGGCGAGCGCCCGACCCTACCAGCCGACCGGAACGCCCCGGTTCTGCTCGTCCAGCCACCGGCGCAGCGGGGCGAAGTACTCGAGGAGCGCCGAGGCGTCCATCCTCCGGTCGCCGGTCAGCGCCTCGAGCGCGTCCGGCCACTCGTGGCTCTGGCCCATCTCGAGGGTGGTCCGGAGCCGGCGGCCGGCCTCGGTCGAGCCGTAGATCGACGCCCGGTGCAGCGGGTCGCGCGTCCCGCTCGTCCGCACGAGCGCCCGGTGGAACTGGAACTGGAGGATGTGGGCGAGGAAGTACCGCATGTACGGCACGTTCGCGGGAACGTGGAACTTCGCGCCGGGGTCGAACTCCGTCTCCCCGCGGGTGCCGGGAGGCGCGATCCCCTGGTAGCGCTGGCGGACCTCCCACCAGGTGCGGTTGTACTCCGAGGGCCCGATGGCTCCCGAGAAGACGTCCCAGCGCCACCGGTCGACCGCGAGGCCGAACGGCAGGAACGCCACCTTCTCGAGGGCCCGCAGCAGCAGGAGGCCAAGGTCGCCGTCGTCCGGCGGGGCGGTCGGAAGGAGGCCGATGCGAACGAGGTACTCCGGGGTGATCGACAGGCCGATCGTGTCGCCGATCGCCTCATGGAAGCCGTCGTGCGCGCTCTCGCGGAAGAGGAACGGCTGGCGGCCGTAGGCCCGCTGGTAGTAGTTGTGGCCGAGCTCGTGGTGGATCGTGGCGAAATCCTCGCCGGTGACCTCGATGCACATCTTAATCCGTAGGTCGTCCACGAAGTCGAGGTCCCAGGCGCTCGCGTGGCAGACGACCTCGCGGTCCCTCGGCCGGACGAGCATCGACCGGTCCCAGAACGTGGCGGGCAGCGGGTCGAGGCCGAGGGAGACGAAGAACCGCTCCGCGTAGCGCACCATCTCGGTCGGCGTCGTGCCGCGCCCGGTGAGCAGGCGGGTCAGGTCGATCCCCGGGCCGCTCGACGGCGGGGCGAGCAGGGGGTAGATCGCTTCCCACGACTGCGCCCACATGTTCCCGAGAAGGTGGGCGGGGATCGGCCCCCGTTCGGGCACCCGGTCCGGGCCGTACGCCTCCCGGAGGCGGCGTCGTGCGTAGGCGTGGAGCGCCCCGTAGAACGGTCGGACGTCCGACCAGAGACGGTCGACCTCCTTCGCGAACGCGTCGGGGTCCATGTCGTACTTCGACCGCCACATCGCGCCGAGATCCGGGAAGCCGAGCTCGCGGCAGCCCCGGTTCCCGAGGCCCACGTACCGTTCGAACTGGGGTCGGATCGCCCGGCCCACCCGGTGCCATCCGCTCCACGCGTCCTCCAGGACCGCCGGGTCCCGCGACTCCGCGAGGACCCGCGAAAGCCCCTGGAGGTCCAGGGGCTCGGTGGTCCGGGCGAGCGTGTGTCGGCCCGTGGCGTACGTCCCGGACATCGACGCCACGATCCGGGTCAGCTCCTGGGACTCCTTCGGGTCGGAAGGTGCGAGGAGCGGGAGGCTCAGGCGGAGGAGCTTGAGCTTCCTCACATCCTGGGGCCCGAGCCCCTCCGGCCGGAGCGTCGCGGACTCCTTCGCGAGCCGGACGACCCGGTCGATCAGGCGGGCATTGGCCTTGGAGGAGAGCGCCTCAGAATCCGGGGTGATGTAGGTGGCATAGACCCAATCGGCCCGCTGGGCCTCGATCGACAGGTCCAAGAGCTCCCGCTCGGCCCGCTCCACGAACGCGGTCGCATCCTCGCGTACTCCGCCGGCGCCCTGCATGTGCGTTCGAGAACGAAGCGTCGGCCCGCATATGAGGCCGGCCCGGACGACCGCTCCGGCGGTCTGCCCGTTGTCCGCCGTCCCGGTCCGCCGGGGCGGGCCCATCCGACCCCCCTATTTCCACTGGAACTTTGGGTTTATGTACGACGGCCGTCTGACATTTGTGGACAGACATGTCGGACATGTCGGATGGAAGGGCGCTGCTCGCTGCCGCCCCCGTCTCGGTCGGCGTGCCGTACGAAGCTGTGTCGTCGCTCGCGGCTCTACCGTGCTTCCTCCCCGCGTTTCCCCTGCGCCGCGGGGTCCCGTGGCCGGAATGAAGCAGCCTCCCTCGCCCCGCCGCGAGACGCGTGTCGATGAACTCCGGGGCGTGCCCCAAGTACTTGGCGTGGCCCACCCGCGCGGGTACGGGGCACGGCCTCGGCTCTCTCCCGAAGCGGCCGCGGCGTTCGCGACTTATGTCGACCCCGCCCGGGCGCGGGCGGCGATCGAGGGGCGCACCCTCGTGTACACGGTCCGCTGGAGCTAGTCGGGCGGACGGCCCGACGCGGCGAACGACGGGTCCGGCCGATCGCTCAACGGCCGTCGGCCCGTCCCCAGGACCGTGGCAATCCCGGCCTTCGAGAGCGCGTCCGCCCGTCGATTCTCCTCCCGCGGGATCGACCGGAACTCGACCCTGCGGAACAGGCCCGCGAGCTGCCGCAGGCGCTCGTGGTACGGCCGCAGGTGGTCGGCCCGGACCTCGTACTCCCCGCTCGCCTGCCGGACGACGAGCTCGCTGTCCCCGATCACCACCACCTCGCCGCGGTAGGGGGTGGTGACGAGCCACTCGAGCGCCCGGATGGCCCCGACGTACTCGGCGACGTTGTTCGTCGCGCGAAGATGACCGGGCGGGACCGCGAGCCCGCACTCCTCGTGCCGGAAGCCGCCGCCGTCGATCGTGCAACCGTACCCTGCGGTCCGCTGGCCCCGTATCGTCTGGCAGGCACCGTCGAAGTGCACCACGACCGGGTCCGCGCCGGGCAGGGCGACCCCCCTCGGAAGCTCGGGATCTCCCGCGGCCATCACATCCCCCGGTCCCACGCAGCGCGGATCGAGGGGGCAGCCGCCGGGGAGAGCCGCGGGCAGTTGCAGAACGCCTCCGGCCGGGCGCACAGCGGGCAGGTGACGCGGTCGAGCACGCGCCCGAGCGGTCGCCCGCAGCTGCGGCATTCGCGCGCGCGGGCGCACCGGGGACAGGTCGCCTGGTCGTACTGGATGTTCGTCCGGCAGTACCGGCAGGCCGCCGACTCGTGCGGGTGATAGGTCAGAGACGGCGGGAGGGGACCCGAGTGGGGCCCGCCCCGCCTCCGAGGCAGCTCCTCCTCCGGGTTCCCGAAGGCCCCCCCAACGGTCGTTCGGGTCGGGTCGTAGAAGCTCGCCCCGAACATCACGACCACAAGCCCGACCGGGGCGACCAGAAGACCGGCCTCCTGCTCGATGTCGAAGCGCTCCTCTCCCGTCACCGCGATGGGGAACGCCACCAGCGCGAACCCCGCCAGGATCACGCCGACGCCGAGGAGGACGACCGATCGATTCATCGGGGGGCGGCAGCTCCGGCTGCCGCACGCCGAGGGGACCGCGCTGCCGCAAGATAAACGGGTGGTTCGGTCCGCAGGCGGCCGGCGCTCTTTTAGGGGGGCCGGAAGTCCGGCCCGCATGCCGAACCCCACCGTCACCGTTCGAACGACCCTCGGCGACCTCCGGATCGAGCTGTTCCGCGACCGCGCGCCGAAGACGGTCGAGAACTTCCTCACGCTCGCGAAGAAGGGGTTCTACACGGGCCTCACGTTCCATCGCGTGATCCCGGGGTTCATGATCCAGGGCGGGTGCCCGCGCGGCGACGGCACGGGCGGACCCGGGTATTCCATCCCGGACGAGATCTCCCCCATGCTGCACCACGACGGCCCCGGGATCCTGTCGATGGCGAACGCGGGGCCGAACACCGGCGGCAGCCAGTTCTTCGTGACGCTCGCGGCGACGCCGTGGCTCGACGGCAAGCACGCGGTCTTCGGGCGCGTCCGGGGCGGCCAGGACGTCGTGGAGAAGATCGCCGCCGTCCCCCGCGACGGGAACGACCGACCGCGCTCGCCGGTCCGGATCATCGAGCTGACGGTCTCGGGCGCGTAGCGGCGGAGCCGAACGCCGCACGCCGGCCGGACCGACCTCTCGGGCCGCGGTCCGTCATACGTTCGGGCCGGCCAATGCCTTCCGGCGGCGAGCGCACACCGGGCAGTCCCAGGTCTTGGCCGTCGGCGCGGAAGCAAAGAACACCGGCGACGCGTGGGTCCGACGGAAGCATACGAACAGCCGTCGCTCGATCCCGTCCCGTCCTCGGAACGGGTAGACCCGCCAATAGACGACCCGAACACCGCGCGACGGTCGTGCGGCCGCGAGCATGCGTTCCGCAGCTCCGCCGAGCTCGGGGCCATGGCGCGTCGCGAGTCTCAGGTCCCACGATCTGACCAACGTCGAGGGAACGGTCCAGCGGCGGAGCACGCTCCGGACGGCCCGGGTCGGGTCGCGTCGGGTCCATTCGGCGTACGCGGTGACCGACACCACGCCGGAAGGGCAGGCACGGACGTGCCAGGTTCCGGGAAGGCGGCTCGGGAGGCGTCGGGTCCGGATCGGCTGGCCGCAGTGACGATAGCACTTCCCGCCCGGCGCGTCGAGGGCGACCTGCAGGACGCGGGGAAGCGCCCCGGGACGCTTCAACGCCGCACCACCTCCCCTCGAACCGACCGGAGCCAGTCGCTGGCGAGGAGGTCGCGCCAAGCTCGGGCCGTTCGAACGACCTGCTCGGAGAACCCCGTCAGCAACGGTTGGACCCGCCCGTCCGACCACTCGAGGAAGACCTGGGGGATCAGGTAATCCGGGGACGCGTCCCCGTGATCCCGAACGAGCCGGTCGGCGATCTTGCCCTGACCTCGCCGGTCGATATCGAGGATCCGGAACGGAACGCCGAGACGCTTCGCCAGCCGTCGGCCGTTCCGGACCGATAGCGGAACGCAGTGCGGGCACCACTGGGCCAGCACGACCGTGAGCCGGTGCGGCCGGGTCGGCGGACTTCCGGCAGTGCGTCCTGTCATGGGCCCCCTCATCCCGCCTGCCTCACATTACCCCGGCGGTTCCTCGGGCAGAATGGGGCTGCATCTCCCGCAGGCTCCTGGGGATTCCACGGCCGACCGCCGGCGCCATCCGGGCCCACGGGCGCGGGGAAGGCCCAGTTCACCCCCGCGTTGCCGGCGGGATTGGCGCCTAAGCCCTGCTCGGCGACTTAAGCGTAATCAAGGTCGGGACAAAATACCCCGGTGCCGCAGCTAGGGATATGGCGAAGAAGAGCCGAGGCGGAAGAATGACAGCGGCGAAGAGGCGTGCCGCGAAGGGCAAGGGCGGAAAGGGCATGGTCAAGAACCGGCC
>Ga0181524_10000449_pt1 | contig 49951 bp, 38 predicted proteins | sample PEATcosm2014_Bin_34_FD_119761 | JGI IMG/M metagenome (GOLD analysis project Ga0181524, IMG submission 119761) | Peatland microbial communities from MTU Mesocosm Facility, Houghton, MI, USA - PEATcosm2014_Bin05_60_metaG | ecosystem: Environmental > Terrestrial > Soil > Wetlands > Peat | place... | reverse complement strand
CGGCGGCTGCCCTCGCCACCAACGCCCCGGCGGCTGCCCTTGCCGTCAACGCCCCGGCGGCTGCCCCCGCCGCCGACATCCCGGCGGCTGCCCCCGCCACCAACGCCCCGGCGACTGCCCCCGCCGCCAACGCCCCGGCGGCTGCCCCCGCCACCAACGCCCCGGCGGCTGCCCCCGCCACCAACGCCCCGGCGACTGCCCCCGCCACCAACGCCCCGGCGGCTGCCCCCGCCACCAACGCCCCGGCGGCGGCGGCCACAGCCCGCACGCCGGCCCCGGCCGAACTGCCGCCGGAATTGGGCGTGGCGGACCATTTTCTTCTGGCGGTACCCAGGACCGGGTTCGGCAAGGATTACCTGTTTAGCGCGTCGTTGATTCCCCAGGCCCAGGCCGCCACCAGCCACGGGTTGGCGGCCAAGATCGTCCGCTTCGAACTGTTCCCGGACGGGGTGGACATGTATGAGTCGGCCAAGGGATTGGTGGTGACCGAGGACCTGCCGGCGCGCCGTTTGCTGGCCAACTTCAGCATCGTGCGCCAGGACGACCAGCAAGTGGTGGTGGATTTCAACAAGGGCATGAAACGGGTGTTCACAGAGGCATGGACGTCCGGCGGCAGGCTGGAGCTGAACGAGCGTGACCGCGTGCTGGAGGTGCCGGAAGGCCGGGTCTTCGAAATGCGCCAGCAAGACGGGCGATTGCTCATCCGGCAGAGTATCCAGGCGCGCAACCGCGCGGACGACCAGAACCTGGAACTGCGCCTCGAGGTCCGCTATTTCCTCTCGCCTTACCGGCAGGGCGCCGTCGAGGGCAAGGAGCCCACCCCGGTCGATCTCCGTTATGCGCGGTTTTTTGAAACCGAAGGCCAGATCGAGCCGGTGACCGGGCGGGTTTCCTCGCGCATCGCTCGGTTCGACCTTCGCCGGCCCATCGTGTTCCATTATTCGGCCAACACGCCTCCGGAGTACGTCCAGGCCGTCAAAGACGGCATTCTCTACTGGAACCGCGCCTTCGGCAAAGAGGTTGTCCAGGCCGACAAGGCCCCGGAAGGCGTGACGGCCCCCGACGCCAAGCTGAACATCATCCAGTGGGTTCCTTGGGACAACGCGGGCTTTGCCTATGCCGACCTGCTGCTGGACCCGCTCACGGGCGAGTCAACCCACGGACAGGCCTACATTACGAGCGTGTTCGCTTTTCTGGGCAAGGCCCGGGCGCGGGCGTTGCTGCGCTCGATGCTGGACCTGGCGGAGCAGAAAAAGGACGACAAAAAGGGGGCCGCCGCATTCCTCCCGGGCGTGCCGTTCCTTGAGATGGCCCCGGCCTGCCAGGTTGACCCCCGGACCTTCGCCGAGCAGATGGCGCGCGGCCTGCAGGAGGTCCTGGCCAGCGACGCTTTGACCGATGAGGCGGTGCTCCGGGTCTCGCAGGATTATGTGCGTCACACGGTGGCGCACGAGGTCGGCCACGTGCTCGGGCTGCGGCACAACTTCGCCGGCAGCCTCGCTGCAACCCTCACCCGCAAGGAACTCGACGAGTGGTTCCAGGCCTATATCTGCGGCAAGCCGACCGCGGCTTACACCAACAAACTGGCCTCCAGCTCCATGATGGAATACACCATCTTCAAAGGGGCGGTGTTCACGGGTTGGCTGATGCGGACCGTCAAAGAACCGCTGCCCCATGACCGGGCCGCCATCGGCTGGGGTTATTCGGACAGCACGGAGGCCCGCGACAAGAAGATGCTCTTCGCCACCGACGACGACGTGGGCCGATACGGGGACGTGCGCACGTTCGATTACGGCCCGGACCCCCTGGTCAATGCCTACTCCGAGATGGCGGAGATTCTCAACCTGCTGCCCAACAACCTCCTGGAAACCTTCGTCAGCGCCCGCGCCCCGCGCAACCCCCACGACCGCATCCCCCTGGAGCAAGTCAACCTCAACTACGCCGGCTACGCCGCCGAACTGGCAAACCAGTTCGCCGATATGCTGTCCTGGTTCCGGGCCGAAACCCGCTCTCTGCGGATCGAAAACCAGTTCGACTTTGTGGGCGAACTGAACCGGAAAGAACGCCTGGAGGCCCATTGGAAATACGTCAACGCCCAGCTCGATCAGCTCGGCGGAGTGGACCGCGCCATCTTCTCGATGCTCCCGATGGACCTCAAGCTCGAGCTCAAAGCCGAACCCTCCGGCATCCCCGTGGTGCAGCGCCTCAACGCGGACGCCCTGGCCGGCAAACTGGAGAAACTGCTCGATTCGCCGGCCTACAAGTCCTTTGTTGGCCTGGACGAAAAGAAATACTCCTTCACCAAAGAGGAGCGAGACCTCATCGTCAAACGCGCGAAGAAGTTTTTCGAGGAGCTCGAAAAGGAAGTGGTCAAGGAGGTTTGCCAGCGCCTGGCCAACTCCGCCCGCACGCTCGCCGCCCAGGCCACCGGCGCTGTGGGCGAAGAGGACGCCGTAGCCAAACTCGAACAACGCACCATCGAATTGGCCAAGCTGGTCATCACCGCCAAGGAGGATTCCAAGCGGCTCCAGGGCAAGGTGGACAAGGGCTACGTCGCCGTCGTCGAATATAAATATGACCAGGACACCCGGCTGGCCGCCGCCAAGGCCCTGGCCGAGCAGACCGGCTCGTTCAAAGGCTGGGCCGAAGAGGCCAAGTCCGACCTCAATACCCAGTTGAAAAACGAGGTCGAGGCCGCCCTGAACTTGTCTCATTTCAAGGACTTCAAGGTTTCGATGCTCTCCCGCGGCATGCGCGAGTGGTACCAACAACAGCAGGACATCCTGGCCCTGCTCCCACCGGCCCCAGGCAGCCCAACCCTCCCTGCCAGGTAGCCGGGCTGGGGCCGAGCGCATGGCAGGCGCTAGCCCAAGCCGTGCCCAGGGGCGCCTGAGCCTGTTGGGAACTTTATTGACAAGGCAGGATCAATATGAAAGAATCTTGCATATCTTAGGCGATTCACTTATGATTACCAGTGAGACACCGGCAAAAAAGAGTCGAAATGAGGGTCTCAAAGAGGGCGATCCCCTTCTGGCCGGCACAATTAGCCAGGCACTGGCGGACTCATCGGCAGACCGGTTTGGTGAAGACGACACCGAATTCCTGAAATTCCACGGGGTTTATCAGCAGGATGACCGCGACCTTCGGAAGACAGGCAAGCGGTATAGCCTGATGGTGCGGACGAAGCTCCCAGGCGGAGTGTTGAGCGCCGCGCAGTACGAGGCGTGCGACCAACTGGCGACGCAGTACGGGAACAGCACGATGCGGATTACGACGCGGCAGGACCTTCAATTCCACGGGGTTCTCAAGGGCAACCTCCGCCAGGCTATCAAGCGGCTCAACGACGCCCTGGCAACGACGATTGGAGCGTGCGGGGACGTGGTGCGGAACGTGATGGCGCCGCCGGCGCCGGCAAGCGGCCCGCTGGCAGAGCAGGTGCAGGAGGAGGCGCAGCGGCTTTCGAGCCGGCTTGTTCCCAGGATGCCGGCCTATCATTCAATCTGGATTGAGGGCAAGGAATTGGACCTGCGCGCCGAAGCCAACGCCGGCTTTGCCGACCCGTTTTACGGGAGGGGCTATCTTCCCCGCAAGTTCAAGGTCGCCTTTGCCATTCCGCCCCTCAACGACATCGACGTCTTCGCCAACGACGCCGGCTTTGTGGCCATCGAGGAGCAAGGCCGGTTGGCCGGCTACAACGTGCTGGCCGGAGGCGGCATGGGAATGTCGCACGGCAATGCCCGGACCTTTCCGCGGCTGGCGGATGTGATCGGCTTTATTGGGCCCGAATCGGAGCAAGTGGAGGCGGCCGCCAAGGCCGCAGTGACGATTCACCGCGATTTTAGCGACCGCGCCAACCGCAGACACGCCCGTTTGAAATATGTCCTGGCAGAGCGGGGCGTGGAGTGGTTCCGAAAGGAGATGGAGCGGCGGATGGGCTTCCCGCTTGCACCGCCCCGCCCATTCCAGTTCACCGCGCAAGGCGACAGGCTCGGCTGGCGCCGCCAGAGCGACGGCAACTACTGCCTGGGGCTTTTCGTCGAGAACGGCCGCATTCGGGACGCCGGAGGCTGCCGGCTCAAGTCCGGTCTGCGGGAAGCGGTCAAGCGGTTGCAGCCGGACATTCGCCTGACCCCGTCTCAGAACATTCTGTTGGCCGGGCTGCGCCCGGAGCAGCGGGCCAAGCTGGAGACGGTGCTGGCCGAGCACGGCATCCCGGCAACCAACCCCTTCAGCCGCACACGTCTGGCCTCCATGGCCTGCCCTGCCCTGCCGACGTGCGGCCAGGCCTTGGCGGAGTCCGAGCGGTTCCTGCCCGGTCTGTTGGACCGCCTGGAGGCCATGCTGGGCGGGCTGGGGCTGCAAGACGAAGGACTCATCGTCCGCATGACAGGCTGCCCCAACGGTTGCGTCCGGACATACATCGCCGAGATCGCCTTCGTCGGCAAGGCGCCGGACAAGTACCAAATCTACGTCGGCGGCAACGCGGCCGGCAACCGGCTGGCCCGCCTCTACAGAGAGTCGGTCAAAGGAGAGGACCTGCTGAGGGAGTTGCGTCCGTTGCTGGCGCGCTATGCTCAAGAGCGCGAGGGCGGAGAACGCTTCGGCGATTATTGCGCTCGAGCCATCGGGGCAAGCGCTGAAGCCGCCAAGCATTGAATCGAAGCGCATGGATTACCTGTCTAAACTCGAGAACCAGAGCATCTACATCCTCCGCGAGGCGTTCAACAAGTTCGAGCACCTGGCCATGCTCTGGAGCATCGGAAAGGACTCCACGGTGCTGCTGTGGCTGGCGCGAAAGGCCTTTCTTGGCCACGTGCCTTTTCCCCTGGTGCATGTGGATACGAGCTACAAAATCCCCTCGATGATCGAGTACCGTGACCGCCTGGTCAAAGAGTGGAAGTTGAATCTGATCGTGGGCCGCAACGAAGCCGTCCTGCGGAGCGGTCTCACCTATCCCGGCGGAAAGGCCACGCGCGTCGAGTGCTGCGGCACGCTCAAGAAAGACGCCCTCAAGCAGGTGCTCGATCGCCATCACTTCACCGGCGTCATCGTCGGCGTGCGCCGCGATGAGGAACCCACCCGCGCCAAAGAGCGGTACTTCAGCCCCCGCGACAAGAACATGGAATGGAACGTCGAGGACCAACCGCCCGAGCTCTGGGACCAGTTCAAAACGGATTTCCAGCCCGGCGCCCACATCCGCATCCATCCCCTGCTCCACTGGACGGAACTCAATGTCTGGGAGTACATCGAGCGCGAGCAAATCCCGGTCGTTCCCCTCTACTTTGCCAACAGCCGGGGCGAGCGTTACCGCAGCCTGGGCTGCGCCCCCTGCACCATGCCCATTAAGTCCAACGCCACCACCGTCCGCGAAATCATCGAAGAGTTGCGCCACACCAGGTCCTCCGAACGGTCTGGCCGGGCCCAGGACAAGGAAAGCGAAGATGCCTTCGAGAAACTCAGGCGAGACGGATATATGTGAGCCTAAGCGGCCATGAACTCATCCAATCCTTTGACAATCCCGGTTTCCGGCCCCAGGACGGACAGCGCTGCGGCGCCGGCTACGCCCGCGCCAGGCCCCAACGATTCGCCCCCTGCCGCCGAACAGCTCAAGATCGTCATCGTCGGCCACGTGGACCATGGCAAATCCACGTTTGTGGGCCGGCTGCTCCACGACACCGGTTGGCTGCCCGAGGGCAAAGTCCAGGAACTGGAAGCCGTTGCCCGGCGGCGCGGCGTCCCCTTCGAGTGGGCTAACTTGATGGACGCGCTGCAATCGGAGCGCGACCAGAACATCACGATCGACACGGCGCAGATATGGTTTCGCACTCCCAGGCGCCAGTACGTGATCATCGACGCCCCGGGCCACGAGGAGTTTCTGAAAAACATGGTTACCGGGGCTGCCAACGCCGAAGCCGCCCTGCTTCTGATCGATGCCCGCGAAGGAGTGAAGGAAAACTCCCGCCGCCACGGCTACCTCCTCCATCTCTTGGGCATCCGACAAATGGCCGTCCTGGTCAATAAGATGGACCTGGAGGATTACAGCCAGGCCCGATTCAACCAAATCGAGTCCGAATACCGGGCCTGGCTCGAGTGCATCGGCCTCGAGCCGGCCTGCTTCATCCCGGTTTCCGCCCGCCACGGCGACAACCTGGTTGGGCGCAGTCCCCGGATGCCCTGGTGGCGCGGCCCGACAGTGGTCCAAACCCTCGATGATTTCAAAACGGCGGAACTGCCCAAAGACCAGCCCTTGCGGTTCGTCGTCCAGGATGTCTATCGTTTCGACGAACGCCGAATCCTGGCGGGGCGCGTCGAAGCCGGCACCCTCCGGGTGGGGGACAAGCTCCTGTTCTGCCCGCTTGACAAGACCAGCATCGTCAAGAGCATCGAACGCTGGAATGCGCCTTCCGCCACTGAGGCAACCGCCGGCGAATCGATCGGCATCACCTTGAGCGAGCAGGTTTTTGTCGCGCGCGGCGCCGTGGCCGCCCACGAAACCGCCCCCCCATTCGAGCTGTCGAGCTTTAAAGCGCGCCTGTTCTGGCTGGGCAAAGAACCGTTCAAGAAAGGCAAAAGCTATAAGCTCAAGCTGGCCACCCAGGAGGCCGAGTGCGCCGTCCAATCCATCGAAAAGGTCCTCAACGCCGCCACCCTTGAAACGGTTTCCCGCGGCGAAAACGAACTCTTCGTCGCCCGCCATGAGGTCGCCGAACTCACCCTCCACACCAAACGCCCCATCGCCTTCGACATCCACGCCGACATCGCGCCGACGGGCCGCTTTGTCATTGTGGACGGGCTCGATGTCTCGGGCGGCGGCATCATCGCCCCGGACAATTACCCGCGCCGCACCCACGACCTCCACACCAAGAGCGACAACATTTACTGGAACCGCGGGCGCGTCACCGCCCAACAACGGGAAATGCGCCACCGCCATGCGGGCTGCGTCCTGTGGCTCACCGGCCTGTCCAGCGCCGGCAAATCCACCATCGCCACCGAACTGGAGCGCCAGTTGTTCAACCTCGGCCGCCAGGTTTACGTCCTGGACGGCGACCGCGTGCGGCACGGCCTCTGCTCGGACCTGGCCTTCTCCCCGGAAGACCGCGCGGAAAACATCCGCCGCGTCGGCGAAGTGGCGAAGCTCTTCGCCGATGCGGGCCTGATCTGCATCACCGCCTTTATCTCGCCTTACCGCGCCGACCGTGACTTCGTCCGAAGAATAATGCCCCCTGGCAAGTTCATCGAGGTGTTCGTCAACGCCCCGCTCGCCGTCTGCGAGCAGCGCGACCCCAAGGGCCTCTACGCCAAAGCCCGCGCCAAGGAAATCAAAGATTTCACCGGCATCTCCGCCCCCTACGAATCCCCGGCCAGCCCCGAGCTCGAACTGCGCACCGACCAACTCACCGTGCCGGAATCCGTCGCGAGAATCCTCGAATTCCTCCATGTCCAGGGCGCCGCCACGGCAGTTTCGATCTGAGTTCTTTGCGGTTCATTTCGAGCCGAAGCAAAAACCCTGACGGCTTTTCGGCCTTTGGGTGTATAGTGCTGCGGAAAGAAACGCGCGACTATGAAGAAACTGAGAAACCTGGCGCTCCTGCTCCTGGCAATCTCGCTGGCCGGCGGCTCGTGGGCCGCGCTGGCCGGCGAACAAAAGGCCGACGCCAAACCGAAGTCCAAACCCAAACCCTACATTCTCAAGACCTGCCCGGTCTCCGGAGATAAACTCGGCGAGATGGGCGACCCCTATGTCTTCGAGTTCGAGGGCCGTGAAATCAAGCTTTGCTGCAAGTCCTGCTTGAAAGACTTCAAGAAAGACAGCGCCAAGTACATCAAGAAAATCGAAGCGGCTGAAGCCAAGGAAAAGGCCAAAGCCAAAAAGTGACCCTCCCCCGGCGCGCCCCGCCCCCGTTTGTTGTACAGGCAATCAAAAGGCCCCCCCTCCCTGGCTGGCGGCTAAGAACCTTTTGGCGCCCTTTCCCTACTGCATTTCTGAAGTGCGCGAAATGGGGACTTCACCCCATCCAACGCCGGCCAACCCCGGACACCCAACGACGGGAGTCCCTATTCTTCGCAGTAGTTGACCTCAATTCGCTCGGGCGGCACGCGTTTGATCTCGCGTTCCCTGAAGGCAAAGGCCAACTCCACTTCCTGGAGATGCCAGGTCCGGATAAAATCCAACGCCCGATCAATGGACTTGAAATTAAAGGCCTGGGCCGGGTCCCCGGTCCATCGGTCAGGCCCTTGAAAGTAGAGCCCGTTCGAGATTCTTCGCAACAATGTCTTCATTTCCGCCCAAAACTGGTCCGTGCCAGCGTCGTTGTCCCCTTGCATTAACCGTGCAAGGATACTGCGCTTTGAGATGAGAGCATTGTCAATGCCAAGCCCGATTTCCCCTGGAAAACCCACATTTCCTGGGGGCGGACCCCGCAATGATGCGTGATTCTCACGCGTTTTGCGTGAAAATGACGCATCGGAGCAGGGTCGGGCTGGAGCCATGAGCGGCGCACGAGACTCCTCACGCTCGTCTCCTACAGCCAGGGGGTGGGACCCACTTCTGCGTCTTTGTCGCCGGCCCCGGACCGACCGCTCTGACTGAGTGGTCATGAACATGAATCCGGTGACGTATTCATGCTGATCACCACTAAGAACGGGCTTGAGCGGCCCCGGCCGGGTTGATAGGGTCGGGGGGCAATGAGCCGACGTTTCATCTTACCCGTGGTTGGCGCTGCATTGTGCCAATGGTTTTTCACCCCCACCCTGCCGGCCGGCGCGGCCTCCTCCGCCCCGCCCGCGATTGTCTCGCCGCGCGATGCGTCGTGGATGGAACAACTGGCCGCGCGAGAGGTGCGGCGCTACATTTACCTGCGCACCGGTCAACGGCCGGCTCTGGTCTCGGGGGTGGAAGGCCTTGGGGGAAGAGGCGAGGCGATACTGGTAGCGCGCAAAGGGCGGGCGGCGCTCGATGGCATCAGGAGCGAGGCCACGCTCGAGTCTGCCCTGGAGGACCTGGCCCCACAGGGTTATTGTTTGAAGACGCTCGCCCCGGGGCAATGGGCCGGGGGCCGGCGCGCACTGCTGCTGGTCGTCGGCGGCGACGATGCGGGCACACTCTATGGCGCGTATCGCTTTGCGGAGCGGCTCGGGGTGCGCTTCTATTTGCACGGGGACGTGATTCCCGACGAGCAGGAGCCCTGGAAAATGCCGGTGCTGGATGAGCGGGCGGCGCCGCTTTTCGCCCTGCGCGGCATCCAGCCGTTCCACGATTTTCCGGAGGGACCCGACTGGTGGAACCGGGATGATTACCTGGCCGTCATCGGGCAGTTGCCCAAGCTCCGGATGAACTTCCTGGGTTTGCACACCTATCCGGAGGACCGCCCGAACGCGGAGCCAACCGTCTGGATCGGGCTGCCGGGGGACGTTGGCCAGGGGGGCAAGGTGAAATTCAGTTACCCGGCCAGTTACCAGAACAGCCTGCGCGGGAATTGGGGTTATGCGCCCAGGAAGACCGGGGACTACGTGTTCGGCAGCGCGGCGTTGTTCGAGCGGGATGCCTTCGGGCCGGAAGTGATGGGGGCCTGGATTCCGGGGCCGACAACCGCCGAGGCGGACAACGAAGTGTTCGAGCGGACCGCGGGGATGTTGCGGGAGGCCTTCGGCTTCGCCCGGAAACTGGGCGTCAAGACGTGCGTGGGGACTGAAACGCCGCTCATCGTGCCCAGGCGGGTCCAGGAACGCATCAAGGCGCAGGGCCGGAATCCGGGCGATGCGGGCGTGACGCAAGAGCTCTACGAAGGCATCTTTCAGCGGGCGGCCCAGGCTTATCCGTTGGATTATTACTGGTTCTGGACGCCGGAGGGGTGGACGTGGTCCAACGTGAAGGAGGAGCAAATCGCCGAGACAACCCGTGATTTTGCGGCGGCGATTGCGGCACACAAGAAAGCGGGGCCGCCCTTCGGCCTGGCGACGTGCGGGTGGGTGCTGGGGCCGCAGCAGGACCGGGCGATGTTCGACAGGGTGCTGCCCAAAGAGATAGCGGTGAGCTGCATCAACCGTGAGGTGGGCTACACGCCGGTGGACGCCGGGTTTGCGGCAGTGAAAGGGCGGTCAAAGTGGGCCATCCCGTGGTTAGAGGACGACCCGGCGCTGACCTCGCCGCAGTTGTGGGCGGGCCGGATGCGGCGGGATGCGGCGGATGCCTTGCGCTACGGCTGTGACGGTCTGATGGGGATCCATTGGCGCACGCGGGTGCTGGGCCCGAATATAGCCTCCCTGGCCCAGGCGGCCTGGGACCAAAGCCCCTGGCTGGGCTCCTACAAGCCTGGCGCGCCTTCTGCCCAGGGGCCCCGGGCGGGCGGCGCTGAAGGCGGCGCGGCGGCCAGCCTCCCCACTACCAAGGACTTTTACGAGGATTGGGCCCTGCACCAGTTCGGTCCGGGGGCCGGGGCGGCGGCGGCGGCCATCTTCGCGCGAATGGATGGCAACCTGCCCAAACCGTGCACCTGGACAGATGGTCCGGGCGGGATCAAGCCCGACGCGCGACCCTGGGAGCAGGTGCGCAAGGAATATGCCTTTGTCGAGGAGTTTGCAGCCTTGAGGCCCCAGGTCAAAGGCCCGGGCAACCTCGAACGGTTCGATTACTGGTTGAGCACCTTTGGCTACTTGCGCGCGATAGGGGAGATGAACTGCGCCTGGGCGGACTACAACCGGGTGTTCGACAAGCTCAAGCAGGAGAAAGACGCGGCGGCGCAAAAGCAAGCGGCCCGCCAGCAGGCGCTTGCCGCGCGCCAGAAGCTCGTTGGGTTGGCCGGCGTGGTTTTTGAGAACTTGCTGGCCACCGTTTCAACGCCGGGCGAACTGGGTACGGTGGCCAATTGGAACCAACATAATCTGCCGGGCCTGCTCGCCGGACCCGGGGAGGAGCTTGCCCGGATGCTTGGGGAGCCGCTGCCGGCGGAGGCCCAACCTGGGAAGCAGTATCAAGGCCCGATGCGCATCATCGTGCCGGCGCTGCGCACCAGCCTGCCGGCAAAGGAGGCCCTGACACTGAAGGTCATTATCCTCTCCAAAGACCCGCCGCGCCAAGCCGCCCTCTTCTGGCGCAAGCTGGGCGAACGGCGCTTCGCGCAGATTCCGCTGCAACATCTGCAGCGCGCAGTCTATCGCGTAGAGCTGCCCGCCGCCGTGAGCGATGATTTTGAGTATTATCTCCAGGCGGAGCCGGAGCCGGGCCAGGGTCAGGCGGTCCGTTTCCCGGCCACGGCGCCAAAGCTGAATCAGACCGTGGTGATTAGCCCGAGTGAGGAACCGCAAACGCCGGGGCGGTTATGAATGCACGAGGTGTTTTCGCGAGGGGCCTGCTGGTTGGATTGATCGCCGCCGGCCCCGGGTTGCGGGCCTCGGCGGCGTCCCTTTCACCGCCCAGGGCCTACGGGCCGGCGCCGACCGAGCGGCAGATGAGCTGGCACGAGATGGAGTTTTACGGGTTCCTGCATTTCACCGTGAACACGTTCACGGACAAGGAATGGGGCGAGGGCGACGAGGACGAGAAGGTGTTCAACCCGAGCGCCTTCGACGCGGACCAGATAGCGGCGACGGCCAAGGAGGCCGGGATGAAGGGCCTGATTCTCACGGCCAAACATCACGACGGCTTTTGCCTCTGGCCGAGCCGCTACACGGAACACTCGGTCAGGAAGAGCCCCTGGCGCGGCGGCCAAGGGGACGTGGTCGGGGAGATTTCCCGGGCCTGCAAGCGGCACGGGCTCAGGTTCGGCGTCTATCTTTCCCCCTGGGACCGCAATCACAAGGACTACGCCCGGCCGGAGTATATTGCCTATTACCGCAATCAACTGCGCGAGTTGCTGACCGATTACGGCGACCTCTTCACGGTTTGGTTCGACGGCGCCAACGGCGGAAGCGGCTATTACGGCGGAGCCCGCGAAACCCGCCATATTGACAACCGCACGTATTACGATTGGGAAAACACCCGGAAGCTGGTTCGCGAGCTGATGCCCGGAGCGGTGATGTTCAGCGACGCCGGGCCGGACGTCCGCTGGGTCGGCAACGAGAACGGCATCGCGGGCGACCCGTGCTGGGCGACGCTGAACGCGGCGGGCCGTTATGCCGGCGGGTCGAGCGAGGGCCTGAATTGCGGCGAGCGCCCCGGCGCCGACTGGATTCCGGCTGAGTGCGACGTCTCGATCCGACCCGGCTGGTTCTATCATGCGAGTGAGGACGCGCGGGTCAAGACGCCCGGAGCGTTGCTGAACATTTACTATAAGTCCGTGGGCCGCGGGACCTGTCTGAACCTGAACATTCCGCCCGATCGCCGGGGACAGGTCCACGAGAACGACCGCCAATCGCTGCGCGAATTCCGGCGCATCCTCGACGCCACGTTCGCGACGAACCTGGCCCAAGGCGCCGAACTGAGGGCGAGCAACGTTCGCGGCGGCGCCAAGGAGTTTGCCCCTGAAAACGGGTTGAGCGGAGGAAGGGGGACTTACTGGGCCACCGACGACGGCATCACCACGCCGGAGTTGGTGCTGGATTTGCGGCGGCCGGTCACGTTCAACGTGGTCAGTCTCGGGGAGTACTTGCCGCTGGGCCAGCGCATCGAGGCCTTTGCGCTGGACCAGTGGAAGGACGGCCAGTGGGTGGAGTTCGCCAAAGGCTCGAGCATCGGCCACAAGCGCCTGGTCCGAGGCGGCTACATCACCACCGACAAGGTCCGGCTGCGGATCACAAAGGCCCCGGTCTGCCCGGCCCTGGCGGAAGTGGGGCTCTTTGCGGAACCGCGGCAGCCTTTCCCGCCACGAGTGTCCAGCCCATGGTGAGGGTGTCGTGGCGGAGGTGGCAGTCGCACCAGAGGAAGAATCGGTTGATGAGCCAGTTGGCCGGGCGGGCGGAGAGGGGTTGGACATGTTGCAGCATCTGGCCGAGGCAGGCATAGGAGCGGCCGCGATTGTAGAGTTTTATCAATTCGAGGCCGCTTTCTTTGACCAGGTGCAGGAGGCCGTCGTACGGGTAGCGGAAGAAGTCGTAGGGGAGGTCGTGGCGGGGCCAATACATGGGGGTGCTCAGGACGAGGCGTCCGGCGGGCTTGAGGACCCTGCGCATTTCGCGCAAAGCCAGGAGCGGCTCCGGCAGGTGCTCGAGCACTTCGGTGCTTACCACGGTGTCAAACACGTCCGCCGCAAAGGGCAATCCCAAGGCCGAGCAGATGACGTCCGGGCGCGACCGGTCCGAGAGGTAATCCACACCGATGTAATCGGTTGCGCCGGCAAAGAGCGTCTTTTCATAAGGCCGGCGTCCGCAACCTACATCCAGGACCTTGCCCTTCACATAGACGGCGCATTGGCGCAGGGAGTTCTCCAGCATGACCGTGGAGAGATAGGTGCGGTCCCAGGAGCGGGCCGAGCATGGCGGCCTACCGGGCACACGGTCCAGCGGGTGCTCAGCCAGAGGATGGGCAGGAGGGCGCGCCATAGTGCGGCAAATCGTTAGCTCAATTCATAAGCAAACCGGACGACCAAGTGTCGAGGGGCGAGTGTCGGGTGTCGAGGGGCGAGTGTCGAGTGCTGAGTGGCGAGTGGCGAGTGGCGAACGGCGGCGACACTCGCCCCTCGGCTCGCCTCAAGGCAGGTTCGTGCGACCCATGAGGTAACGGTCGCACTCGCGGGCGGCGCCGCGGCCTTCGTTGAAGGCCCAAACCACGAGGCTCTGGCCGCGGCGGCAGTCACCGGCGGCAAAAACGCCCTTGAGGTTCGTGCTGTAGTCATCGAACTCGGCCTTGACGTTGGTTCGGGGGTCGCGCACGATGCCCAGGGCGTCAAGCAAGGGTTGCTCGGGGCCGAGAAAGCCCATGGCCAACAACACCAGTTGGGCGGGCCGGACCTGCTCGGCGCCGGGGACTTCTTTGGGGACAAACCGGCCCTTTTCGTTGCGCTCCCACTGGATGCCGACGGTATGGACTTCTTTGACCCAGCCATTTTCGTCCGGGACGAACCGTTTGGCGGTGGTGAGAAAGACGCGAGGGTCGGCGCCGAATTTTGCAGCGGCCTCTTCCTGGCCGTAGTCCAGGCGATAGACCTTGGGCCACTCCGGCCAGGGATTGTCGAGCGCGCGCGCAAGGGGCGGGGGCGGGAGGATTTCGATCTGGACCAGGCTTCGGCAGCCATGGCGGAGGGCGGTGCCGACGCAGTCGGTGCCGGTGTCACCGCCGCCGATGACGATGACGTCCCTGCCCTTGGCGGAGATGAAGTTGCCATTGCATTCCTGTTCCAAGAGGCTGCGCGTATTGCTGGTAAGGAAGTCCATGGCGAAATGGATGCCTCCGAGGTGGCGGCCCTCGACGGGGAGGTCACGGGGACAGGTGGCGCCGGTGCATAAGACGACCGCGTCGAATTCCTTGAGCAGGCGCTCGGGCGGGTAGTCGCGGCCCACCTCGGTATTGGGCATGAATCGGACGCCCTCGGCTTCCATCTGGCGGAGGCGGCGGAGCAGGACCCGCTCCTTGTCCAGCTTCATGTTGGGGATGCCGTAGATGAGCAGGCCGCCGAGGCGGTCTGCGCGCTCCAGGACGGTGATGGAATGGCCGGCCTGGTTAAGCTGCGCCGCCGCGCAGAGGCCCGCCGGGCCGGAGCCGACAATGGCAACCTTCTTGCCGGTGCGCGCCGGGGGCGGATGGGGGACGACCCACCCTTCGGCCCAGCCACGCTCGATGATGCTGTATTCGAGGTTCTTGATCGTGACGGGCGGCGCGTTGATGCCAAGCACGCAGGAGCCTTCGCAGGGGGCCGGGCAGACGCGCCCGGTGATGTCGGGGAAATTATTGGTCTTGTGGAGCCGCTCCAGCGCTTCCTTCCACAAGCCGCGATAGACCAAATCGTTCCACTCGGGAATGAGATTGTGGATAGGACAGCCTGTGGCCATGCCGTTGAGCAGGACGCCGGTTTGGCAAAAGGGAGTGCCGCAATCCATGCACCGGGCCGCCTGCCGCCCAAGCTCGGCCTCGGGCATGGGCTGGTGAAACTCGTTCCAGTCGCGAAGGCGTTCGATCGCCGAGCGGTCGAGCGGCAACTGGCGGAGGTACTCTAGGAATCCAGTGGGCTTGCCCATGGGGAATTATGAATTATGAATTATGAAGTGTGAAGTTTGCGGGCATTGGTGCTTGAGCATTGAGAATTGGTCATTGGTCATTGCCAATGACACGCTTTCATAATTCATACTTCATACTTCATAATTGGCTTAGCCTCCTCCGATGCGGGCGGCGTCGCGGGCGTTTTCATCGAAGGCAGCCATGATGGCTTGTTCGCCGGTCAGGCCGGTCCCCTGGACGCGCTTGAGGGTCTCCAGGACGCGCTTGTAATCCCGGGGCATGACCTTGACGAACTTGGGGGCCAGCTCGGGCCAATGGGCCAGGATGCGTGCGGCTCGGGAACTGCCGGTATAGAGCTGGTGGCGCTGAATGAGCTTCCAGACCTGTTCGAGTTCCTCGGGGTCTTGGAGTTTCTCCAGCTCGACCATCTGCGGGTTGCAGCGACGGGGGAAATCGCCGGACTCGTCGAGCACGCAGGCGATGCCCCCGGACATGCCGGCGGCAAAATTACGCCCGGTCGGGCCCAGCACCACCACCAGTCCGCCGGTCATGTATTCGCAGCCGTGGTCGCCGACGGACTCGACGACGGCGCGGAGGCCGCTGTTGCGGACGCAGAACCGCTCGCCCGCCATTCCTCGAATATAGGCCTCGCCGGCGGTGGCGCCATAGAACGCGACGTTTCCGATGAGGATGTTTTCCTCGGGGACGAAGGTGGATTGCTTGGGCGGGTAAGCGATGATTTTGCCCCCCGACAATCCCTTGCCCAGGTAATCGTTGGAATCGCCTTCCAGGCGGAAGGTCATTCCTTTGGGGATGAACGCGCCGAAACTCTGGCCGGCGCTGCCGGTGAAATGGATTTCGATGGTGTCTTCGGGCAGGCCCTCGCTGCCCCAGCGCCGGGTGATCTCGCTGCCGACGATAGTGCCGACGACGCGGTTGACGTTGCGGATGGGGAGGACCGCCATCACCTTTTCCTTGCGTTCGATGGCCGGGGCGCAGAGCCGGAGCAGGACCGTGTTATCGAGGGCCTTTTCGAGGCCGTGGTCCTGGCCGATCTGACAAAAACGACCCACCTCGGTCGGCACTTCGGGCTGGTGCAGGATGCGGCTATAGTCCAGCCCCTTGGCCTTCCAATGGTCGATGGCCTTGCGGACCTCGAGGCGGTCGGCCCGGCCGATCATCTTGTTAAACTGGCGGAACCCGAGTTGGGCCATCAACTCGCGGACCTCCTGGGCTATCATGCGCATGAAATTGACGACGTGCTCGGGTTTGCCGGCAAAGCGTTTGCGCAGCTCGGGGTCCTGGGTCGCCACGCCGGCGGGGCAGGTGTTGAGCTGGCAAACCCGCATCATGATGCATCCCATCGCCACCAGCGGGCCGGTGGCAAACCCGAATTCCTCCGCGCCCAACAGGGCCGCTATCACCACGTCACGCCCGGTCTTCATCTGACCGTCGGCCTCGACAATGATGCGCGAGCGGAGGTCGTTGAGGACCAGCGTCTGGTGCGTCTCGGCCAGGCCCAGTTCCCACGGTATGCCGGCGTGTTTGATGCCGGTTTGCGGCGAAGCCCCGGTCCCGCCGTCATGGCCGCTGATCAGCACGACATCGGCGTGGGCCTTGGCCACGCCGGCGGCAATCGTGCCGACGCCGACCTCGGCGACGAGCTTCACACTGATGCGGGCGTGATGATTGGCGTTCTTCAAATCGTGAATCAGCTCGGCCAGGTCCTCGATCGAGTAGATGTCGTGATGGGGCGGGGGAGAAATCAGGCCGACGCCCGGGGTCGAATATCGCACCTTGGCTATCCACGGATAGACCTTCTGGCCGGGCAACTGGCCGCCCTCCCCGGGCTTGGCGCCCTGGGCCATCTTGATCTGCAGTTCCCTGGCGTTGACCAGGTATTCGCTGGTCACACCGAAGCGCCCGGAAGCGACCTGTTTGATGGCGCTGTTCCTGGAGTCGCCGTTGGGCAGCGGGACAAAGCGTGCGGGGTCTTCGCCGCCCTCGCCGGTATTACTCTTGCCGCCGATGCGGTTCATGGCGATGGCCAGCGTCTCGTGCGCTTCCTGGCTGATGGAGCCGTAGCTCATGGCGCCGGACTTGAAGCGTTTGACGATTGACTCGACCGACTCGACTTCCTGGATGGGCACAGGTTTGACCGTCTTGAAGTCGAGCAGGCCGCGCAGGGTGCAGAGGTTCTTGCTCTGCTCGTTGACCAGGGCCGAATACTCCTTGAAAACCTTGTAGCTCCCGGTCTGGGCGGCCACCTGGAGCTTGTGGATGGTCAGGGGATTGAACAGGTGAAGCTCCCCGTCTTCGCGCCACTGGTATTGGCCGCCGGACTCGATGGCGTGGCCGTTGACCGGCCGGTCCGGGAAGGCGCGCTGGTGGCGCGCCAGGGCCTCTTGCGCGATGACCTCGATACCCACCCCTTCGACGCGGGAAGGCGTCCAAGTGAAGTAGCGGTCGATGAACGACTCTTTGAGCCCAATGGCCTCGAAGATCTGGGCGCCCCAGTAGCTTTGGATGGTCGAGATGCCCATCTTGGAGATGACCTTGACGACGCCTTTCATGGCCGCCTTGAGATAGTTTTTGCAGGCGGTCTTGTGATCCATGCCCGTCAGGAGGCCCTGGCGGACGAGGTCGTCGAGGCTTTGGAAGGCGAGGTAAGGGTTGATGGCGCCGCAACCATAGCCGATGAGGAGCGAAAAGTGGTGGACCTCGCGCGGCTCCCCGGATTCCAGGACCAGGCCGACGCGGGCGCGGGTTCCTTGGCGGATGAGGTGATGGTGCGCGCCGGCCACGGCCAGCAGGGAGGGAATGGGCGCCCATTCCCGGTTGACGCCGCGATCCGAAAGGACCACCACGTTATACCCATCGGCGACGGCCTGGCTGAGCCGGAGGCACAACTGGTCCATGGCCTTTTCCAGGCCGCCCGGACCGTCGGCGACCTTGAACAGGATCGGCAAGGTGACGGATTTGAAGCCGGGCAGGTCCAGGTGCTTGAGCTTGGCAAACTCCTCGTTTGTGAGGATGGGGGATTTGAGTTCGATGAGCCGCGCGTGTTCCGGCGAGGGTTCCAGCAGGTTGCGCTCCGAGCCGATGGCGGTCTCGGTGGACATGATAATCTCCTCGCGGATGCAATCGACGGGCGGATTGGTCACCTGGGCGAAGAGTTGCTTGAAGTAGTTGAAAAGCAACTGCGGGCGGGCGGACAGGACGGCCAGCGGAGTGTCGGTGCCCATGGAGCCGACGGCCTCGGCGCCGTCTCGGGCCATGGGCAGCATCAGAATTCGCAGGTCCTCGAAGGTATAGCCGAAAGCGACCTGGGATTGGAGCACCGTCTCGTGGCCCGGTTCGGGCAGGACGCCCGGGTCGGGTAGGTCGGCCAGGCGGACCAGGTTCTCGTCCAGCCACAGGCGGTAGGGCTGCTCGGTGGCGATCTTCTGCTTGAGATGCTCGTCCGCCACGATTCGGCCTTCTTCGGTGTCGATCAGGAACATGCGGCCTGGTTGCAGCCGGTCCTTCTGGAGCACCCGCTCGGGCGGGATGTCAAGCACGCCGACCTCGCTGGCCATGACGACCAGGTCGTCTTTGGTCACGTAATAGCGCGAGGGACGCAGGCCGTTGCGGTCGAGCACCGCCCCAATCCTCGTGCCGTCGGTGAAGGCAATCGAGGCCGGGCCGTCCCACGGCTCCATGAGGCAGGCGTGGTATTCGTAAAAGGCCTTTTTCTCCGGGCTCATGCTTTCGTGTTTGGTCCACGGCTCCGGAATCATCATCATCATCGCGTGGGGCAGGGAACGTCCGCTCAGGACCAGCAGCTCCAGGCAATTGTCGAACATGGCCGAGTCGCTGCCGTCGGTGCAGATGACGGGGAGGATTTTGCGGATGTCGTCCCCGAAGACGCCGGACTGGAACAGTGCCTGGCGGGCGTGCATCCAATTGATATTGCCGCGCAGGGTATTGATCTCCCCGTTGTGGGCCATGTAACGGTACGGGTGCGCCCGGTTCCAGCTCGGGAAGGTGTTCGTGCTGAAACGCGAATGCACCAGCGCCAGGGCCGATTCCATCGCCGGGTGCAGCAGGTCCGGGTAATACTCCTGCAACTGGGTCGTCAGGAGCATTCCCTTGTAGATGAGCGTCTTGTACGAAAGGCTGGCGACGTAGAAGAAGTCTCCCCCTGCCACCTTGCCGGAGTAGCGGATGGCATGCTCGGCGCGCTTGCGGATGACATAGAGCTTGCGCTCGAAGGCCATGTCGTCCGCCAGTTTGTCATTCCGGCCGATGAACACCTGGCGCATGACCGGTTCGCCCGCCCGCGCGATCTTGCCCAGGGGTGCGTGGTTGGTGGGGACCGTGCGCCATCCCAAGACCCTCTGCCCTTCCTCGGCGACGATTTCGCCAAAGAGCTTCTCGCATTGGGCCTGTTGCGAACGGTGGGCCGGCAGAAAGACCATGCCGACCCCGTAGGCGCGGGGGTCGGGCAGAGAGACGCGCCCCTCCCGAGCGGCCAGTTTCAGGAACTCGTGCGGGGTCTGGATGAGGATGCCGGCTCCGTCGCCGGTATTGGTCTCGCAGCCGCACGCGCCGCGGTGGTCCAGGTTCAACAGGGCCTGGAGGGCCTGCTGGATGATGCCGTGGGACCTGCGGCCCTTGATATTGACGACGAAGCCCACTCCGCAGGCTTCATGCTCGAATTGCGGGTCATAGAGGCCCGTCCGGGCCGGTGCTCCGGTCCGTTGGGCCTGCCTTTTCTTGTTCTTACTGTTAGCTCTGCTGCTCATTGCGCGGGAGATTCGAGTCTCCGCTCTACGCCAAACCAAATCCTTATAGTTTGTACACGAGAACTTCCCCGATGCAATGTTTGTTTTTGGAAAAAGGGGGGAGGATAGGGCATCTCGATTTTTTATTGGCATTCCCCGCATTCGGTGGTTCCGAGATTTGGGCTTGACCGGACCTGCCAAACTGCGAAGATGCCCTCATCGAGTTTATGACAACTGTTCAGCGGTTCTTTTTCGCTGTGTTCTGTCTCGCGGGGGTCGGCAGCCACGCGGCCAGTTATGACTTCACCAGTGGGGACCCTTCCACGAACGGGTGGCAGCCTTACGCGCCCCTGGCTGCCCAGGGCGTGACGACGACCTTCTCGGAATCGGAATTCTACGGCTACCGCTTTCAATCAGACCCGTCGCCTAGCCCGGGGCAGTTCGGCAATGCGCGCCTTGGCAGTTTTCTGCCAGGCTCTTTCGACTACTTTTCGATCACTTATGACATCGCCCCTTCCAATTCGTGGCCCCAGGAGTTTGTGGGCGCCGCTGCCCGAGTGGGGACGCTCGGCCCGGACACTACCTCGGGGTATGTCTTTGGCTATGACAAGAACGCCGGCACTGTTTACATATCCAAGCTCGTCGGCGACACCCTCCAGGCGCCCCTCAGCGCCAGTGTCCCGGTGACGATATTATTCGGGGCGATCGGCTATGAGTTGACCTTCCAAGGCTCCGGCGACAACCTCCAGGGCGCTATTTACAAGTGGGGCGATGCCAGCCCCTTGGCCACGGTGTCCGTCACCGACTCCTCCTTTGCCTCCGGCGAGGTCGGCCTGGTGGCGGTCAGCCAAACCGCCGGCGAAGGGGTGGACGCCACGTTCCGGGATTTCTCCGTCGTTCCTGAACCCACCACGGCGGCCTTGTCGGCCCTGGGCGCGCTCGTGGCCTGCGGCGCCAGGATCAGGCGACGGCCAGGCCGGTGAACCCCGGCTGCCGGAAACGAAAGCAGGATTGAAAAGGGGCCCGGCTTGCGGCAAACTGGGGACGATGAACAAAGTGGCTAATCCGGCGGCGGTGGTTGCGGCGCCGATTGTGGCGTTGGTGTTGGCGGCGACGGTGTGGGTAAGCTGCGACGACTCGGGCGGGCCGGGGGCGGCGCCGCCCCCGCCCTCGGGGCTGCCGACAAAGGCGCAGCCCAAGTTGCAGACGATGAAACTGTGGCTCGGGGCCGAGGAGATCGTCGCCGAGCTGGCGTTGACGCCGGTCCAGCAGCAGACGGGGATGATGTATCGCACGAATATGGAGGCAAATGCCGGGATGTTGTTTCCCTTGCCCTACACCGAACAGGCCGCGTTCTGGATGACCAACTGTCCGCTCCCGCTCTCGGCGGCCTACATTGACACAAACGGGGTCATCCAGGAGGTCCATGACTTGCAGGCCTTCAACAACAACCCGGTCATGTCCGCTACGGACAATATCCGGTTTGTCCTGGAGACGCCGCAGGGGTGGTTTGGCCGGCATAACATCCGCCTGGGGACCCTCGTGCGGACGGAGCGGGGGTCGCTGATGAAGACGTTTTTTCCATAGTGCAATGGGGGAATGGCCGATAGGCGGTAGCCGATAGTCAATGTATGGTTTCGCGGAAAAAGTCGGAGCAGTTGTTTGCCGAGGCCCTGGAGTTTATTCCCGGGGGGGTCAATTCGCCGGTCCGGGCGTTTCGGGCGGTGGGGGGCCGGCCGTTTTTTGTGAACAGGGCCCTGGGGGCGCGGGTGTGGGACGTGGACGGCAACGAGTATCTTGATTACGTGGGCACGTGGGGGCCGGCGATACTGGGTCATGCCCCCGCCAAGGTCATCGCGGCGGTGCAGGCGGCGGCGGCCAACGGGACGAGCTTTGGCATTCCCAACCCGTTTGAAGTCACAATGGCCAAACTGATTTGCTCCTGGCTGCCCAGCGTGCAGAAGGTGCGGATGTGCAATTCGGGCACCGAGGCGACGATGTCGGCCATCCGCCTGGCGCGCGGGTTTGCCAAGCGCGACAAGATTATCAAGTTCGACGGGTGCTATCACGGGCACGTCGATTCGCTCCTGGTCAAGGCAGGCTCGGGGGCGCTGACCTTCGGCAATCCGGACAGCGCCGGGGTGCCGGCGGCCTTCACCCAGCACACGATCACTGTGCCCTACAACGACACGGAAGCGGTCAGGGCCGCTTTTGCGGCAAACCGGGACCAAATCGCGGGGGTCATCGTGGAACCGGTGCCTGGCAACGCGGGCCTCTATCTGCCCAAAGCAGGTTACCTGGAGTTCCTGCGCGAGATCACCGCCGGCCAGGGCGCGCTGCTCATTTTCGATGAGGTGATGACCGGTTTTCGCCTGGCCAAAGGCGGAGCGCAGGAACGCTACGGCATCCGTCCGGACTTGAGTTGCTTCGGCAAGGTTATCGGAGGCGGGCTGCCGGTGGGGGCGTTTGGCGGACGGGCCGACATTATGGACTGGCTGGCGCCGGCGGGGCCGGTGTACCAGGCGGGGACTTTGAGCGGCAACCCGGTCGCGATGGCAGCGGGCCTGGCGGCGCTGGAGGAACTGGAGGCGGGCGGCGCCTACGCCAAGCTGGAAGAGCTGGGCGCCGGCCTGGAAGCCGGCCTGAGGGATGCAGCCAAGGCCGCGGGGGTGGCCATGCAGTTCAATCGGTGCGGCTCAATGTTTTGCGGCTACTTTGCCAGCGAGCCGGTGCAGAACCTGGCCGACGCCATGAAGAGCGACCGCGAACGGTTCAAGAGGTACTTTCACGGGATGCTCAGCGAGGGGATTTACCTGGCCCCCTCCCAGTTTGAAGCCGGCTTCCTGTCGACCGCCCACAGTGCCGCCGACATCGAGCGGACGGTTCGCGCGGCGGCCAGGGTGATGAGGGACCTTTAACACACCTTCTTTCCCAGCATCCGGCCGATGACCTGGTCGAGGATTTGGACGTAGCCTTCGGCGCCCACGCACTTGGCGTCCGGGCGGCCTCTGACCGCGTAGAGCCAGCCAGCGTCGTGCGGGTCTCGGTTGACGAGCGTGATGTCGGTTTGCAGCGCGGGGTTGCCTCCGGCAAACCGGCCTTCGACCAGACAATAGAGGTCGGAGATCGCTTTGAATCCTTCCACCCAGCCGAGGACCTGGCCCGGGCTGACCGGCGCGTCGAGTTCCGCTCCAAAACCGTGGTCGACCATTTCCCCCAGCATCCGGGTGGCGAACTTGGTCAGCCCGATTCGCCACAGTTCCTTCTCCCGCCGGGCCAGCCAGAAATGGGAGGCACTGTAGAGATAGTCCGTCGGCAACCGGGCCGTGAAACAGGCCCGCTTATATTCCAGACAGTTCATCTGAGGGTTTTCACCGTTTCCACCCGCCGGATCATCCAGTCGCCCCCGATTTGCTTCAGGAGGAATTTGAGTTCGAACGGCTGCGGGTCCGGCTCTCCGGGGACATTGCACAGAGCGGTTACATCCACCTCGGCCGACTGCCGGTCCGCCCCAACGACAATGTTCATGTCGTGAAGGTCCACTTTCAGGCTGCCCAACGCCAATCTCGCGCTCGTGGCCGCATCGCGGAGTTTCTCCCGTCCGCTCAGCCTCTCGACATGGTTGCCAAGCTCCAGTTTCACCTGGGCGTCGTCGGCAAAAAAGCCGGCCAGTTTGTCAGAATTGAGCATTCTGGCCAGGGCGCCTTCGTTCCTGCCAAAGGAGGCGGTGCGGGCCAGCTCGTCCAGGCGTTGGCGAATCGCCTTCTCAGGGCTTGGAAGGCAGGCGCGCCATCCCCAAAGGCCCGCCGCCGCAATCGCGGCCAGCGCAACCACAGGAAACAAGCGGCTCTTCACAACCAGAGCCTGCCTAGAATCCGCTCGCGTTTGCACCGGCCCTGCTCGTGATACTCGCGAGGCATCGAACGGTTGTCTCCAACAACATAGAACTCGTCGGGGCCTACCGGAACCGGGGGCATCTGCCAGTCGCATGAATAGCGGAGGTAAGGCTCCTCCACTATCTTTCCATTGATCAACAGGCGGCCCTCCTGGAAGGCAACAGACTCCCCGGGCAGTCCGACGATTCGCTTGAGGAGCATTACGCTCTCGCCTGAGTCGGAGAATTTAATGGCCACAATATCTCCGCGCCGCGGTTCATGGAATCGATAGGCCAGCCGATTGACCATGCGGACCTGGCCTCTCCGGCAGGTCGGGAGCATGCTCGGTCCCTGGATGCGAACCGGCGCCAGCACGAACCTGAAGAGGACAAAACAAACGGCCACCAGGACCCCAATGCGCACCAGCGTGCGTTTGGGTCTGCGCCCAATGAGCACGATACACCACCAAGGCAGCGAGGCGGAACTTTCGGCCTGCGTTGGCATAATGATTTAATCGGTTTGCACCTGAAAACCCCGCCCATTTTCACCCGGCTTGCCCCTGACGACAAGGAAAGATTGCAAGGCCTCAGCGGAGATTGAACATTAGGCCGAACTGATATACTTTGCAACAGCATCGAACAAGCAAGAGACCTGCTTTTATGCGAACTCGAAAACTGGGCAATTCGGACTTGCACATCACCGCTATCGGCTTTGGCGCCTGGGCCATCGGCGGGGCGGGTTGGCAGTATGGTTGGGGCGCGCAGGATGATCGGCAGTCGCTGGCAGCCCTCCGGCGCGCCCTGGAGTTGGGCGTCAACTGGATCGACACAGCGGCGGTCTATGGGCTGGGCCATTCTGAAGAAGTGGTCGCCGCCGCCCTTCGCCAATGGTCCGGCCCCCGGCCCTATGTCTTCACCAAGTGCGGCATGCGGTGGAATGAGCAGCGCGAAATCAGTTACTCGCTGCGCGCCGAGTCAGTCCGGCTCGAGTGCGAAGAGAGCCTCCGCCGCCTTGGGGTCGAGGTCATCGACCTCTACCAGGTCCATTGGCCAACGGAGGATTTGGGCGAAACCGAAGAGGGCTGGGCCGCGTTGGCCAAGCTGCAGGCCCAAGGCAAGGTCCGCTGGATCGGCGTCTCCAATTTCGGCCTTCGGGAACTCAAGAGCGCCCAGGGGATCGCCCGCGTCACCTCTTTGCAGCCGCCCTATTCCCTGATTCGGCGCGAGGCTGAGGCCGAGTTACTGCCCTTCTGCCAGCAACAGGGCATCGGGGTGATCGTCTATTCCCCCATGGGGTCGGGCCTGCTGACCGGGGCGATGAGCCGCGAGCGGGCCGCAAGGCTGCCTGCCGATGACTGGCGCAGCCGCAAAGCCGACTTCCAGGAACCGCAGCTCTCGAAGAACCTTGAGTTGGCCGAGCGGTTGCGCGCCGTCGGCGCCCGGCATGGGCGCTCCCCCGGCGAAACCGCCATCGCCTGGACCCTCCGCCGGCCCGTAGTGACCGGCGCCATCGTGGGGGCGCGCAGCCCCGCGCAGGTCGAAGGCATCATCGGGGCGGCGCAATACCGGCTCGATGAGGCGGACATCGCCGAGCTTGAGAGGGAGTGAGATTGGTTGTTGCCGATTTGTCCTTGCATTTCCGCCGAAAACGGCCACTGTTTGCCTGTCTGGTAGATGGCATTGTCAGTCTCAGGACATGGTGAATCTTCAGGTGAACCAGGTTCAGTGAAGATTCGAAACCCGACAGCCGGGAACAGTCAGGAGACGGCAAGCGTCAAAACTAGGACACGATAACAGTACATGAGTGAGAAATTGTTTGTGGGAAACCTCTCCTTCAAGACCACGGAGAACGATCTGCAGGATGCGTTTGCCGCCCACGGCACCGTGATCGAAGCCAACTTGATGACGGACCGCGTTACCGGAAGACCCCGCGGGTTTGCCTTCGTCACGATGAGTTCGGCGGAAGAAGCACAGAAAGCAATCGCCGCCCTCAATGGCAAGGAGATGGATGGCCGCGCCCTCACGGTCAATGTCGCCCGGCCCCGGGAGGAGCGTTCCGGCGGCGGCGGCCGGCGTGGCGGATTTGCCGGACGGGGCGGCGACCGAGGGCATGACCGCGGCAACGATCATTACTGATCCCCTGTTTGCGGATTTGACATTGCCAAGAGCCCGGTCCTAAACCGGGCCTTGTTGCTTTAGCGCGTCCTTGCGCGCCACCTGCGCAACTGCTTCTTGACCTCCTTGGCGCCGGGCGCCCCGGTGAGATTTCGCCGCGCCATCGCCCGGTCCACGTTGAACATGTCGAGGGCATCGGGGGCAAAGCGGCGCTCGACCGATTGCAGTTCGGCCAGGCTGATCTGGTCCAACGGTTTGCCCAGCCGTTCGGCCAAGGCCACCACCGCCCCCACGGCGTGATGGGCCTGGCGGAAAGGCAAGCCCTTGCGGACGAGGTAATCGGCCAGGTCGGTTGCCAGCAGGGCGGGGTCCTTGGCGGCGGCGCGGCAGGCGGCCCGGTTGACGGCGGTATGCTCGAGCATCGCCGCGCAGAGCCGCACCGTGGCGCGCACCGTGTCCACGCTGTCGAAGAGCCGCTCTTTATCCTCCTGCAAATCGCGGTTGTAGGTCAGGGGCAGACCTTTGAGCAGCGTGAGCAGCGCCACCAGGTTCCCAATGACGCGCCCCGTCTTTGCCCGCGCCAATTCGGCCACGTCGGGGTTCTTCTTCTGCGGCATCAGCGACGAGCCAGTCGTATAGGCGTCGGCAATGCGAATGAAATTGAATTCGCTGGTGGCCCAGAGGATCAAGTCTTCGGCCAGGCGCGACAGATGCACCGCCAGCAGCGCGGCGCTGGCGCAAAACTCGACGGCAAAATCCCGGTCGCTCACAGCGTCCATCGAGTTTTGGGCAACGCAGGGCCGGCCCCGGGCGTCCACAAAGCCCAGCAGCCGGGCCACCCGCTGGCGATCCAGCGGGAGCGTGGAGCCGGCCAGGGCCCCGCTCCCCAGGGGGCAGACATTCATGCGGGCCAGCCCTTGCCCGAGGCGCCGGCGGTCGCGCTCGAGCATTTCCACATAAGCGAGCAAATGATGAGCCAGATAAACCGGCTGGGCCCGCTGCAAATGCGTGTAACCGGGTATAATGACGCCCTGCTCCCGCCGGCCCAACTCCACCAGGGCCCGCTGGGCCGAGCGGACCTCCTGGAGCAACGCGAGCGTCTCCTCCCGCAGCCATAGCCGCAGGTCCACCGCCACCTGGTCGTTGCGTGAACGCCCCGCGTGCAGCCTGGCCCCCGCCGGCGTCCGCCGCGTCAACTCCGCCTCGATATTCATATGCACGTCCTCCAATTCCGGCCGCCACAGGAATTGGCCCGCCTCGATCTCGCGGGCGATGTCTTGGAGCCCGCGCCGAATCGCCTCGAATGCCCGGCCGCTGAGCAGCCCCGCCTTCTCCAGCATCGCCGCATGGGCCATCGAGCCCCGGATGTCCTGCCGCCACAGCCGCCAGTCGAAGGAAACCGACTCGGTGAACCGCGCCACTTCCGAGGCCGGGCCGCCGGCAAAACGGCCGCCACGGGAGAGCGGGGCGGGCGCCCTTTTGGAGGGACTCCTTCGGTCGTCCGCTGCATCGCCGGAATTCGTGTTGCGGGCCTGCCGCGATGAAGTGCTTTTCATATCGTTTGATGGCGCCAAGTCCCAAGAAATATATCGCCATAAGCGGCGCGCCGCACTAAGTTTCAGAGAATTATGCGCTCCGATGTTATCAAGAAAGGCCCTGAACGGGCGCCGCACCGCTCGCTGTTGCGCGCCACCGGTTCCATTGAGTCCGAAGCGGACTGGGACAAACCATTTGTCGCCATTGTCAATTCCTACACCGACTGCATCCCCGGCCACGCCCACCTCAACGAGGTCGGGGCGCTGATGAAACGGCTGGTGCGCGCCGCAGGGGGAGTGCCGTTTGTCTTCAACACCATCGGCATCGATGACGGCATCGCCATGGGCCACGGCGGCATGAAATACTCGCTGCCCTCGCGCGAGTTGATTGCCGACTGCGTCGAGTCCATGGTCCGGGCCCATTGCTTCGACGGGATGGTCTGCATCCCGAACTGTGACAAGATCGTGCCCGGCATGCTGATGGCGGCGATGCGGGTGAACATCCCGGCTGTCTTCGTGAGCGGCGGCCCGATGGCTGCCGGGATTGCCCAGCAGGCCGAAGGCGACCTGCCCGCCCATCTGCGGCCGGCGGCCCAGACCTCGGACCTGATTTCGGTGTTCAAAGGGGTGGCGGAGCTGCAAAGCGGCAAAATCTCCGCCGAGCAGCTTCAGAAGCTCGAGCAGAGCGCCTGCCCGACGTGCGGTTCGTGCTCCGGCATGTTCACCGCCAACTCGATGAATTGCCTCTGCGAGGCCCTCGGCATGGCCTTGCCCGGCAACGGCACGGTCCTCGCCGTCTCCAAAGAACGGGAGGCGCTCTACGAACGGGCCGCGCGCGCCATCGTTAAACTCATCCAGAGCGACTTGAAGCCGCGCGACATCGCGACGCTGGAGGCCTTTGACAACTCGATTGCGCTGGACGTCGCCATGGGCGGCTCGACCAACACCGTCCTGCACACCCTGGCCATCGCCCGCGAGGCCGGCATCCCTTACGACATCGGGCGCATCGATGCCATTTCCCGGCGCGTGCCTTGCCTGTGCAAGGTGTCCCCTTCCTCAAACTACCACGTCCAGGATGTCCACCGCGCCGGCGGCATTCATACGATCCTGGGCGAACTCAAGCGCATGGGCGCCCTGACCCCGGCCTGCAAAACCGTGACCGGCAAGACGCTCGGAGAAAACATAGACGAGTGGGATGCGCGCTCCCCCCAATGCACCGCCTGGGCCAAGGCCGCCCGTGTCTCCGGTTGCTCCGCCCTGGTGCTCGACCCCAACGACAAGCTCGGCGCTGCAGCCCGCACCTCGAGCGGCAACCTGGCCCCCAAACCGCTGCTCTTCTTCCCGGGCGACCTCCGCGCCATCACTCTCTGGCGCCTGGCCGCCGCCTTTAACGTCGCCGATGCCGCCACCGCCGCCGCCTTGTTCTGCGACGATGCCGAATTCCAGGTGGACGCCAACCTGGCCTGGAAAGGGGCGGCCGCCATCGAGGCCGGCCTGAAGCAGAAGTTCGCCGAGTGGGGCGGCCTTGTCCGCGCCGAGTTGGGCAACCTCAAGCAAACCCCCGTGCTGGTCATCTGGCAATACGCCAAGGGAGGCGAGAAGAAGATCGGGTGCCTCGTGCGGGTCACCCGGTTCCGCCATTGGCAGATCGGCAAGGCCTATCACGAACACCGGCCCGCCCAGGTCCAGAAAACCATCGTCAGCGGCCTCATGCCCTACGACCCCGCCTTCCTGTTCGACCCGCAGGATTGCATCCGCACCAAAGAAACCGCTTACTCGGCCGATGGCGGCCTGGCCATTCTTTACGGCCAACTCGCCCCGGAAGGCAGCGTCGTCAAAACCGCCGGCATCAGTGCCGACTTCAAGGCCGCTTGCGGCCCCGGCATGGTCTTCGAAGGCCCCTGCGTCATCTTCGAGAGCCAGGAGCAGGCCTGTGAAGGCATTCTGGCCGGCAAAGTCAAGGCGGGAGACATCGCCATTATTCGCAACGAAGGCCCTCGAGGCGGCCCCGGCATGCAGGAAATGCTTTCGCCGACCAGCTACATCGCCGGCATGGGCCTGGGCGACAAGGTCGCCCTCATCACCGATGGCCGGTTCAGCGGGGGCACCAACGGCGCCTGCATCGGCCATGTCTCGCCCGAGGCCGCCGAAGGCGGGCCCATCGGCTTGCTTCATAACGGCGACCGCGTGCGCATCGACTTCTCCAATCGGCGCATCGATATCCTGGTTCCCGAGACCGAGATGGCCCTGCGCAAAGCGGCCTGGCAGCCCTTGAAACGCGAGTTGGCCGGCTACCTGGCCCGCTACCGAAAGCTTGTGAGCAATGCCAGCCAGGGCGCAGTCTTGACAGGGTAAGCGGCTGCAAACCTGATCGGCTTGACTCGCGCAACGGGGCGGGTCCATAATCCGGACCGTAATCAACCGCACCCTATGAAACGATCACTACTTCCCCTGTTGACCGCCGGGACTCTCCTTCTGACCGCCGCCTCGCCAGCCCCGCCCGAGGACGGCAAGCTGCGCATCATCTGCTTCGGCGCCCACCCGGATGATTGCGAAATCCAAGTCGGCGGCGTGGCCGCGATGTGGGCCGCCAAAGGACACCACGTGAAGCTGGTCTCCGTTACCAACGGCGACATCGGCCACTGGCGCGAGGCCGGCGGACCCCTGGCCCTGCGCCGCACGGCCGAGGCCCGGCGCGCGGACGAAATCCTGGGTGTCACTTCCCAGGTCCTCGACATCCACGACGGCGAACTGCTCCCGACCCTCGAGAACCGCCGGCTCATCACTCGCCTCATCCGCGAGTGGAAGGCCGATGTCGTCATCGCCCCGCGCCCCAACGATTACCACCCCGATCACCGCTACACCGGCGTCCTGGTCCAGGACTCCGCCTACATGGTCACCGTCCCCTTCTTCTGCCCGGACGTTCCGTATCTCAAACGCAATCCGGTCTTCCTCTACAACCCGGATTCCTTCCAAAAGCCCAACCCCTTTGAGCCGGACATCGCCATCGCCATCGACCCGGTCATCCAGAAGAAGCTGGACGCCCTGGATGCCCTGGAGTCTCAATTCTACGAGGGTGGCGCCAACGGTTACGCCGAGCTGATTCCCAGCGACCCGGCCAAACAGCAAGCGCGGCGCCGCGAAGTGCGCGCCGGCTTTGACCAACGCTCGCAATATCTCGCCCGCCGCTTCCGTTCCAAACTGGCCGAGTTTTACGGCCAGGACAAGGCCCCCTCCATCCAGTATGCCGAAGCCTTTGAAATCTGCGAATATGGCCGCCACCCGGACAAGGAAGAACTCAAGAAACTCTTCCCCTTCTTCGATCAGTGAGCGCCCGGGGCGCAGTCCAGGGAATCCCCTGGCTGGTTTTCAGCCCTGCCCTGATTGAGGGCGGCAAGCCTGTCGCGGTAAGGTGAGCACGCTTAGCGTTGTTAGTTCGGGTGCGCCTCCGCTGGCGCACCCTTTTGACGTACTGGAAGGCAGGGGCGAGGGACGCGGGAACGACGCGCCGCCCCTTCCGCCTTCGCGGCGCGCCAACCGCCGGCGCGACGGCGGCGACACTCGACACTCGACACTTGCCCTTGGCTGTTGGCCCCTCGCTCGCACGCGGAGCCGAGGGCCTTTGCGGCACTTGCCCGTCCGACGGTTCAACAACTGGCTTGACCACCGGCCCCCAATGCGTTGAGCTTTGAGGGAGTAATCCGGTTAACCATGAGCGACTGCTGGAACGCCTACTTGCGGAAAATCGAAGCGGCCCGCCGACTCGGCAACGACACCGAGCATACGCACCGGCCGGCTCTCCACGCGCTCCTGGAGGCGCTCAGCGAGGCGGTGAGCGTCACCAACGAACCCAAGCGCATCCAGTGCGGCGCGCCAGACCTGGTGGTCATTAGGAAAAAGGATGCGCTGGTTCTCGGCTATGTTGAGGCGAAGGATGTGGGCGCCTCTCTCGACGAAGCGGCGAAGTCCGAACAGGTGGGGAAACGCTATCTTCCCGCGCTCTCGAACTTTCTGCTTACCGACTACCTCGAATTCCGTTGGTTTGTGGTTGGCCAACTGCGGGACAAGTTCCGTTTGGCCGAGGCAAGGCCTGACGGCGCGGTCATTCCGGCCCCTTCCAGCTACGCCCACGCCGAGAAAATCCTCAAAGAGTTTCTCGGCCGCGAGCCTATCCGGATTGAAAGCGCCGAGGAGCTTGCCCGCCGCCTGGCCCGCCTTACTCACCTAATCCGCGATTCCATCGTCGCCGCCTTCCAGACAGGAAATGCGTCCAGACTCCTCACCGACTGGCGGTCGGTATTCGCCCAAACGCTTTTGCCGGAACTTGCCGAGGAGGGCCATGAGACCGAGTTTGCCGACATGTTCGCCCAGACGCTCGCCTACGGCCTCTTCTCCGCCCGCGCCCTGGGCAGTGTCGCCAGGCGCTTCACCCTTGCCGAGGCCGCCAAGCTCATCCCGAAGACCAACCCTTTTCTGCGGGATTTCTTTGACCTCATCACGGGGCCGAAGCTGGATGACGAACCGTTCGCCGGCTTCGTCCAGGACATCGTCACACTGCTCGATTGTGCCAACATGGGGATGATCCTGGAGGACTTTGGGAAAGGCCTCGGCGCGGCCCGGCGGCGTGACCCGGTCGTTCACTTTTACGAGACTTTTCTTTCGGCATACGATCCCAAGCTCAGGGAATTGCGTGGCGTCTATTATACCCCCGAACCGGTGGTCTCTTACATCGTCGAAAGCATCGACTGGCTGCTGCGCGAGAAATTCGGGCTCAAGGACGGGCTGGCCGATAAATCGAAAATTACTGCCAAACGCGAAGAAGGCGGCCGCACCATCGAGGAGGAATCACACCGGGTCCTGATTCTCGACCCGGCCACAGGCACCGGGACCTTCCTCTTCGAGGTCATCGAGCGGATTCGCGAACGCTTCGAGAAAAAGCACCAGGCCGGCTTGTGGCCCGCCTACGTCCACGAGCATTTGCTGCCGCGCCTGTTTGGCTTCGAGCTGCTCATGGCCCCGTACGCCGTGGCGCACTTGAAACTTGGCCTCGAGCTAAACGCCCGCCACCTGCCTGAGCTTTGGCGGGCCAACTGGGCCTACCAGTTCCACGGCGATGAGCGCCTCAACATCTACCTGACCAACACCCTTGAGGACATCGAGAGAGTCACACCGCAGCTTGGCCCGCTCTCCATCCTGAGCCGCGAAACCAACGAGGCCATCGCCATAAAGAAACACCGTCCTGTCCTGGTGGTGCTGGGCAATCCCCCCTATTCCAATTATGGCCGGCAGAACCGAAACGCCTTTATTCTGGGGCTGCTCGAAGACTACAAACGCGGCCTCAAGGAGAAAAAGCTCAACCTCGATGACGACTTTATCAAATTCGTGCGCTGGGCGCACGACCGGGTCGAACGGACCGGCTCCGGCATCATCGGCCTGATCACCAATAACGTCTATCTGGACGGCCTTACACACCGCCGGATGCGTGAGAGCCTCCTGCAAGCCTTCGATGAGATTTACGTCCTCAATCTCCACGGCTCCGCAAAGAAGCAGGAGAGCGCGCCGGACGGAACCAGGGACGACAACGTCTTCGACATTACGGTTGGCGTGGCCATCGCCCTCTTCGCGAAGCTGCCGCCCAGCGGCTGTCTCGGCCTGAACCCGGCGAAAAAGAGAAGGAGGGGCAAGTCGCACTCCACCGTCCACTACGCTGACCTCTGGGGCCTGCGGAAGGACAAATACGAGTGGCTGAGCACTCATGAAATCGCCAAGACCAACTGGGCCAGTTTCCAGCCTGACTCGCCGGATTTCTTCTTTAAGCCGCGCAACGCGAAATATGAACGGGAGTGGGATAATAGCTGGAGCATACGCGAGGCGTTCCTCGTCTCCGGCAATGGCATCAAGACTGAGCGCGACCGCGTTTCAATCCATTTCACGCGGAAGGAAGCGGAAAGGACAGTTCACGACTTCCGGAGACTGTCACTGGAGGAGCTTCGCAAGGGCTATGATTTAGAGAAGGACAGTCGGGACTGGTCGGTCGCCCGAGCGAAGCAAGACACGCTTGACCATCCTGGCTACAACCAGCTTGCCCCGGTGCTATACCGGCCCTTCGACATCCGCCACACTTGGTACAGCGGACGCGCCAAAGGCTTTATTGGCACCCCGGCAAGGGAGTTGATGCGCCACTTTCTTGCCGGCCAGAATATCGGCCTCATTACGACGCGCCAAACGAAGGACGATTTTGCTGTTTTGGCTACGACCGTTCTTGCGGGTCACAAGTCCTGCGCAGCCTACGACATCAACACCGTGTTCCCGCTCTATCTGTATTCTGACGGCGACCCGGGAATCCAGAGAGAGCTTGTCCCGCAGGAAGGCGGGCGTCGCGCGAACCTGGCAAGGGAATTCGTGGCGGAAGTTGAGCGGAAGCTGGGGCGGAAGTTCGTGCTGGACGGGCGTGGCGACCTGAAGAGGACCTTTGGTCCCGAGGACATTCTCAACTTCGCTTATGCCATCTTCCACGCGCCCGGTTACCGTGCGCGTTATGCCGAGTTCCTCAAGCTTGATTTCCCCCGCCTGCCCCTTACGAGCGATGCCATGCTGTTCCGCCGTCTCTGCGAATGCGGCGCCAGGCTCGTCAGTTTGCACACGATGCGCGAGCCCGCCGCGGAGATGGTTTCCTTCGATGTGCCGGGCGACAATGTTGTTGAGCAGGTCGTTTATGTTCCGCCGAAGGCCGCGGTCCTTCAGAAGGCCAAACCACGCGCGGCCCGCCAAGCCGGACTGTCGGGCGAGTTGCCGCAGGGAAGGGCCGGGCGCCCTTCACGCTCTGCCGGCGTGCCCGGTCGCGTCTATATAAGCCCCGGACAGTACTTTGAAGGCGTCCTGCCAGTGATCTGGGAGTTCCGCGTCGGTGGCTACCAGGTCTGCGAAAAGTGGCTCAAGGACCGCCGTGGCCGCGCGCTCGACCACGATGACATCGAACACTACCAGCGCCTCGTGAGCGCGCTTTCCGAGACCCGTACGTTGATGGCTCAAATCGACTCGCTCGTCGCCGACCACGGGAATTGGCCGTTGGGTTAGTTCGGGCCCACACGGGCAAGACCAGAGGCAGGCTGGTAGCGAAGGGACGGGCAAGTCCGCATTCGGCAACCCAGGATTGCCATGCACCGCAAATTCGGCTAAATTCGAGTTTGTGAGCATGATCGCGCTTAAGATCCTCGAACTGGTGAGAAGTCTGCCGCTGGCGGAGCAGCAGATGATTTCCGCCGAGTTGGCCCAGAGCGCTTCCAGCCCCCCAAAACCCCCGAGGCGCCAGCTTCAACGCCTCGAGGACGGAAGCTACTACAACCCGGCCGGCATCCCCAACGACGATCCGATCTTCAAGATTCTGGAGGAAATCGAGGAGGAGCGGCACCGGACGCCAGGCCCACCGGCGCCTGAGTTCGACTAAGGCATGAACCAGGAAGGAATCGGAAATTGCAGAGCTCAGTTGAGCCGCGAGAATCCTCGCCCCTCGACACTGGGCACTCGCCCCTCACCCATCACCCGGGCGGGGAGCCGAGGGTCTTTGCGGCGGCTTGGATGGACTCCCAGGCGCGGCGCACGTGGGCGGCTTCGGTGTGGGTCTGGCCCACGCAGAAGCGCAAGGTATAGCGGCCATCCAGGACGGTATGGGTCAGGTAGAGGCGGCCCTGGCGGTTCAGGGCCTCAAGGAGACGCCGGTTGAACTCGTCCCCCGCCCGGTGGGCGAAGCATACCAGGTTCAACGGCGCCGGGGCGACGAGTTGGAAATCGGGCGAGGCGCCGACCCAGCAGGCGAATTGCCGGGCCAGCTCGACATGCCGCCGGATGTGGTATTGGAGGCCCTGGACGCCGTAGTGGCGGATGACGAACCAGAGTTTGAGGGCGCGGAACCTGCGGCCCAGCGGCACTTGCCAGTCGCGATAATCGGTGACCGCCCCCGACTCCGTCGCCTCATTGCGCAGGTACTCCGGCAGGACGCTCAGGGTCTTGATGAGCGCCGCCCGGTCGGCCACGTAAAAACAGTCGCAGTCGAAATTGGTGAACATCCACTTGTGGGGATTGAAGGCGTAGGAATCGGCCAGTTCGAGACCTTGGAAGAGGTGGCGGAACTCCGGGCAGAGGGCGGCGGCGCCTGACATGGCGCCGTCCACGTGCAGCCACAGGCCGTGCTGGCGGCAGATGCGGCCGAGGTCGGAGAGCGGGTCGAAGGCGTTGGAGGAGGTCGTGCCGGCGGTGGCGGAGACGAAACAGGGCAGGAGGCCGGCCTGGCGGTCCTGGGCGATTTGGCGTGCCAGGGCCTCGGGGCGCATGGCGTAATGCCCGTCGGCTTCGATAAACCGCAGGTTGCGGCGCCCCAATCCCGCGACCTTCACGGCCTTCTCGACCGAGGAATGGGCGTGCGCAGAGGTGTAAGCAACCAGCCGGCCGGTGCAGCCCGATTCGTTGGCCGCAAAGCCGGTGGCCCGCTCGCGGGCGGCCAACAGGGCGCAGAGCACGGCACTGGATGCGCTGTCCTGAATCACGCCCCCGCCCTTGGCGCCGGACTTGAAGCCTGCCGGCAGGCCCGCCATGTCCGCCATCCAATCCAACACGTGGGTTTCCAGCTCGGTGCAGGCGGGGCTGGTGGCCCACAACATCCCCTGCACCCCCAGGCCCGCCGAGAGCAACTCGCCCAGGATGGAAGGGCCGGAGTTGTTGGCGGGGAAATAGGCGAAGAAACTCGGCGATTGCCAATGCGTGATGCCGGGCAGGATGAGCCGCTCGACATCCGCCAGGATGCTCCCGAACGGCTCGCCTTTCAACGGGGGTTGGCCAGGCAGCGAGGCGCGGATTTGTCCCGGCTTAACAGGGGACAGGACCGGCAGGGCCTCGACTCGCTGCTGGTAGGCCGCTATCCAATCCACCGTCGCATGACCCCAGCGGCGAAACTCCTCCGGGGTCATGTGGAAACTGGTCGTGTCGTCCATGGATGGGGAGTGAGATTAAGATTGAGATTAAGATTAGGATTAGGAGCAAGAGACCGCCACATAAAAAACTGAAACAAAGCTCAGCGGGGCCGGGTATTGCAGTCGGTTATGAAGACGGACAATGCAAGAGTTTTGCTTTCAATTGCAATTCAGGCATAGGATAGGCGCCGAGGCATCGCGGCCGCCCGATGATAGAAGCAGAATCATTCGAACTGTTCGTGCGGGACTACCAGAATATGGTGTTTAGCACCGCTATGCGTTTGCTGGCCAATGAGGCCGAGGCCGAGGACATCGCCCAGGAGGTGTTCCTCAAGGCGTATCGGCGGTTCGCCGAGTTGCGCGACAGTCCGACGGCCGGCGGGTGGCTCAAGAAGGTGGCGACCAACCTGAGCTTGAATCACCTTTCGCGTTACCGGGCGCGCTGGAGTTTCTTCTCCGAAATGCGCGCCGGCGGCGGGGAGGAAGAAATCGAGTACGCCGCCCCGGAGGACCTCCGGGAAGAGGTGGCCCGCGCCGATTGCCGGGAAGTGGTCGAGGAGGCGCTCCAGACCCTCCCTGCCGCCCAGCGCGTGCCCCTGGTCCTCTTCCACCTGGAAGGACTCCGCTACGAGGAAATCGCCGAGAAACTCAAGGTCTCCCTCGGCAAGGTCAAGACGGACATTTTTCGCGGCCGCCGGGCATTGCGCCGGAAGTTGCGAGTCCAACTAGCCGAAGGAGTGTGAGCCCGATGAATGACGACATGAGCAGCGCATACGAAGAGCGGTTGGAGGCGGAGGTGGACGCAGTGTTGAAAGGGTTGCCGGAGCGGACAGCGCCGAGGACGCTCCTGCCGCGGGTGATGGCCGCCGTCCGAAGCCTCGCCCTGCCGTGGCATCGACAGTCATGGCAGATGTGGCCGGAGGCGTTGAGGGCCGCCTCCCTGGCGGGCCTGCTCGCCCTGTTTGGCGGGGTCTGCCTGGCCGGCTGGAAGCTGCCGCAGGCCGAGGCTTATGCTTCGATTGCCGGCCAGTTCAGCCGGTGGCTCTCCGGAGTCTGCGCGGTCTGGAACGTCCTGGGCGCGCTCTTTGGCGCAACGTTGGCCATGGTGAAACACCTTCCTGCCGGCCTTATCGCCGCCTGCCTGATTTCGCTGGGGCTGGGCTATGGACTATGCATCGGCCTGGGCGCCGCATGGATGCGGTTTGCCTTCGCCCGGCGCTAACCTTGGATTTTTAATTATGAAAACAACTCAAGATTCTTTACTGGGTTTGGTCCTCCGAAGCGTCGGCGCAATGGCAGCCGCCGCGGTCCTGGCGCTTTGCCCCAGTGGGTCGCCGGCGCAACCAACGGACAGCGCCGCCCAGGGCGTCGGTTTCCAATCGGGCACGTCACCCGGCGGGACAGCCGCCGGTTCGCCTCAAGCCGAGGCCCAGGAAACCAACTCCAACCCCAATGTCCTCCAGCCCGGCGGCGCCGATCAAGGGCTTGAAACAGACAGGCCCTCGGGCCTGGAGCGCGGGCCGCTTGTGGCGGTCGAGAGGGACGCGGAATTGAAAGCGGACGAGACAGCCGAAATGGTCCTGGTCATCGGCGGGTCGGCCAAGGTCCACGGCAAGGTGCGGCAGGCAGTCGTGGTCATTGGGGGAGACCTGGAGGTGGATGGGGAGGTGGGGGATGCGGTCGTGGTGGTGCTGGGCAACGTCAAGGCAAGGCCGGGCGCCCATCTGCATCAGGGCGTGGTGGCCGTCATGGGCAGCATCAAGGTGGACCCCAACGTCAAAATCCATGGGGATGCCGTAGCGGTGGGGGGCCAGTTGGACGTGGCGAGGGGAGCTTCCGTTCTGGGGGCCAAGCAGGAGATTGGGATCAATCTGGAATGGCTCAAGGAATGGATATTGCAGTGCCTTTTCAAGTTGCGCCCCCTGGCTCCGCAGGTGGGCTGGGTCTGGGTGGTGGCCGGGGCCTTCTTTCTGTTCTATCTCCTGGTGGCAACCGCCTTCCCCCGGCCAGTCCAGAGCTGCGTCGAGGTCCTCAACGAGCGCCCGGCCACAACGATGGTCCTGGGCATCCTGGCAAAACTGCTGGTCCCGATCGTCTCTGTCATCCTGGCTGTAACGGGCATCGGCCTGTTGGTGTTGCCGTTTGCTTGGCTGGGGGTGCTTATCGGCGTGATTGTTGGGAAGGTGGCATTGTTGGAATGGGTTGGGTTGCGGGTCGGGCAGCAGACGGGCGTCGGTGTGTTGCAGAAGCCCCTGGGCGCCTTCGTGCTGGGCGCCGCCATCCTGACGCTGTTCTACATGGTATGGGTGGTCGGCTTGCTGGCCTACATCTGGTTCAGTATATGGGGCCTGGGTGTCGCAGTCACTGCAGCCCTGGAGGGCCTTCGCCGAAGAAGAATGCAGGCCCGGGCGGCCGCGCCGCCGGCGGTCCCTGCTGAGCCGGTCATGGCAGCCGCAGGTCCTGCCCCCATGACCTGGACCGGTGAGGACAGCGCCGCGCAGCCCGCCCCCGCTCCTGAGTCTCCGACGCCGACCCAGCCGAAGAGGCCCGGCGTCGCGCCCGAGACATTCTCCTGCCCGAGGGCTGGTTTTTGGGAGCGCATGGGCGCCGGTTTTCTGGACCTGGTGTTCCTGGGTGTCGCCAGTTCATTGGTCGGCTCCCTGGGTATCGCCGGTTCATTGCCGCCAATGCCCTGGGTTTTCCTGGCCACCCTGGCCTATTTCGCCGGCATGTGGACCTGGAAAGGGACCACGATCGGCGGGACCGTGCTGGGCCTCAAAGTCGTTCGTGTGGATGGAAAGCCCCTGGAGTTCATGGTTGCCTTGGTCCGTGGCCTGGCGGCTGCCTTGTCCATCGTGGTGCTCTTTCTCGGTTTCCTGTGGATCGCCTGGGACCCGGAGAAACAAGGCTGGCACGACCGCATCGCCGGGACCGTGGTGCTGCGCTTGCCGCGTGCAACCCCGCTGGTGTGCTATTAGACCCAGCGCGCCGGGTGAGGGCGCCCGGCCGGGGGGGCCATGCACTCTCCACGGGCTCAGGAGTTCTGAGCCTATTGCGCCGGACCCGCCGCGGCCGCCGCGGCCGCCGCGGTGGGATCGATTCGCCGGAGGGCCCGGGGCACCGCTCTGACGATCTCTTTTGAACTGCGGTCTTTAAGCAGCTTCACTAACGTCGGGACCGCCGCCTTGGCCCGTGACCCGTACTGCGCGAGGGCTTCGACCACGTCCGGCCGTCCGTGTCCGTCGCCATCGACGAGGCATCCGATGAGAACGGGAATAACGGTGTCTGGATCGGCCTGAATCCCGGCCAGGGCGCGCGCCACCGGGCGATACAAGGCATCATCTCCGCGTTTAAGGGCCGCCAGCAGGACAGGAGCGGCGCTCTTGGCCTTGGGCCCGAAGGACGCCAGGTCAAGCGCAGCTTGGGTGCGGCGGTGGTCGGCGGTGTCGTAATACACTTGGACGCCGGGCAGTTCATTCAATTGGTTGACGAGGGCCATCCTGAGCTTCGAGTCCTTGGCGGTCGAAGAAATCTCGTTCGTCAGGTGAGGAATGATCTGGGAATACAAGACGGCTGCGGCGTTGTTGCTTGCCCCGGCATCCTTATTGGTCAACTGCTCCGACCAATAGAAGAGTGACTTTCCCTGGTAAAGCGTCTGGCTGGGGGTGCCAATGGTGCGGGTCAAAATCCATGTGCCGGCAACCAAGACGCCAAGACCGGCAAGCACGCCAGCCGAGATTCGCAGCGTTCGTTTCATATTCGTTCCTGTGGTTTATGTGGCTTAAGTTTTGGAGATTATATCGGGCGTCCCGAAAAGGCGCAATCTAATCCCGAGCTCGCAAATGACCTGTCACTGACGGCCGGCGGGTCGAGCCAAGGCAGCTATACATGGCGACATATCGGTCACTCGCCGCCTGCGGCCGCATCGGCTGGCGGCAGGGGGCGGCTGATTTCCGGGAGGCGGTAGCCGAAGCCCGGTCCGCGCAGGGTGGAAAGATCGATGGCGCCCTGGCGACGTTGATAGAGGCCCGGGTGGACTTTTGCTTCGGGGGCGGAGGCGGCAGGATAGAATTGCATGGCATTGGTTTCGACGCCCATGATGGTGCCGAAGTGGGCAGCCAGGAGCGCGTGCGGAACCTGGGCCAGCATCGGGTTGGTCAGGTCCTGGACCATCAGACCCAGGCCATGGGCCTTCGCCCAGCAGGCGCTCAGGACGGCCCCGGTCTGGGTCTTGCATGTTTTGAGGGCAACCCCCGTCCAGCCCAGTTGCCGGCCCAGGCGCACCATCCGCCAATCGTGGGCGCTTTCGTCCAGAAACAGCGGTTTGCGCGCCGAAACGCTATGGGCATCGATCGGATGCAGTTCCAACTCGTAAGGGAAGGGTTGCTCGACGTAGAGAATCATGCCGAAGAGGCGAGGCTGCTCGTCCCGCAGCCGATCCAGGATGTCGTTTACGTAGGCCGGCTCTTGCACCGTGCAGTTGAAGTCGGCGCTGAGCCACTCCGCCTCTCCGGCAATGGCCAGGCGGCCAACCTTGACCAGCCGCTCATAGTCCCACGCCGCGTCGTTGCCGCGCAGCTTGACCTTCAGGCATTTGAGACCGTCTCGCCGCATCCAATCGGCCAGCGTGACCGGCAAACCGTCATTGGGCTCGCTACCGGTCAATTCGGTTGCATCCAGGGCGTCCAAGCCGCCGACCAGATGCCAGGCGCGAAGTTGGCTGGGCGGTCGAGGCACGAGGAAGTCAGCGGGATATAGCCCCCGGAAGCTGACCGGGGCGTCCCTTGCCGGTTGGAGAAAGCGGGCGAGGTCCACCCCCAGACAATCAGCATTATACGTCTGATATACCGGCCGGCCGAGGAGCTTGCCAAAGGCATCGTGCAGGGCGATGTCGAACGGAGAATTGCAGACCAGCGCCGCCAGGCGGGGCATCGAGGGCGGCGCGCCGGCGGCGGAAGGCAGAGGGCCGGCAGGAGGCCCAGGGGCGCCCGCAGCAGAGCCGGTGGAGCGCAGGTCCCGGGCGTTGGACCCAAGGGCCGGCCCGGAACTCTGCTGATTGAACTCGTTGAGGACCTTGGGCAGGACCTGTTCCTGAAAATCGCAGCCGACCTCGAGCGGGTGGCCAGGCTGCTCGAAGGCCATCCAGGCCGAGACGAGCCGCCGGCAGAAACGCTTGAGGGCTTCATGTCGCTGCTCGTATGGCAGGGGACTAGGCCAGACCCATTGGACGCTCAAGGGCGTTTCACCCCACCCCTCAGCCGTATGGCCCTCGCCATCAACGACCCGCAGCGCCACTCGAGCGCAGGTCACCGAGGTCAACGTCTCGTGACCGAACTTGAGCGGGACGCGGGTTTGAACCGGCAGGAAGTAGAGTCGGACTGAGGAAATGCGGTGAATGAGGCTCATGAGTTGGCTGGGACTATTGCGGCAGCGGTTTTCCCTTGGTTTCCGGGGCCAGCCAGATGAAGACCAGGCCCAGGGCATAGACGAGTGTGATGGTGGCGCCGGCTTGGGCGTAACTGCCTTCGTAGGCCCGGAGCAGGCGGCCCATCTGGATTGCCCCGGCGGCGGCCAGGATGCGTCCGAAGTTGTAGCACAAACCCTGGCCGGTGGCCCGAACGCGCGTGGGGAACAACTCCGGAAGATAGAGCGGCAGCCACCCGTAAAATGCCGCCGTCCCTCCCCCCACCAGAAAACACATCAGGAGAAAGCCCGGCCCGTAGGCATGGACAGCCCGGAAAAGACAGGCGCAGAAAACCAGGGAAGCCAGGCAAAGGATGAAATAGGCCGGACGCCGACCCATCCGGCCGCCGACCCAGGGCCCGATGAAACAGCCGAGGATTGCCCCGATGGCAATGAGCATTTGGGTGAGACCTTTGGCGTTGTGAACCTGGCCGCGGGTCAACTGGTCCGCCCAGGCGGGCAGCCATTGAACTGATCCCCAGGTACCCACCAGGGCAATGGATGCAAACAGGACCGCCAGCGCCGTCCGCCGCAACAGCGGCGGCCGAAGGACCTCCCGAAATGGGCTTGCAATGCCTGCCTTGACCGACTCGCGCCAGCGGCGCGATTCGGGCACATAGCGCGCAATGAAGAGCGTCAGCAGCGCAGGAGCAGCCCCGGCCAGCATCACCCAGCGCCAGGAACCGCGCGTGACCTGGAAGGCCATTCCCAGCGCTCCAAGTAGCCCGAATCCCATATTCGAGGCCGCCCCGATGGCCCCGGCCAGGAGCGGGCGGTGTTTCTCGGGCCAGCACTCCATTACCAGGGCCACGCCCAGCGACCATTCCCCGCCCATCCCCAAGGCCGCCAGAAAACGGCACAGGCCCAACTGCCAGGCCCTCTGCGCGAAGTAGCTGCAGCCCGTGAATAACGAGTAGGCCAGCACGCTAAAAATCATGGCACGCACACGCCCCACCCGGTCGCCCAGCCATCCAAAGATCAGCCCGCCGCCGGCCGCGCCCACCAGGAACAACGCCGTGATGTAGCCCATCCACAGGCCGATGTCCTTGTCGTTTTCGACCCGAAGCAAGTCTTGGAGCGCCGGGCGGGCGACCAGTGGAAAGACCCCTTGTTCGAGGCCGTCGAACATCCAGCCGAGAAACGCAGCGATGAGGACCATCCACTGGTCTCGAGTCAGGGTTGCGGTTTGCCGATCTGTTACGGTTGCTTCCATTGCCGGCGCCCGGCCATCCTCGCAAGAACGAGCCGGCAAAGGCAAGCGCGCAGCCCCGAAAACCAAAGCTCCTCCCTCGCCCCTCGCCCCTCGCGCCTACTGCGGGCTTGCCGCTGGCCGCCAGATGGGCTAGTTTTCGCCAGCTATGGAAGAGAATTCTGGTTCGCCGCCTTTTCCGCCGCCTCCGGCCAATGCGCCGCCGCCTGCGGCCCCTCCTCCGCCCCCGGTGATTTCGCCGCCGCCCAGGCCAACGGCCGCGCCCCAGCCGGTTGCACCTCGCCGGGGACGAGGGTGGATGGTCTTGGCCCTGGTGCTCCTGGCGTTGCTGGCGTTGAGCGTGCTCTGGAACCTTGCAAGCCTCCTCGGGAGCCTGGGCCTTGGCGATGGCGCCCGTTACTCGCGCGCTTATGGCCCGAGAATCGAAGAGGCCGTCGTCTCCAGAGAGGCCCACGCCGTTGATAAGATCGCCGTTGTGCCCATCAATGGCGTCATCATGGGCCACGGAATGGATGAGGGCGGCGTCGTCTCGGCCGAGGTGGTCAAGGCGGAGTTGAGGCGCGCTTTCGATGATGACGACGTAAAAGCGGTCATTTTGAAGGTGGATTCCCCGGGCGGCGAGGTGCTGGCATCGGACGAGATTTACCGGGCCATTGCCCAATTCCAGAAAAGGAGGAATGGCAAACCGGTGGTGGCCTCGATGGGCGACCTGGCCGCCTCCGGCGGCTACTATGTGTCATCGCCCTGCCGCTGGATTGTCGCCCATGAACTGACGATTACCGGCAGCATCGGCGTCATCATGCACAGTTGGAACTACCGGGGCCTGATGGACAAGGTGGGAGTGCGTCCGGAGGTCTATAAAAGCGGGAAATTCAAAGATATGTTGAGCGGCGAACGCGAACCGGACCAGGTCACGCCCCAGGAACGGCAAATGCTCCAGGCCCTCATCGATGAGACTTTCGGAAGGTTCAAGACCGTGGTGGCCGAGGGGCGCAACTGGGCCGGGCAAAAAAACGGAGGGACCGGCGCCGCCCTGAGCCCCGACTGGGCCAACTACGCCGACGGCCGGGTGCTCTCCGGCACCGAAGCCTACAAACTTGGCTTTGTCGACCAGTTGGGCACATTTGAAGACGCCGTGGAACACGCCAAGAAGATCGCCGGCGTTTCTTCGGCCAACGTGGTTCAATACCAGCAACGCTTCGATCTCTCCGACTTGCTTCGCTTGTTCGGCAAGGCCGACACCAAAGTCATCAAGGTGGACTTGGGCCTGGACGCCCCCAGGCTTCGCGCCGGACAGCTCTATTTTCTCTCACCCACCTTCCTGCATTAGGCGGATTTGTTTATTTCGTTGCCAACGTGCGTCCGGCGAGTAATCTATCGGCCGCAGTCTATGGCAGCCCAAAACAAACGCCAGAAAGCGGCCCGGTCCAAGGGCCGGCATCGGCTTCATGGCGCCTCGGCCTCTGCCGCGGTCGTGACGCCGGCGCCGCCGGCCAAGGAGGTCCCGGCGCAGCAAGAGGAGCCCCCCAAAGACGAGGAGGAGCCCAAGGAAGAAGAGGAAGAGCCCAAGGAAGAGGACTTGGCCAAGGAAGAGGCGGCCCTCAAGGCAGCCGAAGCCGAAGAGCAGCTTGCAGCCGAAGCCGAAGCCGAAGGACACCCTCTCCGGGGCCGGGAGCGTTCGGCTTACGACGGCGACACAGCTATCAAGCTTTACCTGCGGGAGATCGGGCAAGTCAAGTTGCTGACGCCGCAGGAGGAGGTCGAGCTGGCGGCCCGGATCAAGAAAGGCGACAAGAAGGCGCGGGAGCAGATGATCAAAGCCAATTTGCGCCTGGTCGTCAAGATCGCCCGTGATTACGAGGGAATCGGCCTGCCGCTGCTGGACCTCATCAGCGAAGGCAATATCGGGCTGATGAAAGCCGTCGAGCGGTTTGATCCTGCCAAGGGCGGCAAGTTGTCCACCTACGGTTCCTGGTGGATCAAGCAATCCATCAAACGGGCCCTGGCCAACCAATCCAAGACCATTCGCCTGCCGGTCCACCTGGTGGACAAGATCTCGAAGATGCGGCGCGCCGCCCTGCGGCTGCAGGAGGAACTGGGGCGTGAACCGACCGATGAGGAGTTGGGCGACGAACTGCGCATCAGCCCCTCGCGCGTCGCCCAGATGCGCATGGCCGCCATCCGCCCTGCCTCCCTGGACGCCCCCATCGGCGACGACGACTCCAATAATTTCGCCGAGGTGGTCCAGGACGAAAGCGCCGACACCCCCTACGAACAACTCGAGGAAAAAACCGTCACGCGCATGCTCCGGGAAATGGTCAAGACCCTCGACCCCCGCGAGGCCACGATCTTGCGCGCCCGCTTCGGGCTGGACGGCGGGCCCCAGCGGACCCTCGAAGAGGTCGGCCAGAAGTTCGGCGTCACCCGCGAACGCGTGCGCCAGATTCAGAATATTGCCTTGAAAAAGCTCCGGAAAATGATTGAAAAGATGGAGATGACCAAGACGTGAATCCGAAGGCCGAAATCCGAAGGCCGAGGTCTGAAGTCTGAGCGAAACCATGCCCGTCACTCGTCACTCCCATGATTGACTTTCACCCGGCAGTGTCCGACCTCCGGCAGGCCATCCGCACTGTGCCTGATTTTCCCAAGCCCGGCATTCAGTTCAAGGACATCACCCCCGTTCTGGCGGACGCGCGCCTCTTTGCAGGCAGTATCGAGCTGCTGACCGAGGGCTACAAACCGGGCATGGTGGATGCCGTTATCGGAATCGATGCGCGCGGTTTCATCTTCGCCGCCGCCGCCGCCATAAGGCTCGAGGCCGGGTTTGTGCCCGTCCGCAAAAAAGGCAAGCTCCCTTATCGGACTCTCGAGCAGGACTACGCCTTGGAGTACGGCGCCGCCAGTGTGGCCGTGCATGTGGACGCCCTCAAGCCAGGGAGCCGGGTGCTGGTGATTGACGACTTGCTGGCGACCGGCGGCACAGCCGCAGCCACCGCAGCCCTGCTGGAACGCCTCGGGGCAACCATCCTCGAAATCTCCTTCCTCATCGAACTGAGTTTTCTCGGCGGCCGCAACCGGCTCAAACGCTACCCGGTCCGTTCCCTGGTGGTGTACTGAGCTTGAGGATCAGACCATGCCCTTGCCTTTGAGCCCTGCATTGAGAGACCTCCCGGTTTACCAACCCGGGCGGCCCATCGAGGAAGTCGCGCGCGAACTCGGCTTGCCCGCCCGGGAGATACTCAAGCTCGCCTCGAACGAAAACCCGCTTGGCCCTTCGCCCCGGGCCGTGGCGGCGATGCGCCGGGCCCTGGCCAACGCCAACCTCTACCCCGATGGCAACGCCTTTTATCTCAAAGAGAAACTCGCCTCCAAACTCGGCGTCGCCCCGGCCAACCTCATCCTGGGCAATGGCTCCAATGAAGTGCTTGAATTCGTCGGCCATGCCCTCCTGTCACCCGGCGCTGAGGCCGTCGTTTCCCAATACTGCTTCGCGGTCTATCCCATCGTCACCGCCCTGTTCGGCGGCAAGCTGGTGATTGTGCCCGCCAAGGACTACGGCCACGATCTCGAGGCCATGCTCGCCGCCCTCACGCCGGCCACCCGCGTCGTCTTCGTTGCCAACCCCAACAATCCCACCGGCACCGCCGCCTCTGCCAAGCAACTGGCCGCCTTCGCCGACGCCCTTCCCGACAATGTCGCCCTCGTCCTGGATGAAGCCTACATCGAGTTTCTCGACGAACCCCTGGACCTGCTGCCCGAAATCCGCAGCGGGCGCAAACCGAACCTGATTTTGCTGCGCACCTTCTCGAAGATTTACGGCCTGGCCGGCTTGCGCCTGGGTTACGGCATCGGCCATCCCGATTTCATTGCTGCACTCGAGAAAATCCGCCAGCCCTTCAATATCAACGCCATCGCCCAGGCCGGCGCCCTGGCGGCCCTGGACGACACCGCCCACGCCAGCAGGACCCGCCGTCTCAACGCGCGCGGCCTCAAATTCTACACGCGCGCCTTTCGGAAACTCGGACTCCAGTTCGTTCCTTCCTCCGCCAACTTCATCCTCGTGCGCGTCGGTGACGGCCAGCGCGTGTTCAACGAAATGCAGAAGCTCGGCGTCATCGTCCGCCCCATGGCCGGCTATCAACTGCCAGACTGGACCCGCATCTCCATCGGCGCCCCCAAGCAAAACCGGCGCTGCCTCGACGCCCTCAAAACCGTCCTCGGCGCCTGACCGGCATCGGCCGTTAGCCCCGCCAGAGCGGCCGCGCCCTTCCCTAGAGTGTGAATGATCAGCGGTTGGCGCTCGAGGAGCGGCCACTCGACGGCTTTCCTGGCGCCATAGACATCAATGCTCTCGCGAGCATGAATCCGTCCCCGGATTCATGTTCATGACCACTCAAATGCCGGAAGGCGCAAGGCTATTTCTGTTCGCTCTTGCTTTCGGACTTTTGTTCGAGCTGAGCCAACCGCTGGTCGATCCTATCCAGCCGCCGGGCAATCTCCTGGTTGCACCCGCCATCTTTGTGCTCAACCTGGACCAAAGGTGGGAGGGCGACGCAACCTTGGAGCAGCAGGCCCGCAAAACAGGCAACGCCGATTATCAGGGCTTTTCTCTTCATAGACGTAGTCGATATCATCGGTTAATACAAAGTGCCAATATGTACGACGCACGTTCGCCGAATTCATTCATTCCCTCGACTGGCAATGAAAACGGCAGAGGAAAGGAATCCCCCGCCGGCTCGGTGAAAAGCCCGATCTGAAGTTTGGTGCCGGCGGTGGGACTCGAACCCACACGGCTTTTTAAGGCCCCAGGATTTTAAGTCCTGTGCGTCTGCCATTTCGCCACGCCGGCAACCCAATGCTTACAGGCATTTAGTGAGAATCTGAAAATGTCCGCTTGAGGTTGTGCTGCCATTTGTGCTGCCTTAACGCCGTGAAACGCAACGCAAGCCAACGCAACAGCGAAGGCGGCGCAAACATCAGCGCACAAGTTCATTCTCACGCCCCTACGTTCGCAAAAGTCCTCGATGGACGCAAGCAACCTGTGCGCGGACTCTGTGGAGGAATCGCGGCTACCCGAGCACCGTATCCGAGGCCCGGGCGCCGGGCGGCGGAGGCTGGAGGTCAATGATCCTGGCCTGGTGGAGTTGTTGGAGTCGCTGGTGGAACCGCTGACTTTTCCGGATCCGTCGGCGCCCCGGGCCTTTCCGTACGACGTTTACGATCTGGCACGGAACACGGATTTCGTTAATGTGGGCGCCGACCACGACACGGCCGCGTTCGCGTGCTGGTCATGGGACTTGGCCTTGGTTGTTCGCAAGTCCCATGACCAGCACGGGAACGCGAACGGGGGGAATTCTCCGCGGCTCGGTCACCGACGGCTGAACGGGGTGGCGTTGACCAGCCGTGCCCTTTCCGGTCCAGGTTGATGTCAATCCAACCAGTTCTCGACGCGCAGACCGGGCACCTGCGCGAAGTCGCTGCCATTCCGGGTCAGGAGCGTTGCGTCATGGGCGAGGGCAATGCAGGCGATTTTAAGGTCCATCGAACCGATACGCACGCCTTGACGGCGGAAGGCCAGGAAAGAACGGGCGGAATCGGCATCCCAGGGGAGTATCGTCCATTCGGCGAGGACTTCGATCTGCCGTTGAAGCCTTGCGTACGCGTCGATTTGGCGGCGAGGGTCGTGGCGGCGGTTGATTTCTGCGAGCCAACCGCGCATCTGCTCCTCGAGGGTGATAACGCTCACCGCCATATCGGCTCCGGCCGGCTCCAGGCGATCCCGAAACCGGCGTCCCGGGGCGGAAGCACGTTCCCACTCGGAAAAGTGGTCGGTATCAAGAACCAGCAAGGCCATTATCGCAGGTCTGTTGTTCCCGATACTCGCGTCCGAGCCGAACCGCTTCCTCGAAAGCCGGGTCGTCCTTGAACACGCCGAAAGTCCGCCAAGGGTTTTTTGGGCGGGTGGGAATGCCCGCCTTGTCGGTCAATTCAGCGACCGTCTTCTCCAGCTCTTCAACACGTTTTTCAAGCGTCTGCGACATGACGTAAAGATATTCCATTACTCGGGGCACTTCCACCACGAAATGAGCGCCGCGAGACGCGTGCCGTCATGAGGTTGGAGCGTCCGGCCGAAAAGGGGATGGCAGGTCCTGTGGCTGCTGTGCTACTTTCTGTGCCACTTTCATAGCCCGGAAGGGGTGGCCAACGAGGACCGGCGAAAAGTGAGTTTTGAGCAGTAGAATCAGTGGTTTGCTCGTGTCTGAAGCGAGCAGATGAAACCACAAAACACGGCGGTTTTTTCAATTGTAAGTCCTGTGCGTCTGCCATTTCGCCACACCGGCAACCCAATGCTTACAGGCATTTAGCGAGAATGTGAAAATGTCCGCTTGAGGTGGTGCCGCCATTTGTGCCGCCTTAACGCCGTGAAACGCAGCGCAAGCCGACGCAACAGCGAAGGCAGCGCAAACATCAGCGCACAAGTTCATTCTCACGCCCCTACGTTCGCAAAAGCCCTCGACGGACGCAAGGAACCTGTGCGCGGACTCTGTGGAGGACCATCCCGACCGGGACGCTCAGTTGCGGCACATCAACCGAGAGGCGCGAAAGGCGATGGCAGCGTGCTCGACCGGCAAGATTGCCCTGGCAAAGTCGTCTTTATCCGGCGCGGAACCGCGCCTCAGCCCTGCTTGGCGGCGCTGGCTGCGGCTGCAAGGGGAAATATCTTATGTGATTCGCGCGAGACCCTGTCGAGGTCTTGGATATCTAAGACGTCGCCCCAAACACCCTGGCCCCGAAGGAAGCCACAGTTAGCTGCGCATTCCGATGAATTCGGACACCCATTCCGAAAATAATCGGACACCGATCCGGGATTGTCGGACAGTTGTCGGAGCGTAGCGACGCTCTGCAGGGACTCTTACGAGGGTGTCCGAATTGG
>Ga0181524_10000447_pt1 | contig 50113 bp, 46 predicted proteins | sample PEATcosm2014_Bin_34_FD_119761 | JGI IMG/M metagenome (GOLD analysis project Ga0181524, IMG submission 119761) | Peatland microbial communities from MTU Mesocosm Facility, Houghton, MI, USA - PEATcosm2014_Bin05_60_metaG | ecosystem: Environmental > Terrestrial > Soil > Wetlands > Peat | place... | reverse complement strand
GGGATTCGAACCCCCGACCCCCTCATTACGAATGAGGTGCTCTACCAGCTGAGCTATTGCGGCATTTCAATGGGTTAGCTTCTCTTGAAATTCTTTCCAGGCACCTCGTAGGCACCGAGTCGATCATGGCGACGCGGTCGCGGGCCTTATAAGACGATATGTGGGGCGCGGGCAAGCGCTCAAGGGCAGCGTGTCGGTAGCACACGATATGTCCGGTTTAGGTAGCGCACGATCTGTCCGGTAGTTTCCGAGCTCATTGGAGAGTTTGGGATGCGCCGGACGGAAGCCCTGCAGGGTGTGCGGATGATGAGGTTTTTGGACATTTTGGGCCGTTACGAGGCGGCGGAGTTCAGTCAGATGGAAGCGGCGGAGCTGTTGGGGATTGGGGAGCGGACGTTTCGGCGCTGGCGCGACCGCTTCGAGGAAGCGGGCGAGGCGGGCTTGTTGGACCGCCGGCTCGGCAAGGCGTCGGGCAAGCGTGTTCCGGCCGATCGCGAGGCTGAGGTGGAGGCGCTTTACAAGACGCGGTATGCGGGCTTCACGGCCAAGCATTTTCACGAGCATCTGGCGCGCGACCACGCCTTCGCCTGGGGCTACACGTGGACGAAGACGTTTCTGCATTCGCGGGGGTTGCTGGAGAAGGCCAAGCGGCGCGGGGCGCATCGGCGCAAGCGACCGCGCCGACCGATGCCGGGCATGATGCTGCATCAGGACGGCTCGCGGCACGAATGGCTCGCCGGCCGGCCGGCGCTCGATCTGATCGTGACGCTGGACGACGCCACGAGCGCCATTCTCTCGGCCTTTCTGGTCGAGGAGGCGGACGAATGCTTCGCATTCGCTCGCAGAAGGCACGGCTTCGACGTTCCGGGCCTTGGCGGACGTGTTTGGCCGCCATGGCCTGCCCTTGAGCCTCTATACGGATCGCGGCAGCCATTATTTTCACACCCCCGAGGCCGGCGGCAAGGTCGACCGGAAGCATCTGACGCAGGTGGGCCGCGCTCTCGAGCATCTGGGCGTCGAGCATATCGCGGCCTATTCGCCGCAGGCGCGCGGGCGCTCGGAGCGCGTCTTCCACACCTTGCAGGACCGGCTGACCAAGGAGCTGGCGCTGGCCGGCATCGACGCCATCGAGGCCGCCGACGCCTTCATCAAGGACGTCTACATTCCCGCCCACAACGCCCGTTTCGCCGTCCCGGCCGAGCAGCAAGGCAGCGCCTTCGTCGCCGTCGCGGGCGTCGATCTCGGCGAGATCCTCTGCGTTCAGGAAGACCGCTGCGTCGGCAACGACAATTGCGTGACCTTCAACCGGCTCGAGCTGCAAATCCCGGAAAGCCCGCTGCGCCCCCATTTCGTCAAGGCCAGGGTCAAGGTCCGGCAATATCACGACGGAACCCACGCCGTCTTTCACGGGCAGAGATGCCTGGGGCGATACGACGACAAAGGAGCCTTCCGCCAGGAAAAAATGGTCGCTTAAGTCCGCTCGGCGCCCAGCCTGTGGAAATGTGGACAACGCAAACGCGTTGCCCACAGTCCCACAGGAGAACAAAAGCAGAAGAAGCGGACATTTGATGTGCTACCAAAACCGGCCAAGTTAATTAGCTATCGACAGACGAGCGAGGCGAGCGAGGCGCTTTCGATCGCGCCGGCCGTTTCAAGTCGCGGGCGGGGCGCCGGCGCGCGACGGGCGGTAGGCTTTGAGGAAGACGTCGACCGCGGCCGCGACCGCGGCGTCGATCTCGCTCGGCGACACGCAATCGACGACGCCGAACAGCAACCGCTTCAAGACGCCGGAGTGACAGAGGTCGATGAACTGGCGCGCCGCTTGTTCCGTATCGGCCATTTCGAGCGCGCCCGAATCGACGAAGGCTTGGAGCCGCGCCGCGAGTTTTTGCGCGCCGTAGGCCGGACCCGCCTCGTAAAAAGCCTGACCGAGGCGCGGAAACTTCGCGGTCGCGGCGATGACGACGCGCACGTGCGCGACCGTTTCGGGCCGCGCCATCATCTCGATCAGGCGACGCCCGAATGCGCTGAGCTGGCCGCCGGGATCGCTGGCGTCGGCGGGAAAGGCGCACAACCGCTCGGCCTGCTGGCTGCGGTCCTCGCGAATGAGCGCCTCGAACAATTGCTCCTTGGAATCGAAATAGGCGTACAGCGTCCCCTTGGAGACGCCGGCGGCGCGGGCGATGTCGTTCATGCTGGCGCCGTCGAAACCGGCGCTCAAGAAGGCCGTGCGCGCGCCGTCCATCACCTGACGCCGTTTGGCGCCGCCGTCGTTCGGCGGCGCGTCGCATTCCGAAAGGATCTCGGCTTCCATTGCCGCGGCGGTCTCCGCAAAAGAAACTTCGGTCAAAAATGACCGAACCGTTCAGTTCGGCCTTGATTTAGTCGCAGGTTCCCGTTAAGTCAATCGAAAAATGACCGAACGGTTCGGTTCGTCCCTTGGATGCTTCGGAATGTCGCAGGACCAGACCCAAGCCTCGCCGATCGCTTTGGCCCCGACGCGGGAGCTCCCCGCGACCACGCCGGTCGTGGGGCGCGACGTCGCCGCCGCGCCGGGGGCCGTCGCGCCGCCCGCCGCCCGCGCCGCCCGTTCGCCGCGCCGGTTCATTCTGCCCGTCGTCCTCCTCGCCGCGCTGGGCTACGGCGGCTATCTCGCCTACGATTGGTTCGTCGAAGGACGCTTCCTCGTCAGCACCGACGACGCCTATGTCGGCGCCGACACCGCGATCATCGCGGCCAAGGTGGCCGGCCACGTCACCCAGGTCGCGGTCGCCGACAACGCCTTCGTGCACGCGGGCGATCTGCTCGTTCGCATCGACGACGGCGACTATCGCAATGCGGTCGAGGCCGCCAAGGACAAGATCGCGACGCAGGACGCCACGATCGGGCGCATCGGCCGGCAGATCGAGGCGCAAGCCGACGTCATCGCCCAGGCGGCGGCGCAGGTCGGCTCGGCGGAGGCGCAAATGCAGGGCGCAGAGGCCGACCAGAAGCGTGCGGCGCTGGAATTCGACCGCTCGCAGAAGCTCGAGGAATTGAACTTCGGTTCGCGCCAGCGCCTCGAGCAGGCGACGGCCGACCGCGCCCACACCGCCGCGACGATGACCGCGGCGAGCGCCGCCAAAGCCGCGGCCGAGGCGGCGCTGGCCGGGGCGAAGTCCAATCTCGACGTGCTGAAGGCGCAGCAGACCGAGGCCGTGCGCATTCGCGGCGAACTGGTCACCGCCGAGGAAAAGGCCGAACGCGACCTTTCCTTCACGCAGATCCGCGCGCCTTTCGACGGCGTCGTCGGCAATCGGGCGGTCGAGTTGGGCCAGTACGCGCTGCCCGGCACGCGGCTGCTCGCCCTCGTCGCGCTGAGCAGCGCCTACGTCGACGCCAATTTCAAGGAGACGCAACTCGAATCGATCCGCCCCGGCGAGAAGGTCGACCTCGCCGTCGATTCCTACGGCGGGCGGGTGATTCCCGGCGTCGTCGCCTCGATCGCGCCGGCATCTGGGGCGCAGTTCTCGCTGCTGCCGCCCGACAACGCCACCGGCAACTTCACCAAGGTCGTGCAACGCATCGCCGTGCGCATCGCGGTGGCGCCCGAAGCGCTTCGAGACGGAACGCTGCGGCCGGGCCTGTCCGTCGTCGCCACCGTGCACACGCGCGACGAGAGCCTGCCGAAGCCGACGCTGCTCGGCGCGCTGGGATTTGGCGCTTCGGCGGGAGAAGAGGCCGTCGAGCGGTGAGCGCGGCCGCGCCGACCAGCGCACGGGGCGCGCTCGCGCCCTCGCCTCAGGCCGCGGCCGAGCATTTCGATCCGCGCCGGCTCGCCGCGTTCATCTTCATGGTGTTCGGCATGTTCATGGCGATCCTGGACATCCAGATCGTCTCCGCCTCGCTGTCGGAAATTCAGGCCGGACTTTCGGCGTCCCAGGATGAAATCACCTGGGTGCAGACCGCCTATCTCATCGCCGAAGTCATCATGATCCCGCTGTCGGGATTCCTGTCGCGCGCGTTCTCCACCCGCACGGTCTTCGTCGCCTCGGCCGCCGGCTTCACTGTGATGAGCTTCTTCTGCTCCAGAGCCACGTCGATCGACGAAATGATCGTCTGGCGGGCGTTGCAAGGCTTCATCGGCGGCGGCATGATCCCGACCGTCTTCGCGTCGGCCTACACCATCTTTCCGCGCAGCAAGCTGCCGTTCGTCGCGCCGATCATCGGGCTCGTGGCGACGCTCGCGCCGACCATCGGGCCGACGGTCGGCGGCTATCTGACCGACCTCTTTTCCTGGCATTGGCTGTTTCTGGTCAACATCATTCCCGGGATCGCCGTCTCCGTCGCGTGCTGGTTCCTGATCGACTTCGACAAGCCCGATCTTGCGCTGCTCAAGGGCTTCGACTGGACCGGCCTCGTCGCGATGGCCGCCTTTCTGGGCGCGCTCGAATATGCGCTGGAGGAAGGCCCGTCGAAGGATTGGCTGGAAAGCGAGCCGGTGACCGCCGCGCTGGTCATTTCGGCGCTCGGCGGAATCGTGTTTTTCTGGCGCGCGTTCACGGCGCGTCAGCCGATCGTCGACCTCACGGCCTACACGGACCGCAATTTTTGGACCGGCTCGCTGTTCGCGTTCGTCCTCGGCATCGGCCTCTATGGCCTGACCTACATCTATCCCGTCTACCTCGCCGCGGTGCGCGGCTATTCGGCGCTGATGATCGGCAAGACGATGTTCGTCACCGGCGTCTGCATGATGCTGATGGCCCCGATTTCGGGACGGCTGATGGGCAAGGTCGATCCCAGGCTGATGATCGCGGTCGGCTTCGTCGGCTTCGCGATCGGCACCTGGCAGGCCTCGTTCATCACCGCCGATTGGGATTTCTGGGAATTGCTCGTCCCCCAGATGTTTCGCGGTTTCTCGCTGATGCTGTGCATGGTGCCGATCAACAATCTCGCCCTCGGCACCATGTCTCCGGAGCGCATCAAGAACGCCTCGGGCCTCTTCAATCTGATGCGCAACCTCGGCGGCGCCTTCGGCCTGGCGCTGATCAACACCACGCTCGACAAGCGCATGGATCTGCACCTGGAGCGCCTGCGCGAGGCGGTCGTCTGGGGCCGCTCCGTCGCGGACGAGACCTTGGCTCAGATGACGGCGGGACTGGCGGCGCGAGGCTCCGACGCCGCGCTCGCAGCGACGCGCGAAATGGCGCTGATGGTGCGCCGGCAAGCCGAAGTGCTGGCGCTCGGCGACGTGTTTCTGGGGTTGACCCTGATCTTCCTCGCGCTGGTCGGGCTCGCGGCGGCGATGCGCCGCCCGCAGATGGCGGCGGCGGGCAGCGGCGAGCATTAGCGAAGCGCTGAGCCGCGCAGGCGAGGCCGAGACAATCTGGACAGCGATTTTTGCGCCGGATATTCTTGTTCCCTGCGGAGTTGCGAGCCCGCGCGCGTCGGCTCGCCGACGCCGTTCCGCCGCGGGCGGGGCTCGGGCGCCGATGCAAGCTGCGAGAACCGACCATGCGACGTCTCATCCTCACGTTCGGCCTATGTCTGGGAATTGCCGCTCCCGCCTTCGCCGACCCCGCGCGAACGACGGCGCCGACCGTCATGCGCGCGGCGCCGAACCCGACGGCGCGCATCGTGCAGCGCATCCCCGCCAACGCCGAAATCGATCTGTCGCATTGCTCGCGGCACTGGTGCTACGTCTCCTGGCGCGATCGCTTCGGCTATGTCCGCGCCGACACGGTCGCGGCGGCGCCGTACGCGGCCGGAGCGCCGGGTTACGACGGACCGGGCTACTATGGGCCTCCGGTCGTCGTCGGGCCCTGGTGGGGCTGGGGACGGCCGTTCTATTACGGCTACGGATGGGGCCATCGCTGGTAGAGGCCGGCCCGCCCCTTGAGTCAGCGCCAGGGCGTCTCGGGCGTCGGGGTCAGCGGGCCCTTGCCGTCGATCCACGAAAACAGATTGGCGACGACGAGATCGGCCATGGTCTGGCGCGTGTGCCGCGAGGCTGAGCCGACATGGGGGAGCGCGACGACGTTGTCGAGTTCGAGCAGCGCCGGCGGCACGCTGGGCTCGTTCTCGTAGACGTCGAGCCCCGCCGCGAGGATCGTCCCGTCACGCAGCGCCTCGATCAACGCCGCTTCGTCGACGAGCGAACCGCGCGCGATGTTGACGACGACGCCGTCGGGGCCGAGCGCCGCCATGACCTCGCGATCGACGAGATGTCGCGTTTCCGGCCCGCCCGGCGCGGCGATCATCAGGATGTCGCAGGCCCTGGCCATGCCGAGGAGCGAGGGATAATAGAGATAGGGCGCCTCGTCCTGGGCCTTGCGGCCGTGATAGACGACGTCGAGCCCGAAGGCCTCGGCGCGCTTGGCGATCTGCTTGCCGATGCGCCCCAGCCCGAGGACGCCCATCGTGCGTCCGCGCAGCGAAGCGGTGAGCGGAAAGGGCGCGTTTCGCCAGCGTCCCTCGCGAAGATAGCGCTCCGCCTGCGGCAGCCGGCGCACCGCGGCGAGCGTCAGCGCCATCGCGATATCGGCGACGTCCTCGTCGAGCACGCCGGGCGTATGCGTGACGACGACGCCGTGCGCGCCGGCCCAGGCGGCGTCGATATGGTCGTAGCCGACGCCGAAGCTGACGACGATCTCCAGGTTCGGCAGCCGCTGCATCAACGCGGCGTCGATTTTCGCCGTGTGCCAGGTCGCGACGATGGCGCGGATGCGCGGCGCGATCGCCTCGAGCGCCGCCTCGCGGTTCTGCGCGCGCCACAACTGATGCAGCGTGACGCGCTCTTCGATCCGCTCGGCGATCCCCGCCATCCCCTCGGCGGGCATCAATGCTTCGAACCCCATCACGATCGCCGCCTTCCCCGCGTCCCAGTCCGCGGCGCCATACGACAGGACGCCCGGCGCGACAAGCCGGCGAGGCGCGCGGCGCCCACCCCTTTCGCGCCGCCGCCGGACGTGGCACATCCCACGCCCATGTCGAGCCCGCCCGATTCCACCCTGGCGCGCCGGCGCCCGATGGTGCGTCGGCTGATGCTCAGGGACTTCCGTTCCTACGCGAGCCTCGATCTCGCGCTCGAGGGCGCGCTGATCGTGTTCTGCGGCGAAAACGGCGCGGGGAAAACCAATCTTCTCGAAGCCCTGTCGCTGTTCGCGCCGGGACGCGGCCTCAGGCGCGCCGACCTCGCGGCCTGCGCGCGCATCGGCGGGACCGGCGGCTTCGCGATTTCGATCGAGGTCGAGGACGAGGGCGTCACGCGCCAGCTCGGCGCGGGGCTGGAGCCGATCGGCGCGGACGGCGCGCCCGAGCGCCTCAATCGCATCGATCGGGCGCCGGTCGCCTCGGCGCGCGCCTTCGCCGATCACGTGCGCCTGGTCTGGCTGACGCCGGCGATGGACAGCCTGTTCGCCGGCCCGGCGAGCGAACGGCGCCGTTTCCTCGACCGCCTGGTGCTGGCGCTCGATCCCAATCACGGCGCGCGCGTCAGCCGGTTCGAGCGCGCGCTGCGCGGCCGCAACCGCCTGCTCGAAGACGGCCCGCGCAACGCCTCCTGGCTCGACGCGATCGAACGCGAAGCGGCCGAACTCGGCGTCGCCGTCGCCGCGGCGCGGGTCGAATGCGTGAACCGATTGAAGGCGGCGATCGCGCTCGATCGCGACGAGGCCTCGCCCTTTCCCTGGGCCGAACTTTCGCTTCAAGGCGAGATCGAGGCGCTCGCGGCCGAACATCCGGCGCTCGCCGCCGAGGACGCCTATCGCGCGGCGCTACGCGACAACCGCTCACGCGACGCGGCGGCGGGACGCACGCTGATCGGGCCGCACGTCGGCGATCTCCTGGTCGTTCACGGTCCCAAGGGCGCGCCGGCGGCGCAGTCTTCGACCGGAGAGCAAAAGGCGCTGCTCGTCGGTCTCGTTCTCGCTCACGCGCGGCTGGTGGCGGATATGTCGGGCCTCGCGCCGCTGGCGCTGCTCGACGAAGTCGCCGCGCATTTCGATCCGCGCCGCCGCGCCGCGCTGTTCGAGGCGCTGGAGCGCGTCGGCGCGCAGGTGTTCGTCACCGGCGCGGACCCCGCCGTCTTCGCCGCCCTGGGCGAGCGGGCGCGCATGTTCGAGGTCGTTCCGGGCCAAGTCCGTTCTTGGCCGGGGTCCTCAGGCGTGGCCGGCCTCGGAGGATAGCCAGGCGGCGTTGACGCCGAGAAGCGCCAGCGCGCGATCGTATTTGGCGTCGAGGTCGGCGTCGAAGATGAGCCCCGCATCGGCGGGCGACACCAGCCAGCCGTTGGCGAGGATTTCGCTCTCCAACTGGCCGGACGCCCAGCCAGCGTAGCCGAGCGCCAGCACCGCCTTGCGCGGCCCCGACCCCTTCGCGATGGCGCGCAGGATGTCGAGCGTCGCCGTCAGACAGACGCCGCCGCCGATCGCCACGGTCGAATCCTCGGCGCGATAGTCGCTGGAATGCAGGACGAAGCCGCGTCCGGTGTCCACCGGTCCGCCGCGCAGGACGCGAACCGCCTCGGCGGCGGGCGGCAGGCGGATCGCCTCGGCTTGGCCGACGATGTCGAGCTGCACCAGAAGCTTGGAGAACTCGATTTCCTCGGCGCGCTGGTTGATCACGATGCCCATCGCGCCGTCCTCGCGGTGGGCGCACAGGTAGACGACCGAGCGCGCGAATGGACCGTCGCGCAAGCTGGGCATGGCGATGAGAAACTGGCCTTCGTAACTCTGCGCGGGCAGGGATCCCGATGGGCGACGCATGGCGCCATGCTACTCGCCTCGATCGCGCCGTCAAACGGAAAAGCTCGGCGTCGATGTCGCATTCACGTGAAATTTGATGGCCTTGAGCGGGCGAAGCGCCTAAATTGAAAACATGTTCATGCGATGTCTCGTTGTTTGCGCCGTCGGCTGCTGCGCGGCGGGCGCCGCCCGCGCCGCCCGCGCCGACGACGCCTTTTCCACCGATTGGGCGCGCGCCCCGAAGGCCGAGGCGCGCCTCTTGGCCGGCGGGCCGGCGCAAGCGGGGTTCGAAATCCAGTTGGCGCCGGGCGCCGTCACCTATTGGCGCGATCCGGGCGATTCGGGCGCGCCGCCGAGTTTCGATTTTTCCGGATCGGTCAATCTCGCCCGCGCCGCGCCGGAATTTCCCGCTCCCACGCGCATCGCCGAACCCGACGGCTCGGAGGCGTTCGGCTACGAAACGGGCGTCGTCTTCCCGATCGCGGTCGAGGCGCTCGATCCGTCCAAGCCGGTGAGGCTGGCGGTCAAGGCGAATTACGCGGTGTGCGAGAAACTCTGCCTTCCCGCCAAGGCGGACTTGACCCTGACGCTGCCCGAAAGCGCCTCCACGCCCTACGCCGCCGTGATCGAAAAGGCGCGCGCCGCGACCCCGCGCCGCGTCGCCTGGCGCACGCTCGGCGGCGAGCTGGCGTCCGTCGACGCCGGCGACTGGCGGCTCTGCCTGCCCGCCGAGCCCGGCCCGGCGCGCGATCTCTTCCTCGAGACGCCCCCAGGCTGGTGGCTCTCGACCAAGGCGCAGGCAAGCGCCGGCGGGCGCGACTGCTTCGCCATCGCCTTGCGCGAGAAGCCGGCGGACGGCGCCTTCCCCTTGAGCGCGCGCGCGACGATCACCGGCGGCGCGGGCGCCCTCGACGTCACGCTGATTCTGCAGCCGAAGTCTTGAGCCCGCGCGCCGCTCGGCGATAGACTGGCGTTTTGAAGCGAGGACGAGCCATGACCATTCAAGTCGGCGACAAACTGCCCAACGCGACCTTCCGCCTGGTGACCGACGACGGCGCGCGGCCGGTGACGACGCAGGAATTTTTCGCAGGTAGAAAAATCGTGCTGTTCGGCCTGCCCGGCGCCTTCACCCCGACCTGCCACAAGAACCACCTGCCGGGCTTCCTCGCCCACGAGGCCGCGATCAAGGCCAAGGGCGTGGCCGAGATCGCGATGACGGCGGTCAACGACCAATACGTCCTGGCCGCATGGTCCAAGGCGACCGGAGCGGACGGCCATATCGCCTTTCTCGCCGACGGCGCGGCAGATTTCGCCAAGGCGGCGGGGCTCGACTTCGACGCCTCGGCGGGCGGCCTGGGCGTACGCTCGAAACGCTATGCGATGCTGGTCGACGACGGCGTGGTGAAGCTCCTCAACATCGAGGAGGCGCCGGGCAAGGCCGACCTCTCCAGCGCGGCCCATCTCCTCGCGCAGATGTGAGGCGCCGGCGAGCGGCGCGGGGCGGGTCGTCCCGCGTCTTTCCCTAGAGGCGGAAACCGATTCTCAATACTCCGGCAGTAACGTCGGCGTCCGCCTCTCGCTTGTGAGCCAGGGAATGCCGATACGCGCCGTAACGCTCGAAGCGGTCGAAGCCTTCATGGCGGAGCGCCACAAGCGCCTCGCCTTTCCCGACTGGCTCGAACAAAGCTACGAGGCGGGGAGGCGACAGCGCCGATCGCGGCGGCTGGTGGCCAACGGCAAGGCGCTGATCGTCGTTTACAACCTCTTCTTCGCCGCCGACTGGCTGTTGACGCCGGACACGCTGGCGATCGCCGCGCTGCTGCATTTCCTCATCGTCACGCCTTGGATGCTGTTCGCCGTGCGCCTGTTCGCCAGGGCGCCGAGCCGCGGCGTTCGCGAGGCGGTCGCCGCCAGCCTGCCGATCCTCGTGGCCGCGCAGGTCCTGACGATTTTTCTGCTCAGCCGTTCGCCGGGCGCCGTCCACTACCAATATTTGGTTCTGCTGGTGCTGATGTACGCCAACGCCATTCAGTGGCTGTCCTATCGGGCCGCGGCGGCGGTCTCGGTCGTCATTTTCGCGCTCCACGCGGTGTGCCTGGCCTGCAGTCGGGCGATGCCCGTCGAGGTGGCGGTGTTGGCTTCCGCCATGATCGCGGCGACCGCCTACGTCACGCTGGCGGCCAACCGCATGCTCGAACGCGACGAGCGCCGCGCCTTCCTGCAGGCGCTGCGCCACCGTCTGCGCCACGAGCAGACGAGGATCGAGGCGACGACCGACGCCCTCACCGGGCTGGCGAACCGCCATCGCCTGCGCGCCAAATTCGCCGAGCTATGGGGCGAAGGCGCGGAGCGGACGAAATCGGTGGCGATCGTCATGCTCGACATCGATCACTTCAAGGCGTTCAACGACCGCTACGGCCATCCCGCCGGCGACGCGTGCATCAAGCGCGTCACCGCCTGCGCCCTGGCGGAGCTGAGAGGCGCCGAGGACCTGGCGGCGCGCTACGGCGGCGAGGAACTGCTTCTGGTTCTGCCCGACGCCGCCATCGGCGTTGCGGTAGCGGTCGCCGAGCGGATCCGGCGCGGCATCGAGGCGCTCGGCATTCCGCACGAGCTCGGCGGCGCCAATCGCGTCGTCACCGCGAGCCTGGGCGCGGCCGCGGCCCCGATCGAAGCCGTCAGCCCCGACGAGCTCGTCGCCGCGGCGGACGCGGCGCTCTACGCCGCCAAGGCGAGCGGGCGCAACCGCGTCGTCCCGCCGCTCGTCCGCTCGGCCTCAGCCGAGCCGACCCCGATCGGCGCCGCGCGCTTCGGCTGACGGACGGGTTGAAGGTTGGCGGCCAAGCCTTTCCCAAGTTTTCCAAGGAAATTCCAACCCTTTCCAAACATTTCCAAGCTTTTTCCAAGGAAATTCCAAGCTTTTCCAAGACTTTTCCTTGGTCGAATCTAGGAATATCAAGGCTTTAGGCCCCAGGGAAGCGCGGAATCGGGGTTTTGCGCCGCGACCGACTCGTCCGGCGCGGCCTCCCCTCCCCCCGCCTCGGCCCCGCCCGCCGTCTCGCCCTCGCCGGTCCGCGCGGCGATCATCCTCTGCGCCATCGAGTTGAGCTTGGTCAGCAGCTTCTCGCGCGCCCCCTCGTCGTAGGCGCCGACGGAGACGCCGACGGCCTGGTATTTGTCGAGGCGGTCGAGCACGCGGATCAGTTCCGCGATGGAGCGCCGGTCGCCCTCGGCGATCCCGCGCGCGGCGAGGCGCAAGGCCGGGGCGAGCCGCAGCATCTGCAATTGCGCGTGGTCGCGCTGCGCGTCGACCTCGCGCCGCTGAAGCGCCTCGACGACGATCTGCCGGATGCGCTCGCGCGACAGCCCCTCGCCTTGCGCGATCTCCTCGTACGAGCGCCCCTCGCGCAGCCGCTCCATGATCCGCTCCCGCCGCGCCAGCCGATCGCGCGCGGTGCGGCGGGGTTTGAGCGGGGGGTTGACGAGGGGTTCGGTCACGATGAGGGGCTCCCGGTGGGCGGGATGGGGGGAAACAGAATAGAACGATAGCAGATATTTCGATTTTCAGAAAGTACTTGTTAGGAACCGAGCCGGGCGGGCGGCGGCGACGGAGGAGGGACGCGCGATCAGCGGAAGTGGCGCGATCGGCGCGACAGGGGGCTTCAATCGCCTCGGTCGACGCGCGCGCCTTTCCTGGCGAACAGAGGCGCGACCTCGGCCGCCAGCCGCATCATGAAAGGCTTGCTGAAGCGGCCGAGGTTGGGCTCGTCGGGCGCGAGGTAATAGGATCGCTCGGCGATGTCGTAGTTGTACTCGCTGACCGTGATCCACGCCCGCTTCCACTCGCCGAGGCCGCCGCGGCGACATTCGATCTCGGGGATTTCCAGGGCGGTTTGCTCCGCGCCGGGCGGCCGGTTCGAGATGGCGAGCAAGGCCAGATGCGTGGCGTCTCCGGCGCCGCCGCGCACGGCGATCACGACGCAAACCGGGCGGTCTTTGCGGCCTTCGGTTTCGCCGCGTTCGCGCTGCCATCGCCAGAGATAGGGGTAATGGAAGACGTCGCCGGATCGAAAATCACGGCTCATCGTCATAGCCTTCGCCCTTGGCGAGCCGGTCGAGCGCGCCCGCAAACCGGGCCGCCAGATCGTCCGGCGTTTCGCCGGCGCCATAGACTCGGCTCGGGTCGCCTTGCCTGACGATCTGCTGATAGTGCTCGTAGCTCATGATGACGAAGCGCGGTTTGCGGTGCCGGGTGATCGTGACCGGCCCCTTGGACGCGGCGTTGGTGACCTCTCCCACCTGCTTGTTGAGATCGGCTGTGGTGTAAGACCGCATGACGGTTCTCCTTCGATATCCATATTATCAAGAATATCCAGAATTGCCAGAGGACGCAGCGCTCCCGCGCCGCTTCATGAATTGTTCGTCCAATTGCCCTGCCTACCCCTCCAACCATCGTATTCCGCCGGCGCCGAACGTGTTATGTTGGCGCCAACGAGGCTGGCGTCGACGCAGCCGGGGTCGTGTTCGATCCCCGTCGCTCGATTCCTGGTTTTCGGGGGGCGGCGTGAAAAAAGCCTTCGCATTCGCGGGCGTCGCATTGCTGGCGCTCGCGCTCGTCGGCTGCGCCGGTCGTCCGTCCGGCAATCTCGTCGTCGTGTCCGCGAGCGCGCCCGGCGCGAGTTCCGTCGATATGCTGGTGGCGACGACGAGGTCGGACAATCCGGTCGCGCCCGGCGTCATGTTCAACGGCGAGCGCGCGCACGGGCTCGCCTTCGCCGACATCGTGGTCTCCATTCCGCCCGACGCGACGCGAAAGATCGGCGACGTGCAGTGGCCGTCGACGATCCCCGGCGATCCCGCGCATGATTTCGTCACCGTGCGCGCCGATCGGCTCGATCTGAAAGAGGCCAAGGCGGCGTTCGACGAACGCCTGCGCACGGGCCCGTCCCGGCACGTCCTGTTGTTCGTGCACGGCTACAACACGCGCTTCGAGGAGGCGGTCTATCGCTTCGCGCAGATAACCCACGATTCCGGCGCGCGGGTCGTCCCGGTGCTGTTCACCTGGCCCTCGCGGGGCAAAATGTTCGACTACGTCTACGATCGCGACAGCGCGATGTATTCGCGTGATGCGCTCGAGGCGGTTCTTCAGGCGCTGGTGAAGGACCCGAACGTCGACTCGATCTCCGTTCTCGCGCATTCCATGGGCAATTACGTCGCCGTCGAGGCGATTCGGCAGATGACGATCCGCAATCGCTCGCTCTCGCCCAAGATCAAGGACATCATGCTGGCCTCGCCCGACATCGACTTCGAGGTGTTTCGTCGTCAGATCGCGGAAATCGAGGCTTCCGACAAGAACCCGCCGGTCACCCTGTTCGTATCGCAGGACGATCGCGCGCTGGCCGCGTCGAGCGAGATCGCCGGAAACGAGCCGCGCCTGGGCGCGGTCGATCCGAACGAAGAGCCGTACCGCTCGATTTTGGAAAAAGCGCGCGTCAATGTGATCGACCTCAGCAAGATCGCGTCCGACGACTGGATGAACCACGGGAAGTTCGCGACGAGCGAGGTCGTCAGGACGATCGGCCAGCGCCTCGCCGGCGGCCAGACCTTGACCGACGCCAAGCCGACGCTCGGCGAACGCATCGGCGGCATCGCTCACGGGGCGAGCGCCACGCTGGCCAAGGCGGCCACGCTGGCGATTTCCGCTCCGGCCGCGATCGTCGATCCCAACACGCGCGAAACCCTGCAGGATCAAACCACTTCGTTGGGCCTGGCCGGAACGGGCGCCACGCCGCCGCCCGTGGCCGCGGTCGCAAGATGAGCCGGTCTTGCATCGGCGGTTGAACGGAACCGCTGAGTAAGCCTGAAGGCCGCCGCTCGACCGAATCGGCCGGCGGCGCTAGTGTCGATCGATGGAACTCTTTTCGGCAGCCGGGATCGAATTGCCGCCGTCAGGCGGCCGTGCTCGGCGCGCGCCCAGCGCTCTCGTGCGCTCGCTGCGCGTCCCGCTCTTCAACTACAAGGTAGTGGAGGAAGCGCGCGGTGGACTCTATTCGCCGACGCCCGAGCAGCTCGCGGCGGCAGTGGACTACGCCCGCAAGGTCAAGAATCCAAAATTCCTCAAGCAGAAGGAAACCGCGATCAGGCCGGTTTTCATCGAGCAGGTCTTGGGGAAGGTGCTCGGATATTCGGCCCTCGACCCCGAACGACCCTACTCGCTCGCTTTTGAATATCCGATCCGTCGCGGCTTTGTCGACGTCGGCTTGGGACGCTTCAACGAAGCGGGCGCCGACGATCGGCTCATCGCGCCCTTCGAGCTGAAAGGGCCTGACGCCGACGACCTCGACCGGATCATGCCCGGGCGGGGACGAAGCCCGGTTCAACAGGCCTGGGACTACGCCATCGATGCGCCGGGCTCGAAATGGGTGCTGGTGTCGAACTGCGTCGAAGTCAGGCTTTACGCTTTTGGACGCGGCCGTGAGGCGTACGAAGTCTTCGATCTGTCGCGACTGGATGAGCCGGCGGAACGCGAACGGCTGCTCCTCATCCTTTCCAAGGATCGGCTGCTTGGCGATTCGACCGACAAGCTATTGCGCGACACCGACGCCGCCTACGCCGATATCACGGGAAAGCTCTATCTCGACTTCAAGAATTTGCGCGACAGGCTGATGAGCTATCTCGTCGATTCCGTCGAAGGGCCGAAGCTTGCTTCGTTGCCGGCGATCGAAGTCGCTCAGAAGATTCTGGACCGAATTCTCTTCATCGCCTTCGCCGAACGCACGGACTTGTTGCCCGATCGCCTGCTCGACAGGGCACTCAAGGCGGTCAACGAATTCGTGCCTCAACCGCTGTGGCTCAATTTTCTCGCGCTGTTTCGCCAGGTGGACAAGGGCGAGGGGCGCCTCGAAATACCGGCCTACAACGGCGGCCTTTTCGAAGTCGATCCCGTTGCCGACGGCTTGATCCTGCCCGAAGAGCTGGTCCGCGACATCGCGGGCCTCGGCAATTGGGATTATCGCCGCGAAGTGCCGGTGACGGTGCTCGGCCATATCTTCGAGCAATCGATTACCGACATCGAAAGGCTCAAGGCGGAGAGCCGGGGCGAAGCCCCGCCTGAAGTCTCGAAGCGCAAGCGCGAAGGCGTCGTCTACACCCCGGACATGGTGACGCGCTTTCTCGTCGAGCAGACGATCGGGCGTACGCTGAAGGAAAAATACGAGGCGTTGTGGACCGCCCACGGCATGAACGCGACGATCGGCGAGCCGGAAGCCGAAAAGGCCTTTTGGCGCGATTATCTCACAGAGCTGCGTGGGCTCGCCATCGTCGACCCCGCCTGCGGCTCCGGCGCATTTCTGGTCGCGGCTTTCGATCGGCTCGCCGACGAATATCGCCCCGTCGTCGGGCGCCTCGCCGAACTCGGCGAATCCATCGATTTCGACGTGTTCGACGAAATCGTGACGAAAAATCTGCATGGCGTCGATCTCAACGCCGAGTCCGTTGAAATCACGCGGCTGTCGCTTTGGCTCAAGACGGCGCGCCGACATCACAAGCTGCAAAATCTCGAGAGGACGATCAAGATCGGCGACAGCCTCGTGAGCAAGGCGGCCTATACGCAACGGCCCTTCGATTGGAATGCGGCGTTCCCGGCCGTATTCGAGAAGGGCGGCTTCGATATCGTGATCGGCAATCCGCCCTACGTGCGGATGGAATTCATCAAGGCGGTCAAACCCTATCTGTCCGAGCATTATGTCGTCGCCGCCGACCGCACGGACCTCTACGCCTATTTTTTCGAGAGGGGTGTCGGTCTGTTGAAGGCAGGCGGCCGGCTGGGGTTCATTTCGTCCTCGACGTTCTTCCGCACCGGTTCGGGCGAGAAGCTGAGAACCTTCCTCACCTCGGGCGCTGCGATCGAAGCCGTCGTCGATTTCGGCGACCTGCAATTGTTCGAGGGCGTCACCACCTATCCCGCGATTCTGACGATGGCGAAGGGCGGCGACGGTCGGGCGGGCGAACTCCATTATCTCGCGTTGAAGGACGCCTTGCCGGACGACCTCGGCCGCGCTTTCGCCGCGAACGCCAAGACCATGCCGCGCGCGCGGCTCGGCGCCGGCTCCTGGCGCTTGGAGGGCGACGCGCTGGCGGCGCTGCGCGACAAGATTGCGAACGGGCGCAAGACGCTCGGCGAAGTCTACGGGCCGCCGCTCTACGGCATCAAGACGGGGCTCAACGAGGCCTTCATCATCGATGCGCCGACCCACGACCGGCTGGTCAAGGCCGATCCGAAATCGGCGGAAATTCTTAAGCCGTTCCTGCGTGGCGAGGACATCAAGCGCTGGCGCGTCGAGCCGGAGGGCCTGTGGCTGATCAACACGCCCAAGGGCAAGGTGAACATCGATGACTATCCCGCCATTCGCGCTTGGCTGAAGCCGTTCCGCAAGGAGCTGGAGAATCGTGCGACCAAGCAGGAATGGTGGGAGTTGCAGCAAGCGCAGTTGGCGTATCAGCCGAGATTCCAATCGTCAAAAATTGTGTACCCAGACATTACAGACGGCTCCAATTTTTCTCTCGACGAAGGCGCCTTGTTCGTCGATTGCACGGTGTTCTTTGTCCCCGACGCATATGCGGCTTTGTTGGCATACTTGAATTCGAGCGTACCTTGGTTTTTCTTGCGAGGGTTCACGCCCGAGTTGCGCGGCGCGTTCGTTCGACTCAAATCGCAATACGTTTCTCAAGTCCCGGTTTTCGATGGTCCAGCGGACGCGCATCGCCTCTTGACGAAGTTGGGAAGGGCCTGCACCGAGGCCGCGAGCAAGCGTTACGAAATCGTCGGCGCCGTCCGCCATCGCATCCTCGACCTCGCGCCGCCCGAGAGGCGCAAACTGAACGGCAGGCTCGAAGCCTGGCATGAACTCGATTTCGCCGGCTTCCAGGCCGAGGTGAAGAAGGTCTTTCACGCCGACGTGCCCGTCAAGCAGCGCTCCGAGTGGGAGACCTATCTCGCCGACAGCGCCCGCGAGGTCCGAGCCGTCACGGCCCAAATCGCCGCCGTAGAAATGGAGATCGATTCGCTCGTCTACGCCCTCTTCGGCCTGACGCCCGACGAAATCGCGCTGCTGGAATCCTCCATCGCCGGGCAAAGGTAGAGCGGGTTCCTTTCGGCCTGACCTGTTATTGCGAGGAGCCTGCGGCCAATCCCCCGGCCCCTCACCCTGCCTCTCCCCGTAAACGGGGAGAGGGGGAATAAAGGCGCCGCGCGCTCCTCTCCCCGCTCGCGGGGAGAGGCAGGGTGAGGGGCGGGGGGAGTTTCCGCTTCGTCGCCAAGATGCGCGAATGTCGTGGGGCGGAAGATCGGGAGCAGCGGTCCGACGCCCCCGCCTTTCGTTAGCCGCCAAGCCGCAATAGAACTCCCCCTAGCGCCCGCGCTCCAGGAAAGGCTTCCCATGCCCACCACCCTTCACGCCCGAGTGGGCGAAGTCACCGAACGCATCGCCCGGCGCAGCGGCGAGGCGCGGCGGCGCTATCTCGAGCGCATCGATCACGCCGTCTCCCAAGGCCCGGCGCGCAAGAAACTCGGCTGCGCCAATTTCGCCCACGGCTTCGCCGCCTGCGGCGCCGACGACAAGCAGGCTTTGCGCGACGGCGCCGGGCCGAACCTGGCGATCGTCACCGCCTATAACGACATGCTCTCCGCCCATCAGCCGTTCGAGCGTTTTCCCGAGCTGATCAAGCGCGCGGCGCGCGAGGCGGGCGGCTCGGCGCAGGTGGCGGGCGGCGTGCCGGCGATGTGCGACGGCGTCACCCAGGGCGAAGCGGGCATGGAGCTGTCGCTGTTCTCGCGCGACGTCATCGCGCTGTCGACGGCGGTGGCGCTGTCGCACCAGATGTTCGACGCGGCGGTCTATCTCGGCGTCTGCGACAAGATCGTGCCCGGCCTCTTGATCGGCGCGCTGTCGTTCGGCCATCTGCCGGCGGTGTTCTTGCCGGCCGGGCCGATGACATCGGGCTTGAGCAACGACGAGAAGTCGAGAATCCGCCAGCTCTACGCCGAGGGCAAGGCCACGCGCGAAGAGCTGCTGCTTTCCGAGGCGCAGGCCTATCACGCGCCGGGCACCTGCACCTTCTACGGCACCGCCAACACCAACCAGATGCTGATGGAGATCATGGGCCTGCACCTGCCCGGCGCCTCCTTCGTCAACCCGAACACTCCCTTGCGCGACGCGCTGACGGTCCTCGGCGCAAGAAGAGCGCTGGAAATGACGGCGCTGGGGAACGCCTTCACGCCGATCGGCCAGGTGATCGACGAGCGCGCGATCGTCAACGGCGTCGTCGGCCTGCACGCGACGGGCGGCTCGACCAATCTGACGATCCATCTGATCGCCATGGCCGCGGCGGCGGGACTCCATTTGACCTGGGACGATTTCGCCGATCTCGCCGAGGTCACGCCGCTGCTGACCCGCATCTATCCCAACGGCAAGGCCGACGTGAACCACTTCCAGGCGGCGGGCGGCATGCCGCTGCTGATCCGCGCCCTGCTCGAGGAGGGGCTGCTGCACGCCGACGCGCGCACGGTCTGGGGCAAGGGCTTGGCCGACTACGTCGTCGAGCCGATGCTGGCGCAGGGCGGCGCCGTCGCCTGGCGCGAGGCGGCGGGGCGAAGCGGCGACGAAGCGGTGCTGCGCGGCGCGAAGAATCCGTTCCAGCCGACCGGAGGCCTCAAGGTGCTCGAGGGGCCGTTAGGGCGCGCCATTATGAAAACCTCGGCGGTCGCGCCCGAACGGCAAGTGATCGAAGCGCCGGCGCGGGCGTTCCACAGCCAGGAGGAATTGCACGCGGCGTTCCGCGCCGGCGAATTGTTCCGCGACGTCGTCGCCGTGGTGCGCTTCCAGGGGCCGCGGGCGATCGGCATGCCGGAACTGCATAAATTGATGCCGCCGCTCGGCGTCGCCCAGGACCGCGGCCATCGCGTCGCCCTCGTCACCGACGGGCGGCTCTCGGGCGCCTCGGGCAAGGTTCCCGCCGCCATTCACGTGACGCCGGAGGCGGAAGGCGGCGGGCCGATCGCCAAGATCCGCGACGGCGATGTCATTCGCCTCGACGCGCCGAACGGCCGGCTCGAAGTGCTCGTCGAGGCCGCCGAATGGGCGGCGCGCGCGCCCGCGACCTGCGATCTGACCGCCGCGCACGCCGGCGTCGGCCGGGAACTGTTCGGCGCCTTCCGCGCCGGCGTCGGGCGCGCCGAAGAGGGGGCGTCGATCTTTCTCAAATAGGGCGGTCGTTCGACAATTCGCCAGGCGCTCGCCCGCGTTGAGGGTTCGTTCACCAATTTCGGGCCAAATGGGCGCGTCAGTCTATGGCGGCGTCGCGCCGGGGCCGCGCTCGCCGCCGCCCGCCGTTCGAAAGGACGAAACATGTCGCCTCGCCTTTTGCCGTTCCTCGCTCTTGTCGCCGGGCTCGCGCTGACCTCGGGAGCCGCCGCCGGACCGGCGGAGCGGACCGGCGTGCTGGAGATCACGCTCGACCAGGCCAAGGTCGCCCGGCTCCCGGCCGGCGCGACGACGCTGGTGGTCGGCAATCCCGCCATCGCCGACGTGACGATGCTCAAGGGCGGCGTCGCGATGGTCGTCACCGGCAAGGGCTATGGCGAGACCAATCTGATTGCGCTCGACGCGCAGGGCAATATAATCGACGAAAAGAAGATCGACGTCGAACCGACCCGGTCCGTGCTGGTGGTGCAACGGGGCGATGCGCGCGAGTCCTATTGGTGCAACCCCGTCTGCATGCCCACGGTTCAGCTTGGCGATGAGAACAAGGTCTTCTCCGACGCGAGCGGACAGGTCCAGGCGCACAGCGCGCTGGCGCAGGGCGGCGCGTCGAAATAGCGCGGGCGGCGCGGCGCACGGCCGCGCTCTGTCATGCGCCGTCTGATTGTCGAAGAGCCGATCTCGCGCGCCGCCGTCTGGAGCCGACGGACGGCGGTTTTCGCGCTGGCGACCGCGGGCGTCGCGATCGGCCTGTCGCGCTTCGGCGTCGACCCCGCCGCGGCCCTCACGGTGTTCGGCGCGGCGCTGGCGCTGGCCTTGCTGGCCGTCCTTCTGGCGAGCGCCGCCGCGGTGGTGATCTGGCGCCTTGGCCGGCGCGGCGCCAAAGAGGCGGCGGTCGCCGTGGCGCTGGCGCTGGCGCTGCTGGCCGACCCCGCCTATCTCACGATCAAGGCGCTGCGGCTGCCGGCCATCAACGACGTCACGACCGACTTCGTCTCGCCGCCCTCGTTCATGATCTCGGCCAAGGCGCGCCAGGCGCGCGCCGGCGCCACGCTGCCGCCGTGGAGCGCCGCGACGGGCGCGCTGCAGAAGGCCGCCTATCCCGAGGTGCAGCCGATCCTGGTCGATCTCGAGCCCGAACAGGCCTATCAGCTCGCGTTGCGCGTCGCCAAGGACCTCGGCTGGCGCGTCGTCGACTCCAACCCGCCCAACCTGCGCGTCGACGGCGTCGCGCAGATCGAGGCGACGGATCGAACGCTGTTGTTCGGCTTCGTCGACGACATCGCCATCCGCGTGCGCCCGCTCGCCAGCCAGACGCGCATCGACATCCGTTCGGTCTCGCGCGTCGGCAGGCACGATTTCGGCGTCAACGCGCGCCGCATCGATCGCTTCGCCGCGGCGGTTCAGGAGTCGATGCAGGAGCGGTAGCTCTCACGCGCGCCGGAATCGCGCGTCGAGCCCGGCCGCGCCGTCGCTGACGACGAGGCCGCGCGCGATGAGGTCCTCGAGATGGGCGAGCGTCGACAGGCTCGCGGCGCGGATCAGGGCCGGGGCCAGCCCCGCATAGACCCGGGCGACGATCTCGGCGATCTCGGTGTCCCCCGCCTCGAGCCTGACGAGGATCGCGGCTTCGCGCTGGCGGCGATGGCTCGCGAGCGCGCGCACGTAGCGTTGCGGTTCGCGGACCGGCCCGCCGTGGCCGGGCCAGTAGATCGCCGCGTCGCGCCGCCGCACCTTTTCCAGCGAGGCCATGTAGTCGGCCATCGAGCCGTCGGGCGGCGCGACGACCGAGGTCGACCAGACCATCACGTGGTCGCCCGAAAACAGCGCGTTCTCCTGGAGAAGTGCGAAACACAGATGGTTGGCGGCGTGTCCGGGCGTCGCGACCGTTTCGAGCGTGAAGCCGCGCCCCTCGATCCGCTCGCCGTCGGCCAGCGCGCGGTCGGGGGCGTAGTCGCGCTCGTGCGCCGCGTCGAGGCCCGGCCCGCCTTCCGCGGCCACGTGCGCGCGCGCGCCGACGATCGGCGCTCCGGTCCTTGCCTTCAGCATCGGCGCCGCCGCGGCGTGATCGCGGTGGGTGTGGGTGACCAGGATATGGCTGACGCGCTCGCCCGCCACCGCCGCCACAAGCCCCGCCACGTGAGCTTCGTCCGCCGGGCCCGGGTCGATGACGGCGACCTCGCCCTCGCCGACGATGTAGCTGCAGGTTCCCGTGAAGGTGAACGGCGAGGGGTTGCGGGCGATGAGCCGGCGGATGAGCGGCGAAAGCCGCGTCACGACGCCGCTCGCCGCCTCGGCGGCGCTCGCGGACGGGGGCAGATCGTTGGAGGGCTCGCTCACGTCACGCTCCGCTTCACAATCGCGCCACGGCCGGCTTGTTCGGCGCGATCGCCTTGTCTATACCCGCAAGCGCGCCGGAGGCGAACCCGCCCTTGCCGGATCGCAGGGCTCGATGCGACGGGAGACGACATGAACGAACCGATGAACGCGACCTTGGCCTCGACGCTGTGGCCGTCGCGCGCCGCCTGGCGGCTCGCCCGCGCCGCGATGCTGGCGATCGGGGGGACGCTCGTGCTGGCGGCCTCGGCGAAGGCCGAGGTTCCCTTCTATCCCGTGCCCATGACCCTGCAGACCCTCGCCGTGCTGGCGATCGGCGCCGCTTACGGCGCCCGGCTGGCGGCGGCGACGCTCGCGCTCTATCTCGCCGAAGGGCTGATCGGCCTGCCGGTCTTCGCCGGCGCGCTGGCCGGCCCTATGTACATGGCCGGGCCGACGGGCGGCTATCTCGGCGGCTTCCTCGTCGCCGCCGCGCTGGTCGGCTGGCTCGCCGAGCGCGGCTGGGATCGCGCCTGGCCGCGCCTGATCGGCGCGATGGCGATCGGCCACGCCGTGATCTTCGCTTGCGGCTTCGCCTGGCTGGCGCTCGCGCTCGGGGCGGAAATGGCCTGGGCGGTCGGCGTCGCGCCGTTCTACGCGGCGACCCTGGTCAAGACCCTGCTCGCCGCGGCGCTGGTCGGCGCGGCCTGGGGCGGCCTGGCGCGCCCGCGCGGGAGCGACGCCTGAGCGATCTCGAGCGCCCCGGCGCGGCCCGGCAGCGGGCGCAGCCGCTCGGCCGCGAGGCCTTCGCCCGTTTCGTGCCGCTCACTACGCGCTGGAGCGACAACGACCCTTACGGCCATCTCAACAACGTCGTCTATTACGCCTTCTTCGACGCGGCGGTGAACGCGATCCTCATCGAGGCGGGACTGCTCGACCCCGCTTCGAGCCCGACGATCGGACTGGTCGTGGAGAGCCATTGCCGTTTCTTTTCCGGCCTCGCCTTCCCCGACGCGATCGAGGTCGGCGTCGCGGTGGAGCATATCGGGCGATCGTCCGTGCGCTATGTCCTGGCGGCGTTCAAGGCCGGCGCGCCGCGCGCCAGCGCGCAAGGGGGCTACACCCACGTCTATGTCGATCGCGCCAGCGGCAAGCCGACGCCGATCCCCGACGCGCACCGGCGGCTGATGCAGGGGCTGAAGCGCGGTTGAGGCGCGAGCGCCGGCGCCGCGCGACGGGCGGCCAATCCGAGCGCGGGTTTGTCGGCCGGGTCGATCATGCAATATTTACGTCGCCTGCCGTAGGTTGGCGCGCCGGCCCGCGGTTCACACGAGGAAAGCGATGTCGAGGAAAGTCCTACCGGTCATCATGTGCGGGGGCGCGGGCACGCGCGTCTGGCCGGAGTCGCGCGAGACGATGCCCAAGCAGTTCATTGCGTTGATCGGCGCGTCCTCGACCTTTCAGGACGCGGTGCGGCGGGTGAGCGATCCGATCTTCGATACGCCGATCGTCGTCACCAATCGCGACTACCGCTTTCTGGTGCGCGAGCAGCTCGAGGAAATCGGCGCGCAGGCGATGATCGTGCTCGAGCCGTCGCGCCGCGATTCCGGGCCCGCCGTCGCGGTCGCGGCGGAGCTGGCCGCCAAGCGCGATCCGCAAACGATCGTCGCCGTGTTCGCGGCCGACCACGTGATCCTCGACCAGAGCGCGTTTCTCGGCGCCTGCGCGAGCGCGGCCGCCGCGGCGGCGGACGGCTTCATCGTCACCCTCGGCGTTGCGCCCTCCGAGCCGGCCGTGGGCTATGGCTACATCCGGCCGGGCGGCGCGGTCGCTTCGGGCTCGGCGCGCCAAGTGGAGGCTTTCGTCGAGAAGCCGAATCTGGCCACCGCCGAGCGCTACGTCGCCGAGGGCTATCTCTGGAATTCCGGCAATTTCTTCTTCCGCGCCGACGTCATGCTCGAGGAATTGCGCGCCTTCGAGCCGGAAATGGCGGAAGCGACGGCGCGCGCGCTCGCCGGCGCCGCCGACGACCTCGGTTTCCTCGCGCTCGACGCCGAGGCTTTCGCGAGCGCACCGAAGAAGTCGATCGACTACGCCGTGATGGAGCGCACCAAGCGCGCCGCGGTGGTGCCCGCGGACATCGGCTGGTCGGACGTCGGCGACTGGGGCGCGGTGTGGAAGCTGAGCCGGCGCGACGAGAACGGCGTCTCCATCCACGGCGAAGGCGTGGCGCTCGACGCCAAGAACGTGCACATCCGCTCCACCGGGCTGCTGACCGCCGTCGTCGGCGTCAGCGACGTCATCGTCGTTTCGACGCAGGACGCCGTGCTGGTGCTGGCGCGCGATCAAGGCGACAAGGTCAAGCAACTCGTCGACGCGCTGAAGAAGCAGCGGCGAAGCGAGGCCACCGAGCACAAACGCATCTATCGGCCCTGGGGCTATTACCAGGGCATCGACTCCGGCCCGCGCTACCAGGTCAAGCGCATCGTCGTCTCGCCCGGGCGCCGGCTGTCGCTGCAAAAACACTTTCATCGCGCCGAGCACTGGGTCGTCGTCAAGGGCACGGCGGAGGTGACGCGCGGAGCCGAAACGATCATGGTGCACGAAAACGAGTCGATCTTCCTGCCGATCGGCGCCGTTCACCGGCTCGCCAACCCCGGCAAGATCAACCTCGAGCTGATCGAGGTGCAGACGGGCTCGTATCTCGGCGAGGACGACATCGTGCGCCTCGAGGACGCCTACAACCGGCTCGGCGGCTGAAGGCGGGTCGCACCTCGCGCCGGCGCAACCGTCGCCGGCGGGCGGGCGGCGAGGCCGCCTTGCCGCTTTCCATTTTCCCGCGAGACGGCTAGTGCTTCGCCGTCACTTCGAGCGGAGCCCTGCGATGACCTACGCCAACATCCTCGTCGAGACCCACGGCCGCGTCGGCCTCATCCGGCTCAACCGGCCGCAGGCGCTCAACGCGCTGAACGGCGCGCTGATCGCCGAACTCAACCAGGCGCTCGAGGGTTTCGAGTCCGATCCGGCGATCGGCGCCATGGTGCTCACCGGCTCGGAGAAGGCCTTCGCCGCCGGCGCCGACATCAAGGAGATGCAGGACAGGACCTTCGCCGACGTCTTCCTCGGCGACTTCATCGCTCGCTGGGAGGACGTCTCGCGCACGCGCAAACCGATCATCGCGGCGGTGGCCGGCTTCGCGCTCGGCGGCGGCTGCGAAATGGCGATGATGTGCGACTTCATCCTCGCCGCCGACACCGCCAAGTTCGGCCAGCCGGAGATCAAGCTCGGCGTCATCCCCGGCGCCGGCGGGACGCAGCGGCTGACCCGCTTCGTCGGCAAGTCCAAGGCGATGGAGATGGTGCTGACCGGCCGCATGATGGACGCGGCCGAAGCCGAGCGCGCCGGGCTCGTCTCGCGCATCGTGCCCGCCGACAAGTTGATCGAGGAAGCGCTGAAGACCGCCGCCGCGATCGCCGCGTTCGCCGCGCCCGCCGTCTACGCCGGCAAGGAAAGCGTCAATCGCGCCTACGAGACGACGCTCGCCGAAGGGGTGCGCTTCGAGCGCCGCATGTTCCAGGCCCTCTTCGCCACCGAGGATCAGAAAGAGGGCATGCGCGCCTTCGCCGAAAAGCGCCCGGCGGCGTTCAAGAACCGATAGGCGGATCGCCCGCCGCCGCGAGGATTTGCTCCCACGCCTCGGGGGTCAGCGCATAGGGGCCGACCGCGCCCGCTTCGAACGCCCGCCACAGCGAGGGCCGCGCCATCGTCGCCGCCGCCGCCGCGACGAGCGGGATCGCGGCGAGGGGGTCCCCCGCGATCGGCGTCAACTCCTCCCTCGAGCCGGCGTAATCGCCGCGCTTGGCGAGGGCGGAAAACAATTCGCGCGCCACCGCCCTCCTCGAATCGCAGCGCTGCGCCGCGCCCAGAACCGCGAGCAACGTCTGATGCGAGCGCACGCCGGCCCGGCCGGGCGGCTGCTCGGCCGGGCGGCGGCCTTGCGCGAGATCGAGCGCCGCGCCGACGAGATCGACGCCTGAGAGATAGGCGTTCATCGGCTCCACGATCCTCGGATTGACGTCGATCGCGAGCGGCCCGTCGCGCGTCACGATGACGTCCAGGGACAGCGGGCCATGCCAACTGAGCGCACGCGCCAGCGCCTCGACGTGTTCGGGCATCCCAGGGAGCGCCACGCTCTCTTTGATCGCAGCGCCGCCGCCGACGCCTTCGCGAATGCGCAGATTGGCGTGATGGGCGACCAGGCGGCCGTCGTCGACGATCGCCTGGACCATCGCCAGCGGGCCGTTCGCCTGCTGTTGAACCAGCACTTGCCCCGCGCCCAGCCCGAGCGCGCTCGCCGCGGCCCTCAGCTCGGCGGGCGAGGAGGCGCGGCGCACGCCGGCGCTCGCGGTGCTGATCGGCCGTTTGACGAACACTGGAAACCGGGTCACCCGATCGAGCTCGTCGAGCCTTGCCAGCACCAGCGATTCAGGCTGGGGAACGCCGGCCTCGACGAGCGTCCGATAGGCCGAAATCTTGTCCTGCACGCGCCGCAGCGAATCGAACGCCGGCGCGATCGTCGCAACATTCAGGCTCGCCCGGCGCGCCGACAACGCGGCCACCTGCTCGTGGGTGGGAAACAGCACGTCGATCGCGCGCGCCAGGGCGATTCGCTCGGCGGCTTCCAGCCAGACCAGCGGCTGGCGGGCGAAGGCGGGAACGCGGTGAACCTTGCGCACGTGGCGCGTGAACCGGGTCAGGCAAATCGGCGTCGAGGAGAGGATTTCGACGTGATGGCCGAGTTGGCCCAGCCGCGTAGCCACCTGCCGGGAAGTGAGGCCGGACCCTTCCGAGAGAAGCACGCGCATGAGCCCTCGCCGGCGTCGCCGCGAATGGAGACCTAGAGCGTTCTGCTCTTGCCTCGAATCAGTGGCGTCGGCGCGCCCCTTCTCCCCGCTTGCGGGGAGAAGGTTGGGATGAGGGGCTGGGGCATTGGCCGCGCCGTCGCGGCTCATCCCCCGGCCCCTCACCCCCGCCCTCTCCCCGCGCGCGGGGAGAGGGGGATCGCCGCGTCAAGCAAGAAGCAGAGCGCTCTATCCTCTCTCGATCAACCGGCCTTCGCCCGATCGAGCGCGCGGTCGATGTCGAGCGTGCTCCTGACGCCGATGAAATCGTAGTTGCGCGCCAGCCAGTCCTTCGCCGCCGCGCGCCCGAGATCGCGCAAGGTGGTCAGGAAGGTCCAGGAGACGTCCGCCTTCGAGGCGGCGCTGTAGCTTTCCAGTTTGCCGTCGCCGCCGATGCGATGCAGGTTCTCGCGCCGGTAGCCGTTGTCTTTCAGGACGCCGCGATCGATCAGGCGCGCGACGAAATCGGCGGCGCGCAATTCGGCGATGAGCCCGGCGTTGAAGGTGATCTCGTTCATCCGGTCGGCGATCTCCTGCGCCGTGCGCGGCGTGCGGTCGCGCTCGATCGGATTGATCTGCACGATGATCGCGTCGCGGCACGGCGTCTCGTAGAACAGCGGCCACAGCGGCGGATTGCCGGCGAAGCCGCCGTCCCAATAGGGAACGCCGTCGATCGTGACCGCCTGGAACAGGCGCGGCAGGCAGGCGGAAGCCATCACGTGGTCGGCGGTGAGGACGTCGCGGCGGAACACCTTGCCCCGGCCGGTGCGCACGTTGGTCGCGGCGACGAAGAGCTGCAATTCGCCGTCGCGCCGCAACGCATCGAAATCGACGATCCGGCTCAAGTGATCGCGCAACGGATTGACGTTGAGCGGATTGAATTCATAGGGGCTGGCGAACTGCGACAGCGCCTCCCACAGCGCGCTCGCCTGGGGAACGGCGGCGCTCCAGGCGCGAAACCAGACGTCGACGAGGCGCCGCTGCGACGGCGACAGCGAGCCTTCCTCGCTCACCGAGAGCCAGAAATCCTCGAGCTTGCGCCGGGCGCCGTCGCGTCCGCCTCGCCGCAAGCCGTCGGCGTAGACGACGGCGTTCATCGCGCCGGCGCTGGCGCCGCTGATGGCGCCGATTTCGATGCGCTCGTCCTCGATCAGCGCGTCGAGCGCGCCCCACGCATAGGCGCCGTGCGAGCCGCCGCCCTGCAGCGCGAGATTGACGACCTTGCGCGTCGCGCTCACGCCGCCGTCCAGCCGCCGTCGATCGACAGATTGGCGCCGGTGATCTGCGCCGCGGCGTCCGAGCACAGATAGACGGCGAGCGCGGCGACCTGGTCGACGGTGACGAACTGCTTGGTCGGCTGGGCGAGGAGCATCACGTCGTCGATCACCTGCTCGCGCGTCATGCCGCGCGCCTTCATCGTGTCGGGAATCTGATTGGCGACCAGCGGCGTCCAGACGTAGCCGGGCGAGATGCAATTGGCGGTGACGCCGAAGGTGGCCAGCTCCAGCGCGACCGTCTTGGTCAGGCCCGCGAGGCCGTGCTTGGCCGTGACGTAGGCCGCCTTGAACGGCGAGGCGACCAGCGAATGGGCCGAGGCGGTCGAGACGATGCGGCCCCATTTCTGCTTCTTCATGCCGGGAACCGCGGCGCGGATGGCGTGAAAGGCGGAAGAGAGATTGATCGCGATAATCGCGTCCCATTTCTCGATCGGGAAGTCCTCGATCGGCGAGACGAACTGGATGCCGGCGTTGTTGACGAGAATGTCGAGCGAGCCCATCTTCGCCTGCGCGCCGGCGATCATCGCCGCGATCTCCGCCGGCTTCAGCATGTCCGCGCCGTCGTAAAACGCCCTGACGCCGAACTCCTTCTCGATGCCCGAGCGCTCGGCCTCGATCTCACCGGCCGCGCCCATGCCGTTGATGACGACGTCGGCGCCTTCTTTGGCGAGCGCCCGCGCGATGGCGAGGCCGATGCCGCTGGTCGAGCCGGTGACGAGGGCGTGGCGGTTGGCGAGCGACATGGGCGAACTCCTGATGGGGCGAACGACGGCCTCGCGTTTGACGCGGCGCGACAAAATATATTGCATTGCAGCGAGAAAGGCGAGAGGCGCCGGCGCTAAGGCGAAGCGGGCGGCGCTTGTGGACAAAATCCCACCCTCGGCGCCCTCGACGGGAACGGCGGGAACCGGCCCAAAGCGGAAGTTGTTGGCCACACGCTCAATGACCGCGCGCAACCCAATTAGAATGATCGTCGGCGACCCTGAGCATGTCGCGAACGGGCGAAGACACGTCGTTTGGCGGTAGCGCGCCAACCGTTTGGCTTGCGGTCGCGCCGTGCACGCAGAACGGCAAAAGAGTCCGCGCCCTGACGGTGTACGGCTTGACCACCTTTTGACGCCTCTCCGGTCATCGCTGTCGGCTCGCTAAGCGCAAGCCATACGCTGCCGGCGCCCCCAGGTCCCTCTTGTCCCAATTGCCAGCTTAGGGTAGTTCTAAATTAGAATCGAGCGAAATCGGGCGAAACACAACTGGCGGAGAACGGACGATGCGGTCGCACAATGGCGGGCTGTCGATCAGGGTGAGAAAGAACTTGTGTGCGCTCGCCTTCGCCGCGCTGGCGGCGTTCGCGGCCGGGTCTGCACGCGCGGCCGAGGTGGTGTGCCTCGGCGCCAGCTACGTGCAGGGCAAGGGCGTCGCGCCGAGTGAGGCTTTCCCGGCGCAGCTCGAGGCGATGCTGCACGCCAAGGGGATCAACGTCGCCGTCGCCAACGCCGGCGTCAGCGGCGACACGACCGCCGGGGCATTGGCGCGCTTCGACAGCGCCGTCGACGCCTCGACGCGAGTCCTCGTCATGGGAGCAGGCGCGCTCAACGATCGCCGCTACGGCTACAAGCCCGAGGAGTCCAAGGCGAACCAGGACCAGATCCTTGCCAAAGCGCGCGCGCGTGGCATCAAAGTGGTCGACGCGCTTAGGCTCTTCAGCGCGCTGCCCGATTCGGCCAGACAGGGCGACAACCTCCGGCATCCGAACGCCGAGGGCGACCGCATACTGGCGGCGGAGCTGCTTCCGCTGGTCATCGCCGCGCTCAGAAAGTGAGTGCGACGCGATTCAGGTGGGCATGTGTGTAAGACGGCGTGCGGTTCGAGCGTCGACCGTCGCCATAGCGGTGGCGGGCGAATCCTCGCAGTAATTCGACAACGAGAACGAGCCGGGCCTGACTATTTTGAAGTGGGAAAACGGAGGGTTGGCAGGATGGCGCAGGTCTCGGCGTTCGCGCTTTCGTTCGCAGCGCGTCCGATCTTCTGCATTGTCGCCGTTTTGGCGCCAATTGTCATGGGCTCGGGTCTATCGCACGCGGCGGAAGTCGTCGCGCTCGGCGCGAGCAACACCTATGGTAAGGGCGTCGAGCGAGGCGAGGACTTTCCCGCGCAATTGGAGAAAATCCTCCGCGCGAAAGGATTTAACGTGACAGTGGCGAACGCCGGCGTGAACGGCGATACGACCGCGGGAATGCTGGCGCGGCTCGACAGTGTGCTGAATTCGGACACGAAAGTCCTCGTCCTGCAGCCGGGCGGCAACGATGCGCGCAAAGGCGCCAGCCCCAGCGATGCGCAAACCAATGTTGCGAGCATCAAAGCGGCCGCGGCGGGTCGCCATATCAAGGTCGTGATGGTCCCGGGCCCGATGCTTCGAGGACTGCCGCACCAGGACGACGAAATCCATCTCACGCCCGATGGATACCACGCATTGGCGATGGAACTCGCGCCGCAGGTCGCCAGCGCCCTGCGCCATTGATGGATGGCGGAGCGTCACGCCGGCGCCGCGGGCGTCGGGGCTGCGTGTCGCGCTCGCAGCCCCGGGCCGATCGGACTTGACGGCTCGGCGACCCCCTGAGACTGTCCGGGGAAAATGGGGGCGACGCGGCGTGTCCCGTATATTCCTTAGCCATTCGAGCCGAGACAGCTTAGAGGCGGTGGCGCTTCGGAGCTGGCTGGCGGACGAAGGCTGGGACGACGTCTTTCTCGATCTCGATCCGGACCGCGGCATCGCCGCGGGGGAACGGTGGGAGCGTTCGCTGCACGCGGCGGCGACGCGCTGCGAGGCGGTGGTTTTCCTCGTCTCGGCCGCCTGGCTGGCGTCGGGATGGTGTCGCAAGGAATACGAACTGTCGCGCGGACTCAACAAGAAGCTGTTCGCCGCGCTGATCGATCCGGCGAGGACGATCGCCGACCTGCCGCCGGAGTTGACCGGGGTATGGCAGGTCGTCGACCTTTGCCGCGGCCAGGACCTCAAGCTGTTCGCGACCGCGTTGCCTGGCTCGCACGAGGAAAAGCACGTCGCTTTCTCGCAATCGGGGCTGCTGCGGCTGAAGCGCGGGCTGGAGAAGGCGGGGCTCGATCCGAAGTTCTTCGCCTGGCCGCCGGAGCGCGAGCCGAACCGCGCGCCCTATCGCGGCCTCAAGCCGCTGGAGGCTGAGGACGCCGGCGTCTTTTTCGGCCGCGACGCGCCGATCGTCGAGGCGACCGACCGGCTGCGCGGGTTGGGAGCCGGCGCGCCGCCGCGCCTGTTCGTCATCCTCGGCGCTTCGGGGGCGGGCAAGTCGTCGTTCCTGCGCGCCGGGCTTTTGCCGCGGCTGGCGCGCGACGACGCGCATTTCGTCGTCCTGCCGCCGATCCGGCCCGAGCGGGCGGCGCTCAGCGGCGCATCGGGGTTGGTCGCCGCGCTCGCCGCGGCGCTGCCAGCGAGGCCGCGCGCCGAGCTACGGGCGGCGGCGCAAGCCGGCGCCGCGGCGCTGAAGCCCGCGCTGGCCGAACTGGTCGCCGCGGCGACGGCGCGGCGGTCGCCGGGCGGCGAAACGGAGCGGCCGCCGGCGGTCGTGGTCGCCGTCGACCAAGCGGAAGAGCTGTTCCGCGCCGAGGGCCTCGAGGAGAGCGAAGCGCTGCTGACGCTGCTCGGCGCGCTGGCGGCGAGCGACGACCCCGCCGTGATCGTCGTGTTTGCGATCCGCTCGGATTCCTATGACGCGCTGGAGCGGGCAAAGTCGTTGGAGGGCATGGGGCAGGTTGCGCTGCCGTTGCTGCCGATGCCGCGCGGCGCCTATGCCGAAGTGATCGCCGGGCCGGCGCGGCGGCTGGAGCAAGCGGGCGGCAAACTCGCGATCGAGCCGCGCCTGACCGAGCGGCTGCTCGCCGACGTCGAGGCGGGCGGCGGCTCGGATGCGTTGCCGCTGCTCGCCTTCACGCTCGAGCAGCTCCATCTCGACTACGGCGCCGGCGGAGCGCTGCGGCTCGCCGACTACGAGGCATTCGGCGGCCTGAAAGGCGCAATCGACGCCGCGGTGCAGCGCGCCTTCGCTCGCGCCGACGCCGTTTCCGCCATTCCCAGGGATCGCGGCGCCCGGTTCAGGCTGCTCAGGCGAGGGCTCATCCCGTGGCTCGCCGGGATCGACCCCGACAGCAAGAGCCCGCGGCGCAACATCGCGCGCCGCTCCGACATCCCGCCCGAGGCGGCGCCGCTGATCGAGCTTTTGGTCGAGGAGCGGCTGCTGTCGTCCGACACGCGGGCCGAGCGCGATCCGGCGAGCGGGGCAGAGACGCGGACGGCGACGGTCGAGCCGGCGCACGAGGCGCTGCTCAGGCAATGGGGGCTGCTCGACGGCTGGCTGAAGGAGGACTTCGGCCTGCTGGCGGCGCTGGAAGCGGTCAAGCGCGCGGCGGGCGAATGGGACGCCAACGGGCGCGATCCGGCCTGGCTCGCCCATCGCGGCCAAAGACTAGCCGACGCCGGTGCGCTCGACGCGCGCCCTGACATAGCCGCCAAGCTCGATGCGGCCGATCGCGCCTATCTCGCCGCCTGCCGCGCCCGCGAAGCCGCCGAAGCGGCGGAGCGCGAGCAGGCGCGACGGAACGAACTCGCCCGCGCGAAGGCGGAAACCGATCGCGCCCACGCAGAGGCGGAGCGCGCGAAGGCCAACGCGCGCTTCTCGCGCAATCTGACTGCGGTGTTCGTCGTCGCGGCCATGCTGCTGGCGGGCGTCGGCGCCTGGGCGTGGAAGCAGCGCGACGCCGCCGTCGACGCAGCAGCCCGCGCCGAGGCTGCGACGAAAGAAGCCTTGGCGCAGCGAAATCGAGCGACATCTGCCGTCGCGCAGGCCATCGACGCCTCCAACACGCTGGTGTCCTCGATGGTCCAGAAACTGCGCAACGTCGCCGGGATGAAGATTTCGCTGGTCCAGGCGATCCTCGATCCGGCGCTCAAGCTGCAGGACCAGCTCATCGCCGCCGGCGAATCCGACCCGAAGCTGCGGCGCAGCCAGGCCGTCGCGCTGACCGAGGCCGCCCACACGCAGCTCGACGTCGGCGACGTGCGCAGCGCATACGCCAGCGCAACGCGGTCACGCGATATTTTGCGGGATCTTGTGGCCTCGCGCCCCGACGAGAGCGAGGAAGCGTACGACCTGTCATCTGCATTCGAGATTACGGGCGACGTAGCGGTGTCCGAAGGCCAGATGTCGATTGCCGAGAGTTCCTATGAGGACAGTCTCGCGATTATTGAGCGGTTGGCGCAATCTGACCCGGCAAATTCTGTATGGCAGCTCGCTCTCGCGAGAGCCTATGCAAAGGTGGGGGCCGCTCAGCTAAAGCGTGGTCGCTTTGACGAAGCGAGCGCCTCTTATGGGCGCAGTCTCTCGATCGCCGCTCTTCAAACGCAAAGCAGCGCCGGGGGCACTTTGGCGAAACAGGAATTGTCAGACGCCTATTTCGGCTCCAGCGAAGTTCAGAAAGCTCAGGGCCGCGTCGCCGATCGAGTGCAGTCGCTTTCTAGGAGCTTAGAACTCTTAGAAGGCCTGTTAAGCGGAGATTCTTCCAACTTGATTTGGCAGCGCGCTCTAGTTGAACGCGGCAACTGGCTGTCAGAAGCGAAACTAAGTCGCGGAGATTTAAAAGGAGCGACCAAGGCCTCCGCGTCAGCTCTCGCAACTTCTGAAGCCATGGCCTCCGCAGATCCGCAAAACGTCGATCTGCAACATTTGCTGTCGATATCGTATCTGCGGGCCGGCGACATTCAGATACAACGAATGAAGTTAAGCGACGCCACGCGCTTGTATACATTGGGTGCATCGATACGGAATCGGCTCGTTGAGGCCGATCCGGGAAATGCTCTGATGCGTCGCAATCTTACTTACGCGCAGACGATGGTTGGGGACGTCCAGATGTTACAAGATCGCCCTGACGAGGCGTTACAAACGTATACGTCAGCGCTGTCCTCTCTTACTGAACTGGCCAGCTTGGATTCAGATGACGCGGATTGGCAAAGGGATCTTGCTCGCGCGTACTCGCGGGTGGGAGACGCGCAGGCGAAGAATAACGAATTGTCTGAAGCAGCAAGATCCCACGAGGAGGCAACCGCAATCGCGCAACGTTTGGTTGATTCAGACAGAGACAACGTTGCTTCGCAGCGGTTTCTATGCTTCATACAATATCGTTCTGCTGCGACAGCGGCAGAATCAGGGCAGTTGAATCGAGCAGAGGCGCTATTAGAGGACTCTATTACAAAAATAAAGCAAGTCATTCCCAATAATTCAGAAGATCTGCGCTCAATGGTCCTTGTCGCCCGTGAGTATAGCGGTATCGGTGACCTTTTTATGAAGCGGGCGCTCCCAGACGACGCTATAAGCGCCTATTCAGCGGCACTAGAACAGTTGGACCCGGTCGCGGAAAACGGATTGGGTAGCGACGGGTGGCGTCATTTACTAGCAGAAATCCATCTAAAGGCATCGTTTGCATACGAAGGCGCAGGACGGAATTTGGAATCCAAATCTTCCGCCGAAACGGCGCGAGAAATGCTTTTGGAACTGACCGCCGATCATCCCGACATCAACTCGTGGAAAGGTGAACTGGATCGCGCAGGCGCGCAAATCGACCGCATTCATCTCAGACCGACCGACTGAGCTTGGGCATCCCACCGCGCTGGGTGTGAATAGGCATCAAAGTGCCGTCCTTCCGTCCGCCGACAATTCAGCAAGTTTCCACCCGACCTGGCGTTCGGACGTCGCGCGGCATTTCATCCGGCGCCCGCGCCAGTGCGCGACGCGGACAAGTGACTGCTCATCCCCCACAACAGCCGAGCGGGCCCGTCGGCATGGCGTCCGCTTTCGAGATCCGCCGCATTGGCCGGGACCGACCGTAATGGGCGCCGAGCGGTCGTCGCTTCAGCTGATCCGAGTGGCCACTCGCCACCCTCCTCAGCGGCTCCGCGATGCGGGCGCCGAGCGTTTGATTTCGGCCCCTACGGCGCTACGGCGACGCCCAATGTTCCGGCCGAACCTGGATTTCGGCGGCGCGGCGGGCCAGAGCTTCGTGCAGGGGGATGGAGTCCGCGTCGTCGAGGCGCCGCAACTGGGCGATTTGCCTCTCGCTCACCGTCTCGCCGAGCGTGGCGCTGAACCATTTGGCGTCGAGCTTCATGTCGTAACGCAAGAACCGAAACAACGGACCGCGCGGCGCCGGCACCCCGCCGAGATCGCCGATCTGCGAATCGATCAGCCAGGGCGTCGGGCTTTCGCCGAGCAGCGACATCAGCGTCAGGATGAGCTGCTGATTGTCGCCGATCTGCTGGATCATAGCGTTCAAGGCGAGCTTGGCCGAGGGCCCCTTGCTCAGCGAGCGCGGGTCGAGGCGGTTGCGGAACGTGCCCGCGCCGACCGAAACGATAGTGAGCTTTTCCGGGCTGGCCTCCCAGTTCAGGCCGAAGCTGGGCAGGAACACCGAGAGGAACAGCGCCAGCGAGGGATTGTTGTGCGGCGTCAGTCCGCCGTCGATGAACACGCCGGGCGGTTCGCCGGCGACGATTTCGATCTCCTGCGGATCGAAATAGTGCGGCGCCGCGGTGCTGGCGCGAACGATCTCCGCCAGGGAGTAATTGCGGTTGCCGATGAAGGAATGATCGGGCGGCGTCTCCCAGAACGCCGAGCGCGGATTGTTGGTCAGAATCCAGGCGCTGGCGGTGTCGATGCGCTTGAGCATGACGCCGATGCCGGTCTGCAAGTCCGGCGAGTCGAGCCTGCGATCGCCGATGACGCCTTTCAGTTCGTCAGCCAAGGCGCGGGCGTCGAATATCGCTTTCCAGCCGGGGACGCGCACCCACGGCGGGCGGAAGACGCGCGGCGCCAGGCGCACGTAAAAGTCGCGGATTTGATCGACGGTGTGGCCGAGCGCCAGGGCGACGGCGATGATGGCGCCGGTCGACGTGCCGCCGATGAGATCGAAATAATCGCACAGCCGCACGAACCGGCCGGCCTCGGCCTCCAGCGTCCGTTCGATCTTCTTGAGAAACGCGAGCTCGACGATGCCGCGCACGCCGCCGCCGTCGAGCGACAGGATTCGCTTGGCGCCCGGAGCGAAGAGATGACGATCGCGGGCGGAGGCGGTCACGGTCGTCGCGTCGCTCATCGAGCCCTCCCCAATGTCACAGGATTATACAATCTCCATGACGCGATCCCACGACGTGACGTCGTCGTGCATGATTTCGGCGGCGCGCGCCGCCGCGGCCCGCGCCAGCGCCGCGCTCGGGCTTGCGCCTTCGAGCGCGCGCCCCAGAGCGCGCAGCGCCAGGCCGATGCGCGCCGAGCGCGCGCCCTGTCGCTCGACGTCGAGCTGGCCGCGCAGGCCGTTGAACGCGGCGTAGAGCCCCGGCGCGGCGCTCAGCGCCATGCCGATCGCGCTCAGCAGCGGCGCGTCCTTCGGCCAGACGCCGGCGACCGCGACGAGCGCCAGGACGGCGCAGACCGCCACCGTCGCCACCAGGGACGCCACCGCCGCGCGCCGCAAGCGCGCGTTCAGCCGGCGAAAACGTCGGTACGCCGCGCGATGATAGGCGATCTGCCGACCGATCTCGACTTCGCCGAGATAGGCGAGAAACGCCGGCGCGTCGGCCTCGCCGAGCGGCGCGGCGGGCTCGGCGCGCCGCAGAATGCGCTCCAGCCGCCAATCGATCCAGGACGCCGGCGCCGCGACGCGCAGCGGCGCGCCGGCCAGCACGCAAAAGCGCGCGATGCGCGCCGCCTCGGCCGCGCGTCGGTAGTCGATCCACTTGCCGCGCCAGCCGCGGCGCTTGGAGACGAACTGATCGAGGTAGAGCAGCGCGGTGAAGGCGAACTGAGCGGATATGGTCAAGGCGGAGAGGCGGGGGAAGGCGGCGCCGATGAGGCCCGAGGCGACGTTGCCGGCGAACAAGAGGAACGAGCGCGCCGCCAGGGTGCTGCGCCAGCGCCGGCCGTAGGCGAGCGCCAGGACGTCGGCGCGCTCGTATTCGGCGCGCAGCCTGCCGAGCGTCGCGCTGTGGTCGACGCTTAAAGCCGCGTTCAGCTTGGCCGCGCGGTCCCAGGCGTCGTCCTCGCCTCCCGCGTCGGCCGTTCGCTCGCCGATCAGCCGCAGCAGGATTTCGTACTCGAAGCGCTTCGGCCGCGCGCGGATGTCCTCGCTCTGAAAGTCGCGCAGCTTGCGGCGCTCGAGCGGCCGGCGCGGCGGCGCCAGCAACGCGGCGGCGAGACTCTCGGGCGAAGCGTCGACGTCGCCGCGGCGCGGCGCGATGCGCTCGAGACCGGGCGCGACCGCTTCGCGCACGGCGAGCCTGGGCGGCGCGCCGCCCGGCGCCGCGATCAGCGCGGGCAGCGCGTCGGGAATCGCGCCGAAATCGCGCGCGGCGAGGATCGCGATCTGGCATTCGTCCGCCGGCGCGCCGCCCGCCGGGTCGCGCGGCTCGCCGACCAGTCCTTCCTGCGCCGCCGCCGCCAGGATCGCGGGCGCCGGCGGATCGGCGCGCGCGTAAAGGAGGCGCGCCAGCGCCGGCTCGCGATAAAATTCCGGCCAGCGCGCCGCGGCGAGCCGCGCCGCGCCCGCCAGCGCGCGGAACGCCCCCTGCGCCGCCGCCGGTTCGGCCGCGGCGCCGGCGGCCCACAGGACGCTCAATACGGCGCTAAGTCGTTGATCGTCTTCGCCGAGAGGCGGAACGGCTGGTTGCGACATTGCGATGCCGTGGCGTGATGAAGGCCCGACGGGGAGCCGATGTGACGTCCAAATTCAAACCCTAGGCGATGTCGAGCGAAAAATCGCTTGAAATCGCCGGCAATCTGCGACCGAATGGCGGTCCGCGCCCGCATCGGAGCGAAGCCGCCTTGACCCAACATCCTCCCAAGCCGCGGCTCGCCCTGAAGATCGGCGTCACCGGGCATCGCCTGCGCCGCAATCCGCCCGCCGGCGGCCAGGGCGAGGCGCCGACGCGCGCCTTCGATGTCGCGGCCGTCGAGGACGCGCTCGCCCGCTTCTTCCGCGCCGCGAGCGCCGCCTTCGCCGCGGTCGCCGATGGCGCGAGCGGATCGTTCGAGGCGGGGGAGCCGACGTTCACGCTCGTTTCCTCGCTCGCCGAAGGCGCGGACCGCCTCGCGGCCAGAGCCGCCCTCGACGCCGGTTTCGCTCTCGACGTCGTGCTGCCCTGCCCGTCGTCGATCTACGGCGAGACCTTCGCCGACGACGCCTCGCGCGGCGAGTTCGACGCGCTGATGGCGTCGGCGCGGGGGCGCCTCGTGCTGCCGCTGGCGGGCAAGCCCGAGCAGTCGGTCCAGGATCGCCTGCCGCGCTCGTACGAATCGGCCGGCCTGACGATGCTCGCCCAATCCGACATCCTCGTCGCGGTCTGGGACGGCAAGCCGGCGGACGGCCGCGGCGGCACCGGCGAGATCGTCGACGAAGCGGCGCGCCGAGGCGTGCCCATCGTCGTCGTCGACCCGGCGAACGGCGCGACGCGCATGCTGTGGCCCGACGATCCCGCCGATGAAACCTTCCCTCGGCGCGCCGAGGACATCGCGCCGCGCACGGTCGAGTCCTGTCTCGGCGCCGTGGTCGAGCGGCTGGCGGCGCCGCCCGCCTCGCCGCGCGAGCGCTTGGGCCTCGCCGAATACCTGTCCGGCGGCCACGGCGGCGCGGGCGCGAAGGGCGGCTCGCGCGCCAGCCTCGTCTTCGACGGCAGGGATGTCGCGCGCTCGCGCTCGGAATGGCCGCGCGTCAGCGCCGCGGTGGCCGCTTCGCCGGCCAATCTGGGCGCCGCGAAACGCTATTCCGAGGCGATGCTGGCGGCCGAGGAGGTCGCCGCGCGCAGCGCCGGCCGCTATCGCTTCCTTTTCATGACGAGCTCCGCCGTGACCGCCTTCGCCGCCTTCTTCGTCGCCGGCGCGGCTCGCTCCCACAATTGGCATGATGCGGCGGCGATTATCGAATTCCTGACCGTGGCGGCGGTGGGAGGCCTGGTGTTCTTCGCCACGCGTCGGCGATGGCACTATCAGTGGTTCGAAGCGCGCGAGGTGGTGGAGCGCTTGCGGATATTCCTGGCGCCGTGGCTGCTCGGCGCGTGGCCCGCCAGCCTGAGGCCCGGCCAGGCCGCCTGGCCGGGATGGTACGCGCGCGCCATCGCCCGCGAACAGCCGTTGTTCTCAGGCGATCTCGGCGATCTCCTGCATGAGGCGCGCGACGTCCTGCGGGCGCTCGTCGGCGAACAATTGTCCTACCACACCGGCAACGCGGCGCGACTGGAGCGGCGCGACCGCATCTTCGAGTGGCTCGGTTTGACGCTTCTGCTGCTCTCGTTGAGCAATAACGCGCTGTATCTCGTCGGCCGGTTCGCGCACTGGTCGATCATAACGGAATACGATCTCTGGGGCCTGGCGGCGGCGATCTTCCTGCCCGCCGCGGCGACCGCGTCCTACGGCGTTCGCCTTTTCGGCGATTTCGAGGATTTGGCGCGTCGATCGCGCCGCACGGCGAGCCAACTGGAAGCGCTGAAGACCCGTCTCGTCGGCGAGCCGGACCTTGACCTTGCCGCCCTGCGCGCGCTGGCGGACCAGGCCGCCCGGGCGATGTTGTCGGACCTCGACGCGTGGCGCGTCGCGGTGGAGAGCCGCCGCCTGTCGGCCTCGTGAGGCGCCGCGCCGGCGGCGCTCAGGCCGCGCTCTTCGCCAAGGCCTCGTCGAGCCGCCGGCGCCACTCCGTGGGATCGAAGGCGGGCGCGCCGAACTCGACGCGCGCCGTCAGGCCCCCGGCGGAGAGATCGAGGCCTTCGGCGTCGAGGCCGATCGCGCGCCAGACGCGCCGGCCCGGATCGTCGCGCGGGGCGAGGCGCGCCGCGGTCGAGCCGACGGAGTCGTTGACCTCCTCGAGCAGGCGATCCTCGGCGGCGATCAGGGCGGCGGCGTCGGCCTCGGGCGTGAGGAGGTCGGCGGCGGTCAGCGGATCGGCGCGGCCGAAGCCGCCGTTGAAGTGGACCGCCTCGATGCGCATCCGGTAGATCGCGAAATCGGCGAACGGCGCGTAGAGCTTGGCTTTGGGATTGCGCTGGAGATAGCGCTTGCGCGCGTAAGGGTCGGGGTGAGGCCGGATCGGGCCGCCGACGGTGACGCGAGGGTGATTGAGCGGATCGCCGCGATCGGGCGGGCTCGTCAGCAGCAGCGAGGCGCGCGGGTCGGCGGCGAGATTCTTGGTGTGCTGGGCGAGTTCGGAGAACAGGAACAGCGGCGAACCGTCGAAGTCGCTGGCGCAGCCGACCCAGGTCGTCAACGGCGCGCCCGACTCGCGCCCGAGCGTCGCCAGGGCGGCGGTCCGTGCGATCCTGAGCAGGCGTTTGGCCTGCGCCGCCGCGCTTGCGGGCGTCTCTTCCGGCTCGGAGGCCGCCATGAGGTTCGTTTCCTTTTTCGGCAGGCGCGGGCGCCGACGCGCGGCGACGGGGCGAGGAAAAAAGCGCGGCGCGGCCGCCAGGTCAAGCGGGGCCTGTGGCCGGGCTGCGGCGCCCCTGCGCGCGGCGACGTGGTTGAACATTGGCCAAACCGGGCTATCTTGGGGTAATATCGCTTCAATTCGAACGCGGGCGGCGCGGGCGCGGCCGGCGAACAGCTCGATGAAGCCACACTTCGGCCGCGATGAGTCCTATTGTGCGCTCGCGGAGTGTATGACACAGCGCCGCCGGCCCGCGCGGCTCAGTGGGAATTGAAACAGGAGCTTCATGCCGACGATCGCCCTGGTCGACGACGACCGCAACATCCTGACCTCCGTCTCGCTTTCGCTGGAGGCGGAAGGCTACCGCGTTCAAACCTACACGGACGGAGCGAGCGCTTTGGACGGCCTGAAGGCCAATCCGCCGGACCTCGCCATTTTCGACATCAAGATGCCGCGCATGGACGGCATGGAGCTGCTGCGCAGGCTGCGCCAGAAGTCCGATCTGCCGGTGATCTTCCTGACCTCGAAAGACGAGGAGATCGACGAGCTGTTCGGGCTCAAGATGGGCGCCGACGATTTCATCCGCAAACCGTTCTCGCAGCGCCTGCTGGTCGAGCGCGTCAAGGCGATCCTGCGCCGCGCCAACCCCAAGGACGCCGCGTCGCAAAAGGAGAGCGAGGCCAAGATTCTCGAGCGCGGGCGGCTGAAAATGGACCCCGAGCGACACACCTGCACCTGGGACAACGTTCCGGTCACGCTGACGGTGACGGAATTCCTGATCCTGCAGGCGCTGGCGACGCGGCCTGGGGTGGTCAAGAGCCGCAACGCGCTGATGGACGCCGCCTACGACGATCAGGTCTACGTCGACGACCGCACGATCGACAGCCACATCAAGCGGCTGCGCAAGAAATTCAAGGTCGTCGAGCCCGAATTCGAAATGATCGAGACGCTTTACGGCGTCGGCTATCGCTTCAGGGAGTCCTGACGCGAGGGGCCGCGTGAACACGGGAGCGCGGCGCGGCCGCCGCCGCGCACAACGATGAGCACCGAGGCGCACGGCGATCCGATTTCCGTTTCCGTGGGCGCGCGATGGCGCAGGTCGCGGGCGCGACTGCGCGCGCGCGCCGTCTGGCGCGCGATCGTGTCGCGCTTCTCGTCGTCCTTGACGCGCCGCATCGTCGTGCTCAACATCGGCGGCCTCCTGATCCTGGTGATCGGCTTCCTGCTGCTCAACCAGTTCCGCGCCGACATCATCGAGGCGCGAACGCAGAGCCTGAAGACTCAGGCCGGCATCATCGCGGCCGCCGTCGCGGCCTCCGCCGCGGTCCAAAACGACACCATCACCGTCGATCCGGAAAAGCTGCTCCTGCTCGCGCCGACCGAGAACGCGGCGCCGGCCCCGAGCGACGACGATTCGATCGAGTTCTCGATCAACCCGGAGCGCGTCGGCCGGGTGCTCCATCGCCTGGTGACGCCGACGCACACGCGCGCGCGAATCTACGATCGCGACGGCCTGCTCCTGCTCGACTCGCAGACCCTCTCCGCCCGCAGCGCATTGCCCGGCGCCGAACCGGAAAAGACCGAGGCCAAGAGCCTGGCCTGGTGGCGGCGGCTCTGGGTCGAGGCGCGTCAATCCATCGCGCCGACCAAGAAGAGCCGCGTCAGCGACGATTGGATAACCAACGGCAAGTCGCTGTCCGAGGTCGCCGCGGCGCTGAAGGGACAGCCCGAATCGGACGTTCGCGTCGACGCGGCGGGCGAAACGATCGTTTCGGTCTGCGTGCCGATCCAGCGGGCGGGAACGATCCGCGGCGCGCTGATGCTTTCGACCCAAGGCGGCGACATCGATTCCGTCATAGCGTCCGAGCGATGGGCGCTGCTGCGGTTCTTCCTCGTCCTGGCGGCGGTGATGCTGGTGCTTTCGCTGTCGCTCGCCAACACGATCGCCGAGCCCGTGCGCAAGCTCGCCGAGGCGGCCGAGCGGGTGCGGCGCGGCATCAGGTCGCGCCAGCAGATTCCCGACTTCACCAGCCGGTCGGACGAAATCGGGCATCTCTCGGGCGCCCTGCGCGACATGACCCAGGCGCTCTACAACCGGATCGACGCGATCGAGAGCTTCGCGGCGGACGTCGCGCACGAGCTCAAGAACCCGCTCACCTCGCTGCGCAGCGCCGTCGAGACTCTGCCGCGGGTCAAGTCCGGGCCCTCGCGCGACCGCCTGCTGGCGATCATGCAGCACGACGTCAGGCGGCTCGACCGGCTGATCAGCGACATCTCCGACGCCTCGCGCCTGGACGCCGAACTCGCGCGCGGCGACGCCGGACCGGTCGACATGGCGGCGCTGCTGCGCGCGGTGGTGGCGATGGCGGCCGATTCGCCGCGCGGCGGCCGAGCCGCGTTGCGCCTGACCATCGAAGAAGCCGCCCCCAAGGCGAAGGGGTCGGCCTATGTCGTGTTCGGCTACGATTCGAGGCTCGCCCAGGTGATCACCAATCTGATCGACAACGCCTGCTCCTTCTCGCGCCCGGGCGGCGAGGTGAGAATCGCGCTCAGCCGGGCGCGCGGCGAGGCGACGCCGGAGGGCGAGCCCGCGGGCGACCAGGTCGTCGTTACGGTCGACGACGACGGCCCCGGCATCCCGCCCCACGCGCTCGAGCGCATCTTCGAGCGCTTCTACACCGATCGCCCGGAGCAGGGCTTCGGGCAGAACTCCGGGCTCGGGCTTTCCATTTCGCGTCAGATCGTTCAGGCGCACGCCGGGCAGATATGGGCGTCCAATCGGCCGGCCTCGGCCGAGACGACCGCGACGACCACGGACGAGGGCGAGGCCGGCGTCGTGCGCCACGGCGCGGGCGCGCGCTTCGTCATTTGCCTGCCGGCGATCGAACCGTGAAAGCGCCCGCCGCCGGCTGGTCGAGCCTGCACGCGAGCGCGCTCGTCGTCGGCGAAAACGGCCTCTTGCTGCGCGGCCCTTCCGGGGCGGGCAAGAGCTCCCTCGCGCTCGCCCTCATCGCGCTCGCGCGCCAAGCCGCCATTTTCGCCGCGCTCGTCGGCGACGACCGGGTCTTCGTGCGCCCCTTCGGCGGCCGCCTGCTGGCGCGCGGCGCTCCGGAGTTCGAGGGGCTCGTCGAGCGGCGTTTCGAGGGCGTCGTCACGGTCGCCCACGAGCCCTGCATGGTCGCCCGGCTCGTCGTCGATCTGACGGCGCGCGGCGGATCGGCCCCTCGAATGCCCGAGCCGAGCGACAAAACCGTCGAATTGCTCGGCGTCCGGCTGCCCCGAGTCGCGCTCGATCCGGCGCACGGCCCGCTCGACCACGCCTATGCGGCGCTCGAAACTCTTGCTAGGTTGTTTTGACGCCGGTCGGCGCCTATTTGCGGATTTTGCTTGATCATTGCGCCGCACTGCACAAAAATGCGTCTCTTGTCTCTTGACCGTTCGCTGGCGCAGCGGCGGCGCCTGAAACGATGGGTTGTTGATGATTGGAATGGTCCTTGTGACCCACGGCCAGCTCGCCACTGGTTTTCGGGCCGCGCTCGAGCATGTGGTCGGGCCGCAATCGCGATTCGAGACGATCACGATCGGCCCCGAGGACGACATGGAGCAGCGTCGCGCCGACATTCTGGGCGCGGTGGGGCGGGTTCAGGACGGCAGCGGCGTCGTCCTGCTGACCGACATGTTCGGCGGCACGCCGTCCAACCTGGCCATTTCGGTGATGGACGGCGGCCGCATCGAAGTCATCTGCGGCATCAACCTGCCGATGCTGATCAAGCTGGCGACGCTTCGCGACACCATGGACCTCGATCACGCGGTGATCGAGGCGCGCGACGCCGGCCGCAAGTACATCACCGTAGCGAGCAAGGTGCTGACGGGAAAATGACCGAGGCGAGGGGACGGCGCGATGAAGAGGACGATGCGCCGCCGCCGATCCCGGCCGGCGCGCAAGCGCGCGAAATGCGCATCGTCAACCGCAAGGGACTGCACGCGCGCGCCACCGCCAAGTTCGTGCAGTGCGTCGATCGCTTCGACGCGCAAGTCAAGGTCACCCGCTGCGGCGAGACGGTCGGCGGCGATTCCATCATGGGCATCTTGACGCTGGGCGCGGGCCTCGGTTCGACGATCGTCGTCTCCGCGATCGGCGCGCAGGCGCTCGAAGCGCTCGACGCGCTCGAAGCGCTGCTGGCCAGCCGCTTCGAGGAAGACGAATGAGGCGCGTCCCGACTTAGCGAAGCTACATCCGGAAGTCTTCGCCGAGATAATATCGGCGAACGTCGGGGTGCGCGACGATCTCGTCGGGCGTTCCCTCGGTCAGCACATGGCCGCTGTGAATGATGTAGGCGCGATCGATCAGCCCGAGCGTCTCGCGCACGTTGTGATCGGTGATGAGGACGCCGATGCCGCGACCCTTGAGATGGCGCACGAGATCCTGGATGTCGCCCACCGCGATCGGATCGATGCCGGCGAAAGGCTCGTCGAGCAGCATGAACGACGGCTTGCCGGCGAGCGCGCGCGCGATCTCGCAGCGCCGTCGCTCGCCGCCGGAAAGCGCGATCGAGGGCGTCTTGCGCAGCCGCGCGATGTCGAACTCCTCGAGCAGCGAGTTGAGCGTCGCCTCGCGCGCCCTGCGGTCGGGCTCGTTGACCTCGAGGACGGCGCGAATGTTGTCCTCGACGTTGAGGCCGCGAAAGATCGAAGCCTCCTGCGGCAGGTAGCCGATGCCGAGGCGCGCCCGTTGATACATCGGCAGCCCCGTCACCGGAAAACCGTCGAGTTCGATGAGGCCCTTGTCCGGCCGGACCAGGCCGGTGATCATATAGAAGACCGTGGTCTTGCCGGCGCCGTTGGGGCCCAGCAGCCCGACCGCTTCGCCGCGCCGCACCGACAGGCTGACGTCGGCCACGACCGCGCGCCCGCCATAGCTCTTTCCCAGGCCATGCACGGCCAGGAACCCCTCCCCGGCGCCGCCCGTCGAGCTCCCGTCGGGCTCGGCGGCCCCTCTGGCCGACGCGCGTGGGCGCGCCTCGATCGACGAAGCCGCGGTCAAGGGACGGCGTTCCGGAAGCGGCGGGAGTTTCTCATGACGCGTCGGTGAGAGGAAGCGAAGCAAGGGACATATCTACTTCGAGACTTTGGTCTTGTCATCGCCGCCCGAGTCGCCGGACCCGGGTGTGAACAGCCCCTTGACGCGATTGGCCGCCGGGCCGGTGTCGACGGTCGCCTCGCCGGTGGTCAAGTCGTAGGTCAGTTTGTCGCCCTTGGTGACGTTGCCGCTGTCGCTCAGCGTGACGTTGCCGATCAGCCAGACCTTGTTCTGCGCCTTGTCGTAGGCGCCGCGGTCGCCGGTGGCGACCTGCGTCTTCGACACGACGGCGACGGGGCCGGCGGCGTCCAGGTGCTTGACGTGGCTCGTTCCGGCGCCCGGAGCGGCGTCGCCCGCCGCGTCCGCCTTGGCGGCCGCGGGCCGCGCCGGCTCGGGGCCCTTCTCCATGAAGATGGTCAAGGTCGAGCAGGTCATCTTGGTGTCGCCTTGGATGACGACGACGTTGCCGGTGTAAACCGCCTTTTGCTCCTTGTCGAAATAGACGAGCTTGTCCGCCTCGATGGAGACCGGCTGCTTGGAATTCGCGCCGGGCAACAGCGGCGATGGTTCGGCGGAGCGGGTCGCCGCCGCGTCGGCGGGCGCGATCGCGCCGAGAAGCGCGATCGCCAGCGCCGCGGCCGATCGGACGCAAGCGTCGAAGGCCTTCATGGATTCGTTCCCTTCATTTGCGCGGAAGCCGGCGGCGCGCCCGCCTCGGGCGCAAACATCGACCGCACATGGCCCAAAAACGTCAACTCTTCGCCGTTGTCGCGCGCCACGGCCGAATCCGCCGATATCGTCCCTCCGTTGGCCATCGTCAGCGTCACCGGCGCATCCGATCGATAGACGCCCGCCTTGAAGTCGATGTTCGCGCTGGCGAGCCTCACGTCGTAATTGGAATTATGGATGCGCACGTCCTGCGACAAATCCAGGGATTGGCGGACGGTGTCGTAGAAGCCGACCGCGGCGGCGATGTGGAGCGAACCGTCCTCCCCCAGGCCCAGATCGCCGTCGACCTGGCGCAGCTCGACGACGGTCGGTCGCGTCACGTCCTGGATCGCCTTGGCGGCGTTCACGACATAGGCGCGTCCGTCGCGACGGAAGCCGGTCAGCTTCGGCCGGCCCATGACGATCTTGGAGCCGTCGACGCTGAATTCGCCGACCGACAATCCGTTGGTCTTCGCGTGGAACGGATCGAAGACCGCGCCGACGATCAGCACCGCCACGCCGAGGCCGACGCTCGCCGGCGCCGCGACGCGCAGGAGGCGCACCAGCCAGGAATGGCGCCGCGCGGCGGCGAAGGCGCGCAAACGGGCTTCGTCGCGTCCGACGGGCGCGGGCGCGCGCACCGCAAACCCGCGGCCTCGCGCCGCCCCGTCCGCTCTCGATGCTGGCGCCGACATGCTGTCTCACGGTGTTGGCGGCGACGCCGCCCCGCGCCGCCTAGCATAGTGAGGGCGGCAATGAAAAGAAATGCATGGCGAAGTTAGGGCGGAGGCGCCGCACCCACGGGCTCGCGGCCGATTGCGTTGCGCCGGGTTTTGCGTTTAATGCCGTTCCCGGTCGCGCGCTCGTCCGGGCCGGTAGCTCAACGGTTAGAGCCGGCCGCTCATAACGGTCTGGTTGGGGGTTCGAGTCCCTCCCGGCCCACCATCTTTCCCATTGATATTGCTCATTCTTACTCCCAACGGTCATCTTGAATGCTACGATCTCGACAGTTTCCTCGACTGATTGCTGAAGGCACCAGCCATCTCCACCTGATAGTCGGGGTGGTGCTTCGCATAGGTCGCCTCCAGCACTTGCGTGCTCATGCCCAGGAAGCCTGCGACCGTCCAAACCTTGTGCCCCTCGTCCATCAGCCACGTTGAAGCCGTGTGCCTGAGCGTATGCGGCGTGACGTGCTTGTCGAGGCCAGCCGCCCGAACCGCTGATGCGAAGCCGGTCTTGACTGACTTCACGGGCTTGCCATTCCATTCGACGATCGCCGTCCTGGAGAGCCCGAGGTTGTGCCAACGGCGAAGGTGCAGCATTAGGCGGTCAGGCAAACGGACGGGCGGTTGTCGCTTATTGGTTTCCGTCTGCCCCTCGCGCAGGCGGTGGAAGACACCCCTCTCCATGTCGATCCAACTGCGGCGCTCGCCCTTCTCGAACGACGCGCCGAGCACGGCGTCATGGCGCGTTCCCGTGTACAACCCGACAAGGATGAAACGGGCGATATGCTTGCCGATGCGCTTGCGCGTAGCTCGCTTGTCATCGGTCTGCCCCTTACCGTGCGTGCGCTGCTGCTTCTCTTTCATCGTCCAGGCCGCCCACAACAGCCGCGCGGCGTCTGACCTCGTCAGGAACGTCTCACGGCGCTTTCCGCGTTCGGGCAAGGTGACCTCAACCACTTGGTTGCAGAGCCCCTCCTTGCGGTGGTGATTGATCGCGGCGCGCAAGTCTTCGAGTTCTCGTCGAGCGCCTTGCTTCGAGACGAGCCGGGCGGGCCTGCCGGTCTTATCTGGACGAGCGCTGCGGATCGGCTGCTTGATGCGCTGGGCGACATAGTCGCGGCAGGATTTGCCGTTCACGTCGGCAAGGGTCTTCGTTCCCCAAAAGTCCACCAGGATCATCACGCGCTCAACTGTTTTCTTGATCCTGACGATCTCGTCCTTCTTGTCGTCGAGATAGATCGAGAGCACGTCAGCGATCAGAATGTTGGCCGGGTCCTTCGATCCGTCTCGCGGGGCAATATGTTTGGCGGTCAGGTATGCCGCGAGCCTAAGCTCAGCTTCTGCCCGAGCGACTTCAGGGAGGCCAAGGCGATGTTTGCGTCCCCCATCGCGGACGACCCAGCTTTCGCTGCTGATGAGACGATCTTCGGCGTCTCTCCGCTCAGGTTCGAGCCATAGGCGGGGTCCTTTGGCTTGACGCGGCATGTTTTTACGAACTCCTCTAGATCGCGCGGCGTGACGAAAAAGGACTTGCCGATCCTCTGCGCTGGCAAGCGTCCCCGGTTAATCTCCAAACGCAATGTGCTGACGCTGACATACCCCTCGGGCGACAAAAGATGCGCCGCCTCCGGTAGCCTCAATAGCTTCGTTTTGGGAACGGAGCTCAGAGTGTCATCCGTCATTGTGGTCACTCGGCACTCTCATGAGCCTTGCGTGGCAAATGGGTAGAACCGTCGTTCGGCAGCCCAGAGTGGGAGCGACCAATCCGCTCACGGATGGCGCGGACAATCTCGCTGGTCTGGGAGCTGGCGTTCTCCGCCGCCTGCTCAACGAGCCAATTCTTCACGTCTTCGGGGAGGCGGACCATTATCTTGGGCAAATCGCGGCTGCTCATGTTGACCTTCTCCAGAAACGGGAGCACATTATGGCCCGCGGCCATCTCTCAGTCAATTGGAAAAGTGGCCGCCGGCCATCAAGAGGGTTAAAATGCCGTCTGAAGTTCCCGTCCACGCGCTGGATAAATTCGTTCTGAGGCTACCGGACGGAATGCGCGAAAAAATCGGTCAAGCAGCACGGCTGAACAAACGGACCATGAACGCGGAGATTGTCAGCAGGCTTGAGCAATCGTTCACCGAAACAGCGAAGGCGTTTCTCGTCGTAAACGAGAATACCGCTCAAGAAGAAATTCTGTTGGAGCTGCCTGGGGCGCTCAAGGAAATCCGTGATGAGTTGGCCGCTCTTAACGCCGCCCTCGTGACGCGCGGGAAACCGCCGCCCACCAGCGCAGTGGGCGATAGCGCAGCGGAACCGCCGCTGAATGAGACAGTGCCGGCTAAACGTCGGTCGGCAAGATTGATCCCCAGGGTCGCTGCGCCCAAAGCCAACGAATGATGCCGTGGGGGTCTTACCGCCTGGTTCGCTCGGGTTTAACGCCGCTCGACCTCACCACTCCGACCTGCGCACCATGACGGCCTTCGCTCGGTACATCGGCATTGACTACTCGGGGGCTCAAACGTCGAGCGCGAGCCTGAAGGGTCTGCGCGTCTATGTGGCCGAGGCCGAAGCGCCGCCGATCGAAGTCGCTCCGCCGCCATCGCCACGCAAATACTGGACCCGACGCGGCATTGCCGAATGGCTGG
>Ga0181524_10000444_pt1 | contig 50159 bp, 37 predicted proteins | sample PEATcosm2014_Bin_34_FD_119761 | JGI IMG/M metagenome (GOLD analysis project Ga0181524, IMG submission 119761) | Peatland microbial communities from MTU Mesocosm Facility, Houghton, MI, USA - PEATcosm2014_Bin05_60_metaG | ecosystem: Environmental > Terrestrial > Soil > Wetlands > Peat | place... | reverse complement strand
CCATTCGCATGCACCCACTTTTCAAGAAAGCTGATGAGTTGAGCCACCTTGCCATTGGCGCGGCCATAGAGGTTCACCGCCTCAAGGGACCGGCTTTGATCGAAAGCATCTACGAACGATGTCTTGTTCCCGGGCCTGCGATGGGTTAGTATCAAGGGGTTCACGACCGTCGCAAGACCATGAGCAACGTCACTGAAGAGCTGCACGCGATTCACCGCCGAGAAGCAGGAGGCGCCGGCGGCCTCCTTCCCCTGGTGTATGAACAGTTATCTGATTTTTGTGAAGGCCTTCACCAGCCCGCTGCAACGGGCAGTTGGCGCCTGCGAACTGGCCGGCTTTGGGCCGGCAGCCGAAGAGGACCCTGATAAGCCTAACCGAATTTGGACTTGGCGCTGATCTCTCAGGAGCAGATGCAGGTGAAACCGGCGACTCCATGCGTTTTGACCGTTAACGGCGGCTCCTCGAGCATCAAGTTTGCCCTGTTCGAGGCCGGCATAAAGTTGGAGCGGAGGCTGGCCGGGGAAATCGAAGGCATCGGCCTGGCCCGGGCCCGCTTCACAGTCAAGGGTTCAGACTCCGTTGACAGGGTCTCCCAGGCCATCGCTGCGCCGGACCATACGGCAGCCGTTGAAACGCTAATGGATTGGGTGCAGCGACGAATCGAGAGTGGTGGCCTGGCGGCAGTCGGGCATCGCGTAGTGCACGGCGGACCGAAATACTGGGAACCGCAACGAATCACCCCGGAGATGATAGCCGAGTTGCGCCAGTTGAGCCCCTTCGACCCCGAGCATTTGCCGGAAGAGATTCTCCTGACCAAGGCCTTTCACCAGCGTTTTCCGGACTTGCCGCAGGTGGCGTGCTTTGACACCGCCTTTCACCACGACCTGCCGCGCCTGGCGCGATTGCTGCCGCTCCCGAGGCGCTACGAGGCGAAGGGCGTTCGGCGTTACGGTTTTCACGGGCTGTCGTGCGCCTACCTGATCGAGGAACTTGCTCGAGTAGCCGGCGCCCAAGCCGCTAATGGCCGAGTGATTCTGGCGCACCTTGGCAATGGCGCGAGCCTGACAGCGGTGCTCGAGGGCCGGAGCTTCGATACCAGCATGAGCTTTACGCCTGCAGCGGGCGTGCCGATGAGCACGCGCGCCGGCGATCTCGACCCTGGGCTGGTCTGGTTCCTGGCCAAAACCGAGCGGCTCGGCGCCAAACAGTGGAACGAGCTGGTCAATCTTCAGTCCGGGCTGCTCGGCGTATCGGAAACCACTTCCGACGTGCGCGAGTTGATCGAACGGGAAGCGAAAGACGCGCGGGCGGCCGAGGCGATCGGACTGTTCTGCTATCAAATCAAGAAGTGGATTGGCGCTTTTGCAGCCGCCCTGGGCGGGCTGGACACGCTGGTCTTCAGCGGCGGCATCGGAGAGAACGCGGCCCCGGTCCGCGCCAGGGTTTGTGAGGGCCTGGGATTCCTTGGGATCGAAGTTGACGAAAAGCGAAACCTGGGGAAACAGGCTGTGATTTCTAGAGACGGCGGCAAAGTCGTTATTCGCATCATACCCACGGACGAGGAACTGATGATCGCAAGGACCGTCTGCCGAGTCCTGGGTTTTACTGCTGGAAAGGAAGATAGAACATGAAAACAACCATCAAACCCATCACCCAGAGCGCGGCCTGGAAATCGCTGGCGGAGCACGGCAAGCAAATCAAAAAGCTGCATCTCAGGAAGCTGTTCGCAGAAGACGCCAAACGGGGCGAACGGTTTACCGCAGAGGCTGCCGGACTGTTTCTGGACTACTCCAAGAATCGCATCACGGAAGAAACCTTGAGGCTGCTCTTGCAACTGGCCAAGGAATCCAATTTGCGCGCCAGGATGGACGCCATGTTCAGTGGCGAGAGAATCAACATTACGGAGAACCGCGCCGTCCTGCACGTGGCCCTGCGTGCGCCGAGGGATGCCGCCATTATGGTGGACGGCAGGAACGTGGTGCCCGAAGTCCATGCGGTGCTCGATAAGATGGAGGCATTCTCGAAGCGCATCCGCGCCGGTGAATGGAGGGGATACACCGGCGAGCGCATCCGGAACGTGGTGAGTATCGGCATCGGCGGTTCGGACCTTGGTCCAGTGATGGCCTATGAGGCGCTCAAGCATTACAGCGAGCGCAGCCTGGCCTTCCGTTTCGTGTCGAACGTGGACGGCATTGATTTTGTGGAGGCGACCCGCGACCTCGACCCGGCGGAGACTTTGTTTATCGTTTCCTCCAAGACCTTCACAACGCTGGAGACCATGACCAACGCCGAAAGCGCGCGCGACTGGCTGCTCAACGGACTGGGGGGCGACCGGGCGGCGGTGGCCAGGCATTTCGTGGCCGTGTCCACCAATGCCGAGAAAGTGTCCGCGTTCGGCATCGACACGGCGAACATGTTCGGGTTCTGGGACTGGGTGGGTGGGCGCTACTCGATGGATTCGGCAATCGGGCTTTCAACCATGCTGGCCATCGGGCCGGACCGCTTCCGCGCGATGCTCAAGGGTTTCCACGAAATGGACGAGCACTTCCGAACCGCGCCCTTCGAGAGCAACCTGCCGGTGCTCATGGGCCTGCTGGTTGTGTGGTACGCCGACTTCTTCGACGCCCAGACCATCGCCGTCCTTCCCTACGAGCAATACTTGAAGCGCTTTCCCGCCTACCTGCAGCAATTGACGATGGAGAGCAACGGCAAGCACGTGACGCTGGACGGCCGGCAGGTCGCCTGCGACACCGGCCCGATCTTCTGGGGCGAACCCGGGACTAACGGCCAGCATTCCTTCTACCAGTTAATCCATCAGGGCACGCGCCTGATCCCGTGTGATTTCATCGCCTTTGGCCAGGCGTTGGCCCCACTGGGGCGGCACCACGACATGCTCCTGGCGAATGTCTTTGCGCAGGCCGAAGCCCTGGCCTTTGGGAAGACACCGGAAGAGGTGAAGGCTGAAGGCACGCCGGACTGGCTGGCGCCCCATCGCGTATTTGAAGGCAACCGGCCCTCGAACATCCTCCTGGCCGAACGACTCACGCCGGAGGCGCTCGGGAGGCTCGTGGCCCTATACGAGCACAGTGTCTTCACGCAGGGTGTCATCTGGAACATCAACTCGTTTGACCAGTGGGGCGTGGAACTCGGCAAAGCCCTGGCCCAGAAGATCATTCCTGAGCTTGAAAGCCCAGCCGAGCCTGTGTTGGGCCATGACACCTCGACGAACAACCTGATCCGCCGCTACCGGCAATTGAAGAGCAACTCAAGATGATCGAGGCTATGACAAGCGAAACGAGAATAAGCCCTCTTGCAGGAAAACCCGCGGACGAGTCGATGCTGGTCAACGTGCCCGGGCTCGTGACGGCCTATTATGCCCAAGCGCCTGACCCTGGAGTTCCGGCCCAGCGAGTTGCCTTCGGCACGTCCGGTCATCGTGGGTCGTCGCTCCAAGTCACTTTCAACGAACGGCACATATTGGCCATCAGCCAGGCGATTTGTTTGTTCCGCGCACGGCAACAGATTGAGGGTCCTTTGTTTCTAGGCATGGACACGCACGCCCTCTCCGTGCCCGCTATAACCAGCGCGCTGGAAGTGCTGGCCGCCAATGGCGTGACGGTCATGCTCGCGGAAAACGACGAATACACGCCGACGCCGGCCATCTCCCATGCCATTCTCACTTACAACCGCGGCCGCAAAACGGGCCTTGCCGACGGCATCATTATCACCCCCTCGCACAATCCGCCTCAGGACGGCGGCATCAAGTACAACCCGCCGAACGGCGGACCGGCCGAGACCGATGTCACAGGCTGGATCGAGGCGCAAGCCAACGAGTTCCTCGAATCGGGACTTAAGGGGGTGAAGCGGGCGCCGTTGGAGAAAGCGCTGCGCGCCGCCACGACACAGCGGCACGATTACGTCACGGCCTATGTAAGCGATCTCTCCGAGGTGATTGACGTGGAGGCGATTCGCGGCTCCAAGATCAGCCTTGGGGTTGATCCGCTCGGCGGGGCCGGAGTTCATTACTGGGGCCGGATCGCGGAGCTCTACGGGCTGAACTTGACAGTCGTGAACAACGTTGTGGACCCAACTTTCCGTTTTATGACCGTGGATTGGGACGGACAGATACGCATGGACCCGTCCTCCCCGTACGCGATGCAACGGTTGATTGGCCTCAAGGACTGCTTTGAGATCGCTTTCGCCTGCGATACAGATCACGACCGCCACGGGATTGTCACCCGGAGCACGGGATTGCTGCCGCCCAATCATTATCTTTCGGCGGCCGTCTTTTACCTTTTCCAGCACCGGCCGCATTGGCGCTCCGACGCGGCGGTGGGCAAGACGCTGGTCAGCAGCCAGATGATCGACCGCGTCGCGGCCAAAGTCGGGCGGAAGCTCTGCGAAGTCCCCGTCGGTTTCAAGTGGTTTGTGGACGGCCTGTTGAGCGGTTCGTTTGGCTTCGTCGGGGAAGAAAGCGCGGGCGCGGCCTTTGTCCGCCGGGATGGCCGTGTCTGGACCACGGACAAAGACGGGATCATCCTGGCCCTGCTTGCGGCCGAAATGACAGCCAGAGAGGGCCGCGATCCCGGCGAGGTTTACTCGGCGTTGGCTCGCGAGCTGGGCGATCCCGTTTATGACCGGGTTGAGGCGCCAGCCACAGAGGAGCAAAAGGAGATTCTCAAGGCCCTTTCGCCGCAGCAAGTCCGGCAGACCGATTTGGCCGGCGAAAAGATCAAGTCCATCCTCACCCGCGCGCCTGGCAATGGCGCCCCCATCGGCGGGATAAAAGTAACCGCCGAGAATGGCTGGTTCGCAGCCCGCCCATCGGGAACGGAGGCTATCTACAAAATCTATGCGGAGAGTTTTCGGGGAATCGATCATCTGCACCGCATCGTGGAAGAAGCCCAGGAGATTGTGAATGATGCGTTGGTTGCTGCGACGCCCCGGCCGTAGGCCGCTTTCAACGCCACGCGGCCCTTCCCGAGGTCGATGACCCGGAAGCGGGTATTCCGGGAGGAGGCCGCGGCAGCGTCGGCCGCGACATTGACGAGGGCCAGGTTCTGCGTATCAGCAGCCTCCGTTGGCACGGCGCGCCGAATTATTCGGGTTAGAGCCCGCGCGCTGCCACGGACCGGTCCGTTCGAGGCGTTTTTCCCGCCGTTCATGGCCCGGAAACGGCTGTTGGTGACATTGTTGTGGCCGGGCGGGCCTCGGTTCTGGTTTTATCACGCCGGCACGGGCATAACGATGAACAGACGATACGACCTCGATTGGCTCCGGGTGATTGCGTTCGCAATCCTGATGCTCTTCCACACCGGCATGGCGTTCAGCAGCTACGATTGGCATGTGAAGAACTTCGAGAGCAGCGCGCTGATCGATTGGCTCATCGTGTTCTTCCATCAATGGCGGATGCCGCTCTTGTTCTTCATCTCCGGGGCCGCCGTGTGGTTTGCCATGGAGAAGTACCCGACCTGGCGCTACTTGCGCGAGCGGCATACCCGACTGCTCGTGCCCTTGCTGTTCGGCATGCTGGTGGTCATTCCCCCGCAGGTCTATTGCGAACGGCTGTATCAACGCCAGACCTATTCCTCGTTTCTCGACTTTTACCCCACGGTCTTCACCTCCGGCTCCTACCCGCAAGGCAACTTGTCCTGGCACCACCTTTGGTACGTCCCCTATATCTGGGCGTTCTCGATGATCACCCTGCCACTGTTCGCGTGGCTGCGGTCAACACCCGGCCGCACCGTCCTTGCCCGCCTCCAACGGTTCCTTCAGTCGCCCGTCGCGCTATTCGCCTTGTTCGTCCCCTCCGCAATCATCGAGATACTGCTCCGCCCCTTTTATCCGGGGGACTCCAACGACCTGGTCTCCGATTGGGCCAACTTCACTCACAAGCTGTCGTTCTTTGTCATCGGCTTTATCCTCGCCTCCACCCCGCGGGTCTCGGACACCATCGCCGTCCACCGGCGCAAGTTCCTCCTGGCCGCTCTGCTTTCGCTGACGGCGCTCCTCGTCTGGTTCTCTCACCGCAGTTCCGGCCCTTGGACGGCCGCCAGCCTTCGCTGCCTGTCGAACTTCCATACCTGGATGTGGGTGCTGGCCGCCCTGGGCTTTGGCCGGAAGCATCTGAACTTCAATCATCGTTTCCTGCGCTACTCGACCGACGCGGTCTATCCATTCTACATCCTGCACCAGACGGTCATCGTGCTCCTTGCCATGCAAATCGTCTATGTCGATATGGGTCTCTGGTCGAAGTATTTCATCATCCTGGCCGGCATGTCACTCATTACCTGGGGACTCTACGAATTGATCATCAGGCGCGTGAACGTGCTGAGAATCTGCTTTGGCCTGAAGCCAAAGCACCGTCCCGTCGCCGCGGCAGCGGCATTGGCGGAAGGCGGACCCGGGCTTCCCCTCGACGGCGCCGCTCGAGCTCGATTGAATCCCCTGGGGGCGGAAGCCGCACGGAAGGCCATGCTCGGAGTCCTGGCTGTCCTTCTCTGCACATCATCGGCCCCGGCCCGGCAAGGCACCCTTCTGCCCGTCACGTTCAAAGCGCCAAGCCTGTCGGGCAACATCATGGGGGTCGCCGACGCTCAGCCGGCGGCGGTGTACCTCCCTGCCTCCTACGCCTCCGGGACCAACCGTTACCCCGTGATCTATTTCCTGCCGAATTTCGACACTCCGATCTGGCGGTACACGTCGGGGGCATTCCAACGCTTCAGGCTCCGCCAAGCGGTCGACGGCCTCATCGGGCGAGGCGCCATGCGCGAAACGATCGTGGTCATCCCGAACGCCCTGCATATCCTGGGAGGCAGTTGGTACCGCAATTCCAGGCTGACCGGGAACTGGGAGGATTACATCGCCGGGGATGTCGTGCGTTTCATGGACGGCCGATTTCGGACGATCCCCGAGGCCCGCGCGCGCGGCCTGGCCGGTCACGGGATTGGCGGCACCGGCGCCCTGGAACTCGCTCTAAAACACCCGGATATCTTCGGCGCCGTCTATGCAATGAGCCCGGCATTGCTCGATGAGGCGGGCATCAAGGAATTCACCGCCGCCGGGGACGCCCAAGCCCCGCGCTGGGAGGAGCTCCTCCGGAAATGGGCGAACCTCGATGGCCGTGGACGCCGCAACGAGTTCAGGCTTTACATACAGAAATGTCTGAACAGTCCCTCGCACGCAGTGCATTTCGACGGCCTCCGGTTGTCCTGCCTGGCCGCCGGCTCGCCCGACCTGTCTCTGCCCTATCCGCACATCGCGTTCCCGCTGCCGCAACGGGACGCCCGATCGAGCCGGGAACGGGTCTGGGGTGAGATCATGGGGAATTGGGAAACCAAAGTGGCGGCATATAATCGAAATGCCCGGCGGTTGAACTCGATTACTATTGAATACGGCAGGGACGACGAGTATGAATGGATACGCCGCGGGTCGGGATACGTCTCGCGTTTGTTGGACACCATGGGCGTGCCGAACACCCTCACTGTAAGCGACGGCGGGCACGACGGGACCCTGGGGGCGCGCCTTGAAACGGGCATGCTCCCGAGGCTGTCGAGCGCCTTGCGTGGCGGCTAAATGAATTTGCTACCCAGGAGTTGCGGGGCGGAGGCGCCGGGCCACCCGCGCCGCTGGATCGAGCTGTCGGACCTGAACTGGCCGCTGGTGTTCCTGTTCTACACGGTGGCCGGCCTGATCTACACCGGCTCCGACTTCACCTTTCATTTGGCCGAGACCGGCCCGGAGCCTTACTACTATCCATTGATCATGGAGATGACCGGCCACTACACGCTTTTCGCGCTGGTCCCATTGATAGTCCTCGGCTTTTCATGGCTCCCCATTCGCCGGACCAACTGGTTCTGGGCTGTTCCTGTCCACTTGCTGATTTCGGTGGTCTTGGGCGCCACGCACACGGTGCTGATGCTGCTGAGCCGGCAGGCGATCTACGGTCTGTTCGGGCTGGGGCGTTACGGTTTCGGTCAAACGGGCTACCGCTTCCTCATGGAGTATCACAAGCAGTTCCTGCATTACTGGCTCTTTTACGTCGTTCTGCGGGCGATTGCCTATTACCGCCAGGCCCGGGAACGCGAGAGGGCGGCCAGCGCCCTGGAACTGAAGACCTCCGAGCTGCGACGCCAACTCGACCAGGCGCGGCTGCTGGCCCTGACTTCCCAGCTCAATCCTCATTTCCTGTTCAACACCCTCAACATGGTCTCCTCGGTCATGTACGAAGATGTGGACCGGGCCGATCACATGCTGGCCGCCCTGAGCCGAATGCTCCGCATGTCCTTGGATGAAACAGTCGGCCCCCGGGTGCCCCTCCGCCGCGAACTGGAGTTCGTCAACGCGGCGGTTGAACTCATCCGGGGCCGGTTCCAGGACCAGGTCGACATCGATATCCGCTGCCCGTCCGGCCTGCTGGACCTGGAGGTCCCAAGCATGGCTCTTCACACCCTGATCGAAAACGCCGTCAAGCACCATCGCCGCGACCAGGACGGCCCGGTGCGTGTCAGCGTCCGCATCGAACGCACCGGCGCTGCTCTTCACCTCCACGTCCTGGATAATGGTCCGGGAATCCCGGACCTGGCGGGTGCGGTCGGCAAAGGGGTAGGGCTGGCCAACACGCGCCAACGCCTGGAGGCGCTCTACGACGCCAACTTTACCTTCGAGTTGGCCAACCGTCCGGAAGGCGGCCTGCACGTCCACCTTGCCATCCCGGTCCGCCCCGAATCGGCGCCGCAACCCGCATGAAAGTCCGCGCCTTCATCGCGGATGACGAACCGCCGGCCCGGAGCAAAATCCGCAGATTCCTCGGGAGCCGCGACGACCTTGAATTGGCCGGGGAGGCCGGCGACGGCGTCACCGCCATCGAGGGCATTCTCGAACTCCGCCCCGACCTCCTTTTCCTGGACATCCAGATGCCGCGCGGCGACGGCTTCGACGTGCTGCGCGAGGTTTACGCCCGGCACAAGCCCGCCGTTATCTTCACCACCGCCTACGACCAGTACGCCATGCGCGCCTTCGAGGTCGAAGCCCTGGATTACCTGCTGAAACCTTTCACCGCCGAGCGGTTTCACGCCGCGGTGGATCGCGCCTTGCGCAGCCTGGGCGCGGGCGGGGCCGCCGACGCAAAAATGGCCCGCCTGCTGCAGGAACTCGCGGCCAACCCGGTTCGGCCGCCCCGCATCCTTGTCCGCGAAAACGACCGTATGTTTTTTTTGAAGGCGGGCGAAATAGAATGGGCCGAGGCGGAGGAAAAATACGTACTTCTCCATACCCGCGAGCGGCATCACCTGGTCCGCGAATCTCTGAGCGCCCTGGAAGGCCGGCTGAGTCGAGCCGGGTTTGTCCGGATTCACCGCTCCCACCTCCTCAACCTGGAAGCCCTGCAGGAACTCGTCACGCTGGGCCGCGGCGACTGCATCGCCGTGTTGCGCTCCGGGACGCGCCTCAACGTGGGCCGGAACTACAAAGATGGCCTGCTGCAAGCGATGTCGCGTTGACACCCCGGCCGCGAGGTGTCCAGTTTGGAACGCGCTACCGTAAACTGGCCGGGACATGGCCTTGACAACGCGCAGGAATGGGGGCATTCAGAAGGCATGAACGTGGCAGTGCTGGTCAAGCGGCTTCGAGGCGGGTTCCGCCCCTTCGTCATTCGGTTGACAGACGGGCGCGCCTACGCCGTGCCGCACCCGGAATTCATGGCGGTGGGCCGGCACTGGGTTGTGGTCGCGGATGAGGAGGGTTACCCGGTCTATGTAGATCCGCTTCACATCGTCTCGATCGACGAAAAGACGGCTCGAAAGAACGGGCGCAAGCGCACGCGCTAATTGACGGCGCGGGTGGCTCCTTACGTCGTCCCCTGCAATGGTTTGCGGAGGACTTTGCCGCCGGCCCTGCTCGTCGGCGCCCCCCTCCATTTTCTTCTGGCTGGCGGCTCGGCATCAGGTATGATGGCCGCCGTCCGCATGAGCACGCTTGTTTATGTTGTTGACGACCAGCCTGAGGTGCTGGAGTCGGTCCTATTGCTGCTGGAGAACATAGATCCGGCCTGGCGCGTGGAAGGCTTCACCAGTGCCGCCGCCGTGCTGGCGGCGGTGAAAGCCCAGCCGCCGGACCTTGTGTTATCCGACCACCACATGCCCGAGATGCCGGGTGGCACGCTCCTGGAAGAGGTGCGGGTTGCCGCGCCCAAGGCTGTGCGCATCATCATGTCCGGTTACGTGGACGTCAACGCGCTGAGCGCAGTCGTTTCGGCGCACCAGTACATCGCCAAACCCTTCGACCTGCTTCAAATCAAGGACCTGATTGAACGCACCTTCGCCGCCCGGCGGCGGATGGAGGAGCAGGGCCTGCAGGAACTGGTCACCGCGTTGCGTTCCCTGCCTTCGTTGCCGCATATCTATTACTCCGTGCTCAAAGAACTCCGCGACGAGCGCAGCTCCGCCGATGCTATCGCCCAGCTTGTGGCCCAAGACGCCGGCCTCTCCAGCAAGCTCCTCCAGGTGGCCAACTCGTCGCTCTTCGGGCCTGGTTCCCTGGTCAGCAGTCCGTTCGATGCGGTCATGTGCCTGGGCACCGAGATGATCACGGCCGTCGTGCTCTCCCAGGAACTCTTCCGCCGCTACGAAGAAATCCCGAGCCAGGAAATCGATCTGCCCCGTCTCTGGAACCACTGCTGGCAGGTCGCCCATCTGGCCCAGCGAATCTGCCTCGAACGAGAGCTTCCACAGGCCAAAGCCGACGAGGCTTTTCTGGCCGGGATCCTTCATGAGGTCGGCAAGTTGATCCTGATCGATAACTTCCCAGAGCAGTTTAAGGCCGCCTGTCAGGCCGCCCTCCAGGCGCGCGCGCCCCTGACTCCCTTCCTGCTCGAGACATTCCACGCCGCCCCCGCCCATCTCGCCGCCTATCTCCTGGAATTGTGGGGCTTGCCCGGTTCCGTCGTCCAGGCCGTCGCCTGCCAGGAACACCCTGAAAACGACTCGAGCGGCGAATTCTCTCTAGCGACCGCTCTCTACGTCGCCGACCAGGTCGCCACTCGCAAGTCTCCGCCGGATTCGTTTGCAATTGCCGATTGGAATGCCGAGTGCCTCCAGGCCGTCGGCTGCGAGCCCGATCTGACGGCGTGGCAACGATTGGACGCCACAGGCCGAGCGGGATAGGCGCTGTTGGACCGCCATGAGATTGAATACGACCAGCGGCATCTGTGGGGTTGACAGGGAAAGCCGGGGGGTGCAATCCATCGTGGCTGTTTTGTCACCGGGGGAATCCGGTTGAGGGGGGGGCCGTGGAGGCGCCTTCGCTGGGACTGGCCCCGGACCGCCGGGATAGCGCCACATTATTGGCCCTCTTCGCCCTGGGGTTTTCCTGCGTGATGACCCAATTGGCGCTCATGCGCGAACTGCTGGCGGCCTTTTCGGGCAATGAAATGGTGCTGGGCGTCGTCCTGGGGCTGTGGTTGTTGCTGATGGGGACGGGGGCCTGGGTTGGAGGCCTCTCGGCAAGATTGCCTGATCCCGCTGCCATCCTGGCCTTTCTCTTGACGGGGACGGCCATCCTTCCTCCCGCCCAGATATTCCTGGCGCGGGCGCTGCGAAACGTCGTTTTCGTCCGCGGCGCCGACGTTGGCGTCACTGAAACACTCGGGGGCGCTTTTGTGCTCTTGTTGCCCTATTGCCTGGCGGCAGGGTGCGCCTTGAGTCTGGGCTGCGCCATCCTCGCCCGCAAAGAAGGGGCCCTGGGGGCGGGCCGCGGCTACGTTGCCGATAGTGCCGGCAGCCTCGCCGGGGGATTGCTCTTCAGTCTGGTGCTGGTTCGCTCCTGGGACCACATCGCCATTCTGCTTTGGCCGGCCCTGTTGAGCCTCGCGGCGGTCGCGGTGCTCAATCGCAAGCTCTGCCTCCCGGCCGGCGGGCTGGCCCTGGCGCTGCTGGCGGCGGTTGTTTTCCTGGACCCGGACGGTCTGTCCACGCGCCTCCAATACCGGCAGCAGCACCTTGTCGAGCGGGCCAACTCGCCTTACGGCAAACTTCTTTTGGCCCAATCCAAGGGCCAGCTTGATTTCATCGAGAACGGGGTCCCGCTGATCTCGACTCGAGACGATCAACACCTGGAGGAGACGGTCCATTACGCCTTGGCACAGCGGCCCGAGGCCCGCCGCGTGCTGCTCGTCTCGGGCGGCATCTCCGGAACCGCCCGGGAAATCCTCAAATACCCGGTCAGCCGCGTCGATTATGTCGAACTGGATCCGCTCATCCTCGAGCTGGGCCAAAAGCACTTGCCCGAGAACCTGGCCGACCCGCGCATCCATCTGTTCAATACCGATGGCCGGCTCTTCATCAAGCAAGAGGCCGCCAGGCTGCTGAAGCAGGCGCGCGGAGCGCGGAGAATTGCGGGGTACGACATCATCATCCTGGACCTTCCGGCCCCGGCCACGGCGCAGTTGAACCGCTTCTACACGGTCGAGTTCCTGGCTGAGGCAAAACAGGCGCTGGCCGCCAACGGGGTCGTTTCGTTCTCGCTCGGCCGGTATGAGAACTACGTGAGCCGGGACCTGGCCCGACTGTTGGCCTCGGCGCAGCGGACCGTGAGGACCTCCTTCAAAAACACGCTCGCCATTCCTGGCAGCCGGGTCTTCTTCCTGGCCTCGGACGGTCCGCTCTTCGCCGATATCGCCTCGCGCCTGGAAGCGCGCCAAGTCCGGACGCGGCTCGTCAATCGCCACTACCTGGACGCCATGCTGGCTCCGGACCGGATGGCCGACCTGGCCCGAGCCGTGGCGGAACCGGCGGCGATCAACAGGGATTTCAGTCCTATCCTCTATTTCTACCACCTCCGCCACTGGATGAGCCAGTTCAATCTCCGGTTCGGCCCGCTCCAAGCTGTTCTGCTGCTGGCGCTCAGCTTTTACTTGGTGCGCTTGCGCCGCAGCGCGCTGGTTCTGTTCGCCTCGGGTTTTGCAGCCTCGGCCCTCGAGCTCGTCCTGCTCCTGGCCTTCCAGGTCCTGTGCGGCTCGGTCTATCACCAGGTCGGCCTCATCGTGACGGTCTTTATGCTCGGTCTGGCGGCGGGCGCCTGGTGGATCAACCGCGCAGCTCGCCTCCATTCGGACCCTCCGCCCAAGGCGCAGCCGGCGCAGAGGCTGTGCCTCCTGGCGGTTGCCATTGCCGGCTACGCCCTTTGTCTTCCGCTGATCCTGCCCGGGCTTGGCCGCCTGGGCGCGGCGGCGATGGCACTATTGGCAATCAAAACCGCCATTGCCGCGCTGACCTTTGTGCTGGCGGCGCTGGTCGGCATCCAGTTCCCGTTGGCCAACCAGATCGAGGCCGCCTCTCCCGCGGGCCTCTCGCGCCTCTACACCGCTGATTTCGTCGGCGCCTCCCTGGGTGCCCTGCTGGCCTGCACGCTGTTGATTCCGTTGCTGGGGATTCCCGGGGTTTGCTTGCTGACAGCCGCTCTAAACGCGCTGGCCGCAGGCGCGATGTGCGTTACGTCGCGCTCGGCGTCTCATTGAGTGCGGCGAAGGCAGTGGCAGCCGAAAGGGGTGTAGTGACGGAGACAACGCCGCTGCCGTTGACATCCAGTCCCGGGGGTCAGAAGTGGCGAAGGATTGCCGCGGGTTCGAGCTTGGTCAGGTCGGCGGGGACGTTTTTTTCGATCTTGGCGCGGACCCGGGGTTCGAGTTCATCGAGGAGCTGGCGGTTGATTTCCTTGCTGGCGGCCAGCAGACAACGCTCGACCTCATCATGGCGGGCAAGTTGGTTGAACCGCTGGGCAAGCTGCCGCACCAGGCGGCGGCGGTTTTCCAGCCCGATATTGTGCCGTTCGCCGTCGGACATGGCGCCACCGGCGCTATTGGCGGCGCCGGAGCCGCGTGGAAAGCGGCCGGAGAGGTCCGTGACCCTCTCGACCAGTTTTCCATGGGCGTCCGGGTTTTGGAATTCCTGGAGCAACTCCAGGCGCGAGGCGCGGTTGAGGTGGCTATTTTCGAGCCGGAAGGCTTTGAGGCATCCAAGGTCAGCGACCACGACCAAAGTATTCTTCATAGTCTCGTTTCAGGGCCAAACAGAATGGGGCTCGCAAAGGGGGCGCCCCTGGAATCAAAGTAGCACAAACTCGCGGAATGGCGAATAGGCCAACGGAAACTATTGATTGAGCGAGCGCCGCGCTTGACCTGGGGGCGCGGCTCGACTAGGCTGGCGGAGCAGAGTATGAGTTTTATGCAAGACTTCTTAGTGCCGATGGTGGTGGAACAAACCGGGCGGGGTGAGCGCGGGTACGACATCTATTCGCGTTTGCTGGTGGACCGGATCGTGTTTTTGGGAACGCCGGTCGACGACATGGTGGCCAACCTTATCATTGCCCAGTTGCTTTTCCTGCAAATGACCGACCCCAAGAAAGACATCCATTTATACATCAATTCCCCCGGGGGCAGCGTCACCGCCGGGTTGGCCATTTATGACACGATGCAGTTTTTGACGTGCGACACGAACACCTACTGCATCGGACAGGCAGCGAGCATGGGGGCGCTCCTCCTGTGCGGCGGGGCCAAGGGCAAGCGGTTCGCGCTGCCCAATTCGAACATCATGATTCACCAGGTCCTGGGCGCCGCCGAGGGGCCCGCAAGCGATGTCGAGATTCGCGTGCGCTACATGCTGCGCCTCAAGCAGCGCCTCAACAGCATCGTAGCCAAGCACACGGGCCGCTCGATAGAACAGGTCGAGAAGGACTGCGACCGCGATAATTTTATGACCGCCGAGGAGGCCAAGAGCTACGGGCTGGTCGATGAGGTGGTGCAATCGCGCAAGGAAATTCCGGGATTGGCCGAGCACACAACCAGTTTGGTTGACAAAACTTGAGCGGAGCCGGTTTCGATGGCGCGCCCCACCAACATGACGTTGTGCAGTTTTTGCGGCAAGTCCCACGCCGAGGTCAGGAAGCTCATTGCCGGACCCGGCGTTTACATCTGCGACAACTGCGTCATTCTCTGCAAGCAAGTCCTGGACAAGGAACTGGCCACGCAAGCCCGGAAGCAGAGACCGCGCTTCCAGATGGCCAAGCCGGCCGAGATTAAGCGCCAGCTTGACCTGCGTTGCGTCGGCCAGGACCACACCAAGAAGACCCTGGCGGTGGCGGTCCACAACCATTACAAGCGCATCCTTCAGGAACCGGCCGAAACGGCCCCCGAGGCCCAAAGCGGCCCCGCCCCGCACGACCCTCACGCGGAGGTCGAGATCGAGAAAGCCAACATCCTGATGATCGGCCCCACCGGTTCCGGCAAGACCCTCCTGGCCCGCACGCTGGCTGAGATCCTGGATGTGCCCTTCGCCATCGCCGACGCCACGACCCTGACCGAGGCCGGCTACGTCGGCGAAGACGTCGAGAACATCGTCCTGCGGCTGCTGCAGAACGCGGATTACGATGTCAAGCGGGCGCAACGGGGCATAGTGTATATTGATGAGATTGACAAGATCGCGCGCAAGACCGAGAACGTCTCGATCACGCGGGACGTGTCCGGGGAAGGAGTCCAGCAGGCCCTGCTCAAGATTCTGGAAGGCACCCTCTGCAACGTGCCCCCGCAGGGCGGCCGCAAGCATCCCCAGCAGGAGTACATCCGCGTGGACACGAGCGACATCCTCTTTGTCTGCGGCGGCGCCTTCGTTGGCCTGGAGCGCATCATCCAACGCCGCCTGGGAAAGCACGTGATGGGCTTTGGCGCGGGGGAACGAGGCCCGACCACGGCCTCCATCATCAACCGGCACGAAATCCTCCAGTGCGTCGAGCCGGAGGACCTGCTGAGTTACGGATTCATCCCCGAGTTCATCGGTCGTCTGCCGATGGTGACGGCGCTTAGGGAACTGACCGAGGGGGAGCTGATTTCCATCTTGACCGAGACGAAGAACGCGCTGGTCAAGCAGTACGCCAAGCTCCTGGCCATGGAAGGGGTGGAACTGGAGTTCACAGAGGACGCGCTGAGGGAACTGGCGGCCCAAGCGCTGAAAAAGGGGACCGGCGCTCGAGCCCTTCGCAGCTTGCTCGAGAAGCTCATGCTCGATGTCATGTACGATGTCCCCAGCAGCGACGACATCCTGCACGTGCACATTACTCAACCGGTGGTGGCGGGCCTGTCCAAGCCGGTCATCCGCCGCAAGCAGGGGCGAGCCGCCGCGTGAGGGGACCCGGTTTGCGGTTGCGCTTGCCCTGCCGATGGCAATAATAACACTGCGCAGCGGGCACTCTCAGCGTGGCCGCCACGCTGCCGTTTCATGACCGAATGGAACATTCAATCGCGCGCGCACACCTGCGCCGGGTGCGGCAACACGTTTGCCGACCGGGAGACTTACCACACGCTTTTGTTCGATGAACGGGCGCAGTTCCGGCGTTCGGACGTGTGCCAGGCCTGCTGGGAACGGCAGTTCAGCCAGGGGGCCCGCGAGCGCAAAGGTTTCATCTCCTATTGGCAGGGCGTCTATGAGGCCCCGCCGCCGCGCCCCAGCGAGCCGATTCACAAGGAAACCGCCGAGTCGCTCCTTCGCAAGCTCATCGAACTCAACGACCCGCGCTTCATCCCGGCAGGTTACATCCTGGCCGCCATGCTCGAACGCAAGCGCCTGCTCAAGGTCCGGGAACAACGGGTGCGCGACGGCCAGCGCGTCTTCGTCTATGAGCATCCCAAAACGGGCGACTTGTTCACCATCGTTGACCCCGGCCTCCGCTTGAACCAGTTGGAATCGGTCCGGCGCGACGTGGCCGCGCTGCTCGAGCACGGCCTGAACCCGCCGGCGCCCGGCCAGGGCGCTTCCCCTGTCCCGGACCAGCCAAGCCCGCCGGAAGCCGGCGAGCCGGGCGCCGCGCCGCCTTGCTCCCAGGCCCCCGGGCCGCCGCAAACCTCATGAGCGTGGACTCCCCCCCCCGGAAATCCGAACCCGCCGCAGGCCAATACGACGAACTGCAGCGTCGGCTGGGCTACACCTTCCGCGAGCCTGGGCTGTTGCGGCTGGCCTTGACCCATCCCTCGGTGGCGCACGAGCAGGGTGTGTCGCTCCAGACCAACCAGCGGCTTGAATTCCTGGGCGACGCCGTCCTGCAACTGGTGCTCACGCGCGAGTTGTACGAGACCTTCCCTGGCTTTAGCGAGGGGCCGCTCACCAAGGCGCGCGCCAAACTGGTCAATCGCCGCAGCCTCGCCGAGCACGCCCGGAACCTGGGCCTGGGCAGCCACCTCATCCTGAGCCGAGGCGAGGAAACGCACGGCGGCCGGGAACGGCCCTCGGCGCTGGCCGACACATACGAATCGTTGCTGGGGGCGATCTTCCTTGACGGCGAGTTCGAGGCGGCGCGGGAATTCGTGCTGCGCCAGTTCCAGGCCGCCATCGGCAGTCTCGCCGTCGTTCCCTTGCTCGATAATCCCAAGGGCGAACTCCAGGAACTGCTCCAATCCTCCTCCTCCGAAGCCCCCCGCTACCACGTCGTCTCCACCACCGGCCCGGACCACGACCCCCTCTTCGAATGCACCGTCCACCACGCCGGAGTCGAACTGGCCCGCGGCTGCGGCAAGAGCAAGAAAACGGCTGAAAGCGAAGCCGCCCGGACCGCGCTCCTCAAACTGCGCGAGACAATGGGCAGAGCACAAGACCACGGGACCACGGGACCACAGGACCACGGCACCGCGGGGCCGCAGGATCAGGAGGCGCGGCGGCCGACAGGCTGAGAGACCCTCTTGCGAATCTCATGAGAAACCTCTTCGAGCAGTTCCCCAAACTCCTCATCGGCGTGGTCCATCTCCGGCCCTTGCCCGGCTCGCCGCGATGGGGGGGAGACCTGGAGTCCGTCATAGACTCTGCGGTGCGCGACGCGCGCGCCTACCAAAGCGGCGGCGCGCACGCGTTGTTCATCGAAAACTTCGGAGACATCCCGTTCACCAAGGGGTGTGTCGCTCCCGAGACACTGGCTGCCATGGCCGCAGCGGGCCGGGCGGTTGGCGCGGCGGTGAAACTGCCCCTCGGGTTCAACGTCCTGCGCAACGACGCCTGTGCCGCGCTGGCCCTGTGCGCCGCCTGCCGCGGCAGCTTCATCCGCGTCAACGTCCACACCGGCGCGATGCTGACCGACCAGGGCGTAATCGAAGGCAATGCTTACGAAACCCTGCGCTACCGCCATCGCGTATGCCCGCAGGCGCAGATCTTCGCCGATGTCCACGTCAAACATGCCGTCCCGTTCCCCTGCTGGACCATCGAAGATGCCGCGCGCGACACCGTCGAGCGCGGGCTGGTTGAGGCCCTGATTGTCTCCGGCAAGGGCACCGGCCTGCAGACCGACCTGATGGATGTCCAAAAGGTGCGCCGGACTTGCCGGGCCGTCAAAATCCTCCTGGGCAGCGGCGTCACCCCGGCCAATGTCCGCGATTACCTTCCCGCGGCAGACGGCTTTATCGTCGGTTCGTCCCTCAAGATCGACGGCCAGGTGGACAACCCCGTGGACCCGAAACGCGTCGCCGCCCTGGCGAGGGCCATCCGCACTTAGGAGCCGCAAAGAAATAACATTTACAACCTGACTCGTTCTTTTGGCGGCTGGCTGCGTTGCTCGCTCGTTACAGATCACTGCGGATATGCGCCTCGCGAGCGCCTTGCCAGCCGCCAAAACTCCAGCGTCATCTTGTAAATGTTATTTCTTTACGGCTCCTTAGTCGGACATCCAAGGGCAGGGAAAACCGAAATCCGAAGGTGGCCGGCCTGTCCGGCCGCCTTGGGACTTTCTTTTCGGCCTCAATTGCGCGAAATTGCATTCATGGCATCCGAAGGGCCAGTTTTGAAGCTGCACGACATTACCCGCCGCTACGAAGCGCCGGAGGGCGGCGACGCGCTGGCTGTGCTGGCCGGTATTTCGCTCGAGGTCGGGAGGGGTGAATCGCTGGCCATTGTCGGGCCGTCCGGCTCGGGCAAGAGCACCCTGCTGCACATTATCGGCACTCTGGACCGGCCCACCAGCGGCGAGGTCGTGCTCAACGGCCAGGACTTGGGCCAACTTGACGAGGCGGGGCTGGCAGCGGTGCGGAACCGGCAAATCGGTTTTGTGTTTCAGGACCACTATCTCCTGCCTCAGTGCAGCGTCCTGGAGAACGTGTTGGTGCCGTCGCTGGTCTGCAAAGACCCCGCCGTCCGGCTCGAGGCCGGCCCCCGGGCAGCGCGGCTCCTGAGACGAGTGGGCCTGGCCGAGCGCCTCTCTCATCGCCCAGGCCAACTCTCGGGCGGCGAGCGCCAGAGGGTTGCCGTGGTGCGCGCGCTCATTAACCAACCCCAACTCGTCCTGGCCGATGAACCCACCGGCGCTCTGGACCCGGCCTCCGCCGGCCAACTCGGCCAGTTGCTCCTGGAACTCAACCGCGAGAACGGCGTCACCCTCATCGTCGTCACCCACGCCCTTGGGCTGGCCGAACGCATGGGACGCGTGCTCGAGTTGAAAGACGGAAAACTCGTGTGACCTTCCGCACCCTCATCCGCCGCAGTTTGCGCTTTCACGCGAGGGCGCATGTTGGGGTCGTGCTCGGGGCGGCCATCGGCAGCGCGGCCCTGATTGGCGCGCTGCTGGTGGGCGACTCGGTGAGGGAGACCCTCAAGGAGAGGGGGCTCGAGCGGTTGGGCGGCATTCATTTCGCCCTCAGCACCCCAGACCGGCTGTTCGAGAGCGCGTGGGCCCGAGATTGGCCTCTCACGGGGCCTCTCGTCGGCCCGTCGGGCCGCCAGGCCCTTATGGGGGCCAAATCGTTGGCGCTGCTGCTTCCCGGGCTGGCAGCCAGGCAGGACGGCTCCGCCCGCGCCAACGGGATAAACGTCATCGGAGTCGATCCCTCCTGGGAGGTTAGCGCAGGCCGGTCATTGCCGGCCCCGATGAGCGGCACGGTGGCAGGGGGGTCGTTCAAAGCCTGGCAGTTTCGCTCAGGCCAGTGGTTGCCGGCACAGATGCAGTCTGCCCTAACCAATGGAGAAGCGCTGGTCAATGAGACACTGTCCCGGCAACTCGCTGTCCGGCCAGGAGACGAAATCATCGTCCGGGTGCGCAAACCGAGCGCTTTGGGATTGGATGCGGCCCTCAGCCCGCGCGATGAAAGTGCCGTGGCGTTGCGCCTTAAGGTCGGCGCGATCCTGCCGGCGGACGAGCTGGGCGATTTCGCCCTCACCGCTCAGCCGGCGCCGCCTATGAACCTGTTCGTGTCGCGGGGGTCCCTGGCGCGACAAATGGGTGTGGGCGATCGCGCCAACCTCCTGGCCCTTGGCCCGGTGCTGGAGGCCAGAAAGCTCGGGCGGCTGGGCGAGCAGCGCGATAAACTGGCAGATTGGCTGATGCAGTGGGCGCCCCTAATCCCGCTCAAGATGGGGACGCCCAGGGCAGGCTCCCAACGTGACCCCGCCAGTCTAGCCGGGCGCATGGCCGGCCTCGTGCGCCCTGGATGGGGACTGCCCGTCCCCGATCCACTTGCGTTACCGTGGCTACAGGCTTGGCTGGACCGCGGCTGGTTGCCGGAATACACCGGGGTCTCCGTCCGCGCTATCGAAGGAACCCAAACGGCCACAGGCGGCGAGGATGTCCGACCCTGGATCGAGGTGGCCAGTTCACGCATCTTCCTCGAGCCGCCGGTTGTCGCAGCGGCCCTCAAACCTAGCACCGCCCTGTTGACGGACCGCCCGGCTTTCTCAAACGATACGACCAAGGACCTTGCCGCCTGCCAATTCGTCACCAACGGCTTGGGCGTCCTGACCTACCTGGCCAACGCCATCCGTGCCGGGGACCGCCTGACGCCCTACTCGATGGTCACGGCCGCCGGCGGCCCGTTCGTGCCTGCCGGCATGAGCGACCAGGAAATCCTGGTCAACGAATGGCTCGCCGAAGACCTGCAGGTCAAGCCCGGCGATACGGTCGCGCTGAGCTATTACGTGGCCGACTCCGGCAGCCGGCTGGCCGAGCGCACCAATTCATTCCGCGTGCGGGCGATCGTCCCCATCAGAGGCATCTATGCCGACCGCACGCTGATGCCCGAGTTCCCGGGTTTGGCCAAGGCCGAATCCACGCGCGACTGGGACGCCGGCTTCCCGCTCGTGCATAGAATCCGCGACAAAGACGAGGCCTACTGGAAAAAGTATCGCGGCACGCCCAAGGCGTTCATCACACTGGCGGCTGGACAGGCGCTATGGGCCAACCGGTTCGGTTCGCTCACGGCGATTCGTTACCAGGCGCCGGCCAACTCGGTCGCCAGTTCGTATCGCGAGGCCGTCTATCGCAACCTGGTGGCAAATCTCAACCCGGCCGACCTCGGCTTTCGTTTCGAGCCCGTGCGCGAACAGGCGCTCAAGGCGGCCGGGCAATCCCAGGATTTTGGCCAGTTGTTCCTGGGTTTCAGCTTTTTCCTGGTCCTGGCGGCGCTGTTGTTGATGGCGCTGTTGTTTGAATTTGGGCTTGAACAGCGCGCGGCCGAGGTTGGGACCTTGCTGGCGCTCGGCTTTACGGCCAAACAAGTGCGCCGCCTGCTGCTGGCCGAAGGCGCGGCGCTGGCGTTTCTGGGCGGCGTCCTCGGCGCCCTTGGCGGCCTGGCCTACGCGCGGGCCATGCTCTGGGGGCTGGCCACGGCGTGGCGGAACGCGGTTGGGGCTGCCTCACTGCATTTCCATGCTTCCCTTCCGAGCCTTGTTGCCGGCCTCGGCTCGAGCACCCTTGTGGCGGCGCTCGCCATCTGGCTCACTCTGCGCAAGCAGGCCCGCCAGCCGATAAGGGACTTGCTGGAGGCCACGGTTCACAGTCCGAAATCCGAAGTCCGAAGTCCGAAGTCCCCAACTTTCAACTTTCAACTTTCAGCTTTCAAATTTCAATCCGTCCTCCGTCCCCTCCCCTCCGCACTGCTCACGGGCGGGGCGGCAGCGGTGATCGTTGGCTGGGCCCTGATGGCCGGGCAGCGGGCGAACGCCGGGGCGTTTTTCGGCGCAGGGGCTTTGCTGCTGGCCTCGGGGCTGGCGTGGCTGGGGGTCTGGCTGAGGGCCTTGGCGCGCCCGGGCCGCGCGGCCCGGCTCACCGTCTCGAGCCTGGGGGCGCGCAGTTGCGCGCGGCGTCCAGGACGCAGCCTGGCCACGGTGGCATTGCTGGCGTCCGGTTGCTTTGTTGTCGCCGCCGTCGGCGTGTTTCGCCTCGATGCGAGTCGCGACGCGACCCGGCGCGATTCCGGCACGGGCGGCTTTGCCTTGCTCGGTGAATCCACCCTGCCCGTGGCCCAGGACCTCAACACCAAGGCCGGGCTCGAGGCCTTCGGCTTGGAACCCCGGGACCTGGCCGGCGCCCGCGTTGTGCCCTTGAGGCTGCACCAGGGCGACGAGGCCAGTTGCCTGAACCTCAATCGCGCCCAGCAACCCCGTCTGCTGGGCGTCAACCCGGAGTTGCTGGCCGGACGATTCACCTTCGCCGCCGCCGCAACAGGCTGCAACCGGCGCCTGGGATGGAACCTCTTGAACCAGCCCAAAGCCGGCGGTCCGGGCCGTCCGCAGCCGGAAATCCCCGCAATTGGCGACGCGAACTCGATTGAATGGGCGCTGGGAAAGGAACTCGGGGAAACGGTTGATTACCGGGACGAAGAGGGGAGGACGTTCAAAGTGAAGCTGGTTGGCGCGGTGGCCAACTCGATTTTGCAGGGCAGTCTCATCATCGATGAGGCGGAATTCGTGAAGCGATTCCCCAACGAGAGCGGTTACCGGATGTTCCTGATCGATGCCCCATCGAATTCGGTCCGCCAGGTTTCGGCCAGCCTCTCGCGCGCCTTGCAGGACGTGGGCCTGGAGCTGACGCCGACGGCCGAGCGGTTAAACGAGTTCAACGCGGTGCAGAACACTTACCTGGGCACCTTCCAGGTCCTGGGCGGGCTGGGTTTGCTGCTCGGCAGCGCAGGGCTCGGGGTGGTGGTGCTGAGGAACGTCCTGGAGCGCCGGGGCGAGCTCGGTCTGCTTGCCGCGGTCGGTTTCCGGCGGCGGACCCTCCAGGCAATGGTCCTCAGCGAGCATGGCGCATTGCTCGCCCTGGGGCTTGGTTTGGGCATCCTTGCCGCCGCCGTGGCGGTGTTGCCGTCCCTGTTCGCCCCCGGCGCCCTGTTGCCTTATCGGTCGCTGGCGCTGACGCTGGGCGCTGTGTCCCTCGACGGCGCCCTCTGCACCTGGCTGGCTACACGCTATTCCTTGCGCGGGAACCTCCTGGACGCTCTCAGGAATGAGTAAGACAGCCGCAAGAACCGGGTGGGCGGCCTGCCGTCACGGGGCTAAGGTCTTCCCATGAGCGTGAGCAATTACGAACGCATTGCCCAGGTCATCCGCTACCTCGACGCGCACCATGCCGAACAGCCCGGCCTCGCCGAGTTGGCGGGTCATCTCGGCCTCAGTCCCTTCCATTTCCATCGGCTGTTCTCGGATTGGGCGGGGGTCACGCCCAAGGATTTTCTCCAGTGCCTGACCCTCGCCCACGCCAAGAGGCTCTTGCGAGAGGGGCAGAGCGTGCTCCAGAGCGCGCTGGAGGCCGGCTTTTCGGGACCCGGACGCTTGCACGACCTCTGCGTGACCCTCGAGGCGGCTTCTCCCGGAGAAGTGAAATCAGGAGGCAATGGCTGGAAGATTCTCTTTGGCTTCGCAGAGACGCCCTTTGGGGAGTGTATTGCAGCGGAAGGCCCGCGCGGGATTTGCTACCTGGGGTTTGTGGACGGCGCCGACCGCAAGACAGCCGAGACGGCCCTCGAGGAAGCCTGGCCTGAGGCGGAGTTGGTTCGCGACGACAAGGCCGGCGCGCGCCTGGCAGCGCAGGTGTTTCACCGCTCGAGGCCCGAAAAGGAACGGCCGAGGATACGCGCCTTCGTCAGAGGCTCGGCCTTCCAGGCGCGGGTCTGGAAGGCCCTGTTGCGGGTGCCGCCCGGTTCGCTGGTCACTTATGGGCGGCTGGCTGCCGCCATCGGACAGCCCTCTGCCGCGCGGGCCGTGGGCTCGGGCGTCGGCAACAATCCCCTGGCTTACCTGATTCCCTGCCACCGCGTGATCCGGGAGACCGGCCTGATGGGAGACTACCGGTGGGGCCCGTTGCGCAAGCGCGCCATGGTCGCCTGGGAAACCGCGGGGCAGGGCGCGCAGAGGATTGCGCGCCCTATCCTCGAGCCTGTCAGCCTTTTGAGCTTGGCTTGAAACATCCGCCAACCCAGACTCTTGCGCCAACAACACCATTCGGCGACAATGCTCGTATGTTGGCCGTCCCATCAGAACCACTTGAGGTTGATTTTGTTTTTGGTTACGCCTGATTTGGCACTAATGGATTATTCCATCTCAATCCCGGGAAACGGGCGAAGTCCGCGTCCGTGGTTTGCAGGATCAAACCGCGCTCAATCGCCAATGCCGCCAGATGAGCGTCGGTCGTCAAGTTGGCCGCCGCGCCGATCTGGCGGATGAGTCGCGCCAAAAATGTGAAATGTTGTTCGGAAGGGTGGATGATGTTGACATGAGGCTGGTCCAGCCACACGCCAACGATTGCCAGTATTTCCGCAGGTGAATAAGGATTCTGGAAAATCCGCGGATTGGTTAACAGCCGGATGAACCCAAGCAATCCGACCCAGGACAATCCGATCATTTGCGAACCGTTCAGCTGGCTTTCCCACCATTGCCTGGCTTGCGGATGATACTTGGAAGTCTTGTCATGCGCGTAAACCAAAAGATTCACATCCAGCAGGATCATATTGCGCGCTGTTGCTTCAACAAGCCCTCCACTTCAAGTTCGTCGACTAATTGGTTGAGTTTGTCGGGGTCATAACCGGCTTTCAACCCAAGCGGTTTGCCAACAACTTTTATGGGTTTGCGCTTGGAAGAAGGGTCTCCGGTGGCCGCAATTCCCGCGCGCAATAGGCCGTTCACGACTTCTTTAAAAGAACGGCCTTGTTGGCTGGCCTTTTTCCTAAGAATTCCGGCCAGATCATCGTCAATCGTCAATGTCGTTCTCATATTGAAAAAACATCATAGCATATTAAAACTTGATGTCAATACATCACAACTGATTCCCTGCCACCGCGTGATCCGGGAGACCGGCCTGATGGGAGACTACCGGTGGGGCCCGTTGCGCAAGCGCGCCATGGTCGCCTGGGAAACCGCCGGGATAGGGGTAGGGATGGCTGGGTTAGCGCCACCCCTCCCTCCGGACCGGACGGGCCGGTTTCCGGCTCTCGATGGTGGGCCGGATGGCAGCCTTGGAAGTAGCCGTGCCCTTCCTCGCCTGCCGAGCTACGCCCTCGGGTGCGCCTGGTCGTAGGCGCGCTTGAGGCGCTCGGTGCTGAGGTGGGTATAGACCTGGGTCGTGACCAGATGGGCGTGGCCCAGGAGTTCCTGCACGCTGCGCAGGTCTGCGCCGGCGTCCAGCAGGTGCGTGGCGTAACTGTGGCGCAGCGTGTGAGGGGTCAGGCGCGGGTCCAGGCCGGCGATGGCAAGGTACTTCTTTAAGCGAAGCTCCAACATGCGCGCAGAAACCGGCGCCGCCTTTTGCCGGTTGCTCCGAAAGACGGGCGAATCTCCGGCGGGCGGCAGGCCCAGCAGTTCCCAGTAGTTCTTAATCGCCGCCAGGGCCGGTTCGCCTACCGGAACCTGCCGCTCCTTCCGGCCCTTGCCCCGGACCCGGATAAGACGCTCACTCCAATCGATATCGTCCATCCTTAGCCCGCAAAGCTCGCTGATGCGCAAGCCGCAGGAGTAGATCGTCTCGAGCACCGCCACGTCGCGCCGGCAGAGCAAAGTGGCCGCCTGCCGCTTTCTGGGCCGGCCGGCGGCAGCCGGGGCCGCCTCCCCGCCCGCCGCCAGGAGTTTGAGGGGCGCATCGAGCAGGTGGATCACCTGTTCGGCCGTCAGAAACTTCGGCAGGCGCCGGCCCTGTTTCGGCAGCGCCAGGTTTTTGATCGGCGAGGCGGCCAGGACCCCGTGCCGGATGAGGAACCTATAAAAGGTCCGCAAGGCCGAAAAGCGGAGTTGGATGGCCGCGCGGCCGAGTTTGTGCCTGCCCAAAAACCGCACGTAGGAGCGAAAATCGTCGCGCCCCAGGGCGGCCCAATTCGGCGCCTGTCGGCGCTCGGCCTGGCTCCAGCCCTGAAACTCCAAAAGAGACTGGCGGTAGTTGCGTTGCGTGTGCTCGGAGGCGCCGCGGTCCGTTGCCAGGTGCCGCAAAAACCGGGCCAGCCATCGGTCCGGGACCTGACACGGCGGGTTGGACGGTTCAGCAGCCAATGGTGTTGCTTTCATGAGCGGTTGGCGGCAATATGACCGGGGTGGCGGCGAAGTCAAGCCCGGGCTGTCGCCAGCGGGGCCATTCCGGCTCGTTCGGCGCCCCATGTATCTTGGAGTCCTCGTGACGTATCTCTGCCTTCCGTTGGCGCTAGGGTCCTGCGTCGCCCTCCCGGCCTTCGCGCTCCTCCCCTGATGGAGGCGAGGGTCTCACGCAGGGCCTCCGCGGCCCCAAGTTTCGCTCAGGGGAGCCATAGGATTCGATAAAAGCGCTGCGTGGCGGATTCCAGGGAATCGGACGCGGCGGCACTCGAATTGGTGGCGCTGACAGTGACCAAATTGGCCCAATCGGGTTGGCGCAAATCGGTCGTGTACTGCACTTGATACGTCTGCCCCGTCGCCGCGCTCCATCTGAACGCGACCCTGCCGCCGCTCTGCGTCACGCTCAGGACGGTCGGTGGAGCGGCCGGGAGCACGGTCAGGGCCGCCAGGGCGCTCGTGGTCGAGCCGGCCCAATTGGTAACGACCACGCAGTAGCTCCCACTTCCTGCCGGCGCCACATTGGTCAGCGTCAGTGTCGGGTTGGCTGCGCCAGCCAGCGGGACGCCATTAAACAACCACTGATAACTCAAGGGCTGGGGTCCGATGGCGCCGACACTGAACACGACATTGCTGCCTGGGACTACGGCCAGGCTTTGCGGTTGGTTGGTGATCGCGGGCGGCTCGAGCAACACCGTGTAAAGCGAGTTTGCGGGCAGAGTGACCTGCAGGTCGGCGCCAACGACCCGGCTTGCGGCATAGCCGGTTCCATACCCATTCTCGTCCAACGCCACCGCCCCAAAGGTCCGAGTCTGGCCCAGACCCTTGAAGGTAAGGGCGGCGGCGATATTGACGACGTTCATGGGCGGCTGTCCCAGCGAGAGGATCTCCTTGCCGTCATAGACCACATTGTTGTTGGTGAAGACCTGGTCCTGTTCCTGCCAGCCATAAGGATTATCTTCGGTCATGGCCTGGATTAGAATCTTGTGCGATTGGGCCAAAGGCAGGCCATCCATCGAGATGACCAACACGGCCCCGAACTGATTGCTCGAGGCAATCGTCACGTCGTCAAGGTCGAAGCTCGGCGCCTGGTTGAGGAACCCGCACACTCCCTGGCTGCAAGGGGTGTTCACCTGGAAGAGGCCGGCGCCCCAGTCGAGTTTGAGTTGCCCCTGTGCGGCGCTGGGCGGGGGGAGGGCCTGGACGGCCTGGCTTGTGGTGTCCAGGTAGGTGAACAGGTTCGCCGCCACGTAGTTGGAGGCGTCTTGGGTCAGGAAGTCGCACTCCACTCGGCCGGCCAGCATCGCCAACGGGTCCAGGCGGCCTGTGCCCGTGGCGGGGTCATAGACCGGGTTGTCGGGCGGACTCAGAGTGGCGTCGAATGGGGAAATCAGCGACATCTGCTTGTCGTACGCCCGGTTCAGGTCGACTTCGTTGCGCACCGCCACCTGCGTTTGGACATCCCCCCGGCGGTATAATAACGCGGCCCCGGGGAACTGGCCCAGGAGCGAGGGCAGGGCCAGGGGGAACTTCTCCACCGAATCGTCATACTCCAGCGTCGAGGTGGCGAACCAAATCCACCCGTCCACATCGGCCAGGGAATTGTAGGCGGCAATCAGCAGGGGACCCTCCGCCTTGAACCGGTTGGGATTGCACCAGGTGCTCTCGGAGACAATGTTGGGGTAGCCGGCCACTTGCTTGAGGGCCGAGGGGAGCAGGTGTGGATTATTCACCACGGCCAGGCTCTGATAATAATCCCCGGCATTGACCTCGTAGCCGGTCGTGCCCGGACTGGCAGGGTCGACGTGAACGGAAGCGAAGTAGCGGTGCTGGTCCATGACATCGTTGGGGGTATAGGTGTAACGCTCGACGTCCCACAGAAACCGTTGATCGGCGGTCGTCCAGTTGCACGACTCGATCAGGCTTTGGCACCCCAGCGTATTGCGGAAGAAATCTCCCATTTCCCGGTAGAAACCGCGTTGCAGTTCCGCCAGGAAGGCAATTTGGTCGGCCATTCGCGGCGTATAGGCCAGGAACCAGCCGTCGGTGTCGTCGTCGGTCATATACCAGGCCTCCGCCAGCCCCATCTTGCCATTGGCCGGGGCATCCCCGGGAAGGCTGAACCCTTCCCACCGGACCTGCGCGGCGGCAATACTGCCGTACTTGTCAATCAGGTAGGTCCCGAACTTGGTTTCCAGGTTCTCGAGTTCCGCCTGGGGAAAATCCGTCGGAGTGAAGGTCCAAAAGAAAAAGCTGTCCTCGTTTTGGAGTTCGATGACCGCGAGGGCGGGGTCCTGGGCCAGGGGAATCCCGGTGTAGGGATTGGTGGCAGTGAACATCTGGGTGACCCACTGCTTGTAGGCTGCCTTGAGTGTGTCATCGAACATCACCACGACCGTGGGTCCGGTTACGTCGTTGGTATATCCTGGCAGGCCCCAGGCTGCGCGGAGGGTGAAGTCGAGGGCATAGTAGAAGTCGAGTTCGGTGTAGATGCCTGCCTGCTTGAAGGCGGCGACGATTCTCTGGGCATTATCCACGACATTGGTGTTGACGGCGTTGATGTTGGCGGGATCGCAGGCGGGCAGAAGGTCGAGGTAACGGACCAGGTTCACCCCCCGTTTGGCCAGGAACTGCGCCTGCAGTGAGAACGACGCCAGGTCCGAGCCCGAGTTGCCGAGGTTGGCTCCCCAGAATCGAACGGGGGTGCCGTCCCCCAGCTCGAGTTTGCCCGACTGGTCCGCGGCCTTGCGCACATAGCCCGATTGGCCGGCGAGGGCCTCGTTCAGCGAACGCAAATCCAGCAGTGCCGAAGGCGTGAAATCATCCAGGTTCGGCTCGAAGTTCCATTTGCCCGGTTCCGCCAGGCCGTATTTTTGGCCGGGTTGGAGCTTGCCGTGGGGCATGAACGGATCGGTGGAGAGGATGAAGGCGTCAAAGCCGCCCAAGTCTGCGCCATTTGGGTAGTACGGGTCGTTTGGCCAGTCGGCGGCATTCATCTCGATGCGGAATGTGTGCCCCCCGGCCGTCAGCGAAACGTCGCCCAGGTAAACCCAATTGAGCGGGAAATATTGGATGTAGCTCGCGTTGTCCATCAACTGCAATTGGTAGCTGGCGTACTGATAAGTGCCGCCGTCGAACTGCCACTTGAACGCCCCGTATTGCCAAATCTTGCGCGCATAGAGCCGGTAAGGGCCGGCTTGCGTTACCGTGATGCTGTAATTCGCCCAATAGGGGCCTTTGGTCTTGATGTTGACGGCCGTCAGGATGTTGCCCGCCGACAGGGCATTGTGTTCCGCCTGCGTGGAGGGCGAGAGCCAGGTGCTGGCGGGGAAGTTGGACGAGCTTGGCTTCTCTCCTTCCCACCAAATCCACGACCCCGCCACCCCGCTCGCCGGCAGGAGCAGCCCTGCCAGAATCACGGCAGCCTGAAAGCCCCGCCTCCAACCGAGGCAGAACGGCGAGTGATCCGAGTTGCGGTATGCCCGCCAAGGGCGGGAGACTCCGAGGCGCGTCACATCGATCACGCCCGCAGGGTAGGTGAAAAACCCCGAGTGTCGAACACTAAAGAGGGCCTTCAACCATGCCGGTCAGTTCTTGAACTTCCAAGTGACTGAGGCGGCCTTTGCGGCCGCAATGACGACGCTGCTTTCCCAAACGCTCGCCCCGATGCCGTTCTCTCACCGTGCCACGGGCCAGGCGCCGGCCAGACGATCCTGCAAGCCCCGTTGCGGGAGCGAGACCGAAATCACGGCCAGGCACATGGCGCCGCCCGCTGTCAGGAGGATGGCGCCGTGCAGGCCGACAACCGCGGCCAGGCGTCCCTCGACCACCGGCAACAGAATAAAAGGCAGCCAGGCAAACAGGTTCCGGCCAGTTACTTGCAGGCGCGAGGATCGCGCGCCTTTGCGATTTACGAACGCTATGCCCAGCACAAACGCCAATACCCCGCCACGGAAAAGGAGCGACGCCACCAGGCAGGGGACCACCACAAAAACCAGGCCGTTGATATAGGCGATCATCCTGACGGCCAGCAATGGCGTGACTTTCTGCAGAGACTGAAGCGACTCGCGCGCGCCTTCCTCGGGGGATTTCCCAATGATTTGCCTGACCGCTATCGCGGCCGCATCAAGGGCCTCTTTCGAGGGGAGGTTCGTGTGCGTGGCCAGGATATGCTCGGCTTCCCAGCGCAGGTGGTCGTTCATAGACAACCGCGTTCGAAACCGTTCCCAGGAGACCTTATTGGTGATGACCGGGGCAAAGCGCCCGGCAATGTAAAGTTCCAACGCCTCGCGTTCGCGCGCATGGGGCCTGGGTCCAAACCAGATATTCGGCTGACAGAGCAGGTCGTAATGAACGAGGCATTCGTGAAGCGCGGCCAGCTCTTTGTCCGCCGGGAGAAAGGACGCCTGCAAACCGAACCTCACGGCGGCGATCACCGCGCACAGCGCCGGAAAGGCGAGACTGCCGCCCAGCAACGCCAACCGCCGGCCGCGCGATACCGTGGGGCGACGGCCCAACAAAGGCTGCAGTTCGGCAACCAATTCCGCCAGGCTGGAATCCGCTCGGATGCCTTCAAGAAAGCGCCGCGCCGGCAGCGCCAGAGGCACTCGGAAGGAGGCGCTACGGGCTTCCTGGATGCCAATCGCGCGTCCTTCCAGAGCCGAGCACGCTACTTGGCGCAGGAAGTCGGGCGATGTGGGGCATGGCGCCGCCTCCGTAGGCCCCGGTTCACAGGTGGTCGGGCATTCGGGAGGCGAAGGCCGAGGGTCGAGCGCCGAGGGAGCGCAGAGCGGCCGCCCCTCGCCCCTTGACCCTCGACCCTCGACCCCCGACCCCCGACCCCCGGCATTGCCCGTTGGCATCCGGATGCTGGCGAGGTGAGGTGTGGCGCGCCGCGCCCGCTCCCAGCCCTCGGCGCCCGGCGCTGGGAAATCGAGCATCCTGGCCCGGCCCTCCGCGGTGATCCAGACTCGGTCCAGGTCCCGAACGGCCGGCAGTGTGCCGTCCTGTCCGGCCGCCATCAGTTCCCTGGCCAAATCGAGCAGCCAATACCGCACCCGGCTCCAGCATTGTCTTTCAGAAAGGAGGGCCAGCAACGGTCTGCCCGAGGGCGCTTCATAAGCGTCCCAGGCCTCAGCGGCTGTGCGTTGGCCATTGAGCCAACGCAGCCGCCCGGGGCGCCCAAGATAGCGCAGGCTGGCCGGCAGGGGCGGCGTGCCCGGAGCCACCCGGCCAATCCACACCCGGCGCAGCAAGCGCGCGTCGAAGCCGAGCAGCAACTCACCCTGCTCACCGCCGATATTATCCAGCACATGATAGGGCCCGATCATGGGGGCCGCACCCGTGTTGGGCAGGGCCTCATCCGCCGCGGATAGCACCGGCCGGGGCTGGTAAAAGGCCTTGAAAACGACCCGGGTCCCGGTCGCAAGGTCGTGGACGGCCGCGTAACTGTTCCGGCGGCGGACGGTGAGGAAGAGCAGGGCCCTGAGCGCCCAGCCCGCCGTTGCGGATAGCAGCAATGATGGAGAGATCTCGCCGGCGACGGGTTTCCAGGACGGCATGACAAGCCAGATCAGCCAGGGTAGAAGCCCGGGACCAACCCAGAAGATTAACGTCCGAAGCGCGGCCCGTCCCATAGCCGGGGGCGTGCCGTCAAGTTGCGCCACGCGCAGGCCGCAGACCGCTTTCCCGGCCGAGGCCCCCCATCGCCCCTCCAGGAGAATGTAATTGAGGGCCAGGAGGCACAGGGGGCCCACACGGGAGAGCCATAATGTCGACTGACGGTATGTCTCTGGGTCCGGTAACGCTGCGAGAGCGAGGAAGTTCAGCAATGTGGCGAGTTGGGCCGCCATGGTGAGGAGAGCCAGGTCGGCGCACAAGGCAAGAAAGCGCCAACCTAGTGTGGCCGGGGTGGGCGCGGCCGTTGCATAAGGAAGCAGGGCGGCGCGCAGTTCGTCGTAGTTCCGGAACCGTTTGTCCGGGTCCTTCTCCAGACAGCGCAGCACGGTCCGGCACAGACTCGGCGCCAGTCCCGGGCGCCACTTGGCCGGTGAATCTGGACGCCGCTCCAACACGGTCGCCATCAGTTGCACCACGTTGCCGGCCGTAAAAGGGTGATGGCCCGCCAGCAGGTAGTAGAGCGTGACCCCCACCGCATATATGTCCGATCGCACCGTGAGGTCGTCGCCCCGCAACTGCTCGGGTGAGGAGAACGCCGGCGTGCCCAGAAAAGCGCCGCTGGCCGTGAGGCTCGGCTCCACGCGCAGCACCGTCGAGATCGACAGCCCGAAGTCCCCGATCTTGACCGTCCCGTCCGCCTCGACAAAACAGTTGGACGGTTTGACGTCCCGGTGCAGCACGCCGAGGCGCTGCGCAGCCTCGAGACCCGCAATCACTTGCAGCACGCAATCCACCGCCTCGGCGGGCGGCAGAGGGCCTTGGCTTGAGACACGGCCCTGCAAAGTGCCCCCCGGCGCCAACTCCATCGCGATCACCGGAATGCCCGCGATCTCCTCTGTGCCATAAACATAGACGCTGTTGGGGTGGTTGACTGATGCGGCGAGGCGGCCCTCGCGGAAGAAGCGGTTGCGCGCCTCCGGAGAATCCAGCCGATGGACCAGCACTTTCAACGCAACGCGGCGTCCGCACTCCAGGTCTTCCGCCTCGAACACCGCCCCCATGCCTCCTTCGCCAAGCGGCCGGACTATCCGGTAATGGCCGAAGACCTGGCCCGGCTGGGGAAAGCCGCGGCTCTGAGCGGGCATGTCAGGGACGACAATAGTCTCCGGTAGCGCGGGCGGCGGGGCTGCCAGCCCGGCCCGCAGGAGACACCGCGGACACCGGCTCGGCGCCAGGTGAGGGGGCAGGGTCGCCTGGCACACCGGGCACCGGTTTTCTGTCTCCGCATTCATCTTGGGCCTGGTAATGTTGTCCATCATTGCCTGCTTCAAAACAACTGCCAAAAAGTAACGCTAAGGAGCCGGTAATCTTTAACGCCGGAATGCGGCAAACAAGTCCTGAATCTCCTCTTCCACCTCCTCGGGCGTGGTGACGGTCTTCATGATTTCCTGGCGCAGGATTGCCTGGTAACGCGCGCGCAGCCGCTGCATTGCCATTTTCACAGCCGCTTGGGTAAGGTTGAGTTTTGCTCCAATCTCCGCGTAAGGCAATGCCGCCGCATCCCGGACCAGGCACGCCTCCAAGTGCTCGAATAACCTGCTCCGTCCCGACTCGCGATACTCCCCTTGCAAACGCGCCATGACCTGGTCCAGCAAAGCCATCGCCCATTGCCGCTCGAACAGCGTGTCGGGCTGCTCCGCATGGGCCGGTTCCTCTCCAAAACGGGACTCCGCCAGGGCCGCATCGATCGACACGACGGGCTGAAAACCGCCGCGCTTTTGGGCGTGCTGGCGGTTCCATTCGTTCGCCAGGAAGCGTTTGAAGACCGTCAGCAGGAACGTCCGGAACCGGCCCTTCTGCGGTTCGGCTTTCGTGACGAGGTTCCGCTCCAGGAGCCGCGCGAAGAAGGCTTGGGTGAGGTCCTCCGCCTCGGAAGGAGGACACCCCTGACGCCGGGCGTAGGCGTAAAGAGGGTACCAATAGACCTGGCATAGCTCGTTCAGGGCCTCAGCCGCTTCGCCGGGGTCGAAGCGGCCTGCCTGCACTACCGCGCTCCAGTGCGTGGTCCTAAACAGGCCGGCGGCGGCCGAGGTGATGTCCTGGGCTTCGTCTGGCATGGGTCCTCGAGCATTTCCTGGGTGACAACAGCCAGGCTATCATCCCTCGAAAGGGCGCGTCAATCCCGTTGTGGATCACTTGAGGCTCCGGCTCGCCTCGACAACCGCCGCTGGATCGATCACGGGTCCGGCCGCAGTCCTGACGGCGGTGCGCTTCCAGAGTTCCACCATCTCCTGCGGCTTGACGGCGGGATTGACTTGCCAACCCAAAGCGGCAACGCCAGCCAGGTAAGGCACCGTCCAGCTCATCCCGCCGTTGCGATCATAGGTGTATAGACCCGGCCCGCGAAAGCTGGCCAGCGTGCGATTGGCCGCCGGGACGCACAGGGCGGCGCCAGGATAGAAGTAAAGGCCCCGTTCGTAATCCGAGGGCGTGGGGTCCGGCCGCTTTTCCAGACGTTTGAGGGTCCCCAAGGTGAGGAAACCCGGGTCGCACGTCACCACCAGTATGCCGGCCTCCTCCGCCTTCTTGACGGCCTGCTGCCAGCGCGCGTAGTTCGGACGCTCGGAGAAGGCGCCGAGGGAAATGCTTACGACTCTGATCCTCGGCGTCCCTGTGAGTCCCCGGTTCATTTCCACGATGCGGTCGAGCTGTTCGGCCCAGGGTTCGTTCCTCAGCCATTTCCAGGACGGGCAGGCAAAATAATAAAGCGCCGCCCCGGGCGCAACTCCGCACGACTTTCCCACGGCGATGCTGGCCACGGCGGGTCCGTGCATCTGGGGCGGGGAACCCTCGACCTCCACTTCAGTGTATTTCACGATCCGGTCTTTGTACTCTTCATGATCCAGCAGAAGCGGTTGGTCCATGATGGCGATGCCGACGCCCCTGCCATCGATGCCCGCCGCGTGCAACTTGCGCACCCCCAGGCCCGGGTTCTTTCCTTCCTCCAATAGGCGCGCCGGCTCAAAACCCGCCGGAAGCCGGTCCGCCCCCGGCCACACGGTTTGGCTGTCAAAACCCAAACCATTGAGCAGTCTGTCCTGATCCCTCAGGTCGAGCTTCGCGAGCGACATCCCGCCCAGCCCACGGAAAAAATCCGGCTTCTTCAGATCACCCACCGTCCGCAGCACGACCTGCCGGTCCCGGCCGATGTCCACCCCTTGGCCTCCGGCTTGCAACTCGAACAGCGTGAACGGACTCGCCAACACGCATACTCGTGCAAATGTGGCGCTAACCCCGGGGAATTCCAGCATACACAATTCCATGTCCCCGTCTCTCTTCCTCCGATCACTTTGCGGCTTCCCCAGTAAATGCTCCAGCTCCTCGGGCGTGGTGAGCCGGAAGGCGATCGTCCCGTCTCTTGCGGCAGCGCGCACAGCCTCGAGGCTTGCCAGACCAGGGACGGCATTTTGCCCCAAGGCCCCCTGTAACGCGGAAACCGCCATCAAGGCGGCCCCGAAGGCAACAGGCGCCAGAGAATGGGCGTAATCAGCTCGGGCAGACAGAGTGGCTTGCAGCTTGTCAGTGTTCATAGAATTCATATTCGATATGGTTCCGGTTGGCAGAACCGCTTTCATTTCCTCCTCTACTTCAAGAAACACGTTGAAAAGTAACGCCGGAAAACTCCGAGCCAGTGTCGAACCGACCCGGACCAGCGCGGCCCCTGACAGTGGGCGGCTCCGGCCCAGGCCGAGCCGCAAAGCAGAAGCCTGCCCGCCATCTGGCAAGGTCTTTGGCGCCAGTCCCAGGCGTCACTCCTTGAGCTTCCAGCTCACCGAGACGGCCTTTGTGGTTGGAATGGCTACGGTGGACCCGGCGACGGGGTTGCCATCGAGCCGGAGGTCGTCGGCCTGGCGCGCGAAGGCTTCAAGGTGGACCACGACTTTGGTCATCGGCTCCCGGCGGGGCGGGTCGAGGTCAAGTGTCGCCGCGCGGCCGTCCGGGGCGATTCGCAATGCGAGGCTCATCTGGCCGTAAGAGGTTGGGATGTCCGTCAGCCGCGTTTCGGCGCCCGGCTTGGTCCAGGCCGAGGGCAGGCCCTCGAGGAGGTGCAGCTCGGCGCCGCGTTCGAGGACCATCAGGTGGCGAATGAGGCGGATGAATTCGGCGCTGGCCCAGTTGTGAGGCATGTCCCCGCAATAGGCGGGCGTCTCGCCGAGCGGCTTCTGCTCCTCACGCCAGCACAGCAAAGGACAGGCGTGGTTGCCAAAGGCGTAGAGCGTGGCGGCGGCCTTGCGGCCATGGCCGAGCCACAGGTGCGCGTGAGCATAGAAGGACCCTGCATAATTCCAGACGCCGTCGGCTATCCAGCCGGTGCCGAAGATGAGACCCTCGCGCTGATTGGAGTCGAGCATTGCCAGCGTGCCGCACATGAGCGGGTCGTCGGGCGCGAAAATCCGGCCGGGATAGACCGACTGGAGAAAGGCCCACGCCCCTCGCTGGGGGAGCTGGGGCGGTTCGCCTTTCATGACGGGCGGCACGTAGGTGTTCCCGGCGGCGTCGGTCTGCCGGTCCCGCCGGCGGGCCTTGTCGAACACCGCCCAGTAGTCATCGAACTCCGCCTGCCAGGCCTCCGCCGGCTTGTTCAGCCAGTGGGCCGCGTCAATGGCGGCGCGCAGCCCGGCCAAGGTCCAGTACACGTTGCTGTATTCACGGAAGGGGCCTCCCAGGCCGCCGTCCCCAAAGCCGGCGGGCATGAGCCCGCAGTTCGGCTGGTTGGGGTCCGAGCGCGTCATGCGGCGGTATTGCTGGATCTGTTGGACCTCTCGCGCCACGCGCGGCCACATTTGCAGAAGCCACTGGCGGTCGCCGGTGAGCTGCGCATGCCGCCAGAGCAGCCACAAGCGCAGCCCCGCCTTCTTCGAGAACTCGACGCCGCCCGGACCGTCGTCCTTGTCAATCTGCTGTTCGAGCCCAACCCGCGCCTCCCCCGGGCGGCCCAGGTAGGCAACGGCCTCGAGGATGAACGCTCCATCGGCCGCCCACGAACCGCGATAGCAGGTGGGGCCGACCTGGAACTTGCCTTGGCCGTTCTTGAGTTCGCGCGCCTGATACAGGTTCCGGATGCACGAATCGAGCAGCGCCTGCACCGCCGCATCGGGAACGCGGATGCGGTCATAAGGCAGAGGGGCGCTCTCCCAGAACCGGACCGCGCGCTCCAACTCGGCCCCGGGGTCATAGGGGCCGGGATTGTGGCTGGCCTGTTCGCCCTGCGGCACGGTCACCAGGACATCGAACCGCTGGCCGGCGGCCAAGGCCCCGCAGTTCCAGTTCAGCGTGAGCGGGTTGGCCGTCCGGGGCCCGTGTGCGGCGCTGGCAAGGGCCGGGCCCGGGCCGGCGGCCTGGGCGGACGGGTCGCACGGGCGCGAGAACGCGCAGAAGACGCGCTCCGGCGTCCCCTCCTCGACCAGGCGCGTGCGCGTGTCGTCCAACCTGACCGCCAATCCGGCGGCGACCTCGAGGTGGAGCTTGCCGGCAGAGGCGGTTTGGCCGGCGTTGGTGGCCATCAGCCAGAGAAAATCCCGTCGTCGCGGGGCCCACTCGGCGACCGTGGCGCCCTCCGGCGCTCCGGCCCAGGCGACCTGCTGCATCTCGAGGCCGCCGTGGCGCTGGCGCGTCGTCACGATTGGCGCCCGCGCGCTGTAGAGTTCCTGAGATAGCGCGCCTTTCTGCCCATCGGCTTCCAAGTCCGCCAGCAGGCGCGCCTGGAACTGCTCGTACTCCGGCGGGCCCTTGCCAAACTTGTAGTAAAGTCCGCCATTACTCCCGACAATCGTCTTGAACGGGTCATCGGGCAAGCCGAGGCAGGCCTGCCACCGCTCGGGCCGGTAACGGAAGTCAAGCACCTCCGGCTCAAGGTGTTCAACCGGCCCGGCGAGCGGTTGGCGCTTTAAAACGAGGGTTGTTTCCAGCGGACCCTGGGCCTGGCCGGGCCAAGGCACAAAAACAAGCAGCGCGCAAGCCGGCGCGCAGAAGCGGGCGGTTGATTTCATTTTAAGTTCTACTCTGCTCTATCCGGCGGGCCCGTCGGCAACGCGTACGGCCGCCTGAGAGGCTCCCGGCACGGGCTCCTTGGACACTATCAACAGGTAGCCGCCGCCGCATCCGGAGTACATGGCGCCCGGATAATGCCGTTGATAGGCCCGCAGAATGGCCGTGAGGTCCGAGCTAAGTGTCGGGTGGCGAAGGACGCGCGGCAGAATCTTCTCCCAGCAGACCATGCATTGGTTCATCGAGGCGCCCAGCGCGTTTAGGTCCATGCGGCGGATGGCATCGAAACAGTGCTTGCCGGTCTGGCCCAGTCGGGCTATCCAGGCGGGCTCGAGGTGCTTTTCCCCGAGCGGATTGTAACCCTCGGGCCGCGATTGGATGGGCAGCAGATAGAGGACCCGCTCCAACCAGCGCGCCACCCGGGGGCTGTTGAGGGATTCGATGTGTGAGGGGAACACCCCGCCATGAACCGCAAAATCATAGTCAAGCCGGTTAATGCCCGGGTAGACCAAGCCGATCATGTCCTGTGATCCGCTGGGTTCGGCTTTGCCCTCGTTCTCGGCTTCATAGAGTTGGCGCACCAGTTCGTCCTTCGGGCGGTTGGGCAGACGGCCGTTCCACAACTTCATTGCAATGGCCCGGGTGCCGCCGGCGCAACCTGCGCGATCCATCACCGGGAACGTCGGCTCGAGCGACACGACCACCATCGAGCCGGGAGGCTCGGGGTTGTGACAGGAGACAAACGGCTGGTCGATCCACCCGCCGGCCAGCGCCAGGCGGTTGGGAATAGTCCCGATCACGCGGGCGATCGCCGGTTTGGCTTTGGGTTTCACCCGCCCTCTGGTGAAGCCTTTGACAGACGTTTGCGATTCACTCGGCACGCCCCGGATGTTTGCCCCAAATCACCGCACTGTCTAGCGCTAAAAGTGCCGGATGCCCCAGCCGTTGGGGCACCGACCAAGTAAAAAAACGTTGTGCGTGTAACCGGCCACTGACGGCGGACGGGTCGGGCCGAAGCATAATGTTTATCAGAACTTGTCGGAGAACCGGGGCAAATCGAGCTTGCCCTGGGCGTCGCTGGCGCGAAAGGTGAGCAGGACGAAGTTGAGGTCGCTTTGGGCTTTCTGAAATGAGTCGGGAGCGCAAACGAGGCTGAACTCGAGGGTCCCGGCCAACGCGGGGATGAAGCCGACGCGCTCGTTGCGCTGCAGGCCGCCGGGAGCGCCCCAGGCGGCGTCGAAGGCGGGGCCGGTGCGATTGGCGGCGGTAAGGGTGAACTGCCGGAGGATTGCGGCCCCGGGATGATGCTCGAGCACGGCCTGGCGCCAGACCTCCGCCGGTGGTTCCCGGCCGGGAGGAGCCCCCGGGGCGGCGATGCGGAAGGTCAGCACGGAATGGTAATCGGTGCTGACGAGGGAAACCGAATTCCCGTTGGAGGACTCGATGCGGAATCCCGCGGGCACACTGAAGGCGAACCGGTTGGTGCCGGCGGTCACGAAGGCGCGGCGCGCCGGCAGCGAGCCTGCCTCGTGGTCCGTCCTGACTTCAACCCGGAGAGCGAGGGGCATGGCCGGGGAGCCGGCTGCCAGGTCCGCGGCGCCGGCTGATAAGCCGCCCGCATGAACCAGGGCCAGGAAGAGGGCGCAGCGGGCCCGGGCCCGCCAGGAGAACCGGGCGGGGTTGGCGTGGGTCCGGGGGCACTTTCCCGACCCCGGTTCATAAGCAATCCGACGTCCCTCTCCCCGCGTCCGGACCCTTTTGAACCGCGGCCTAGAATCCAATGTAAGACCCGGCATAATAGTTGGTGGTGTTGGGCGGAGGCACAGTCCAGGCTTGGCGATAGATGTAATAGACCATCGGCGTGCCGGGGGGGAGCCCACTCTGGCTCGAGAAATTCTGATCGAAATTGAAATTGCGAGTGGGGGCGTAGTAATAGGTGCCGGGGACCTGCCAGGCCCCGGTGGCATAGACGCTGTTATAGAGGTTGACAATGGAAGTGTTGATGGTCAGCGTCACGGAGCCCCCATTTCCCCAGTCTTCGAGCAGGCGCGGCAGGTTGACGACTCCCCCGCTGAAAGGGGAGTCGCCGGTCGAGCCGGAGGTATAGACCACCCCCGTCAGGATAGCGGCATTGACCGTGGTGCTGGTGGCGACGCGGACCCCGGTCTTAAAGGAATCATTGCTGTGGGAGTCCTGCCAACTGGGCGAGAGGATGGTCAGGGCGTCGGAGATGAGCGCGGCGGGCACGGTGGCGGAGGTGTTGGTGGTGTTAAGGTAGGCCGAGTTGGTGCAATTATAGTTGCCCCAGACGTAGAGCGGGTTCGGGGTGGCGACCGTGAAGCCGGTCGGGGCTCCGCCCACGCCCGGGGCAGTAGGCAGGACGGTGCCGTCGGTGAGGCGGACGGCGGCAAGTTGAGTGCCGGTCACAGTGCGGTTGTCGGCGACGTAGAGGATGTTGAAAGGGTCGGTGGTAGAATGCTTGGCGGCGATGGAGGAGTTGGTGCCGGCCCAGGTGTTCAGTGTGCCCATATCGATCTGGGAAGTCACGATGGTCTTGCCTTCGCGCTGGTCAGTGAAGGTGGGGGTGACCGAGAGGAAGGGGAAAGTGCTGGCCAGGCTCGGGCTGTTGGTGCCGTAGTTGGTGACTACGAGGCTGACTGGGGAGGGATCGGTTGAGGAGCTCTTGATGGTCGCCGTGACGGTAGAGTTGCTGACCAGCAGGTCCATTCCGGCCAAATTGTAGTAGCGCTCCTGGCCCAGGGCGGAGGTGGCGCTTTCGCCGGCGGGGGGCATGTCCACGACCTGACGCACGGCATCAGGGCTGTTGTTGGTGCCGATGGGCAGGGTCAGGACAGGGTAGTTGGTCGCGTATCCGCCATAGACATTGGTCGCAAAATTGATCGTGCCGGTGTATTGGCTGAGCGTATGGCCCCCCCAGTTGGTTTCGGTGATGATGCCGCTGCTCGAGACGAATGCCGTGTAGGTGAGAGGCGAACTGGAGCCGAGAAAGATGTTGGTGTTGGAGTGAGTAGGGCCGCGGACGGTAAGGGGGGCCGCCCAGGTGAACTCGAGCAGGCTGTTGTAAAAAATGGCGAACTGGAACATCGGCACTATGTCGCATTGCACATCTTCCTGCACGGCGTTGATGATGTTGTAGCCCGAGTTGGGCTGGGCGACGTTGGAGAGCACCCGATAGACGGTGCACCACCCCTGGAGGCCGGCGTAGGGCCCGGAAAGGACGGTGTAAGTCGTATTGGAAATGCACTGGACATAGGTGGCGTTGGCGTTGCCCTGGGCGTCGGAGAACTGGAAATTGCCCCAGTAGGGGTCTTCGGCGGCGGTCGGCACCAGTGTCCGGTAAACGGAGAGGTTGTTGGAGATGGCGATGCCGTTGCCATAGTCGTTGCGCATGCGGGCAATGACCTTCTCGGCGGCGGCCTCAGCGGCGTAGAGCCCGGTTTGGTACACTCGATTATGGTCGTTGCTCAGCGCGAGGGTCGAGGTTCGCATCATGGTCGAGCCCATCACCATCAGGAGGGTGGCCAGGACGGACATGACCATCAGGAGGGAGTAGCCGGCACAGGAACGATGGGGGGCGAGTCTGGTTTTCACAGGCAGTCATTGGTTGTGGGAGGCCACACGGAAATTCATCTTGTAATCGTCGTAGTAGTAGCCCGGTCCCACTTTGGTGAGGGGGTACTGGTATTGGCAGAACTCGAGGGTGACATGAATGACGTATTTGTAGCGCAGGGTGGTCAGCACGTTGCCCTGGTAGTCTTCTGCCACAAACATGTTCGTGTAGTAATTATTGGTCAGGTTTTGGGCAATCACGTCGTACGAGGCCATGCCATTGGTCATGCGGCAGAGCATGAAATTGGTCAGGGAGGGCGTGACGTTGGTCATGAAGAAGTAGCGGACGTAGTTGTTGGTGTTCTGGGTGGTGCTCAGTTGCAGCGCGTTGCCTTCCTGGAGGGAGCTGTTCGGGACCGGGGTGAAGTTGGTCTGATTGCCGGTGCCCACGGCCCAGGTCCAGGAGGTGCGGATGTCACTGACCAGGTCGTTGAAGCTCATGCGCGACATTTCGCTGGCGCCGAGCTCGCTGGTGGTCATTTGATCGTATTTCATGATGAACATCTGCAGGTAAACCAACCCGAGAACGACGAAAGAGAAGATGCACATCGTAACGATCATTTCGACCAGTGTCATGCCCAGTCTCCCGCGGGCGGAGGCTGGGCGCAGAGTCCGGGCCTGGGGGGCAAAACGCTTCATGGTTCAGTAGTCCTCCGCGTAGTAGCAGGCGGCGGTGTTGCTAAAGTAATACAACTGGCCGTTCAGAAAGTGGGGCCAAACGGTATCCACCCGCACCATGTAAACGGTCACCAGGGGGGTGACGGAGTTGGTCACCAGCCTGATGCCGACATAGTTGGTGGCCCATACGGAATTGGTGCCTGGGACGGGGAGGTCCAGGGTGGCCGCAGAGGTGGTCGTGCCATTGGGGGCGATATTGGTGATCTCGCACACCGAGCCATTGGGGTCCAGGGCCGCCGCCCGGGCCTGTTCGAGCTGTTGAATGGCCAGGCCCTGCGCGGCCAGCGCGTAGCCGCTCCACTGCGCGCGTTCGCAGGCCTGCATGTAACAGAAAATGACGCTGCCCATCGCGAAAGCCAGCAGGGCCAGAGAAATCGCTACTTCAATCAGGCTAAAACCCCGGGCAGACCCCCTGACTGGACGGATAGTTGCCGGCGTTGAGACACACATGGCGGCCTTTTCGACTCCGACCGCCATTGCATTCCTCACGGACCGGCGATCGGACGCTTGCTCGTGAGCATTTTCATTGCCACCGAAGCCGCCGGGCGCAGTTTCGAGCGGATGCCGGCCAGACCGCAGGATGGAACGTGACGCGTGAGCGCCCGGCCGGGCTCCGTGTCTTGAATCAAGGCAAACCCGTCCCCAAACGGACCAGCCCGTGGGCCGCTCTAAAGCGAAGAGCTACTGATCGAGGCTTTTGGCCTGCGCCTGCATTTGGGCCAAAAAGGCCTGGAGCAATGCGGAGGGCCTGCCCCGCCAAAGCGCTCCGACGGCAACCGGCTCAAAACCCGGCAGGGGCAACGCACGGATATTGAGGGGGAACGCCGCCTTGGGAGCCAGCACGGACAGGCCGATGCCCAACCCATTGGCCACGTAGGTCTCGATCAGGTCCAGCGAGCTGACCTCGATGCTCGGGAACCAATCCACTCCCGCCCGCGCCAGTCCTTGCTGGAAATGCTTGCAGATGGTTTCCACGCCAGGCAGGCAAATCAACGGTTCGTCAATTCTATCGAGACGCCAGAGTTGGTCCGCTGAAGTAATCGGGCTGCTCTTTTCCACCAGCAAGACCAAGGGCACCTCGATTAGAGGCACCGAGTGAATGCCGGGGGCCGATTTCTTCTCAATCACCGTCACGGCCAGGTCGAGTTCCTCCTTCTGCAACATCGCCTCCAAATCGCCCTGATACCCCTCGCACAAGGTGAACTTAAGATTCGGGAATTTCTGACGCACGCTGTGGAACAGCGCAGGCAGATGGTCGCGAAGCACCAGGGTCGAGGCGCCAATTCGGATCCGCCGGGCCTTGCCGCCTTGGAGTTCTGCGGCCATGGCATCCAGGTTGGAGAAAAACGGATAGACAAAGTGGTAGAGCTTCTCCCCGGCGGGCGTCAGCGCAAAGGGCCGCCGCTGAAACAGAGTGACGCCCAGGAATTCCTCCAACTGGGCGACCTGTCCGCTCACTGCGGGTTGCTGGATTCCGTATGGGATGCTGCGCACGGCCTCCGTGATGCCGCCATAGCGGGCGACATAATAAAAGAGTTCCAAGTGATGAATATTCATATTGGCGGCCGCTCTGGGCAGAGTCTTTCATAGTCTGTGCTGGGAAGGCAAGCAGCGGTTCGAGTGTGCCAAGGCAGGTGTGACAGAAGGTCCTGACAGGCGCCATATTGTCTCATCTGTCACACTTGCCGGGGTAGAAAGAGGAGCGGTCTTTTAATATCTAACATGTTGTGCATAAATGGATTACATACATTCTCCGCGCAATCGCAGCACGATGGCATCGCCATTGCTAAAGAGGTGTCGGATTGTAACCATATCCACGAGATTTATGGCAAAAGTAATTGGCATTGATTTAGGCACGACGAACTCCTGCATGGCCGTGATGGAGGGTGGAGAGCCGGTAGTGCTGGAGAATTCTGAAGGGCGGCGTGTGACGCCGTCAATCGTGGCTTTCTCCAAGAGCGGCGAGCGGTTGGTAGGCGACGCGGCAAAGCGCCAGGCGGTCACGAACTCGAGGAACACGGTTTATTCGATTAAGCGTTTCATGGGGCGGAAGTGCTCCGAGGTGGAAGAGGAACGCAAGCGGGTGCCTTACAAGGTCGTTGCCGGACCCAATGGGGACGCGCACGTGGAAGTGGAAGTCGAGGGCAAGGCCAAGCAGTTCAGTCCGCCCGAGATCTCGGCCATGATCCTGGCCAAGCTCAAGGCGGACGCCGAGATGCGCCTGGGGGAGAAGATTAGCCAGGCAGTGATCACGGTGCCGGCTTATTTCAACGACTCCCAGCGGCAAGCCACCAAAGACGCCGGGCGAATCGCCGGCCTGGAGGTGCTGCGGATTATCAACGAGCCCACGGCGGCATCCCTGGCTTATGGGCTGGACAAGAAGAAGGACGAGCAGATCGCGGTGTACGACCTGGGCGGGGGCACCTTTGACATATCGGTGCTGGAGATCGGGGATGGGGTCTTCGAGGTCAAGGCCACCAACGGCGACACGCACCTGGGGGGCGACGACTGGGACGGGCGGGTCATGGATTGGATACTCGAGGAATTCCGGCGGGAGAACGGGATGGACTTGAGGAAGCAGCCCGATGCCCTGCAGCGCATCAAAGAGGAAGCGGAGAAGGCGAAGATCTCCCTGTCCAGCTCGCAAGTCTATGAAATCAACCTGCCGTTCATCACGGCGGACGCCAGCGGGCCCAAACACATCAGCATGAAGCTGACACGGGCCAAGATGGAGCAGTTGTGCGACGACCTGTTCGAGCGCACCATCTCGCCGGTGAAGAATTGTCTGCGCGATGCCGGGGCCACGGCGCAGCAGATTGACGAGTTGGTGCTGGTGGGCGGCATGACGCGCATGCCCAAGGTGGTGGACACCGCTCGGGGCCTGGTCAACAAACCCCCGCATCAGGGGGTGAACCCCGACGAGGTGGTCGCGGTCGGCGCGGCCATTCAGGCCGGCGTGCTCAAGGGCGAGGTCAAGGACGTGTTGCTGCTGGATGTGACGCCTCTGTCGCTGGGCATCGAAACCCTGGGCGGGGTCTTCACCAAGCTCATCGAGCGGAACACAACGATTCCGACGCGAAAATCCGAGATCTTCTCGACCGCCTCGGACAGCCAGCCCGGGGTCGAGATTCACGTCCTGCAAGGGGAGCGCCAGTTGGCCCGCGACAACAAGACCATCGGCAAATTCCATCTGACGGATATTCCTCCGGCCCCGCGCGGGGTGCCGCAGATCGAGGTCGGTTTCGACATCGACGCCAACGGCATCCTGCACGTCAGCGCCAAGGACCTGGGCACGGGCAAGGAGCAGAAGATCACCATCACCGCCAGCAGCGGCCTCAGCAAGGACGAAATCGAGAAGATGCGCAAGGACGCCGAGGCGCACGCCGAGGAGGACCGCAAGGGGCGCGAGGAAATCGAGACGCGCAACGAGGCCGACAGCGTCGTCTATCGCTCCGAGAAGTTCCTGAAGGAAAACGGCGATAAGGTCTCCGAGGCGGAAAAGAGCAGGATGGAATCGGCCATCAACGCGGTCAAAGAGGCGCTCAAGGGCGGCGACGCCTCGACGATCCGCTCTGCCGGCGAGAAGCTCAACGAGGCCTGGCAGGCCGTCTCGGCAGAGTTGTACAAGGCGGCCGGGGAAAAGGCCCGGGCGGCTCGCGGCCAGGGCCAATCCGGGGCCGGCGGGCAGCCCGGGGAGGGCAAAGGCGGCGGCAAGGAGGAGGAAGGGCCTATCATCGACGCGGAAGTGGTGGATGAGAAGAAACCATAAACGTAAAAGACGAATTTCCCGCAGCGGGTGCGGCGGGATTTTGATTCAAGGCATAATCAAAAACCAAAGAGAAACAAAAAACTATGGCACTAAATGTTAAACCCCTCGGCGATCGAGTCCTGGTGGAAGCGGTCGAAGAGAAGGAAGTCAAAAAAGGCGGAATCATTATCCCTGACACCGCCAAAGAGAAACCGATGGAAAGCATCATCGTGGCCCTCGGCACGGGCAAGACCGACGACAACGGCAAGAAGGTCCCCTTCGAGGTCAAGAAAGGCGACCGCGTGCTGGTGAGCAAGTACGGCGGGACAGAAATCAAGCTCGATGGCAAGGAGTACAAGATCCTCAACTCCGACGACCTGCTGGCCGTCCTGGAGTAACAATCAACTCTCAACTACAAACCACCAATATTTACTATGGCAGCAAAACAATTGCTTTTCGACGAGGCGGCTCGTCAATCCCTGCTCAGGGGTGTTTCCAAACTCGCCAAGGCCGTCACCGCAACCCTGGGCCCGAAGGGCCGGAACGTCGTGCTGGACAAGAAATTCGGTTCTCCGACGGTAACCAAGGACGGGGTGACCGTGGCCAAGGAGGTCGAACTGGAGGACCCGTATGAGAACATGGGCGCGCAAATGGTCCGCGAAGTGGCCAGCAAGACCAGCGACGCGGCGGGCGACGGCACCACTACCGCCACAGTGCTGGCGGAGGCCATCTACAGGGGCGGCTTGAAGTACGTCACCTCCGGCGCCAACCCCATCGGCATCCAACGCGGCATCAACAAGGCCGTGGCGGCCGCCGTCGAGCAACTCGACAAGATCTCCAAGAAGGTCAAGGACAAAGAGGAAATCAAGCAGGTTGCGACCGTTTCCGCCAACTGGGACACCACCATCGGCGAGATCATTGCCGACGCCATGGACAAAGTGGGCAAGGACGGAACGATCACGGTGGAGGAGGCCAAATCCATTGAGACGTCGCTCGAGGTGGTGGAAGGCATGCAGTTCGACAAGGGCTATCTGTCGCCCTATTTCGTGACCAACGCCGAGACGATGGAATGCCGGCTTGAAGAGGCTTACGTCCTCAACTACGAGAAGAAGATCAGCAGTCTCAAGGACCTGTTGCCCCTGCTCGAGAAGGTGGCCAAAGTGGGCAAGCCGCTGTTGATTATCGCCGAGGACGTCGAGGGCGAGGCGCTGGCGACTCTGGTCGTGAACAAGCTGCGCGGCACGCTCAACGTGTGCGCGGTCAAGGCCCCTGGCTTCGGCGACCGCCGCAAGGCCATGTGCGAAGACATTGCCATCCTGACGGGCGGCAAGTTCATCAGTGAAGACCTCGGGATCAAGCTCGAGACGCTCAATATCGAGGACCTGGGCCGCGCCAAGAGCATCGTGGTGGAGAAGGAAACCACCACTATCGTCGAGGGCGGCGGCAAGAGTTCCGAGATCCAGGGCCGCGTCAACCAGATCCGCCGTCAGATCGAGGAAACAACCTCGGATTATGACCGCGAGAAGCTCCAGGAACGCCTGGCCAAGCTCGCCGGCGGCGTGGCCGTCATCAACGTCGGCGCAGCCACCGAGACCGAGATGAAAGAGAAGAAGGCCCGGGTGGAAGACGCCTTGCACGCAACACGCGCAGCCGTCGAAGAGGGCATCGTTCCGGGCGGCGGCGTGGCCCTGCTTCGCTGTTTGGCGGCCATCGAGGCCGTCAAGACCGACAACGAGGACGAGCGCATAGGCGTTGACATCGTCAAGCGCGCTATCGAGTACCCGACCCGCGCGCTGGCCGAAAACGCGGGCGTGGAAGGCTCGGTAGTCGTCCAGGAAGTCAAACGCCGGAAGGGCAACGAAGGCTACAACGTCACGACCAACGTTTACGAAGACCTCGTCAAGGCCGGCGTTGTGGACCCCAAGAAAGTCACTCGCACGGCGTTGCAGAACGCGGCCTCCATTGCCGGCCTGTTGCTGACGACCGAATGCCTGGTGACCGAAATCCCGGAGAAGGAGAAGAAAGCCTCGCCTCCGGGCGGCCACGGCGGCATGGGCGAGATGGATTACTAAGGGGCCGAAGGCGGAACTTCGACTCTGAACTTCAAGCGAGGTTGGGAGAGCCCAACCTCGCTTTTTCGCGGTCGTCTCGGCAATCTCGATAAGGCTTATGCGAAGAGGCGGCAGTGGTTTGCGAGGGCGCTCCGGCGCCGGCGTGCCGCCGCGCTGGCGCAAGGACCTGGAGCGCGTACTCATTAGCGAAAAGCAGATCGCGCGCCGCATCCGGGCGATGTCGCGCGACATCCAGCGCGATTTTGCCGGCCACGAGATGGTCGTAGTCTCCCTGCTCAACGGCACGGTCCTGTTCCTGGCCGATCTGATTCGCCAGTTATCGCTTCCTCTGCGGCTGGACTTCATTGGCGTCTCCAGCTACGGCGCCGCTACCCACGCCGGCAAACCGGTCTTCACCAAGGAATTGCGCCTGAGCGTCCGCGGGCGCGACGTGCTGCTGGTGGATGACATCCTGGACACGGGCAAAACCCTGGCGCGCGTCCTGGCGAAACTGCGAGCCCTGGAACCGCGCCGCATCCGGACCTGCGTCCTGCTGAACAAAACCGCCCGCCGCCTTGAAAAGGTCCAGGCCGACTATGTCGGGTTTGAGATCCCCGATCTTTTCGTGGTTGGCTACGGCCTGGATTTTGCCGAACGCTACCGCAACCTGCCCTTCGTCGGCGTGCTGCGCTCCCGGGTGTACGACCTGGCCGGCCGGGACAGTGTTGCCAGGCCGGTGACGATTCGTTTTTACTCGTTCTTCAAGGACCTGAGCGGCTGCGCCGAGACGCGGGAAACGGTGCCGGAGGGCAGCACACTGGGCGAATTGCTCGAGGCATTGGCCGCCCGATTCCCCAAGCTTGGCGGGATGGAAAAGTCGACGTTGACCGCGGTGGGTCTGGACTACCAGGACCGCAGCTACGTGTTGCAGGAGGGCGACGAGGTCTCGCTCTTCCCGCCGGTTCAGGGCGGCTAAGTGGAAATGAAACGGTGGTTGATCATTACTGATGCGCCGCTCGACGAGGCGGCCTTGGCGGGCGGGCGGGCGGCCTCGAGCGAGATGGGCGCGGTGGTGTCTTTTTTGGGCCTGGTGCGCGGAACCGAAAACGGGGCGCCGATCTGCGCCCTCGAATACGAGTCTTTCCAGCGCATGGCCGAGCGCCAGTTAGGGCTGCTGTTTGACGAAATGGCCAGTCGTTGGCCCCTGGAATCCGTGCGCCTGGCGCATCGGGTGGGGGTGGTGAAAGTCAAGGAACCCTCGCTCTGGGTGGAAATCGTCGCCCCGCATCGCGGCGAGGCCTTTGCCGCCTGCCAATGGCTCATTGGCGAGATGAAACGCGTGGTGCCGATTTGGAAGCGGCCCGTGAATTGAAGAGGCAAAAAACCGGACGGCGCGCTTCCGCGCCGTCCGGCTGCTCCTGCCAGGGAGCGTACCCCGAAGCCCGCCTAGACCCCTATGAGCTTGAGGACATTCTGCGGCAGCGCGTTGGCCTGCGCCAACATCGCCGTGCCGGATTGAACCAGAATGTTCAACTGCGCATAAGTCGTGCTCTCCTCCGCCACGTCCACGTCGGAGATCGCGCTGTTGGCGGCGTTGACGTTGGTCTGCTCGACCGACAACTGGCTGCTGGTGTAGCTCAGGCGGGACTCGTTGGCGCCAATGGTAGCGCGGTCTTGCGCCAGTTGCGTAATCGCCAGGTTGACGTCGGCCAGCGCCGTGGAGGCCGCTCCCGTGGTGGAGATGCTTTGTGCCGCAGCCGTGCCGTAGGCCGTGCTGCTGGTCATGTCCACGCCGGTCATCGTCCAGGTGCTCGCATCGCTATCGATGGTCACATCCCTTCCGCTGCCGTCGAACAGGCTCACCCCGTTGAATTCCTTGCCGGCCACGTTGGTGATGTAGCTGCCCAGTTGCTGGAACTCCGAATTATACAAGCTCCGGTCGCTGTTCGTGATGGTGGCGTCCTGGGCCGAAACGGCCAGTTCGCTCATCCGGTTCAGCGCCGTGGAGACTTGCTGCAAGTAGCCGTCCTGCGTCTGGGAGTAGGAGGTAGCGTTGGTGACGTTGCCTTCAGCCGCGGTGAT
>Ga0181524_10000442_pt1 | contig 50269 bp, 40 predicted proteins | sample PEATcosm2014_Bin_34_FD_119761 | JGI IMG/M metagenome (GOLD analysis project Ga0181524, IMG submission 119761) | Peatland microbial communities from MTU Mesocosm Facility, Houghton, MI, USA - PEATcosm2014_Bin05_60_metaG | ecosystem: Environmental > Terrestrial > Soil > Wetlands > Peat | place... | reverse complement strand
TACTTATGGATCTGGGTGTGAAACGCCCCGCGCATCTGCGCCACGTTGCCGCTGAACTCGATGGTCTGCTTGCCCGGATTCACCCTGGTCACGCTGAAGCCGTGCCCCGTCAGCCAGGTTTGAATGGTCGCGATGTCCTGGTCTGACGGTCCGAAGTGCTTGCCGAACTCGTCCGGCGTCAGCCATTTATGGTAGCTGGCCGTTCCCGGCGCGTGCAGATCGCCGATGAGCTTGTGCAGCGCCGCTTCCTGGCTGTTGCTGCGCTTCAGAACCAGGTGCATGCGCTCAAGCTGCATCTCGTCGGGCGCGGCTCCGCGGTCGTTCCTGGCGTTGGCCAGTGGGTGCACCGTGCCCTTGAGAGTTACCAGTTGGCTTTCGTCAATGGGATTGACGATCCGCGCTGCGGGTGCGATTTCCTGGGCTATCGCTGCGGTTCCACACAGCAATGTACCGGACAGAACACAGAGGGGAAACGAACGCAGGAGACGCATGGTGGTTTTCCTGAACCCTTTCTGGGGGGGAGAATCCCCGGGGACGCGAAACGTCGCAGTTTCAATGGAAAAAACACGATGGAGCAACTTACCCGTAGACTCTACACAGAATGCATCTTGGCTGACAATAGCAACGAAATCAGCAGCCCTCGTGCATCGCCGCATGGATCCGCAGTCTCTTCCGCGCGCAAAACCGAAGCATGGCGGAGAAAATCTGCATTGTGGAATACCTCGGCCCGAGTTTCTGCCTCTGTACCTGGTAGCCGCTGGAAAACAAGAATGAAGCCCAATGGGAAGAATATGGGAGAGTTGCCGCCCTCCCGTCGGTCACGCCAAGAGGAAACAATCTGGTTAGACGAGGTTCAGCGAAAAGAGTTGACCTGCGGATTATTAACTATTACATAGGACGGCTCATGACGCCCCATGGCCGCAATCCCTTGAGGAGCATCATCCGCGGACCCCGATAATCGGTTTCAGTTCAACCGGCAAGCGGTCGCCAATCGAGATCCATCTCGGAAAGGGCGCCCTGGAAACCGTGGTCGCACTCGGACTGTGGCGCGCTGATTCGGCGACTCTTCGCCATTTCAACAGCCCGCCGCGGCCGAAACCGATTTTGCAATAGACAAACCGATTTTGCAATAGACAATTCGTGTCTCTATCGGATACCATTTCCTTTTCCAATTTGCCGCATCGCGGAACCGGTCCCACTCATGCTCGTTAGGCTCTTTATCCGCTGCCGGAACGACGCCCTCTTCCCCGAGACGTGCCCCACCTTTTCGCATCCACTCACCAGGCAAGCCACCTTGGCGAAGGACAACCCATCATGACGCACTCTGAATCCGCAATCTTTGACTTGACCGTTCACGCTCTGGACTCGTTCCAGATCGAGATCCCCTCCTGGGGATTTGCCAACACCGGCACGCGCTTCGGCAAGTTTGTCCAGCCCGCCGCCGCCTCCACCATCGAGGAGAAGTTCTCCGACGCGGCTGAGGTCAACCGCCTCACCGGCGTCACCCCCACGCTCGCCCTCCACGTCCTATGGGACCTGCCCAACGGCATCGACGACGTTCCCCAGGTCAAGGAGCTCGAGCGGCGCTTCGGCGTTCGCGCCGGCTCCATCAACCCCAACCTCTTTGAGGACCAGCAGTACAAGTTCGGTTCTCTCTGCAATCCCTCCGCCCACATCCGCGAACAGGCCCTCGCCCACGTCCTGGACTCCATCGAAATAGCCAAACAGCTCGGCTCCCGCGATCTCTCCCTTTGGCTGCCCGACGGTTCCAATTACCCCGGCTCCCAAAGCATCCGCAAGCGCATCGGCTGGCTGGAGCAGGCCCTCTGCGCCGCCCACGATCGCCTCGCCCCCTCGCAGCGCCTCCTCATCGAGTACAAACCCTTCGAGCCGGCCTTCTATCACACCGATATTGCCGACTGGGGCATGTCCTCCCACCTTTGCCGCGTCGCCGGCTTGCAGGCCCGCGTCCTGGTCGACACCGGCCACCATTACTCTGCCCAGAACATCGAGCAGATCGTCGCCTGGCTGCTCCACACCGGCCTCCTCGGAGGATTCCACTTCAACGACCGCCGCTACGCCGACGACGATCTCACCCTCGGCTCCATCGATCCCTACCAGGTCTTCCGCATCTTCCACGAGATCCACGCCGCCGCCACCGACGGCCTGGCCCGCAACGTCGCCTTCATGATCGACCAGAGCCACAACCTCAAAGGCAAGATCGAAGCCACCGTCCAGACCGTGGTCGCGGCCCAGGAACTCTGGCTCAAGGCCGCCCTCGTCGATCGCGAGCAGTTGGCCGTCCATCAGCAGTCCTGTGAAATTGTGGCCGCCGAAGAACTCTTCCGCGGCGCCTTTTGGACCGATGTCCGGCCCCTCGCCGCGGCCTGGCGCCTGGCCCGTGGCCTGCCCGCCGACCCGCTCGCCGCCCTGCGCGAAAGCGGATATGTCGAGCGCATTGCCCGTGAGCGCGGAGATCGTCAGTCGGCCATAAGCAGCTACGCCTGAAAAGGACTATCCTGATGTGAAACCTGCTGCTGACTGAAAACACCCACGGAGCCAATCGCTTGCCAAAGACAAAGATCAAGCGCCTCTACCTGATTCCCATCCTTTCCAAGGCCCTCGATGTACTGGAGCTCCTGGAGGAGAATCACGCCCCTGCCTCCCTCGAGGACGTCTACCGGAAAACCAGGATCTCCAAGACAAGCGTCTATCGCATCCTCAAGACCCTCGTCCACCGCGGCTACGTCGCCCAGGCCCAGAACGGCCAGTACCGGCTGGTTTCGCGCCCCCGCCGCCTGCGCTTCGGCTTGTCTGTCCAGAGCGCGGAGTTGCCCTTCTCCATCGCCGTGGCCCAGAGCGTCACTGCCGCGGCCGCCGCATCCGGCGTCGAGCTTCTCGTCCTCGACAACCGCTTCGACCCCGATGTTGCCGTCCAGAACGCCGAGGAATTTGTCGCCAAACGCGTGGACCTCGTGCTCGAGTTCCAGGTCGAGGAGCACGTCGCCCCGCGCGTCTCCCACATCTTCAAGAAGGCTGACATTCCCCTCGTCGCCATCGATGTTCCCCACCCCCACGCCACCTACTTTGGCGTGGATAACTTCGAGTGCGGGCTCGAAGCCGGCTCCCTGCTCGCCCAGTATGCTCTCCGCAAGTGGAAGGGCAAAGTCGACTGGGTTCTCGGCGTGGGATTGGCTGAGGCCGGCAGTTTTGTCCAGAGCCGCATCACCGGCGCCTTCGACGGCATTCGCGAGCGCCTCGCCGATCTCCCCGCCGACCGTTTCGTCCAGCTCGAAGGCCGCGGCATGAGGCAACCCAGCCAGCTCGTGGTCGCCGAGTTTCTCCGCGGCCGTCGCAAGGGCGAACGCATCCTCGTCGCCACCGCCAACGACACCAGCGCCCTCGGCGTCCTGGCTGCCGCCCGCGACTCCGGCCGCGAGCAGGACTTCGCCATCGTCGGCCAGGACTGCATCCCCGAGGTCCTCGAAGAGATGCGCTCCGGAAAGAGCGCCATCATCGGCTCCGTCTCCCACGAAGTCGAAACCTACGGCCCGCGCCTCATCCAGCTCGGCATTGCCCTCCTCCGCGGTTACACCGTCCCCCCCTACAACTACGTCCGTCACCGCACCGTCACCGCTGAATCCCTCGCCGCCGAACAGCAAGCCTAGCCCTGCCTCGGCCTTGCAGGCCGCGAAAAACTCGTTGCTTTGAGAAGGCCCAGCTTTACAGGCTGCGGAAATACTCCTCCGGGCGCCAGGTCCGGCCTGGTGGACCGGGGTATTAACCCCAACAAAATCCGCGCCCACCGCCATGCCTAAATTCACCAATTTTAGCCCCCGTGGGAATGCCTCAGGCCGCAAACCGTTTCTTTGTGCGGCTGGCTCGCGGATTCCCGGCAAAGAGATTCCGCCCTCCTCAGTCCGCGATTTGCACAGCCGCTCTGCCCCGCCGCCCCGCATTGGGGCGATACTGTCTGCATGGCTACCGTCACCTATCAGGGCCTTGAAGTTCTCTTTACCCGTCAGCAGATCGCCGCGCGCGTCGCCGAGATGGGCGCCCAGATCACCCGTGACCTCAACGGCGAAAAGCTGGTCATGGTCGGCGTGCTCAAGGGCGCCGCGCCCTTCCTGTCTGACCTGGCGCGCTCCATCCAGGCTGACGCCACCTTCGACTTTGTCGCCGTCTCCAGCTACGGCAATGGCCAGCGCTCCTCCGGCGCCGTCAAGCTCATCAAGGACCTCGACGAGCCCATTGAAGGCAAGAACGTCCTGGTCGTCGAGGACATCCTCGACACCGGCCTCACCCTGGCCTACCTGCGCAAGCTTTTCCTCCAGCAGCGTCCCAAAACCCTGCGTATCGCCACCCTGCTTGACAAGCCCTCCCGCCGCATCGAGAAAATCGACGCCGACTACGTGGGCTTTTCCATCCCCAACCTCTTCGTCATCGGCTACGGCATGGATTACGCCGAGCGCTACCGCAACCTGCCCGACATTTGCATCATGACCCCGGACCATCCCGAGTAGCCCCTCCCGTCCCCAAGAGCGATTCCCTCCGCGACCATCCAGCCGCAACCCCGAACGGCTGCCGCCCTTTGGGCTGCTTGAGCCAGCCAGTTGACGCTCTGTGCAACCCCAGCCGCTCAAACACCGTAAATTCATTTGGCCGGGCGTTCGGGAAGGCCTATACTCATCTCCCGTACACTGCCTGGCGAACCGGCATTTGAGAATGGCTCACCTCCGGCAAGGAGCAAAACCCATGCCTTCCATCACCCCCATCAACGAAGCGGACCTCGAATTCGACAACGGCTATTTCGATTCAGCCGCCTTTGCCGCGCAAACGCTGTCCAGTTGGCAGGCCTTGGCCGCGGTCATCGACCACACCCTGCTCAAGCCTGAAGCCACCCGCGACCAGGTTGAGAACCTCTGCGACGAGGTCATCCGCTACCGCTTTGCCTGCGCCATGGTCAACCCCATCTGGGCGTCCACGGCCGTCAGCCTGCTCTCCGGCACCGGCCTTCCCGTCGGCGTCGTCATCGGCTTTCCTCTGGGCGCCTCGCTGGTCTCCACCCTGCGCCAGGAAGCCGCCGCCCTCACCCGCCTCGGCGCGCGCGAACTGGATATGGTCATCCCCATCGGCCAACTCAAGAGCGGCAACCACCAGGCCGTTCACCACGCCATCCACGCCGCCGCCACCGTCGCCCATCACCACGGCGCCCTGCTCAAGGTCATTCTTGAAACCGCCCTGCTCACCGTCGAAGAAAAGCTCCGCGCCGCCGAAATCGCCATCCAGGCCGGCGCCGACTTCCTCAAGACCTCCACGGGGTTTTCCACCGGCGGCGCAAACCCCGCCGACGTTGCCCTGCTCCGCGGCGTAGCCGGCGCCCGCTGCGGCGTCAAAGCCGCGGGCGGCATCCGCACTCTCGCCGACGTCCGCGCCCTGCTCGAAGCCGGCGCCAACCGCCTCGGCGCCTCCGCCTCCGTCGCCATCGTCCGCGAACTGGGAGCCGAGTAAGTCAGCTTCCAGCTTCCAGCTTCCAGTTTGCGACCCAACCCGGCCAGAGCGTTTTCCGCAGACAGATGAGCCCGGCCACAGTCGGCACAGTCAGACGATGATGGAATTCCCGCGTAGCAAACAGATTCCCTCATGGCAGCCGGACGCCGAGCATCAGCTCAAGGCTGGAAGCTGGCAGCTAGAGGCTAACGGCCGCCCCTTCATCCGTTATCATTCCTACTAGACCCCCATGTCCACCATTCCCCCACCCCCGCCTCACCAACACGAGTTCGAAGGCGATTACCGCCCCGTCGACCCCGCCAATCCTTCCGCCCATCTCGACCCCGTCAACGCCCGTGTGGAACCCGCCGACGTCGCCTACCTGGCGCAGTTGGCTGAAGCCCTCAACACCACCCTCGACCTCGAAACCCTCCTCAACCGCACCGCAGAGCTCGTCCGCGCCGTCATCCACTACCGCATCTTCGCCATCCTCCTCCTTAACGACCGCACCCAGGAACTCCGCGTCCGCTTCCAGATCGGACACACCACCCAGGTCGAGCGCGCCCGCATTCCCCTCGGCATAGGCGTAGTCGGCCAGGTCGCCCTCACCCGCCAGCCCATCCTCCTCAACGACGTCTCCACAGCGAAGAACTACATCTGCGTCAACCCAGCCGTCCGCTCCGAGTTGGCCGTCCCTCTCATCGCCAAAAACCGCCTCATCGGCGTCATGGACATTGAAAGCGAGCAAGCCGGCTACTTCCGCCCCGAGCATCTCCATCTGCTCACCCTCACCGCCTCCCGCATCGCCCAGGCCATTGAGAATGCCCGCCTCTACGCCCGCGTCTTCCGCCAGGGCCAGACCCTCGCCATCCTTAACGAGATCGCCGCCGAACTCACTTCCATCCTCGAACTCGACCCCCTCCTCGAGCGTGTCGGCCAGCTCCTCCGCCGCCTCATCGACTTCCAGATGTTCACCGTCATGCTCCTCGACGACAAAGGCGAAACCCTCATCACCCGTTACTCCTGGCGATTCGGTCACGCCGACGCCCCCTCGCGCCGCATCGCCATCACCAGCGGCCTGGTCGGCGCCGCCGTCCGCGAGTGGCGCCTCATCAACGTCCCCGACGTCCGCAAGGACCCGCGCTACGTGCCCATGAACGAAGAGACCCGCTCCGAGCTGGTCGTGCCCCTCTTCTACAAAGGCCGCATCATCGGCGTTCTCGACCTCGAACACACCCGTTGCCATTTCTTCAACGAAGAGCACGAGCGCATGTTGACCACGCTCGCCGCCCAGGTCGCCATCGCCATCGAAAACGCCCGCCTCTACCAGGCCGTCCGCCGCCAGGAGGCGCAACTCGAGCGCGACATCAATATGGCCCGCGAAGTCCAGCTCCGCCTCCTGCCGCCCAATCCGCCCGAATACCCCCACGCTGAAATGGCCGTCCACTTTCTCCCCGCCCGCACCATCGGCGGCGACCTCTACGACTTCCTCGACTACGGCCCCCACCGCACCGCCATCGTCCTCGGCGACGTCAGCGGCAAAGCCGCCCCAGCCGCACTCTTCGCCGCCCTCGTCAGCGGCATCATGCGCTCCGCGGCTGTGCAACAGCCCCAACCAGCCCAGATGCTCGCCACCCTCAACGACGCCCTCCAGGAGCGCAAACTCGAATCCCAGTACGTCTCCCTGCTCTTCGCCCTCTGGGACGACGAAAACCAGACCCTGCAAGTGGCCAACTCCGGCGCCGTCCAACCCATCCTCTGCCGCGCCGGCAAGTCGATCGCAGTCCCCGCCGAAGGCTTCCCTCTCGGCCTCTTTCCCAATGTCACCTACGAGGAGTTCAACGTCGCCGCCCAGCCCGGCGACGCCATCGTCTTCGTCTCCGACGGCATTCTCGACGCCGAAAACGCCCACGGCGAAATGTACGGCGACGACCGCTTATCCAGCCTTCTCTGCGCCCAACGCGAGCACCCCGCCCAGCAAATCGCCGACGCCATCCTCGCCGACGTCTCCCGTTTCCAGGGCGCGCAGGACCGCTTCGACGACGAAACCATCATCGTCCTCCGCGTCCGCTAAACCGTCGCGCAGCCCACTTCCAGGTTTGTCGTCTCAGCCCGGCGCAGCGTAGCCGAAGGGACCCGCTGCGGCCCGTCAGCCCTGCCGCCCCTGAGGAAAAACAAGAAGTCAGCTGCTCTGTACCCAATTGCTCAGAACCAGCAATTGTCTGGTGGGAGACTCCATGTGAAAGGGGCAAAACGTTTGCCGGAATATGGAGGACACCATGCTCCAAAACATCAATGACTACGCAGCGGACCTGCATATTTACGCCGCCCACGCCCACACCGCCGCCGCCGCCGCGCACCACAGGGGCGATTTCGAGGCCGCGGAAGAGCTGAGCGCGAGGGCTCAAGAGTACTCCGCGGAAGCCGCCGAGAAAACGGAAGCGGTTGCGAGGCAATCGTCGCAGCTTGCGAGGGCCTGAATTGTCCAGCGGCATGCCCGCCGTCTCGTGCCGGATGCCTGCCCGCCGCGGCGGGAGACCTGGAATCGGGCAGCATCACCACGGATTGCTCTACGGCTTCGACGCCCTGTAACCGGGGAGTTTCGGAGTAAATTTACGCACCACGAACTCCTGAAGTAGATTCTGCACTGCGCTCGCCCCCGTCCCGATCAACGCGTTCTCAAACGTCAGCCCCGCCCCATCGCGATTGCTTGCCGGATAATACAGGTTCGAGATCCCTCCCGCCGCCAGCCCGCCGATGATCGCCGAATAGTTCGCCTGCCGGCGTCCGTTGTCGCCCTTGCACACCACCGCATTCGCTATCGCATACAGAACCCGTGACCGCGTTGTCCCCGTCCCTTTGTAGAAGTAGCGCGGATCCTGTTTCCACCACGACGGCAGCATGGCGCCCCCGATCATGGTGCCGATGAAGTTGTCGGCATAGTTGGCTCCATAGCGCTTCGCATATCCCTGCGCGCCTTGTCCGTACCCGCTGAATGTATTGTTGGCCTGCTCCACTCCTGCGAAGAATCCGCTCGCCAGGAATGAGACCGGGTCGATCGAGGACCTCCACGCCAGGTTGAATTTTTGCCTGCTCGTCAGCGGCGGCGCGTTGGGCGCATATGTGACGTAGAAGTTCGGAATCACGCCCAGCACGCGCTGCGTCTCCTCCTCCTTGAGTTGCTCCTCGGCTATATTCAGTTGCGACGCCGTGACCTCCACATTGCTGGTGGTGGCATTGACGCGAAACACGATTGCCTGCGCTTCGTAGCTCTCGCCTGCGTGCAGGATGCCGGAGATCGCCTGGGTCGCAAATCCATTCGAGGTGATGGTGAGTTTGAAAGCTCCGGGAGGCACGTCCGCAAAACTGAAGCGTCCGTTGTTGTCTGACGTTGCCTCTCTCACCGCCGGCACACTCAGGCCGCTCTGCGCCAGTGCCAGGTGCACGCCCTCGTAGACGGCTCCGTCTCGATCCTGCACCGCCCCGTGGATGCTGCCCGGCAAAGGCTGTTCTGGCGTCTGTTGCGCTGTCGCCGCCTGCGCTTCGGGCGCATCGGCCAAAGCCGAATCGCTTGCGGAATCAGCCTCCCGGCCCGGCGCGGGCAGCGCCGCCTTCTGGCACCACCCCTGCGCCCCAACCCCGAACAGCGCCAGAAAAACAAGCACCCGCCCGGATCCCAGGGCTCTACGCTGCGGGCTACTCCACCCGCCGTCCACATTTGCTGCTGTTTCAATCGGTCCCGCCCTCAGTTCTGAAGCCCAAGGATGCCTTATCCAGAGAATAATCGCCGCCAGGGAACCCCACAGGATTAGATGGGCACTCGGCAAGAAGAGGATGGACGGTCCCTCAGGTTTTCCCCGTGCGTTTCTGAGCGCCCCCTGCGCATGACCTTTGCCCCATCCGAGCCGGCCGTTCCGGCGCGGAAGTGGCTATTTCCCAAGCCGGGAGAGTGGCTATTGCCTCCGACCACTTTAGAAGCAATGAAGACGCCGCTCCTTTCCCCCTCGTGCGAGCGCATAGAGGCTGCAAGCCAAAGGCCGCTTTTGAAAGCCCGCCCCACAGGCGCGAAAAACCCAAAAATGAAAACCGGAAGCTTGCCATATAAGCCGATTTTCGCTTCATTTCGAAGCCAAATCGTGGCTAAGAAACGCTTATTCACGCGTATTTGGGCAGCCCTGTACAAACTTTTCTCCCGGTTCATCACCCCCCGTATTGACTTTGACCGGATTTCCGCACCACGAGCGGTTAGTCATGCGGTTTTTCATAACCATCCAGGCCCACGTTTGGCCCCCAAACGCAACCCTCCAGGCTCACGTTCGCCCCTCAAGCAGAACCTTCCAAGCCACCATTTTCAACCCTCAACTGATCTCTGATCTCTGATCTCTGTTCTCTGTTCCCTGATCTCTGTTCTCTGATCTCTGATCTCTGTTCTCTGTTCCGATAAACTCAAGAGGACCGCAAATCACCCCGGAGCCTCCGTGCCCACCGGCCCCCAGGAACGCCTCATCCGTCCCGCCCGCAACGTCTACGGCAGCCTTCGCCTTCCCGGCGACAAATCCATCAGCCATCGCTACGGCATGTTGGCCGCCTTCGCCGAAGGAACCTCGCGCTACAGCGGCCGGTGTCGGCCCTAGAAGGGCTCCACACGACACTGACGGGTACGGGAGCGGCCAACCCCGAGACTCTCGCCAGGAACGCTCCGATGTGGTACAGTCTCGAAGCGAGCCGACCGGGTAGGATCAGGCTGTCGCATGGTACCGGAAGGCAGTGGAGAGTGGAGATGCTACGGCGCAATTCGTACTCGCATGGAAAACTTCGAGGGTCTTCGTGGATGATTCAGACTATTGATTGTCTTCCAGGCCGGAACCACCAGCGCAACAGAAGGCTAGGCGCAATCCCTGGCAAAATTCCATGAAAAAAAACACCAAAGCAAGCACAATAAAAAAGTCCGCGCAACGCGGCGACCTCGCCCCCGACCGCGTCGACGCCATCCTCAAAGCCCTCGACGAAGCCTATCCCAACGTCCATTGCGCCCTCACGCACAGCTCACCCTGGGAGCTTTTGGTAGCCACCATCCTCTCCGCCCAATGCACCGACGCCCGCGTCAACATGGTCACCCCGGAGCTCTTCCGCCGCTTCCCCACTCCGGCCGCGATGGCCAAGGCTACCCTTCCCGAACTCGAAGCCCTCATCCGCACCACCGGCTTCTTCCACAACAAGGCCAAATCCATCCAGGGCGCGGCCCGCAAAATCGTCGCCGAATTCGGCGGCCAGGTCCCCCAAACCCTCGCCGAGCTCACCACCATACCCGGCGTCGCCCGCAAAACCGCCAACGTCGTCCTCGGCGTCTCGTTCGGCAAAGCCGAAGGCATCGTGGTTGATACCCACGTCTTTCGCATCGCCCGCCGCCTCGGGCTGGCCAAGGGCGACACACCCCAGAAAGTCGAACAGGAGCTGATGTGCATCCTCCCTCAAAGCCGCTGGATCGACTTCTCCCACCAGCTCATCCACCACGGCCGCCAGATCTGCGATGCCCGCAAACCCAAATGCGACCGCTGCAACCTCGAGCAGCTCTGCCACTCCAAGGACAAAACCTGGCAGTCGTAGATTTACGGCCCCAAATTGAGCACAAACACGCCCTATTCGCGCGAATTAGCGCGAAGTTCTCCCACTTTTCGTCCGCTCCTGACCGGACGTTCCATCTTTTCTGTTCCCGCGCAGGCCTACGATTTCACATTTCGGCAAGAAAAAGGCGGCTTTGCCGGGCGGGAAGCCTACGGTTTTTCTCTCCCGGCTTAGCCCGGCAGCGCCCGCACCACAGCAGAGATCAGCCCCGGAATGTCAGAAGGGCTCGCTTCAACGGCGGGCTCCCAACCGAGTTCCCGCAAGGTCTGGCTGGTAATCGGTCCAATCGAAACAGCAGGAACCCCCGCAAACGGCCACACAACCCCAGCCTGTCGCGCCGCCTCGGCCAGATGCGTCACGCTCGATGAGCTGGTGAACGTCGCCGCATCAATCCCCTCTGCCAGCGCCCTGCGAAGCTGATCCGGCGCCGCCTCCGGCAAAACATTGCGGTAAGCATCCACCACATTCACCGCAGCGCCCGCCGCCCGCAGCGCATCCGGGATCACATCCCGCGCCACCTCAGCCCGCGCCAGCAGAATCTTCCGCCCGGCAGCCCGATCCGTTAGCCCCTGGACCAAACTTTCGGCCACGTATGATTCTGGAACAAAAGTAATTTGAAATCCGGCTTTCCGCGCCGCAATCGCCGTCGCTTCCCCCACCGCAGCAGCCTTCAGCGAGGAGGGCTGCGCCAGCGCAATCCCCAACTCCGCCGCCCGCTCGGCAAGCGCCCGAACCGTATTGGCGCTGGTCAAAATCAGCCAATCGTAGTCATCAAGTTGCCGCAGAGCCGCCTCCAGCGGCCCAAAGCTCTGCGGAGGCCGAATCTCCAGCACCGGAACCTCGACCGGCTCAGCCCCCAGCGCGCGAAGCCCTTCGCTCAACCTCCCGGCCTGATGCGCCGCGCGCGTCACCAGAACCCGCCGTCCCGCCAACGGCAGTAAATTCACAGCGATACCCCGCCCGCCGCGGATTTAAGCAGCGGCCCTGCTCCCGCTTCAATCAGCATCTGCGCCGCCAGCCGTCCCAGCGCCTCCGCATCGGAATCGCCCCGAGGCGCACGATGAAAGATGCGTACCGCCGACCCCGTCTCCGGCGCAGCCACCACGGCAAATATCTCGTCCCACAAGCCTTCCCCGTCGTCAACCGCTTCTTCCACCCCCGCCCGGCAGTGAATCCCGATTGGCACCTGGCACCCTCCGCCCAAAGCCGCCAGGGCAGCCCGCTCAGCCGTCACCGCAAACCGCGTCGCCGCATCGTCCAGGAACGCAACCGCCGTAATCGTCGCCGTATCGTCCTTCCGCGTCTCGATCCCCAGCGATCCCTGCCCCGCGGCCGGACAAAAATCCTTCGGCTCCAGCCGTTCCCGCACCCACTCCGTCTTTTCGAGGCGATCCAGTCCCGCCGCGGCCAGCAGAATCGCCTCCACCTGCCCTGCGGCCAGCTTGCGCAGCCGTGTGTCCACATTCCCGCGAAACTCCACCGCTTCAATATCCGGCCGGAGCGCCTTCAACTGCGCCCGCCGCCGCTGGCTGCTGGTGCCCACCCGCGCTCCCCGCGGCAAATCCGCCAGCCTCGCATATTTCACCGACACAAACGCGTCCCTCGGATCGACCCTCTTGGGCGTTGCGGCCAGTGCAAAAGGTTCCGGCAGCTCGGTGGGCAAATCCTTCAAAGAGTGCACCGCCAGGTCGACTCTTCCCTCGGCCAGCGCCTCCTCAATCTCCTTCGTAAACATGCCCTTCGACCCCACCTGCGCAAATGTGACCTCCTGCAGCCGGTCGCCGGTCGTTTTAATGATCTCGATCGCAACATTGTGCCCCTGGGCGCGGAGCAGCCCCGCAATGTGGTGAGCCTGCCAGAGCGCCAGTTGCGAACCACGGCTTCCAATGCGCAGCTTCATGGGCGGGTCTCCGCACTGGCTTCGCTCACGGTCGCGCCCTCGGCGTTCTCACCGTTTTTCGGTCCGGCGCCGCTCGCCAAAACCGCCCGCTCCGCCTCCCGATCCGCGCCGGCAGATACCTGCCACGCCTCGCACAGCGCGTCCAGCCGCACCTGGTCGCCCTCCCGCGCAGCCTGCTTCAGCGCCTGCATCGGCGGATGAAGAAACTTGTTCACCAGCCCCCGGCTCAGCGCCTCCACGGCGGCCACCTGCTCCGCGCTCAGCGTCCCCAGCCGTGCCTGCACCCGCTTCAGCTCCGCCAGCCGAATCTCTTCCGCCTGCCGCTGCAGCGCCACAATCGCCGGCGCCACATTCACCGTCCGCTGCCGCTCGTGGAACCGCTCCACCTCGCCGGCAATCAGCGTCTCGGCGTCGCCGGCCTCGCGGCTTCGCTCCGCCAAATGCGCCGCGGCCACCGCTTGCAGGTCGTCGATGTCGTAAACAAAGATGCCCTCCAGCCTCCCCATCGCCGGGTCCACGTCCCGAGGCACGGCAATATCGATAAAGAACATGGGCCGGTTGCGCCGGCGATGCAGAAATGCCTGCCCATGCTCGCGCCGGAAGATCGGATGCGGCGCCCCCGTCGAGCTGATCACGATGTCCGCCTCGCTGGCCGCCTCATACAACTGCTCAAACGGAATCACGCGCCCCTGAAACTCCGCGGCCATGCGCCGCGCCCGATCCTGGGTCCGGTTGCTTACCAGGATCGCCCCGGCTCCCTGCTGCACCAGGTGCCGCGCCGCCAGCTCGCTCATTTTGCCCGCGCCCACCAGGAAAACAGTTCGCCCCTGCAGCGACCCAAATATTTTTTTTGCCAGATCCACGGCCACCGAAGCAATCGACACCGAGCTCGATCCAATCTCCGTCTCCGACCGCACCTTCTTGGCGGCGGCAAAGGCGCTCTGCAGCAGATGTTCCAGTTGCCCCGCCACGGTGCCCGACGCCCGCGCCACGGCAAAGGCCTCTTTCACCTGCCCCAGAATCTGCGGTTCGCCGACTACCATCGAGTCGAGGCTCGCGGCTACGCGGAAGACGTGTTTTACCGCGTCACGGTCCCTTTTTCTGTAGATATGGGACTCCAGCAGGGCACGTTCCAGTCCAAAGTGCCGGGGCAAAAAGTCGACCAGATCGGTCCCTGGCCCTTCGACGGCCGCCAGCAGCTCCACGCGGTTGCAGGTGGACACGATCATGCACTCCAAAACGCCCGGCATCGCGGCCAGCGCCCGCGTCGTCTCCGGCAGCTCCTCGCGGCTGATGGCGATCCGCTCCCGCAGCTCGATCGGCGCGGTCTTGTAGTTCACTCCAATGAGGGTCAGCGTCATGGGGCACCGTACCTGTGCACGTGGCTGAACAGGTTGGCGGTCCACACCACCACCATCACCGCAAACACCGCCCCGGAAAGATACGCCGCCCTGCGCCCCCGCAGCCCGGCCGTCCGCCTGACCAGCAGCAGCAGCACATAGATCACCCAGCTCGCAAAGGCCGCAATGATCTTGGGATCAAGAAAATACGCCGCCCCCAGGGGTGTCTCCTGCGCCAGCACCGACCCGATCACCAGCCCCACCGTCATGCAGGGAAAGCCGAATTCCAGCGTGGCCTCGGCAATCCGCTCCAGCGTGTCCAGCGGCGGCAGCCAGTCAAACGGCGCCCACCAGGAATGCTCGCCCAGCCTGGGCTTGCTCTTGATGCGCCGCTCCTGTACCAGGTAAAGCACGCTGGCCAGCAGGCTGAACCCCAGCGCCACATAGGCCAGCAGCAGCGCCGCAATGTGGGCTACCAGCCAGCTCAGACGCACTCCCTGGGAGGGAAACGTATAGCGATCCGGCCCCAGCGCAGGCACGAACACCAGGAAGAATGTAACCGGCAAGGCAAACAAACCAAGCGAGATAGCGTCGTAGAGCCACCACACCAGGAAGAACACCGAGGCCACCGCCAGCCCCAGCAGCGACTGCACCTCGCGGACCCCGACCGGCACCCAGCTATGCGCCTGCACCAGCATCTCCACCGCCGAAACAAAGTGGAAGAACAGCGCCATACCGCCCAGGTGGACGCACCACCTCCGCCACCGCGCCGCTCCATACAGCACGGCCGGAAAAACGGCGACACTTGCCGCCGCATACAGAACAGCCGCAACTCGAAGCCAGAGCAGGTACATATCGATCTTCACCATAAAGGCGTAACTGCTCAGTATACTGTGATGCAAATCACCAAATGGGATGACCGGAGGCTACTTAGCCAAGCGAAAAAGATGACCGCCTGCAGGTCTCAAAAAGGGGTGAACCTCATCAAAAATAAGGAATATAGGCTTCAGGGCAGACGGAAAAATGAGATAAGTGGGGCTGCGCGCCGCCAAATAGAATAAAAAGTATTTGAATTTCGCCCATTTCAGGCTGTTTTTTGCGCATTTTGCGGCGCTGATTGGGCTGATTTGAAGCCGGGCTTCCGCGCCATCAGCCCTCCGCGCGGGCGGGGACCGGGCGAGGTCGGGCCGGCTGTTCCTCCGGGCGGGCAGGTCTTGTTGCAGACCTAGGTCTCTCTGACCGCATGATCTTGTGCGTTGCGACGGAGTACCGTTGTATCCCACCCCAGGCGCAAAAACAAAGACGCGCTGCCCAATGGGCACCCAGATGGGGCACCCAATTCTGGTGCAACTTCATTTGGTCAGAGACCTAGAGCGCGCCCTTCAGCACCTCAAGCCCGGCCTTCGAAACCTGCACATCGTCTTCCGACTTGCCGCCGCTGAAGGCCACAATCACGTAGCCGGTCCTGGTCCGCGCAATCACGCCGCCCTGCCAGCCGAATTCGCCGGTCATCGGCGGCCGCGTCGCGGTCCCGCTGTCTTTGAGCGTATCGGCCATCTCGGCCGCCTTCGCATAGGCGATTCCCAGCAGGTTGTTGCCCTTGTCGGTGGCCGTAGGCGCATCCTTCATCCGCCCCACCACCGCCATCTTTGAAGTCCACTCCTGAATGCTGTCGCCCGGGGCATAATTGACGACCGCCACTCCGGTCACCTTCAGCTCGGCGGCGCGCTTCTTCATGGCCTCGAGCGCAGCCGTGGCGAGGGCATCAAACTTCTTCGCGCTGATAGGTTTGGGGGCATTTGCCGCGCGAGCGTATCCCTCTCCAGCGGCGAGGCTCACCGCGAGAAGCATCGCTGACACAAGCAGGTGTTTCTTCATTATGTTTCTCTCCGTAGGCGAAGCTCCGGGCGCATTGCACCCGGAGCGCCAAGAGAGAATTCTACTCTGCGCGCTTGCGGTCCATCCCCCCGCTTCGCCATGCAGGCGTACCGAGGGCATACTCCTCACCCTGATCAAAAGGGGTGAGCTGGCTATGAGCTTTCAGACCGCTTTCTCAGAATTACTGCTGCGGCGGGGGAGTAGTGGTTGTGGTCGTCGTTTGAACCTGCGGCTGGTCAGCGGCCGGGGTCGCGGTTGTCGTCGTCTTTTCCTTATCCTTCACCGACTTCACCTTATGATGCCTGTTGTACTTCGTTTTGACATCGGAGGTCTGGGTGGTTTGGGTTTGCGGCTCGGTTGTCGGAGCCTGTGTTGTCGTGGTGGTGGATTGCGTGGTTTGCTGCCCAAAAGCCGGCAGCGTCATGGCAAGCACAACGGCGGATCCGAGGACAGCAGTATATAGCTTCATGGACTTCATTCAATTCTCCTTAATTTTGCCCGGAATAGGTTGGTTAGGGTACGCAAGGAAGCCGGCCGTGGCTCGCGGCTTCATTGGTGCTATATCCAGGATCGCTCATCTCAGGGCGAAATGCTGAGCAGAATGGCTCTTGCCGGGAGCCAGGGCAAGCAGCGGGCGCTTGCGGACGGTTGGAGATTGGCGGCGATCGGGCGCTTGCGGCTCAGGCAACGGATGCGGAAGGTTGCAGGCAACGTACCCTTCCCACCACGTTAAGCTGTAAGAAAGCGTGATCCGAGAAGACTTCCAACCCGTGGCTCCACAGCCTCCCCCATCGGACGAGCCTGCCGCCGGGCAGCAGGCGGTCGAACCCCGGGCGAGAGCTGACGCCGACCTCACGCCTTTCATGCGCCAGTGGACGGCGGCCAAGCGGGAGAATCCCGACGCCCTGCTCTTCTTCCGCATGGGCGACTTCTACGAGCTGTTCTACGACGACGCTGTGACCGTCAGCAGCGAGTTGCAGTTGACGCTGACGGCGCGCGACCGCGAGCGCAACCAGCCCATGTGCGGGGTTCCTTATCACGCGGTGGAGATCTACCTGACGCGCCTGCTGCGCAAGGGCTACCGCATCGCCATCTGCGACCAGATGGAGGACCCCAAGCTCACCAAGAAGATCGTCCGGCGCGAGGTGACCCGCGTGCTGACGCCGGGCACCGCGCTCGACAACGCACTCGGGCAGGAGCAAAACAACTTTCTGGCCGCGCTGTTTGAAGCCGGCCCGGCAAAAGAACGCGTTTGCGCCGTGGCGCTGCTGGACGTTTCTACGGGGGAGTTTCGGACGGCGGAGTTTACGGGAGCGGCGGCACGGCAGCAGGCCGTGGATGAGATTGTGAAGGCCGGCTCAAGCGAGGTCCTGCTGCCCACGAGCGCCGATTTGCCCGCGTTGCTCGAACGCATTCCCGCCCCCACCCGCGTCGAAGACTGGGTGTGGACCCGCGACTTCGCCGTGCCGCTGGTCGAGCGCCAGCTCAGCGTCCGCTCCCTCGAAGGCTTCGGCCTGGACAAGCATCCGGCGGCCGCCATCGCCGCCGGCGCGGTGCTCCACTACGTCCGCACCACGCAGAAGATCGAAGCCCTGCACATCGACAGCCTCAAATTCGAGGAGCACTCGACCGCCCTCGAACTCGACCAGGTCACGGTCCGCAACCTCGAACTCATCGAGCCGCTCTTTGTGGGCCAGGACAGCCGCGCCACGCTCTTCCACACTTTGGACGCGTGCCAGACGCCCATGGGCAAGCGGCTGCTGCGCGCCACCATCCTGCGCCCGCTGGTCGACGCGCAGGCGCTCGAAGCCCGCTATGAAGCCGTTGCCGAAGCTCACGTCGACCTGCTCAAGCGCGAAGAAATTCGCCGCGCCTGCAACGGCATTCTCGACCTGGAGCGTCTGCTCGCCCGCCTCTCGCTCGACTCCGCCGGGCCGCGCGACGTGCGCGCCCTCGCCGCAAGCCTCAGCAAACTGCCGGGCTTGAAGATTGCGATCGACGCGATGCAGGCTCCGCTTTGGCGCGCGCTCGCCGAGCGCCTCGACACGCTCGACGACGCCACCGCGCTCATTCAATCCACGCTTGTCCCCGAGCCTCCGCTAACGCTTGTCGATGGCGGCGTGATCGCAGCCGGCGTGGACCGCGAACTGGACGAACTCCGCGCTATCTCCTCGACCGGCCGCCAATCCATCGCGGCCATTGAGGAACGCGAGCGCCAGCGTACCGGCATCGGCTCCCTGAAGGTGCGTTACAACACCGTCTTCGGCTATTACATCGAGATCACCAAGGCTAACATGGCGCTGGCGCCTGCCGACTACGAGCGCAAGCAGACGCTGGTCAACGCGGAGCGCTTCACTACCCCCGAACTGAAGGAGTACGAACGCAAGATTCTCACCGCGCACGACCGCTCCATCGAAATCGAGAGGCGCATCTTCATCGAGCTGCGCAAGACGGTCCTTGAAGCCGCCGGCCGCATCCGCCGCAGCTCAGCCGCGGTGGCAGAAGGCGACCTGCTGGCCAACTTCGCCCATCTCGCCGCGCTGCGCCGTTACGTGCGCCCCACTATCGTCGAGGAGCCGGTGATCGAAGCCGTTGCCGGACGCCATCCCGTCATCGAGCAGTGGATGGAGGAGACGCGCGAGGGCCGTTTCATTGCCAACGACGTCTATCTGAACGCGGCTGCCGACGGGCCGAGCTTATTACTGATAACCGGGCCTAACATGGGCGGCAAAAGCACTTATCTGCGCCAGGCGGCGATGTTAGTGCTGCTGGCGCAGATGGGCAGCTTTGTTCCTGCCGAGAGCCTGCGCTTCGGCCTCGTGGACCGCATCTACACGCGCATCGGCGCCAGCGACAACGTAGCCCGCGGCCGCTCCACTTTCATGGTGGAGATGACGGAGACGGCCACCATCCTGAATACAGCCACAAGGCGTTCGCTCATCCTGCTGGATGAGATGGGACGCGGCACGGCCACGTTCGACGGCCTATCGCTGGCCTGGGCCACGGTCGAGTATCTGCACGCCGAGACCGGCGCGCGCACGCTGTTTGCCACGCATTACCACGAGCTGACCATGCTGGCCGAGAAGCTGCCGCGCGTGCGCAATCTGCGCGTGGGCGTGAAGGAGGCGGCGGGCAGGATTGTGTTCCTGCATAACATCGAGCCGGGCGCGGCCAGCAAGAGTTATGGCATTGAAGTGGCGCGGCTGGCGGGGTTGCCCGCGGCAGTTATCGAGCGGGCCAAGCGCGTGCTGCGCCAGCATGAAAAGCAGGAGCGCCAGAGCGTGCAGGCCGAAACGGCCGAGCCGGTGCAATTGACCATCTTCACTCCGCTGTCGCAGCGTATAGTGGACCGCATTGAAGCTACGGACGTGAATTCGCTGACGCCGTTGCAAGCTCTGAATCTGCTGGAAGAGCTGCAACAGGAATTGAAGGAGAAGGGATGACGGCAAACTTGCGTCAGGCAGCGGGAAGTCTGTTGGTGGTGGGCATCGGGGCCACGGAACTGACGAATCTGGAACGCGCGTGGCTCAAGCTGGTGAGGCCGGCGGGGGTCATTCTGTTCCGGCAGAACATCGAGAATCCAACGCAGACGCGGGCGCTGCTGGGCGAAGCTACCGGACTGTGCGCAGCGCCCAGTTTTCGCTGCGTGGACGTGGAAGGCGGGAAGGTGAACCGGCTGCGCGAAGCGCTGGCGCCCATCTCCTCTGCGCAGGCTGTGACGCTGGCGGCCAAGCGGACGGGGAAGACCGGCCTGATCCGCGAGCAGGGTGAGCTGGTGGCGCAGGGCGTGAGGGCCTTCGGGTTCAACACGACGCTGGCGCCGGTGGTGGACCTGGCGCTGCCCGATTCGGCCGAGGTGCTGGGCGGGCGGGCGGCGGCTTCGACAGCGGGGGGCGTGGTGGACTATGCGCGCAACTTTCTGGAGGGGCTGGCGAAGCACGACGTGGTGGGCTGCGGCAAACATTTTCCCGGGCTCGGGGGCGGCACGCTCGATTCGCACCTGGAAACTCCGGCGATCCGGCGCAGCGGCCGCGAACTGTGGCGCAAAGACCTGGCCCCCTATCGCGAATTGCGCAGCGAACTGCCGATGATCATGGTGAACCACGCGACCTATCCCGATACGCGGGGCAAGGATCGTCCCGCGAGCGCGTCGCCTTATTGGATTACGACCGTGCTGCGCAAGCGGATCGGTTATTGGGGCATCATCTTCTCCGACGATATGGAGATGGGCGGCATTCTCAAGCTCATGCCCATGGAAGAGGCCGCGGTTGCGGCGATCCGCGCGGGGATGGATTTGCTGGAAATCTGCCACAGCCTGGAGTTCATCCTGCGCGCCTACGAGGCGCTGATTGCCGAGGGCGAGCGCTCCGTCAGCTTCCGCAACCTGCTGCTGGCGCGGGCAGGACAGATTGCACGGCGGCGCGCCACGCTGTTTGCGAGCGGGGTTTCTCCGGCGCTGTCCGCGCGGCGGTTCGCGGCGCTGCGCGCGCGCATGTTGCGCTTCCACAAGATGATTGAAAACGCCCAGCCCGCGCAGGAGACGCAAACCGCATGAGCGCCAGCACCATGACCGTGGCCGGCATCATGAGCGGCACCTCGGCCGACGGAATCGACGTGGCCATCGTGCGCATCGCGCCCGGCAGGCTGCGGACCGGACTCGCGCGGCACGGGCTCACGCTCATCGCGCACCAGGGCTTCGCGTTTTCGCCTGCGTTGCGCCGCGCGGTGCTGGCGGCGATGAATGCGCCCTCCACTTCAACGGCGGAACTGGCGCGCCTCAACTGGCGTCTGGGCATCGCCTACGCCGAGGCCATCCGCGCCACGCTCAAGCGGCATCCGGTCCAACTGGACCTGATCGGCTGCCACGGCCAGACGCTCTATCATCAGGCGCGCGCCGCAACCTATGCGGGCCGCAGCTTTGCCTGCACCTGGCAGGCCGGCGAAGCCCAGGTGATTGCCGCCACGCTCGGCATTGCGGTGGTTTCGAACTTCCGTCCCGCGGATATGCTGGCCGGCGGTCAGGGCGCGCCGCTGGTTCCGCTGCTCGATTACGTTCTGTTTGCAAATCCGAGGCGCGGCCGAGTGCTGCAGAACATCGGCGGCATCGCCAACCTGACCGCTATCCCTGCGGCAGCGTCGCCCCAAGCAGTGATCGCCTTCGACACCGGCCCCGGCAACATGGTCGTCGATGCACTGGCCCTCGAGCTCTTCGGCAAGTCCTTCGACCGCAACGGAGCCTTCGCCGCGGAGGGCACAGTGCTTGCACCGGTGCTGACGGCCGCGATGCGCAATCCCTACTTCCAGCTCCCGCCGCCGCGCACCGCCGGGCGCGAGCAGTTTGGCCGCGAGTATGCCGCAAAGTTTCTCGCCGCCTGCCGTCGCCACAGCAACAAGCCCGAAGACGCATTGGCCACGGCAACCGCGCTAACCGCCGAAGCCATCGCCGGGAGCTACAACCGGTTCGTGCTCCCGAAGATGAAACGCGGCAAGGCAAGCCGGAGAGGCGTGGACTACATCGTCTCCGGCGGCGGCGCGCGCAACCACACGCTGATGGCCATGCTGGCGCAACGGCTTGAACCGCTTGGCTGCGAACTGGCCGCGAGCGAAGACTTCGGCCTTCCCGCCGAGGCCAAGGAGGCCGCGGCCTTTGCGCTGCTGGCCTGGCAAACCTGGCATCAACGCCCCGGCAATGTGCCCGCGGCCACGGGTGCAACGCGGCCCGCGATACTGGGCCAGGTGACGTATGCGTAGGCTGGGACTCTGCGTTGCCAGAAGAACGGTGGGTAAATGGAGAGGCGGCTCGAGGTTCGTGGTCTCCCACCCTTGCGCCGGAAAGAAGGCGCAAGAATGGGGCACCCAGCCTTTACGGGACAATCGCTGCACGCGTCTTTCCGCGACCGGAGAGTCCACAATCATCTATTCTGGCTGGGTATTCGTGCTGATTTGCCTCCTGGCCCTTGCCGGCTGCCACGCGGCTCCAAGAGACCCCCGCACGGTGGTCTTTCTCATCGAAAGCAGTCCCGCGAACCTCGATCCCCGCATCGGCACCGACGCCCAGTCGCAGCGCATCGGCGCACTCCTCTTCGACGGCCTGGTGGCTCACGATGCGAGTTTTCAATTCACCCCGGCATTGGCCGAGCGCTGGGAGCAGCCCAACCCGCTTACGTTCGTCTTTCATCTGCGTGGCGGCGTGCGCTTCCACGACGGCCGGCTCCTGACCGCCCGCGATGTGGTCTGGACCATCGACTCCATGCGCACCGGCGCCGTGATCTCGCCCAGGGCCGCGGCTTACGCCTCCGTCGACTCCATCGAAGCCCGTGACGACCGCACCGTCGTTTTTCACCTGAAGCGCCCCGACAATTTTCTGCTCACTAACCTCTCCACCGGGGCCATGGGCATTGTTCCCCAGGGAAGCGGGCGCGACTTCTGGCAGCATCCCATCGGCACCGGACCGTTCCGCTTCGTCTCGCAGCAGATCGATCAGGACGTGACCGTCGAGCGCAATCCTCTCAGTTGGTCCGTCGTACCCAGGCTCGACAGGGTGCGCTTCGCCGTGGTGCCCGACGCCATTACCGAGTCGCTTGAGCTCGAAAAAGGCTCCGGCGACGTGGCCATCAATTCCCTGCCCATGGATTCACTCGCCGTGCTCGCCGCGCGCCCCGACCTGCGTGTGGAAGAGACCGGCGGGACTGAAATTCAATATCTCGGCTTCAACCTCCGCGATCCATTGCTCCAGGATGCGCGCGTGCGCCAGGCCATTGCCTGCGCCATTGACCGGGAACTCATCATTCACACGCTCCTGCGCGGCCACGGCCAGCCCGCATTGAGCCTGCTGCCTCCCGGTCATTGGGCGTTCGCCGGCGACGTTCCGCGCTACGATTTCGATCCGGCGCGAGCGGAGCGTCTTCTGGATGAGGCCGGCCACGCGCGCTTGCGCGACGGCATCCGCTTCCACCTGGCCATGAAGACCAGCAACGACGAAGGAACCCGCCTGCTGGCCGCCGTGCTGCAGCAGCAACTGGGGGCGGTGGGCATTGCTCTCGACCTGCGCAGCTACGAGTACGCCACCTTCTACTCCGACGTCACGCGCGGCGCCTTTCAGATGTACTCGCTGCGCTGGATCGGCATCGAGCAGCCGGATATCTTCAGCTACGCCTTCTCGACCGCGCGCTTCTCTCCCCAAGGCGCCAACCGCAGCCACTATTCGAATGCCCGCCTCGACGCCCTGCTCGACGACGCTGCCCAAAGCGAAGACACGGCACGCCGCCGCGCCGACTACGCCGAGGTCCAGCAGATTCTCGCCCGCGATCTGCCGGCCATCAACCTCTGGTATCGGGATACGGTGGTGGTGCACAACCGGTGCCTGACCCACGTGGTTCCTTCGCCGTCGGGAAGTTACACCTTTCTGGAGACCGCAGAGCTGGCGAATTGAGACCTGATCGGGATGCGCGGGAACCTGTTTTTCACCGCATGCCGCATGCTCCCAGGGTTTGCCCCGGTCTGGAATGCACAGTTTTCGTCTTCAGATTCTCTTAAGGTTTTAGAACTCGCAACCTGGGCGAAATCAATCCCTTGCCATCATTCTGCGAGCCTTCTCGGTCAATCCGGCACAGGGCGGGATGGCTCTCTCAACCTTTTGGCGCATTGGTTCGTCTACCGGTATAGAAACGACTTTCCCGCCCGGTTACCGGCAAGCTTCGGTCCGTGGAGAAATGGCATATGAACAGCAAGTTGAAGATTCCGGTTCCGCGCTTGATGGTCTGCGTGGCGCTGTCGATCGCTCTCCTGATGGCCGTACCTCTGGTCCGCGCGCAGGCGCCTTCGGCTTCCCGGTTTCTGGGCACCGTCACCGCCATCAACGGCGCCACGCTCACGGTCAAGACCGACGCGGACGGCGATCGCCTGGTGGACGTTCCCTCCGGCGCGGCAATCAAGCGCATCGCCCCCGGACAGAAGGACCTGAGCACGGCGGAAACCATCCCGTTCAGCGATCTGGCCGCCGGAGATCGCGTGCTGGTGAAGCTCGATCCGGACGCGCCCGGCCCCAACGGGCAAGCTCTGCAGATTGTAGCCGTCAAGCAGGCCGACGTGGCCCTGAAGCAGCAGAAGGACCGCGAAGACTGGCAGCAGCGCGGCGTGGGCGGACTGGTGAAGAGCGTTGACAGCGCAAACGGCGTCATTGTGCTGACCAGCGGCTCGGGAGCCACGGCCAAGACCATCACCGTGCACACCACCAAGACCACCATGCTCAAACGCTACGCACCCGCCTCCGTAAGCTTCGATGCAGCGCAGCCCGCGCCCATCGACGCCATTCACCCCGGCGACGAGTTGCGGGCGCGCGGCCAAAAGAATTCCGACAGCTCCCAGATCGACGCCGAAGAGGTGGTTTCAGGCACCTTCCGCAACATCTCCGGAGCCATCAGCTCGATTGACGCCGCCGGCTCCGCCTTCGTAGTCAAGGATCTGGCCACCAAGAAACCGGTCACCATCCACATCACTCCGGACGCGCAGATGCGCCGGCTTCCGGACCGCATGGCGCAGATGCTCGCGGTGCGGCTGAAAGGAAGCTCCGCTGGATCGGGCGGGAACGTACAGTCAGCGAGCAATTACTCGGCGCAGACCCAGCGCGGCGGCCAGTCGGGCCCGGGCGCAACCCGCCTGGGTGGCCAGAGCGATGGCAACGGCCAGAGCGGCCAATCGGGCAGTCCGGGCGGTAGCCCGGGCGGGGGAGGCGGGCAATTGTCCGGTCAGAGTGGCGGCGATCCCAATCAGATGCTCAGCCGCTTGCCCCCCATTCCACTCTCCGACCTGAAGAAAGGCGACGCGGTGATGCTGGTTTCAACCGACGGCACAACCGACGTTACCGCCATCACCCTGCTGGCGGGCGTTGAGCCGCTGCTCGAGGCTCCCGCGGCCAGCCAGAGCCTGCTCAACAACTGGAGCATGAGCTCAGGCGCGGGCGGCGCGGCGGATGCGGCAGTCCAGTAGGCGCACTCACCCATTCATTGGAAACAAGCGAGGAACTCGTGTATTCAAGATTGCATAGCTTTCATCGATCTCTGTTTGCCCTGGCGCTCGGTTTCTCCGGCATGCTCACGGCACAGGGGCAAACGCCTGCGCCGCCAGTGCAAACTCCTGTGCCGCAGGTGCAAACTCCGGCGCCCGCCGCGGCTGCGGCCCCGGTGACAACGGCCACATTGCGCGGCCACATCGCCGACCCCACGGGCGCGCTGATCCCCGGCGCAAAGATCACCATCACCACTTCGGCGGGAACCGCCGTCACCACCGTGACCGCGGACTCCTCCGGCGCGTACCTGGTCACCGGACTGAAGCCCGGCGGCTATATTGTGCAGGCTTACTTTTCTGGCTTCGCGCCATTTCAATCCCCGACCATTCAGCTTGCGGCCGGCCAGGCCAAGCGCGCGGACATTTCCATGGCCATCGAAGTGGCCGAGCAAAGCGTGATCGTGACCGACGAGTCGCCCATGGTCAGCATCGACGCTGCCGGCAACGCCAGCGCCATTGTTCTGAAGGGCAAGGACCTGGATGCGCTCTCCGACGATCCGGACGAACTGTCGAACGAACTGACCGCCCTGGCCGGACCCTCCGCCGGACCCAACGGCGGGCAGATCTACATCGACGGGTTCACCGGCGGCCAACTGCCGCCCAAATCGGCCATCCGCGAGATCCGCATCAATCAGAACCCATTCTCCGCCGAGTTCGACTCCCTCGGCTATGGGCGCATCGAGATTCTCACCAAACCCGGAACCGACAAACTGCACGGACGCTTCTTCGGCCAGGGCAACGACGACGCCTTCAACACCGGCAACCCGTTCACCAAAGTGATTCCCGCTTACCACAGCTACCAGGTCAACGGCACTCTGAACGGGTCGCTTTCAAAGAAGGCTTCCTTCTTCATCAGCGTGGAACAGCGCAACAATCAGAACGCGAGCATCTACAGCGCCGATACGGCCGTTCTGGATCCGTCCACGGGCCTTTACAGCGAGGGCATTGTCGCCGGCGGGCTCTTCAGCCCGCAAACGCGTACCAATATCTCCCCGCGCATCGATCTGCAACTGGGCCAGAAGAACACCCTTACGGTGCGCTACCAGTTTTATCGCAGCAGCCAGAGCGGCCAGATCGGCTCGACCTCTTTGCCCACCCAATCCGACACCAACACCTCGCTCGAAAACACCATCCAGATCAGCGATTCGCAAATTATCAACGAACACATCGTCAACGAAACCCGCTTCCAGTATCTGCGCGACACATCGACCACAACTCCGGCCAGCACCGCGCCCACCGTCATGGTTCCCGGATCTTTCTCGGGCGGCGGCAACTCCGGCCAGCAATCCAACGATCATCAGGATCACCTGGAGTTGCAGAACATCACCACCATGTCCGTCGGCGCGCAGGCCATCAAGTTCGGCACCCGGCTGCGCGACAACCGCGTTGCCAACTCCACCAACGCGGGCTTCAACGGCAACTTCGAATTCCCCTCGCTGGGCGCCTACGTGACCACGCTCAACGGCCTTGCCCAGGGTGAAACCTTCGCGCAGATCGCCGCGGGATGTTCCCTGCAGGGAGGCTGCATTCCCAACAAGCTGACCTACACCACCGGTCCCCTGGGCGCCACGGCCAACGTCTTTGACGCAGCGGTCTTTTTTCAGGACGACTGGAAGGCCAACCAGTTCCTGACGCTCTCCGGGGGCTTGCGCTGGGAGTCGCAGAATCACGTCGCCGACCACGACGACTGGGGTCCGCGCGCCTCTTTTGCCTATGCTCTCGACGGCCACAAAAACAAAAAACAGGCCAAGACCGTACTGCGCGGTGGATATGGATTCTTCTATAACCGATTCTCGCTCGGCAATGAGCTCTCGGCCACGCGCTTCAGCGGCGGCGCCAGCACCCAGCAACAGGCTGCCATCAACGATCCCACCTGCTTCAACGCCACCAGCTTGAGCGACCTCGATCTGTCCACATGCGGCCCGGCTGCTTCGAACACCAGCACCATTGTTCAGGTCGCGCCCAGCTACCACTCCCCCACCACCGAGCAGTTTGGAACCAGCCTGGAGCGCCAGGTGACCAAGACCACCACGCTCACGGCCACCTACCTGCACTCCTACGGCGTTCACCAGATGGCCACGCGGGACTCGAATGCGTATCTGCCCGGAACCTTCCTCTATGGCAGTTCCACCTTGACCGGCACGCGGCCCAATCCCTCCCTTGGCATTGTGAACGAATTCTACCCCGAGGCCGTCTTCAAGCAGAATCAGCTCATCGTCAACATTAACGCGCGCTTCACGCCCAACTTCAGCATCATGGGCTTCTATAACTTTACCGTGGCCAACTCCGACACTGGAACGACCGCGAACTCCTACGACCTGATGCAGGGTTACGGGCGCGCTCCCTTTGCCGCCCGCAACATGCTCTTCCTGATGGGCAACTACACAGCTAAGTGGGGCATCACCTTCAATCCCTTCCTGATTGCCCAGGCGGGCAGGCCCTTCAACATCACCACCGGCTACGACCTCACCGGCGATAACTTCTTCAACGACCGTCCGTCGTACGCAGCCGCGGCATCGGATCCAGCCAATGTGGTCACCACCAGCTACGGCGCCTTCGACACCATTCCGCAGGCCGGAGAAACCGTCATTCCAGCAAACATGGGCAACGGTCCGGCCGCCGTCGCCGTGAATTTGCGCATTGGCCGCTCCTGGGGCATCGGTCCCAAGCTGGCGGCTGCCGGCGGCGACAGCGGCGGGCCGCCTCCGGGCGGCGGGCGTGGCGGCGGACCCGGTGGCGGGTTTGGACCGGGCGGATTCGGCGGCGGCGGGGGCCGTGGCGGGCCAGGCGGACCGGGTGGCGCCAGCACCGGCCACAAATACTCCCTCAACTTCAACGTGCAGGCGTTGAACCTGTTCAACGACATCGACTACGGGACCCCCATCGGTACGGTGATCCCCGGCTCCGATCGCTTCGGACAGTCCACCAGCCTGGCCGGCGGAATCTTCTCCTCCGGCGCGGCGGCGCGGCGCATCTTCTTCCAGGCTTCCTTCCAGTTCTGATCGACGAAGACCTGACGAACAATGGGCCGGAGCGCAATGCTCCGGCCCTTTTGCTGCGTTGAGTATTTACTTGCCCGCCGTCACCGCCGCAGGCTGATCGTCGCTTGCAAACGCATCCGTGAGCGAGATGACCTTCAACTGCGCCTTCAATTCACTGAGAGAAGCCGCGCTCGTGGCCGCGATCTCCACCGTCTCTCCCGGCAACAGGTTGAAGTAATTGTCGGAGACCTTGACGTCGAGGTTGCCAAACGAAAGATACACGCTGCGTGCCAGCACCGGCGAGGTCACGCGGATCTTGTAGCTTCCCTTTTCACCCGTAGTCTCTACTTTGAGCGCAGCCGGCTTCAGGCGAATCTCCTTCACCGGCGCCAGATAGGCCAGGTTGCGCGAGATTTCCGCTCCGCCCGCAGTCAACTCGGCAACTATAAACACGCGCGCCGTGTCGGCCGCGCCCGCATCGGTCAGTTTCTTGAGCGGCCAATCCAGATAGACCTTGCTCGCGAGTGGAGCCAGGTCCACGGCCTGCGTCTCCTCCAGCAGCACCTTGCCGTCGAAGTCCATCAGCCGCACCCGAAGCGTGGCCGCCCTGGCCTCCGTCTTGTCGGAGACGATATAAACCTTCACCGAGCCGTCTTCCAAATGCGGCGAAACCAGAATCGGCGCGTAGAACCGCCGCGCATAATACTGCAGCGCCTTCCAGCGGCCGTAGTAGTCGATCGACGACCACGACGCCACCGGCCAGCAGTCGTTCAACTGCCAGAAGATCGATCCCATGGTCTGCGGACGGCTGCGCCGGAAATGCTCCGCGCCAATCTTGATCCCCTCGGCCTGTAGAACTTGACTTACGTAGAGAAAGCTCGCAAAGTCCTTCGGCTCGGGATAATCCCTGAGCAGATAGTCGTGGATGATCGAATTGCCTTCATTGTTCTTCTGGTGAGCCAGCATTACCGGCGTGAGAATGCCGGTGCGATCCTCAGGCTGGGTAAAGCTCTCCACCGTGCGCATCTCGGGGAAGGACTGGAAGCCATACTCGGTCACAAACCGCCAGTGGTGCTTCTCGTATTCGCTGAACGGCACGCGCCCGTGCCACACGGTCCAATCGTGCGCATCGCCGCTCTGATAGGTCTCGGTCAGGGGTTCGTAGTCCGCGCTGGGAGAACTGGGCCAATAAGGCGTTTCCGCGTCCAGCCGCGCCACCACCCTGGGCAGAATGCCGCTGAACTCGGTCAGGTAATCCTGCCAGATCAGCAACCTCACATCCGCCGGCAACGTCGGCCGCACACCCCAGTAGAACGCAGCCTCGGTCTCGTTGTTGCCGCACCACACCACGATGCTGGCGTGATTGCGCAACCGCCGCACCTGGTCCTCGGCTTCGGCCTCGATATTCAGCTTGAACGCATAGGTTCCCGGCTGCCAGTCGTTGCCGAACATGAAGTCCTGCCACACCATGATGCCCAGCTCGTCGCAGATGGAATAAAACTCGTCGGTTTCGTAGTAGCCGCCGCCCCAGTGGCGGATCATGTTCATGTTGGCGTCGCGCGCCGACTCCAGAATCCGCCGGTAGTCGGCCGTGGTCACGCGATTGGGAAAGCTGTCGAAGGGAATCACGTCCGCGCCCTTGGCAAACACCGGAATCCCGTTCACCACCAGCTCGAACGACCGGCCCCACTTGTCGAGAACGCGATGCAGTTCGATCGAACGCAGGCCGGCCTTGGCTTTCCGCTCGGCAATCACCTGGCCGCCGGCTCCTGCCTGCCCACCCGTGCCCACCTGCGCGGTGAACTCATACAAAGGCTGTTCGCCGTAGCCGGCCGGATACCACCGCTTCGGCTGACGAATCTCCACGGGAAGATCGAGAACATTGCGTCCGGCGTGAAGGCTCACCGTCTCAATCACCTTGACCGGCTTGCCGTCGTCGTTGTACTGCACGCTCACCCTGGCCGGGCCGGCGCTCGCGGCCTCCACTTCGACCTCTGCGTCCACGTGCGCCACTTCCCTGCTCACGTCCCGCTGCCGGATGGCAAAGTCCGCAATGCGCACCTTGTTCCAGGCCTCCAGCCGCACCGGCCTCCAGATGCCGCTGGTCACAAACCGCGGCCCCCAGTCCCACCCATACTCATACGCCGCCTTGCGGATATAGGTTTTGTCCTCGGTCTTCGATTGCAGCCGGAAGGCGTCGCTGGCCGCCACCTCTTGCGCCGCCTTGATGGGCGAAGGAAAAACCACCCGCAGCAGGTTCTTCCCCAAATGAAGATGGTTCTTCACCGCAACCCGCCACACACGGAAGCTATTGTTCGCGCTCAGCACCTCGGCGCCGTTTACATACACTTGCGAGGCCGCATCCAGCCCCTCGAAGACCAGGTCCACGTTCGAGCGAGCCAGCAGGGCCGCCGTCACGTCGAAGTTCAGCCGGTACTCCCAGCTTTCATTCTCGATCCATTGCAACTTCGACTCGTTGTCGCGGAAGAACGGGTCGGCGATCTTCTTGTTGGCCAGCAGATCCAGGTGAACATCGCCGGGCACGGTGGCCGGCAGCCAGCCGCTCTCCGCCTCCTGCGCTGCCGCCGTAACCTGCCGGAACTCCCACCCGTGATCCAGGGCCAACACTGCATTCTGCGCGGTCTTTCCCTGCACCTGCGCCACTCCGCTCCCGAAGCCGGCCGCCGCTCCAACCAAGGCGCAGCACACCACTCCCCCGGCAATTGCCTCTCGCATTTCACTCTCTCCAAGGCCCTCCGCAAGGCCATTTTCAGCTCTTGCGGCGGCTCTCTCCAAAATTCGCTGATAAGGTTATCAGATTGACACTTTTGAGCGCCGCCGATGCCGGATTGTCCAAGAAAAGCCTGCAAGGAAGCGCATGAGCGCGCCAAACGGATCATTGCCCGCGCTCCAGCAGCGTCCGGTAGAGCGCCTCCCACGCATCGGCCCTTGCATCCATGCTGAACTGCGTGGCGATGCGCTCCCGCGCCGCGCGTCCCAGCCTCTGCCGCTCTTCGGCGGTCCTCCGCATCAGCTCCAGCATCGCCCCCGCCAGCGCCTCCGAATCCCTGGCCGGCGCTACCACCCCCGCGTCTCCCACCAGTTCGCGCACGCCGCCCACATCGGTAGCCGCCACCGGCTTCTCCATGGCCATCGCCTCGCCCACGGCCAGCGGCATTCCCTCCCACGCTGAACCCAGCACGAATCCGTCGGCGGCGTCGAGCAACGCGGCCATATCCCGCCGCAGCCCAAGCCAGCGCACAGCATCATCCAAACCCAGCTCTGTCGCCAAAGCTCGAACCGTCAAGGCCTCCGCGCCGACAGCCTCGCCTGCGATCCACAACCGCGCATCGGAGCGGGCAGCCCGCACCTCGGCAAAGGCCCGCAGCAGGTTCGGATAGTCCTTGGCCGGCGCGATGCGTCCCGCCGTCAGCCAGATGAATTCTCCCCTCGCGCCCATCCCGGTTCGCATCTGTGCCCGCCGCTCCGCACGGGGAGTAAACTCCGCGGTCTCGATCCCGTTCGTCAAGACGACGCATTTGTGTCGCGGCACGGCCTTGAGCCGCACAAATCGCTCCGCGGCCGCCTCGCTCACCGCGGTGGTGCGGCGGCTCAAGCCATCGGTCAGCCGGTAGGCCAGCATCCGCCTCCAGCCGCCTTCATACACATTGTGAACCGTCGAGAGAACCGCCGGCCCCGGAACCAGCACCTTGAGCATCCGGGCCACAAAATTGGCATGAAAGCTGTGGCTATGAACCAGGTCCGGGCGGAATTCTTTCAGGAATCTCCGTCCCCGCGCCAGGCCGCGCAGCACGCCGCCGGGAGTCCTGCCCATCTCCAGGTGAACGGCATCGAGCGTCGTCGGCCACTCCTCCTTGAGCCGCGGCCTCAGCACCATCAACGCGACCGCATGGCCGCGCTCCGCCATCCGCCCCGCCATCGCCAAAACCTGCCGTTCCGCTCCGCCCATGCCGAGCGAAGTGAGCACGTACACGATCCGCATATCACCCGGATTCCAAAAAGATTTTTGTGAAACGATGATAACGCGCGCGGCCAGGCTGTGTTCCTCCTGGTCAACAACCGGGAAATCAGGCCACCTCAAGCCAAGAGAATGATGCAGACGAATTCGACCGGTGCCGCATAATTTCATGTATAGTTTGGCCATCCTCAGGGTAACGCCGCATGGACGAGCAACTGCCTGAAATCGATTCGGACATTGCCGAGTACTACCGCCAGGCGCCCGAAGAACGCCGGCTTGAAGAGGGCGCATTCCTGCTTGAATCCTTGCGCACGCGCGAATTGATCGAGCGCCACGCGCCGGCCTCACCGGCTACTGTCGTGGATATCGGCGGTGCGGCAGGAGCCTATGCGCTGTGGCTGGCGGAGGCCGGATATTCCGTTCATCTCCTGGACCCGATTCCGCGTCTGGTCGCCGAGGCCGAGCGGCGCAGCGTTGTCGCTCCCCGCCCGCTTGCCTCGTGTGCAGTGGGCGATGCGCGCAACCTGCCGTTTCCCGATAAGATGGCGGATTTGGTTCTGCTGCTGGGTCCGCTCTACCACCTGACTGCCGCTCAGGATCGCGCCGGCGCGCTGGACGAGGCGGCGCGCGTTCTCAAGCCGGGCGGTTGCCTGTTTGCCGCCGCTGTCTGCCGCTGGGCTTCCGCTCTGGACGGCCTGGCGCGCGACCTGTTTGAGGACCCGCAGTTCACCGCCATCGTCGGGCAGGACCTGCGCGACGGCCAGCACCGCAATCTCTCCGGGCATCTCGACTACTTCACCACGGCCTACTTCCACCGGCCGGAGGATCTGCGCGCGGAAGTGCTGGACGCGGGGTTTGAGATGGTGGGGTTGTTTGGAATCGAGGGGCCGGGATGGATTCTTCCCGACGTTGGCGAGCGGCTGGCCGATGGCCGCCGTCGAGAGGATTTGCTGCGCGTGGCGCGCTGGCTCGAATCGGAGCCTACGATGCTGGCCGCCAGCGCACACCTGCTTGCGGTGGCCCGCAAGCCTGCATAGAGACGTCGGCCTGGAACCGCGCCGCCCCCTGGCCCGGCGCCGATCAACGCCGCGGAACTCTGCCCCGGACGCAACTTTTTTCGATTCACAAGATTGTTTATACCCAAAACACAGATTGGGCTGTACAATCTCCACGAGGAGACCCATGGCCGGAGATATTCAACTTACGTGCAGCGATTGCGGGCAGGACTTCACCTTCACCGCTGCTGATCAGGCGTTCTTTCAGGAACGCGGTTATTCGACCCCAAAGCGTTGCAAGAATTGCCGTCAGGCAAAGAAGAGCGATCAGGGGGGCTCCGGCTACCGTTCGGCTCCGGCACAGGGAACACCTGTGATTTGTTCGGGTTGCGGCCAGCCTACAACAGTGCCCTTTGAACCGCGTGGCGATCGCCCGGTCTTTTGCCGGGACTGCTACCAGGCGCGCAAGGGCAGTGGCGGCGGTGGCGGCAGCTCGCGTGGCCGCGGCCGTTTCTAGTTTTTCGGCGGTCCGATGCCCGCACTGAGCATCGGACCACGATTTCCATCCGGCAAGCTCAAGCAAGCCAGGTGGGCCGCGGCTGACTCGGCCCACTTGGCTACGCATGTGTAGTGTGCTTCATTGCGGCCCTGCCTTGTGTGCGCCCCTGACCTCGAGTTCCACGAACCTCAAAAGGGCAGCCACCGCCAAAACGGCTGCCCTTTTCGCTGTCCCTGTCCGCGCACTGCGTCGGGGTTGCACAACCTGGAAATCTCCCCGGATGTCCAATCATGAATGGACATTGCAGTTGCGGCCCGATAAACTGGCCCTTTGTTGAACGATGAACACCTGAGGACTGACCCCACCATCATGGTTTCCCAATTGTCCTTCACAGGATCTGCATGGAAGAACCTGTGGCGCAGACGCCTGAGAACGCTGCTGACGCTGGGCGGGATCGCCATGGCCATCGGCGCATTTGTCGCTCTGGTCGGTTTCTCCCGCTCGTTTGAGCACGAGTGGATGCGCATGTATGAAAGCAACGGCACCGACATCGCCGTAATCGAGAAGACATTCCTCAACACCTCGCTGGAGGAGTCGGTGGGCGTGAAGCTCCGCGCGCTGCCCGTCGTTGCGCAGGCCAGGCCCATGATCTTCAACCTGATGGACCTCACGCCGGAGATCAATGCACTGGTCTTTGGCTGGCAAGCCGATTCTTACGAGCTCGATTCGCTCACCCTCACCTCCGGACGGCGCTTTCGCGACGGCCAGCCGGAAATCCTGCTGGGCGAGATCCTGGCCGCAAACCTGAACAAGAAGGCCGGCGACACGATCGAGATTCAAGGCACCACCTTTACCGTAACCGGAATCGATCATGGCGGCTCGGCTCTGGAAGCCGGCGCGGTCATCATGCCCCTCGATCAATTGCAGCAGCTCTCCAGCCTGGAAGGGAAAGTCACGGCGTTTCATGTGCGCCTTCGCCCGGCGCCGGCGGGCGAAACGCAGGAAGAGTATGTGAAGCGCGCCCAGGCCCAGATCGAAACCGCGCTGCCCGGTCTGTACGCCGTTCCGGCGGCGGAGCGCGCCAGCAACAACCAGGTCGTTCTGCTGGCACATGCTGCCGCGTGGGGCACATCCTCCATTGCCCTGCTGATCGGCATCCTGAGCATCGCCAACACCATGGCCATGTCGGTCTTCGAACGAACGCGCGAGATCGGCATCCTGCGCGCGCTGGGCTGGAAGCGCTGGCGCGTCATGCTGCTGATCCTGACCGAAGCGACCGTGCTCGGCCTGGTCGGCGGATTTCTCGGCTTGGGCGTCGGATGGGGCGCACTGCGCCTGCTGTCTGCCCTGCCGCAAACCGCCAGCATCGTCTCCGCGACCCTTTCTCCGTGGCATCTGCTGGAGGCGCTTGGCATCGCCGTGCTCTCCGGACTGGCCGCCGGCGCCGTCCCCGCCTGGCACGGCGCGCATCTCTCCCCGGTGGAGGCCCTCCACTATGAATAGCCCGCAGCTTGAAGTCCGCGGCCTGTGCAAGAGCTACGACGAAGGACGCATCGAGGCCCTGCGCGGCGTCAGTCTCTCCATCGCCGCCGGGGAATACCTGACCATCAGCGGTCCCAGCGGCAGCGGCAAATCCACCTTGCTGCAACTACTTGGCGGGCTCGACACCCCCACCAGCGGCGAAGTTCTCTTTAAGAACGCGGCCCTCGGAACCGCCATCGGTCTCGACGACTACAGAGCGCACCAGGTCGGATTCATCTTCCAGGCTTTTTATCTGCTGCCTACCCTGCGCGCCATTGAAAACGTGCAAGTTCCCATGCTTGCAGTCGAAGTGGTCTCAGACGACCGCGCCGAGCGGGCCAAAGCCCTACTCCTCGAGATGGGCCTCGAACACCGCCTTTACAAGTATCCCAACGAACTGTCCGCCGGAGAACGCCAGCGCGTGGCCATCGCCCGGGCGCTGGCCAATCATCCCTCCATCCTGCTGGCCGACGAACCCACTGGAAATCTTGACAGCGTTAACTCCGCGCGCATTATCGAGATGCTTATCGGCATTCAGAAGAGACGCGGCATGACGCTCATCGTCGTGACCCACGAGAACGAAATTGCCAACTCCGCGCCCCGGCACATTCGCATCCGGGACGGCCTCATCGACGGAAGGTTCCAATCATGAAACGCTCTTTCGTCGCCCTGGCCACGGCGCTGCTCTTCGCCATCCCCGCCAACGCAACCGACGCCCAGGCGGTGCTTGCCGCTCCCCGGCAGCGCGTGCAGTCGGCGGACTTTCGCGCCACCGGCCACCTGGTGAGGGTGGACGCGAATGGGGTGCGGACCAGCTATGAAATTGCAATCAAGGCGCACTGGTTTCCCGGCGTGCTGCGGGTGCTGGTGGAGACTGCCTCGGCCCCAAGGACGGGCCCGGATGCGTTGGTGCGCGCCCGCATGCTCACCCACATTCTGCTGGAAATGCGGCCCAATGGCCAGAGTATGATCAGAATTGCTCATCCCGGAGACACGGCGCCAGCTAATCTGCCGTTTGAGAAGTGGAGCGAGGGCCCGCTGGGAGCCGGATTCAGCTACGAGGATTTCCTGGAGCCGCAGTACTTCTGGGCGAACCAGACAGCCCTGGAAGAGACAAGGATCGGGACTCGGGAATGCGACGTTTTGAAGAGCGCTCCGGGCGCGTCGGAGCGGACGCACTACGCGGAGATTCAAACATGGCTCGCCAAGGGTATCGGCTTTCCCTTGTATGTTGAGAAAACACTGAAAGGATCGGGAGTGGTCAAGCAGTTCACGTATTCCGGCCTGCGGCATGAGGGCGGCGTCTGGTCTGCCCACCAGGTGGAAGTGAAAATTCACGGGCAAGCCGGTTCCACACTCCTCATCATCGACCACGGCAGCGCAAAAGCAAATCTCAGCCTCAAGGATTTCAGTCCTGAGCAACTCACCCGTTTTTAGGACCCGTTATGTATGTAGTGTGGTGCCTCCTCTGTCTAACCGCAGCCGCGATCGCGGCCGGGTATCTGTATCAGTTGATCGGCGCGCGCCGCGACCGCCGGCTCTATGCCGGCCTTGGGCGCTGGATCGACATTGGAGGCAGGCACAGGCTCTATCTGCTCGAGAAAGGATCGGGCGGCCCCACGGTGCTCTTTGAAGCCGGCATCGCCGCCACCAATCTGAACTGGTTTCACATCCAGGAGACGGTCTCCCGCTTCACCGGCACAGCATCCTACGATCGCAGTGGACTCGGCTGGAGCAGTCCATGCCGCACCGCCCGCACCCCCGGTAACATCGCCGTCGAGCTGCACGAGATGTTGCAGCGCGCTTGCATCAAACCGCCCTACATCCTGGTCGGCCACTCCTTCGGAGGACTGGTCATGCGCCGCTATGCGCTCCTCTTCCCTGAAGATGTGGCCGGCATTGTGTTGCTTGACCCCATGCGCTGTGAAGAATGGCCGCCACTCAACCCCTCCAAGCAATCCGAGATCGATCGCGGCAGGAGGCTGTCCGGTTTCGCGATCCCCATTGCGCGATTCGGACTCGCCCGCCTGGCCGTCACCTCGCTGCTCTGTCGCTCCGGCAAGATCTCAGGGCAACTGGCCGGCGCCGCCGGCAATGGCGGGCGCCATGTCCTGAACCGCGTCAAAGACGAAGTCGGAAAAATGCCCAGGGAGGTCTGGCCCATCGTCGCCGCCCACTGGTCCCGTCCCGGCTATTACGTCGGCATGCGCAGCCACGTTGAAGCCGTTCCCGACACCGTCCGCGAAATGCAGGACGCCGAACCCATCCGCGACATTCCCATCCAGGTTCTGACCCCCGGAAAATCCACCCCGCTCTCCGACGAGCACCTTCGCCGCATCGGCGACAACGTGCAGCAGGTCATCGCCCCCTTGAGCGCCCATTGGATTCACCTCGACGAGCCCGACCTGGTCATCGATTCCATCCGTGAGATGGTTGCTGCCGCCACCGAAGAGCCCGTCGCAGCCACGGTCTGACTACTGCTTCTCGTCCGCCGCAAACGTCGTCCACGGCCCCGATTTCATGTCCTTGAGAATCGGCTTCAGATAGCCGTACTCCGGATGCGCGGCCAGAAACGGGCCGGCAAGAAAATCCTCGCCGCACGGATGCCCCGCGTGCCCGATCAACTCCATCTTCCCCGCCAGCTCGGAGTCCGTCACCTTGCCCGTCACCGCTCCAAACGGCATATACGGTCCCAGATCCCACTCCGGAACCCCGCGCGGGTCCCTGTCGATGTGGCCGCACAGCGACCGCTCATCCGGGTCCACCTTGCCCGTGTAGCTGTCCACGTGGTCGGAGAGGAACTGCTCGGCCAGCTCCACATCGATCCGCCCCTTGGCCTGCTCCATCTGCTTCTCCGCCGTCACGCGCCGCGCATTTGGCGAACTGGACAGATTCTTCAGGTCAAAGTTCTCCGTCTCATCCCGGATCAGCGCCGGGTCGCGAGCAAAGTTCGAGCTCACAAAGTAACCGTCTTTGGCCCGCCACAGCGGTGTATTCTTCAACCCCAGCTCGAGGTAGGCAATTTCCCCGGTCTTGCGGTCCCCTATCAGCCAGTCGTTGGCGTAGCCGCCGTTGTTGCCCTCCTTGATGATCGATACATACTCGTCGATGGAGCCCGCATACTGGAGCGCTTTCCGCGAGCGTGCAAACTCCGGCTTCCCATCCGGATTCCAGCCCACAAACTGCGTGATCGTCGTCTCCGTGATCAACAACCCCGCATCGTTCACGCCAAAATCGTCCTGGCTGGTGATCACGCCCGGCTCTCCATCCATCAGAATGCGGTGCCCGTGCTCCGGCTGAATATCGAAGATCACCGTCCACCGCGCGCCCTCGGCGTAACTCGACCAATTATTGTGCGCCATCACGATCTTGCCGCGCTGGGTGTAGCTGCCGGTGGCAATGAAGGCCGAGCAGCGCCCCTCGGGCGCAAGGTGCGGCGCGTTGGCGGCTTTCTCCCGCTTGTCCAGCCACGGCACATAGTACTGCGGCAGCTCGATGCCCCCGTTCAGCGCCACAATGTCCCACACGTCGAGCTTCTCGCCCTTCGACCGCACGCCCCTGGCAATCCCCTCCAGTTCCCGCTGGTACTCGGGGTCGATGTGCGGCCAAAGCATCCGGCGGCTCGCCTGGCGAAAAAACTCCCAATCCCGCTTGGTGGCGTGGGTATTTTCGAGCTTGATCACCCCGACCATGTCCGCAATCTCGGACGCCAGCAACCGCCCGTGCTGGAATCCAATCTGGGCGGGACTGCCTTCGAGGTGCACATAGGTCCAGCCGCCTCTTTCAAAGCGGTAGCCCGGCAAAGCCTTCATTTGCGGCACCGGCCCAGCCGGCCGCCCACTCGCCCAGGCCGGAGAGGCCGAGGCAAGGGGCAGCAGAGTGAACAAGCAAATGACGAGTGCGCGGGAAAGCAGACCGACCATCGGGAATCCTCCGGGAATGCCCTGAAGATATCACGAGGGATTGAGCCTGGCGGAATGGCTACCGCTTCTTTGCCGGCTTGGGAGCGGGCTTTTTCGCCGCGGGCTTCGACGCCTTGGCCGGCTGCGACGCCTTGCCCGCCTTAGAGGCCGCCACGGGCTTCCCTTTTACCGGCGCAGCTTTGACCACCGCCGCCTTGGCCGGAGCCTTGGCCGGAGGCTTGACCGAAATGGCCTTTGCCTTTATTTGAGGCGGCTTGACCGAGAGAGCCTTTGCCTTTATTTGAGGCGGCTTGACCGAAAGGGCCTGCGCCCTGGCTTGCGGCGGCTTGACCGAAAGAGCATCCGCCTCGACTTGCGGCGGCTTGACCGAAGGGGCCTCCGCCTCGACTTGCGGCGGCTTCTCTGAAATATCTTCGGACTTGGCTTGGGGTTTGGCCGCGGACTTCGCGGCAGCGGGCGATGCAGACACAGATTTATCCTCCTTGCTTTCTTTGGCCGCAACCGGGGTCGGCGCGGCTTTCTTGACAGCGGAAGCCGCTGTTTCCTTGGCGGGCGAAGCTGCCGGTGCGGGCTTTGCCTTGGCCGAAGTCTCTTGCGGCTTGGCTGCAACCGCCGGCTTGGCGCCCGAAGCGGGCTCAGGCTTGGGTTCCTGACCAGGCTTCGGTTCCGGCTTGGTTCTGGGCGGCGGTTGAGCCTTCTCTGCCTCTTTCGCTTTGGCCGCAGCCGTTTTGGAGTCCGTTCCGGCGGCCACCGGCTTCTCAGCCTTTTCCGAGCCGGGCGCCGGCACAGGCGTCGCAGCCTCCTTTGCCGGCTTCGCCGGGGCGGCCGCTTTCGATGCTCCCATCACTCCACCGATAACTGGTTCGGGCTCATCAACTTCCAGTTCATCCTCCACGGATTCTGCATCGTCTGCGACCAGGGATTCTGCATCGTCTGCGACCAGGGATTCTGCATCGTCTGCGATCTCCGACTCCAAATCCACGACGATTCCCAACTCCAGGTCCACCTTCGGCAAACTCAGGCCCAGGTCGAGATCGTCCTCATCGCCGCCAAGATCGTCCAGATCCTCGTCCTCGTCCAAAACCTCCGCAGCTTCCTCGTCGTCATCGTAGGACCGTTCCTTCAGCTTGGCCTCGGCGCCGCGCTTGGCCCGCGGTCTCTTGATGGTCAACTGCGGTGGCGGAGCAGGTGGCGAATGCGGCTCCAGAAAGGCGCGAAGCTCCTCCGCGGTCGTCAATCGCCCGTCCAGCAGCTCCAGGAAAACCCCTTGCAAAATCTCCCTGTACGCGGGGAGTTCCGGGGTAATGCGCATCTCCTGCATCACCGCGTGCGGGATGCGCTGGCGGGTCTCAGGCCACACCTTCAGGAACTGGTTGAAGCGCTCCTGCACCGCCGCATCCCTGCTTGTAAATCCCAGCCAGAGAATCGCTTCTGGATCATAGCTCGTAAAGAGCTTGAAGCCTGCCGAAGGCGCGGCATTCTCCTTCGACATTAGTACCTTGGCAAACCTGGCCGCCATCGCGTCCAGGCTGTTCCACTCCTCCACGAACCCTGGCCGCAGCATCAGTTTCTTCAGCGCCGCCAGGTCCCTTGAGGCCAGCTTGGCAGTCAGCAGCTGCATCTGAGCCGCGGACACATCCGCATGCACTCCCTGCAGAAGCAGCTCAACCGCTAAATCGTGCAGCGCCTTCAGCTTCTCTTCGTCGGCCTTGGCCGCGGTCCACGCCGGGAACAGGTACTTCATCCAGCCCTCGTCCTCCAGCGCACGCAGCACCTTGAGGCCTTCTTCTTCGTGGCCAATCTGCTCCAGCTCCCGGCTCCGCGCCTCATCCGAAAGGTGTTCGATCACTCCCTCGTTCTTGGCATTCTCATACCGGGTCCGGGTCCTCAAATCCAGCTCCCAACCCAGCCGCGTCCTGTACCGCGTGGCGCGAATCAGCAGCGACGGCTCCTCAAGAAATCCATAATTTGACACCAGCCGCAGCGCCTGCGCCTCGATGTCCGCTGCCCCATTCAACGGATCCATCAAAAGCCCGAACGACCCCTCGTTCAGTGAGATGCTCATGGCGTTGACAGTAAAGTCCCGCCGCCGCAGATCTTCCTGAATCGAAGCCGGATAGTAGACCGCCTTGCCGGGCTTGGGATATTCCACACGCTGGGTGCTGATCACGTCCACCTGCACGGTTCCCGGAAAACACAGGTACAAGGTGCGGGAAGTCTCGCTTTCACCCCACACTTTTCCGCCAAGTTTCTCTACTATGTTCTGTAGTTTAAGGGCATTTCCATGAACCGATACTTCAAGCTCTCGGACGGCATGGCCGCTGGTCAGATCGCGCACCGCGTCCCCGGTCAGGAACAGGATCATTCCGGCTTCGCGCGCTGCCTCGCGCAACTGGCGAAGAGCGTTCTGCTGGTCGGCCGAGAGCCGGTTTTCCAAAAGATAAATGTAGTCTGGCATTCCGTTCCCTGCTTCCGCCGTCTCCAGCCTCTGCCCAGTAACTCATCGCCAAGTACCTGATGCTGTTACTCTTATAGGACGTCCGGTAGAGGCGGCAAAGCAGTACATTAACACAACTCGGTCCGATTGGCTACACTTTGTTGCGTCGCATTTGCGCCTTTTTCCGGTCGCGGCCCGCGGCGCGCCGTGCGACAATCCAGAGCGATGGCCTCCCAGCGCAAACCTGTGATCGTACGCAAGTTCTCCCGCGACTGGTGTGTCGGCTATGCGGGAGCAAGTTTTGGCCAGGAGGCCCCGGAACTGGAGCTCCTCGACCTCACCGGAAAGGTGCTGCGCATCGCGTGGGATCAGGTCAAGTGGGTCTGTTATGTGCGCGACTTTTCTCCCTCCTCCACCACATTTGATCAGACAAACCCGGAGCGGCTCCTGCACAAGCGCTTCTCCATCCGCCCCCGCACCGCCGGTCTCTGGTTGCGCTTGACGCTGACCGACGGCGAAGAGCTGGAAGGCCTGGCGGCCAACGACCGCTCCCTGGTCGAGGGCGCCGGACTGCTGCTCACTCCGCCCGACACACGTTCCAATACCCAGAGGATCTACGTCCCCCGCCAGGCCATCCAGACCCTCGAGGTAGTCAGCCTGATTGGCGCGGCCAGCCGCAGGCGCACCGGCGCTGCCCGCCCCGCTGCTGAACAGCCTGACCTCTTTCCCCGTGAAACGGACACAGCGTAAAGGGCCGCCTTCCGGTACAATTCTATCGATGAAGCTAGGCGAGTTGGCAAGCAGGTTGGGCGCTGAGCTGCGGGGCGACGCGGAGCTGGAAATCACCGGTGTGAAAGGGATCGAGGAGGCCGGCCCCACGGAGATCACCTTCGTGGCCAACCCCCGCTATGCCGGACTGGCGCGCAAAACCCACGCCGCCGCGGTGCTGGTCGAGCCTGAGTTTCAGGAGATTGCCGCCGCCACCCTCCGCCTCAAAAACCCCTATCTGGCTTTTTCCCGCGCCCTGGCCTTTTTCTACCGGCCGCCCGTTTACTCTCCCGGCATTCACCCCACCGCCGTCATCGACCCCAGGGCCGAGATCGGCGAAGGCGCGCACATCGGCGCCTATGTCGTTGTCGGCCCTCACGTTCGGCTCGGAGCCCACGCCACGCTGCTGCCCCACGTCGTACTCTACCCCGGAGTTCAGGCTGGTACCCACCTCTTTGCCCACGCCCACGCCGTGGTGCGCGAAAACTGCGTTCTCGGCGACCATGTGACCCTCGAAAACGGCGCCATCGTCGGCGCGGACGGCTTCGGCTTCGCCAAGAACGAATCCGGCCACTGGGAAAAGATCCCGCAGTCGGGCCCCGTGCGGCTGGGCAGCCGCGTAGACGTTCAGGCCAACGCCTGCATCGACCGCGCCACAGTCGGCGCCACGGAGATCGGCGAGGGGACTAAAGTCGACAATCTGGTCCAGGTCGGCCACGGCTCCCGCGTCGGCGAAAACACGCTCCTGTGCGCCCAGACGGGTCTCGCCGGCTCCTCGATAGTCGGCAACAACGTCATTCTCGCGGGACAGACCGGCATAGCCGGCCACTGCACCGTGGGCGACGGCGTCATCCTCACCGCGCAGTCCGCCGTTTCCCACGATGTGCCGCCGGGAAAGATGATCTCCGGCTCGCCCGGCTTCGACAACCGCGTCTGGCTGCGCGCAGTCACCATCTTTCAGCGCCTGCCGGAGCTGCTCAAACGTCTCGACCGCGTGGAAAAAAAGCTTGCCGCCCAGACCCCGCCGGAAAGCACGCCGGACCAGAACGGGTGCCGGGAATGATCAACCGCACCGCAATTGGAGCCGGGACTCCCAGAAGGATTTTGGCCGCAATCGCGCTTTCGGCGTTGATCGCGGTCCCCGCATGCCACTCCTATCACATCGACGCCACCGTCGAGAACCGCACCGGGGCTCCGATTCAACTCCTCGAAGTCGACTACCCCAGCGCCAGCTTCGGCGCCAACACCCTGGCCGCCGGCGAGGTCTTCCACTATCGCATCCAGTTGCGCGGCAGCGGTCCCCTCAAGGTCCAGTACACAGCCGGCGACGGACGCCAGGCACAGATCGACGGACCCTCGGTGGCCGAGCGCCAGGAGGGCCGCCTGCAGATTGTGCTGCTTCCCGGTGGCAAGGCCGAGTTTCATCCCCAACTGACTCCGCAACCCTGACGCGACCGCTTCGATTCAAAGTCATGCGCATCAACGATAAATAGAGTCTTCCCGGCTGTTCTCCTTCGCAATCCTACCGATAAGAAAAACAGGAGGGCGGAGGTGCGCGGGAAACCTGCATCGATGAGCAGCCGTTCGCCGGTCCCTCGGCCGGCGCCGTGGCTGCGGAAGCAGGCGTTCCCCATGCGCCTGGCGGGATGCTTTCTCTTTGTCGCCCTGGCCACTGTATTCGTCGGCCTCGCGCCCGAGGACAACCTGATCTGGGTGGCGAATGGAGTCCTGCTCACCTACCTGCTTCTAGCCTCTCGCAGGCGCTGGGCCGCCTACCTCGGCGCCGGCTTTGCAGCCCAGTTGGTCGCTGGCAGGATGGTCGACCCGCATTGGCAGACTATCGTGGTTTTGTCGGCGCTGAATCTGATCGAAGTCCTCATCTGCGCCCTCCTGTTGCGCCGGCGGTCCACGCGGCCTCTGTGTTTTACCGATCCCGCCTATCTGGTCCGTTTCATCGCCTTTGGCGTACTGGCCGGTCCGCTGATAGCGGGAGCGATCTTCGCACTGGTCTCGGCCACCTGGCTGCATACCGCTCCGGGAGCCGCATTCTTCAAATGGTCTGCCGCCGACACACTGGGCATCGCCATCTCCACCCCGGCCTGTGTGGCGATCTTTCAAACCGGCTTGAAAAGCACGGTAAGCTGGCGCCGGCATGCGGTGCATCTTGGCCTGTTTGCCGCCATTACAGTGGCTGCATTCGCAAGCCTCAAGCTTCCTTTAATTTTCCTCGTGTATCCCCTTCTGGCCCTGATTGTGTTCCGCCTGGGGCTGTCCTGGGCGGCGCTGGCCGCGCTTTTCGTAGCCGCCGCCGGAAGCTGGTTCACCTGTCACGATCTGGGCCCATTTGCGTGGATGCGGTCCGCCTCCCCCATCGCGCCAACCATCCTGTTGCAGCTCTTTGTTGCCATCGGCATGTTCATCATCTACGCGGCCTCGGTGGTCCTGGAGAACCAGAAGGCCACGGAGCGCCGGCTTCAGGAAATCGTCTCCCTGCACACCCTGGTGACTGAGAACTCCCGCGACGCGATTCTGGTGGCCGATTTCGACGGACGGCGCAGGTACTTCTCGCCCGCGACGCAGAAACTGACGGGGTGGACGGCGGAGGACCTGGTGAACCGCAGCTTCACCGAACTGGCCCATGGGGAGGACCGGCCCAAGCTGGAGCAACTGCTGCGCGACCTGCAAAGCGGCGTGGAAGGCGCGATCATCGAGTATCGCGTGAGGAAGCAGAACGGAGAGTACTTCTGGGTGGAGAGCAGCCTGCGCGCCATTCGCGATGCGCGCACCGGTATCGCGTCCGGGATTCTGGACTTCACCCGCGATATCTCCGAACGCAAGCAGGCCGAACAGGAGCTCCAGGCCGCCTACAATACCGTCGAGGCGCTCGCCGGCACCGACGCTCTCACCGGATTGGCCAACCGCCGCCGTTTCGACCAGTGCCTCACCAGCGAGTGGCGCCGCGGCCTGCGCGACCACAATCCGCTCTCCCTGTTGATGATCGACGCCGACCGGTTCAAGGCGTACAACGACACCTACGGGCACCTGCGTGGCGACAGTGGCCTCAAGCAGATTGCGGAGGCAGCCTTGGATGTGGTGGCGCGCCCCGGTGACCTGGTGGCCCGCTTCGGCGGAGAGGAGTTCGCCGTTGTCCTGCCAAATACCCCCAATGATGGCGCCCTCCAGGTTGCCAACGAGATCTGCGACGCCCTGCGCGCCCGCAAACTCCCTCACAGGGGCAATCCTTTGGGGATCATGACCATATCGGTGGGCTGCGCCACCATGGTGCCCGCCTTCGGACAGCACGCTGCCAATCTGGTCGAGCTTGCCGACGAGGCTCTCTACAAAGCTAAGCGCGGCGGCCGCAACCGGGTGTGCAGCGGCAATGCATTGAACTCCGCCGCGGACCAACTCCAGGACAACCGGCTCCCCAAAGCCACCGTCGCCGGAACGGCATAAGCGGTTCCGCGTTCCATCGCAGGCCAGGCGCATCGATCCCAAACTGCCATCGCAGCCCGCCTGCTCCGAGGCCCTCAAAGCTGTCCCCCAATTGCGGTACCTCGAAATCACCACCGTTGCCGGGCTTTTTCCTCTATCGGAATCCCTCCCCGCCGCAGCGGGGCCTTTGCTCGCTGGCGCGGAAGCAACAGCCGCCTTGCGCAAATCTGGCGAAGGCACGTAAATTGGAGAACCGCTTGAGCGCGTCCCCTTCAGTGCACCATGCTCTGGAACAGTGGCGAGTGCAGCAGACTGTTGAAATCCGAGTCGGTGGCGGCAAAGTGGATGGACATCCGCCCGGAATCGGAAGCGATGTTGGTTTCGCTCAACGCCTGTTTCTCCGCGTCCGAGCCGCTCATCTTGCGAACCAGCACCGCCGCCGTCAAAAGCGAAGAGATCGTGGCCGCGGCAAACGAGTCGCCGGTGGAGATGGTCAGGTCGAACTTGACGCCGTGCTGGAAGTCCATCCCGTACCAGGAAGCCTGCAGCCTCTTGCGCACAGTCTCGAAGTCGGTCAGCGAACCCGCTTCGCCAAGCACCTGGCGCATCATCGTCTGCGTGCCCTTCTCATCCAGGATGCTCCACAGCGACGCGGAGTCCACGGTCTTCATGGCATCCATCATCGGCGCATTGGTCAGCAGGCTGGGAGACACTCCATCGCGCGCATCGAGAGCTTTCTCCACCGCATCCTTGGCGCCAAAAATCATGGTCGACGCATCCACAAAGCAAAGCACCATGCCCGTCTTGGCCATCGGATACACCTTGTTGGTACGCACCAGCGTGGCCTTGATCTTCTGTTTGCGGAAGTTGGCCAGAATGTCCTGCTCCGGGAACTGACCCTGGGCGATGCCCACCGTCACCAGCGCGTCACTCGACGCCGCGGGCCGAAACAGAGCAAATGCCAACTGGTCGACGTATTGGTCGATGTTGTCTTTATCGTTGAGGGCGGACTTGCGTAGCGCCTCGTCGAATTGCTTCAGCTCGGGAGGCATCACGCGCTCGCGCAGATCCATGGCCGCGGTCGAGTTCTGCATCGCCCGGTAGTCGATCACCACCAGTTGCTGCACTTCATGCGGAACGGCCCCGCGGGCATCGGTGGACAACTGCGCCGCCGGAGCCAGACCGGAGGCCGTCAGCAGCACGAAAGCAATCGAAATTCTTACCAAGACCTTCAACAATTCCACCCTCCGGGAAATACCCAGTTCTCGCATCGTTTCCATGGGACTCATCTGCAACTCCCCGACCTTTTCCTGCCACGGAACTCGGCAGGACGTCCATTTCCTAGGTTGATATTCTACCTGCCGGGCCCTTGCCCTGCCGGTCGCGCCGCTCCAGCCGGCTATCCGTCTCCCGGCCAGGCTAGTGGAGCTTCCAGCCGGCGCTCCAGAATCTTGGTTTGCGGATCAAACTCAATCAACTGACGCACCCATTCGCTCTCCCGCTCACACGCAGCCTCGGGAAGCAGCCCGATCACCTCGCCCTCCACCAGCGCTACCTTGTGCTTGAGCGCCAGGCTTGAGACCGCCCGGTAAACCTGCGAAATCGGCGTCACCTCAAAGTCCGTGATGTTCATCGCGAGTTGTGCTCGCCCATGAGCCAGAACACCCATGGCCTTCACGCCCTTCAGACCGCCGGATGCGGCGCGAATCTCGCGGGCAATGGCCCTTACCATGGAAACGTCTGTGGAATCGAAATAGATGTTGTACGCCACCAGGAACTTGCGCGCTCCCACCGCGCAGGCCCCTGCGGTTGGATGCAGGCCTGGTCCGCCAAGATCGGGCCGGCGTGCCGATTCCTTCCGCACCGCTTCCCTTAATCCCTCAAACTGTCCCCGCCGCACCTCGTCCAGGTTGGCCCGATCCGGCCGCGCCGCTGCCGCTTCATAGAAAAACACCGGCACGCCGAAGCGCCGCCAGATTTCGAGCCCCGCTTGCCGGGCCAGCAGCGCGCATTGCTCCAGCTTGATGCCGGAGATGGGCACGAACGGAATCACATCCGCGGCGCCGATGCGCGGGTGAGCCCCCTGCTGGCGCGTCAGGTCGATCAACTCCACGGCCTTCCCCGCCCCGCGCACCGCTGCCTCCACCACCGCCCCCGGCTCCCCGGCAATCGTCACCACCGACCGGTTGTGGTCCGCATCCATCGACCAGTCCAGCAGCCGCACCCCCTCCACCCGCATCGCGGCCACAATGGCCTCGACCCGCCGCGCATCCGTGCCCTCGGAGAAGTTCGGTACGCATTCCACAACCGGTCCGCTCATTCCCTGCTCACTCCGCTCTAATTGGTCCCTAGTCCCTATTCCCTATTCCCTAGTCCCTAGTCCCTAGTCCCTAGTCCCTAGTCCCTGGTCCCTGGTCCCTGGTTCCTGGTTCCTACTTCCAAAACGTGTAACCCACCTGCACCTGAATACTGGCATTCACACCGGGGTTGCGGTCGCCCAGCGAAGCCGAAGAGAGGTGTACGCCGTTCACTCCTACGTCTATCGACCGCCTGGGCCGGGTGAAGTAGTGAAACCCGCCTCCGCCCTGCGGCGAAAAGTTCCAGACCGACGTCCCGCCCGGAGTTCCGTGCGGAACCAGTTGATCGGGCGGAAACTTGTGCGTGGTGTAAATCACCCCGCCCGCGCCCTGGAACCAGGGCTGAAAGCGCCGCGACCTGGTAACAAAGTTCCAGCGAAAGATCACCGGCGTCAGGCTCACGCCCCGGTAGGCGCCGCCGCCATCGGGCGCCACAAAGGTGCCCCCCCCCGGATAGAGAAAGGTCTGCTCATGCGGCGCCGGCGTATACGCCTGCCAAAGCGGCATGATGTTGGCGCCCAACTCGAACTGGCCGCTCAAGATCCCTGCATGAAGAACCGGCGTCAACGCCTTGCCTCCCTGGATACCGGCCGAAAGGAACCCGAAATTATCGCGGTTTCCCACGCCCACGCCGCCATTCAGAAACGGCCCATACTCCCAGCTCTTGTCTTTGCGAACCTGGGCTGCGGGGTTATCTCCCCTATCCCGTCCGCCCGCTGGGGCGCCGTCCGGAGTTTCAGCGCAGGCGATCATCGGCCCCACCATCAAAAAAAACAACAGAAACCTTGCACTTCGGATCAATGTTCCTTCCCTTCCCTCAATCGCATATTCTTTCCGTCCCGCAAAAAGGCCGCCACGACCGGCGGCCTCTTCAATGCCCTTCGGACTGCCAATCAACCGGCCGCGTGTTCCATCTGCTCGGCGTCCATATCGAAGTTCGAGTAGACGTTTTGCGTGTCGTCGCAGTCTTCCAGCGCCTCCAGCAGGCGGATCATCTGGTGCGCCGCATTGCCTTCCAGCTTGTGATACGTCGATGCCACCATCGTCACCTCGCTCATCACCGTGGGAATGCGGGCAGCCTTCACCGCCGCCGCAACCGCCTCATGCGCGGCCGGATCGGTAATGATCTCCCAGGTATCGCCTTCGTCTTTCAGATCCTCGCCCCCGTGCTCCAGCACGATATCCATCAACTGCTCTTCCGTGGCCGCCGACTTCTCCACCGCGATCAGCCCTTTCTTCGCGAACAGGAAGCGCACTGACCCCGATTCCCCCAGGTTTCCGCCATTCTTTGCGAAAGCGTGACGGATCTCGCTCACTGCGCGGTTGCGGTTGTCCGTCGTCACATCCACAATAATGGCCACGCCGCCGGGGCCGTAGCCCTCGAACTTGATCTCTTCGTAGTTCACGCCCTCCAGTTCGCCGGTGCCGCGCTGGATGGCGCGCTTGATGTTCTCCTGCGGCATGTTTTCCGCTTTGGCTGCCAGAATCGCGGTGCGCAGGCGCGGGTTGCCGTCAGGGTCGCCGCCTCCCTTGGCCGCGATGCTGATTTCCTTGATGATGCGGGTGAATATCTTGCCGCGCTTGGCGTCCAGCGCGCCCTTCTTGTGCTTGATTGTCGCCCACTTTGAATGGCCGGACATGAGAACCTCGGCGTTCGTCGAAAATACCGGCGCACACACGCGCCCAACCCAGCGAGTATACCACCGGCAGCGAAGTTCTAGACGCGGCGCAAAACTGCCACCGCCGGCCGCAGTTCCACCTTCTTCGTTGTGATCGCCAGCTTGGCCGGCGTCAGCTCCGGGCCCGCCCAGCCTTCCTTCACAGCCTCTATATGGATCTCTCCAGCCTGCTTCGTCGCCTGCACGATCACCTGCGCGAGACCATTGAAGAGCGACCGCTTGGGCTCCTTGTCGCTCTCGTGGCAGTTGGGATCGCCGTTGCCCACCCCGATCAGCGCGCCCTCCCCTGAGACCTTGAATGAGATCAGGTTTCCCGCCGTCGGAACCGCCCGACCCTCCTTGTCCAGCGCCTCCACCTTCAGGATCGCTACGTCCTCCCCATCCGCATCGATCTCC
>Ga0181524_10000439_pt1 | contig 50395 bp, 44 predicted proteins | sample PEATcosm2014_Bin_34_FD_119761 | JGI IMG/M metagenome (GOLD analysis project Ga0181524, IMG submission 119761) | Peatland microbial communities from MTU Mesocosm Facility, Houghton, MI, USA - PEATcosm2014_Bin05_60_metaG | ecosystem: Environmental > Terrestrial > Soil > Wetlands > Peat | place... | reverse complement strand
CGCCCCATATTGCAGCGCAGAGCCACTTCCTCGCCGACATCTTTCTGCGGCTCATCCGCATGATTGTTGCGCCGCTCATCTTCGGCGGCATCGTCACCGGCATCGCCGGCCACAACGAACTGCGCGGCGTGGGCCGCGTGGCCCTCAAGTCCATCATCTTCTTTGAAGTGGTCACTACCATCGGGCTGATTCTGGGCGCCGTGGCCATCAACCTCACGCAAGCCGGAGCCGGGGTTACGCTGCCCGCCTCCATCCAGGCCGCTGTGCCCGCCGCGCATCCCGAAGGTTGGCAGCAGATTCTGCTCAACATCTTTCCTGAAAACATCGCCAAGGCCGTCGCCGAGAATCAAATCCTCCAGGTGGCCATCTTCGCGCTGCTCTTCGGCGCGGCGCTAGCCATGCTGCCCGAGCCGAAGCGCGCCCCTCTGGTCTCTGTCCTGCAATCGCTCACCGAAACCATGTTCCGCCTGACACGCATCGTTATGGTTACCGCGCCTGTGGCCGCCGGAGCCGCGCTGGCTTACACCGTGGGCAGCATGGGCCTGGCCACGCTGTTGCCGCTGGCCAAGCTGCTGGCCACCAACTACGCCACCCTGGCCATCTTCCTGCTGGCTGTCCTCGTGCCCATTCTGCTCGTGTCGCGCATTCCCATTGGCCGTTTTGCCGCCGCCGTGGCCGAGCCCGCCGCCATCGGTTTCGCCACCACATCGTCAGGAGCCGCGCTGCCTCTGGCCATGGAGCGCATGGAAGAGTTCGGCGTGCCGCGCTGGATCGTCTCCTTCGTCATCCCCACCGGCTACAGCTTCAACCTGACCGGTTCTACCATCTATCTCTCCATGGCCGCCCTCTTTGCCGTCCAGGCCGCAGGCCTGCATTTTTCCGTGGGCCAGCAGATCGTCCTGCTGGCCACGCTGGCGCTCACCAGCAAAGGCATCGCCGGCGTGCCCCGCGCCACGATCGTTACGCTGCTGGCCGTTGCCGGCTCCTTTCAGATTCCCACTGCCGCCGTGCTCATGCTGCTCGGCGTGGACACACTGATGGACATGGGCCGAACAGCGCTGAACGTCATCGGCAACTGCATGGCCGCAGCCGTTGTCGCCCGCTGGGAGGGCGAACTGAATCCGGCGCCCATCTCGAACTGAACACAAGACGGGCGCCCTTCACATCCGCTACGCCGTCGGAACTGCTCGCATCGCGACCGCCGTCCTCGCCGTCCTGGGCCGCAGCAGAAGCACCGCGGTCACGCCCAGCGATACGTTCTGCGTCATAATCTCCACGATGTGAATATAGCGTTGCGTCGCCCCCATCATGGCATTGGGCACAAGCAGGGCAGCGGCTCCCCCGGCGATCCACACCAGGACGCCTATGGCCAGCGCCGCATGCCAGCGCTTCATCCGCAGAGTGTAGATAAAGGGGAGAACCGCAAGTGTCATCAGCGTGCCCCGCCCCCACTGATAGACCCAGAACCAATAGCCCAGCGGCACCACGTTCGCTTCCACGGAATGTTGATAATACTGCTGCGTGAAGAACTGAAAAGTGATGCCGCCAAAAACAAAATAATAAACCAAATACGAGAACCCACTCAAAAGCACTAGCGGTATCGCGATCCCCACAGGGCGATGCGGAACAGCCTGCTCGACGGGCTCCGCCATCTTCAGCACCTTCGCCAGCGCCACCAGCACGGCAGCAGCAATAAGATACGACACCGAGCCGCCAATCAGGTCGCGCGCCATCTCCGCCTTCATTTCCGGATAGAAGAGCACGCCCTCGGAAAGCGTGCACACCATCCCCACGACTACCAGCGTCAAGACAACTGCTCCATAAAGCGCCAGCGGGTGGCGCGGTCCGAAGCGCACCATCGGCACGAAGGCAGCCACCGTTAAAATGCCGCTCAGCCACCACAACCAGAAGTGGCCTGCACCCAGGGCGGCGATCGTGAAGCACAACCCGGCCAGAAGACAATAAAGACCGATTCGTACATTGAGATTCATTCCTTTTTCCTCCTCTTAGGTTCGTAATTTGCAATGGCTCTTCTGGCCCAGCGAAGCCGTGATTCGTACTCCTGGATACCGCACTCCAGGGCCAGCCGGCTGGAGAGCGTCATCTCACTCGCGTGAGATTCAAGGTACTGCTGAAGACTGGGAATATAGGCGGCCATCTCCCCGGCAAACTCGCCCAGGAACTCTGCCGTCCGCTCTTCGCCCGCCACCTCGTCCATGAAGGAACAACGCACCATCAGGTCGTAAACGCGGCGAATCACGTCGTCCTGCGTGATGGGCTTCATCAGCCATGCCTTAAAAGCTGCCAGGCCCTTGGGCGTGATCCGGAAGACGCGCCGCCTTCTCAGGCTCGATGACTCCACGACCGTTCCGCGCGCCAGTCCGCGCGTCTCCAGCCTGCGCAACGCGGGATAGATAGCGCCCGGGCTGTCGCTGAAGGTGCCCCACGCCGTGGACGCGAAGATCTTGCGCAGGTCGTAGCCGGACATGGGCTGCTGGTGTACCAGGCCCAGGAGAGCGAAGCCGAGAAGGGAATCGTCTTTCATAGTCTATTTCGTATTATTACGCTGCGTACTATTGTTGTCAAGTGTTTTTTTACGACCGCAAACAAAGAGAGTTTCCGGCCTCCACGCGGCGGAGCCGGAGTCTACCCTGAGCCTGTCGTAAGGTTCACGGTTTCGGGGCCTGTAAAAGCGCAGTCCCCAGGGGACCACCCCCGGCCCGCTAAGATAGTTGCAGCGTCGAAAAACCATGCCCCTGCTCGATCCCATCCCGTCGCCGGTGTTGAACGCCGACTTTGCCGCTCTCGAGTGGAGGGCGCTGCTCGCGCTTTGTTCGTCTTTTACCGTTTCGCCGGTGGGACGGCAGGCAATCCTCGACCTGAAACCCTCCACCGACGAGGAATGGATTGCCAGCCAGCACCAACTGACCGCCGAGCTTCGCCTGCTGCTCGAAGAACAGATTTCCGTTCCCCTCGGCGGCCTATTCGATCCCACGCAATATACCAGCAAGGCCCAAATCTCCGGTGCGGCCCTGGAAGCCGCCGAGCTTCAAGCCATCGCCCGCTTGGCCAATGACGTGGCCTCCTGGCAGGCGCTGCTGCAATCGCCTCCGGTGCGGCTGGTGGGCAAGCTGACCGGTCTCTGTGTGCTCTCGTCCGTGCTCACCACAAATCTTCGCCCGCTTGCCGTGTCCATCGAGCACACCATTCAGCCCGACGGCTCGCTGGCCGACAATGCCTCGCCCGAGCTGGGCCGCATCCGCCGCGAGCAGGAGCGCCAGAAAAAACTGATTGAGGAATCCCTGCGCGCCACACTGCGCAAGCTCGCCGCGGAGGGCGCGACGCAGGAAGATCTCATCACCATTCGCGGCGAGCGTTTCGTCATTCCTGTTCGTAGCGAGCTCAAAAAGCGCGTCAGCGGCGTGGTCCACGGCCTCAGCTCATCCGGACAAACGGTCTATATCGAGCCGCTGGAAACCATCGAGCAGAATAACGAGCTGGTCCGGCTTATCGAGGAAGAGCAGGCCGAGATTCACCGCATCTTCATGGCGCTTACCCGCCAGGTCGGCGGATACGCTCACGCTCTGGTTGAGGGCGCGCGTGTGCTGGCCATGGTCGATAGCCTCCAGGCTCGCGCCCGCTTTGCCCGCGACTACAACTGCGTGGCACCGGCCATCACGCCCGGTCTTTTGCATCTCAAAGCCGCGCGCCATCCTCTCCTCGAAAGACATCTCCGCACAACTGGCGGCCACATTGTTCCGCTCACTCTCGAACTGACCGCCTCCGAGCGCCAGCTCATCATCAGCGGCCCCAACACCGGCGGCAAAACCGTCACGCTCAAGACCACGGCTCTGCTGGCCATGATGGCGCAGGCCGGATTGCCCATCCCCGCCACGGCAGCCAGTTTTCCGATCTTTACCGCGTTCCTGGCCGACATCGGCGACGCGCAATCCATCGAGGCGGAACTCTCCACCTTTTCCGCGCACATCACCAACCTCGACCGCCTCTCTCGCCTCGCCAATGATAAATCTCTGGTCCTGCTCGACGAGCTCGGTTCCTCCACCGATCCCGAAGAGGGCTCTGCAATAGCCGTCGCCATCGCCAGCCATTTTTTATCAGCGGGGGCCTGGACGCTCATCTCCACCCACCACACCTCGCTCAAGGTTTATGGCGCCAACACTACCGGCGTGCTCAACGCAGCGGCCGGCGTGGACGAAGTGACGCTTGTGCCGAACTACCAGCTGCGGCTCGGCGTTCCCGGCGCATCTGCCGGCATTCAAACCGCCGAGCGCCTCGGCCTCAACGCCGTCATCATCGCCGCTGCTCGCCAGCGCCTCGGTTCGCAGCAGGTAGACATCGCCCGCTTCCTCGATAAGCTACACAGCGAGCTCACCCAACTCGAAGCGGATCGCAAGGCTGCGCGCGTCGAGCAGTACGCGCTCAACCAGGAGCGCGCCAGGCTCGCCCGCGAGGGTGACATCGAACTGCGCAACCGTACGCGCGAACTGGAAACCAAGCTGGCCTCGCTGCTAAAGGACTTCGAGTTCCAGATGCGCGAGACGGTTCGCGCCATCGAGGATCGCGCCGCGCAAACCAAGCTCTCTAAGGAAGCCGAACGCCGCATTCAGCGCCTGCGCCGCGAGTTTCAGGAGAGCTTCAACCAGACCGTCGTCGCTCACCGCACCGGAGCGGATGTCGGCGACGCCAACGCCCAGCCGCACATCCTGAAGCACATCGCCGCAGGCGACCAGGTCCGTCTCAAGTCGATGAACAAGATTGCGGTCGTGCAGCGCGAGGTCGAGAAAGACGTTTTTGAAGTCGCCCTTGGCCCCATCAAGATGCGCGTCAAGCGCGAAGAGCTCTGTGAACCGCAACCCTCAGGCGATTCTTCGTCATCTGGAAAAGCCGACCCGCTCGCCGCCGCTCGCAAGCAGAAGAACGTCCACGTCACCGTCACCAGCGTCAACACCGACGTCTTGCGTGCGGAGATCAACCTCATCGGCCGCACCGTGGACGAGGCCACCGAGGAGTTGGAGACGTATCTTGACCGCGCTTTCCTCGCCGGCCTGCCGGGCGTTCGCATCATCCACGGCCACGGCGCCGGCATCCTCCGCCGAGGCGTCCGAGAATTCCTCAAATCCCACCCCCACGTTGCCACCATCACCGAAGCCCCGCAAAACGAAGGTGGCCAGGGGGCGACGCTGGTCGAGTTGCGACAGTAAAAAAGTAGTTGCAAAATAGCTACAATGTTGCTACAATTCAAATCAGTATAAAGTTCACACGATCTCTGCTTTACTTGTCGCATTTTCATTCCCAGTCTGCGTTTCCTCGCTTGGAGGAGTGGCACTGTAACTTTAGGAGTTGAAAATGCTTCGTTTCTTTTGGGAAGAAGAGAACATTCGTCACTTGGCCCGGCATGAGATTTCACCTGTCGAGGCCGAAGAAGTGATAGGAAATCGGCCATGTGACCTTGAATCAGAGCTTCGCAATGGCGAGGAGCGGGTGGTTCAGGTTGGTGAGACCGATACCGGCAGAATTCTCATCGTAGTATCAACTTCGAGAGAACAAAAGACTCGCGTAGTCACTGCTTGGCCGGCGAATGACAGACTCCGGCGCTACTTCCAAACACAGAAGAGGAATAGCAATGTTGGAAGAATTGAAAAACATGACCTTCGCGAATGAAGCGGAAGAGGCCGCTTGGTGGGAGTCGCACGAAGACGAACTCGCCGATGAGTTTGAGAAGGCAACTGCGGAGGGACGAGTCGGAATTGGCACGGTCGCCAAGCGTGCTGCCTTGCCCTCCACTACCATTCGCCTCGACCCAGAAGATATTGCTAAGGCTCGCGTGCAGGCTGCTGAACGTGGCCTTCGCTATCAAACTTACCTAAAAATGATTATTCACGAAGTCCTGAACAATGCGAAATCTAGCCGTAGTACTACAGTTACGTAATAGGAAATCGCCAAGTGCCCCAGGTCCGGATTCTCGGACCCTGAATAATTGCCAGCCTCACCGTAAAAGTTTGCAGATAATTATCTTCCCTTGGCGCACAATGGTGGAATGAAGAGGTGCGCACAGCGCCGGTTCGATCTGTCAGGGATGTGCCCGGTCCGTACCGTTTTTCGGTACCCCCCACCCCTCAATATTTATTTTGGGCCCCATTTCCTTGCAGATTAATTCAGAATCTGTGATTCACCGTTTCTGCCTATTGGATGGACAAATCTTATAACTATCTATTATATCAACACGATACATTGATTTTGATCAGCAGGAAAAACTCATCTTTCATCTTTTCTGCGTCTCAGAATGTGAGATTCGTGATTCGGCTGTGGAAAACCCCTTGCAGATAATTACCGCATCCCGCTAACAGAAACGACTCCGCAGTGCGGAGCCGTTTCGCTAACTTGCTCATGTGCGCGCAGCGCACGCTGACTCGCTGCCTTTACGCCATCGCTTCCCTGCTCATCGGCTCAAACTTCAACTGGTTTGATTTGCGATCCACATCGATGCGGACATGAGAGCCGTGCGGCACTTCGCCGTTGAGAATCTTAATAGCCAGCGGATCCTGAATCATGCGCTGCAAGGCGCGCTTCAGCGGACGCGCTCCGTAAGCCGCATCGGAACCCGCAGCCAGAATCAACTGCCGCGCCGGCTCGGTCAGCTCCAACGAAATCTGCCGTTCTTCGAGCAGCTTGCTCACTTCGGCAAGCCGCAGATCGAGGATCCTGCTCATCTGCGCCGCGCCCAGCGGGCGGAAGATCACAATGTCGTCCACGCGATTCAAAAACTCCGGCCGGAAATGCTCGCGCAAGACGCGCATCACGGACTCGCGGGCCATATCGAAGTCGTGCTCAGTCTTGAGCGCCTCTCCTGCCAGCAGAGGCGCGCCCAAATTCGATGTCATAATCAGCACGGTGTTTTTGAAATCAACCGTCCGGCCCTTGGCGTCGGTCAGCCGTCCGTCGTCCATCACCTGAAGCAGAATATTGAAAACATCGGGATGCGCCTTCTCGATCTCATCAAAGAGAATCACCGCGTACGGCCTGCGCCGTATGGCCTCGGTCAACTGCCCGCCCTCGTCGTAGCCCACGTAGCCCGGCGGCGCGCCGATCAGCCGCGCCACGGCGTGCTTCTCCATGTACTCGCTCATGTCGATGCGCACCATGGCTTGCTCGTCATCAAACAAGAACTCGGCCAGCGCGCGCGCGGTTTCCGTTTTGCCCACGCCCGTTGGACCAAGAAAAATAAATGACCCAATCGGCCTGCGCGGATCGCTCAAACCTGCTCGCGAACGCCGAATCGCGTTGGCCACTATGGTCAGCGCCGCATCCTGGCCGATCACCCGCTCGCGCAGCCGCGTCTCCATTTCGACGAGCTTCTTCACTTCGCCCTCCAACATGCGCGAGACGGGAATTCCCGTCCACTTGCTCACGATGCGGGCGATGTCCTCCTCATCGACCTCGTCCTTCAGCATTCGCGTCACGCCGGCATTTCCTTCCTGCGCGGCGCTCAACTTTTTCAGCTCGGCTTCAAGCCGGGGCAGCTCGCCGTACTGAATCTCTGCGGCGCGATCCAGAACTCCCTTGCGCGTCTGTTCTTCGGCCTCGAAGCGCAGCGCCTCAATCTTCTTCTTCACCTCAGTGATGCGGCTGCTTGCCTCGCGTTCCTTGGTCCAGCGTGCCGCAAGGGCCGTGATCTCTTCGTTCAACGCGGCAATCTCGCGCTCCACTTCGTGGCGGCGTTCCACGCTGTTCGCGTCCGTCTCGCGCTTCAGCGCAGCGCGCTCAATCTCCAGAGAAGTTTTCTCGCGCTCCCGCTGATCAATCACCGTCGGCTTCGACCCTTTTTGAATGGCTAGCGAAGCCGCGGCCTCGTCCACCAGGTCAATGGCCTTGTCGGGCAAAAAGCGGTCGCTGATATAGCGATGCGAAAGCACTGCTGCGGCCACAATCGCCGCATCCTTGATGCGCACATCATGATGAGTCTCGTAGCGCTCCTTCAGGCCGCGCAAAATCGCGATCGTGTCTTCCACGTTGGGCTCGCCGACATAGACGATCTGGAAGCGCCGCTCCAGCGCTGCATCCTTCTCGATGTACTTGCGGTACTCATTTAATGTGGTTGCCCCAATGGCCCGCAACTCCCCGCGCGCCAACGCCGGCTTGAGCATGTTGCTTGCGTCAATGGCGCCCTCAGCCGCGCCCGCTCCAACCAGCGTGTGCAGCTCGTCAATAAACAGCACAATCTCGCCGTTCGACTCTTCAATCTCCTTGAGCACCGCCTTCAGCCGGTCTTCAAACTCGCCGCGATACTTTGCCCCGGCCAGCATCGAGCCCAGGTCGAGCGAAATCACCCGCTTGTCCTTGAGGCTCTCCGGCACGTCGCCGCTAACGATGCGCCGCGCCAGCCCCTCGACGATAGCCGTCTTGCCCACGCCCGGCTCGCCGATCAGCACGGGATTGTTTTTGGTGCGCCGGCTCAACACCTGGATCACGCGGCGAATCTCCTCGTCGCGCCCGATTACCGGGTCCAGCTTGCCGCGCCGCGCCAGCTCCGTCAAATCCTTGGCGTATTTTTCCAGCGCCTGAAATTTTCCTTCGGGATTCTGATCCGTCACGCGCTGCGTCCCGCGCACCGCGGTGAGCGCCTTCAGAATCGCCTCGTGCGTAGCGCCCACGTGAGCGAGCGCCTCGCGCACGGCGTCGTTCTTCTGGTGTGCCACGCCCAGCAATAAATGCTCAGTCGACACGTACTCGTCTTTGAAGTTCTGGGCTTCGCGAAATGCCTGATCCAGCACTTTATTGAGTGCCTGGCTCAGGCTGGGTTGCGCAGCCGCTCCGGCCACACGCGGCAGCTTCTCCTCAATTCGATGAAGATCGTGTTCCAGCCGCTCGGTGGGAACGCCAATCTTTTCCAGCACGGCGGGAATCACGCCCTCGCGGTCTTCGATGAGCGCCAGCAGTAGATGCGCTGGCACCACTTCGGGGTTGCCCAGTTCGGCAGCATGCGCCTGCGCCTGCTCCATCGCCTGCTGCGACTTGACAGTCAGTTTTTCCCAGCGAATCGCCATGATCCCTCAGTTCTCAGCTTTCAGCCCTCAGCCCTCAGCCTTGGTTACTTACGGCTGAAGGCTGATTGCTGACAACTGCTCTTACGCCACCTTGACTTCGATCTGCTTCGGCTGGGCCTCCGGCTTCTTCTTCAGCTCCAGCTTCAGCACACCAGCATTGTAGCTGGCGGCCACGTTCTCCGTATCCACAGTCGAGGGCAGCGTGAAGGCGCGATAAAAGCTGCCGTAGCGCCGCTCAATGCGGTGGAAGTTCTGCTCCTTCTCCTCCGCCTCGAACTTGCGCTCGCCCTTCACCGTCAGCGTGTGGTTCTCCACACGCACGTCCAGGTCCTTCTGGTCGATGCCCGGAACCTCCAGCTTGAGCATCACCTTCTGCGCGTCCTCATAAATATCGACCGCCGGCACAAAGCTGGCTGCCGCCACCGGGTCATCCCCTTCGTTCAAATCGCGGAACAAAGAGTTGACGCGGTTCTGCAATGCTACGACTTCCCGGAACGGGTCCCAACGAGTAATTGCCATGATTGTTTATCTCCTGATGTCTTTGGAATGTGGGGCTGGAGGATGAGTCCTAGCCGCTCACATGATCTGATATAAATATAGCACACGCGCTTCATAAAATGTGCGTCTTGTACGCTCAAATATTGACAAAATGAGTATATCCATTATTTTCAATCGTTTGCAGAACTTCGATGGTTGCGGCTGGGTCAGTATACTGCGGGTTTTGTCGGCTTGCGCTCTCTTTCGGTGCATTTCGGTAACTTGCGCACTCCGACCGGCCTAATCCCTGTTTTATCTCGCCACCGTCAGCTTCACCAGATCGCCCTGCTCCACGCGCGCACCGGCCGCGGGTTGCTGCGCTGTTACCGCGCCCGGCTTCACCGGCATTACGGGCGCCGCGTTACCTGATCCAACAGGCCCAACCTGCACTTCTACAAACCTGGGCCTCTCCGTCTGGATGCCCATGCTCCTAAGCTCCGCCTGCGCGGTCACCACCGGCAATCCGGTCAGGTCGGGCATGACAAATCCGTCGGGAGTGTTGTCTTCCGGCGCCGCCACCAACAGGTCAATGCTGGGTCGCGCGATCCCCTGGGAATGCGCCGGAGGATCCTGGGCAATTACCGTTCCCTCGTCCGCCTTGCCCCATGGCAGCCGCGCCGTCACGCCCGCCTCCAGCCCCACGCGCCTGAGCCGCAGCGCCGCCACCCGCTCATCCAGCCCCACTGTCTCCGGCACATCCACCTTCTGCGGCCCCAGGCTCTCCGCTACCCGCACCCGCCACTCCCGCCGCACCACCGTTCCCGCCGCCGGCGACTGCGAAAGAATATGTCCCGCGGTCACGTCTCCGGAGTAGTAACGATTGTCCACCTCCAGGTTCAGCCCCAGACCCGAGGTCTGGCTGCGCGCCTCCGCTACGGTCATCCCCTTGAGCGACGGCACCTTCACTTCAGTCCCGTGAATGGCGAATTGCATGGTGATGTCTGCCGACAGCAGCGCCGCGGCCACCAGCACCATCACAAGTGACGCCACCCGAAAAAAATTTACAAACGGGCGTGTGTTCATGGTCTGAATTCTCCGAACTACAAGATACCGCGATCAGGTAAGGCGAATCCTCCGCCTTCACCGCAAATTATCCGTCACCGGCTCGGGATGAATCGTCACTCGGTACACCTCCGGGCACTCCAGCTTGAAACGGTCTTCGAGCGCGGTGATGGCCATGTGCACCCGTTCCATGGTCAGATCGTCGGGCAGCGTGCAGTGGCACGAAACCTGTATGTGCTCGGCTGAGCGGCTCACCAGAATCTCATGCACATCCACAATCTCCGGAATCTGCGCAGCTGCCGCTTTCATCGCCTGCTCGATGCGGCGATCCGCCTCCACCCGCTCTCCTGGCGGCTCAATCGTCGCCGGCTCGCTCTCGATGTGTGTTAGAACCCCATCAATCTCCGGAACCTCGCGCAGTATCTCCGCCTCCAGCTCGCAGACAAAGTCGTGCGCCTTGAGCAGAGGCAATGCCTCATCCAGCTCCAGGTGCTGCTCTACTCGCAGCCGTCCCTGGTGCGACTGTACGCTCAGCTCGTGTACGCTCACGTTATTGCGCGCCGCCACCGCCCGCACCCGGTCGAAGATGCTCTCCGCCCGCACCTGACGCGGCACCGTGCGGATCACCACGTCGGCCTCCGGCAGCGTGCGATGCACCGCCTCTGTGGCCGCCCGCACCAGTTCGCCGGTATGCTCAAAGGTGAAGCGCCGCGGCAGTGCCACTGTCAGGTCCGCGAAGTAACCCGCTCCGGCCCGCCGTACTCGCGCCTGCTCCACGCTGAGCACCCCCGGCACGCGCGTCACCTCATCAATCAGCCGTCCGCGCGTCTCGGCGGGAATCTCATCCAGCAGCACGCTCACCGCCTCGCGCCCCAGCCTCAGCGTCAGCCGCAGAATCAGCAGCGAAACCACCACCGCCGCCAGCGGGTCCGCGTAGCGCAACGCGCCTACGCCGTACTGCGCGCCCAGCCAGCTTGCGCCCAGCCCGCACAACACCGTCAGCGACGACCAGATATCGCTCGCAAAGTGAAATGCGTCGGTCGCCAGTGCCGACGACCCGGTCTTCTCCGCCACCGCCCGCAGCCGCCGCGACCGCCAGTAGTCCACCCCAATCGAGCAGACCACCACCGCGACCGGCCACCCCAGGTTTTGCAACTCCCTCGTGGGGTGCAGAATCCGTTGAATAGCCTCCCAGATGATCCATCCACTGGAGACGGCCATCAGGATGACTTCGCCGAAGGACGAGAAGTTCTCAAACTTGCCATGGCCGTAGGTGTGGTCCTCGTCGGCCGGCTTGTCGCTCACCTGCACCGAAAAGAAGGTCAGCGCCGATCCCACCATGTCCAGCCCGGAGTGAGCCGCGTCCGACAGCACGCCCAGCGAGCCGGACAGCAGCCCTGTCGCCAGCTTCAACAGCGTCATCGCCGCCGCCGCCAGCATAGAGTGCAGCGCCACCCGCCGCTTCTCGGCGGAATACCCGGCCACTTTGGAGGCTTCGTAAACCATCGCGCTTCTAGGCTACCGCATTTTCACAAACAGCGCTGCTCGAATTGACCGAAGAATTGGTCTGCTCTGCGACCTGACCCACAAATGCCCCGTGCCCCATCCATTTCGCGTTCTTTGCGAAATGGGTGGGAAACCACAAAACTCAATCGGAAACTTCGGAGAAATCAAATGATCTCCACTCATTCACCGCCGCGCCGTGTACAACCCGGCTATCCCAAAGGTATACGGCTGCCACGCACACTGCTCATATCCGGCAGCCGCCATCAGTCCCAGCATCTCCTCCGGCGCGGGAAAATTCCCCACCGAAGCCGGCAAATAGTTGTATGCCCCGTCCTTGCCGCAAATCGCCCGCCCAATCGCAGGCAGTACCCGCCGGAAGTAAACCGCATAGGCCTTGCCCATCAGCCCTCCCGGTTCGCTGAACTCCAGAATCCCCAACTGCCCGCCGGGCTTCAGCACGCGATAAAACTCCCTGAGGCCGGCCTCGTAATTGGCCAGGTTCCTGAATCCGAAGGCCGACACAATCAAATCCAGCGACCCCGAGCGCAGCGGCAGATGCAACGCGTCCGCCTCGAGTGCTACTGCGTACGGCCTTCCAAGTGTTGCATACGGCTCGCACGCCCTCCGCGCGCCCATGCCCGGCCCGCCAAACTTACGCGCCCCGCGGCTCAACATTTCTCGCGCAAAATCCGCCGCCAGAACAGGCCGCGCGCCCCGTGGCCGCCGCTTCAGCAGAGCCATGGTCATGTCGCCCGTGCCGCAGCAGATGTCCAGCACCGCTGCATCGGGATTCGCCAGTACTTCCTTAAACCTCCGCGCCGCTCGCCGCCACCACAGCCGGTCCACATTCGCCGAGAGAACATGATTCAGCAGGTCGTACCGGGGCGCAATCGCATCGAACATCTCCCGCACTGCTTGCGCGGCGCTGGCTTCGTCGGTTGCTCCCTGCGGTTTGGCGCCGGTCGTGGTCATCTGGCCTCCAAACTAACTACTCGTGCATTCCGAATTCGCGTTTTACGTCTGGGTCAAGCAGGTAGAACAACATAAGGACGCTGGCAAGAAGATAAAATTCGAGATAGGGAGACAATCTTGCCGATGATAGCGCCTTACGGTCGATAAGAATAACAATCGCTAAACCAACCGCCGCTCTACCCAAAATCCATGAATTATTCACAACAATTATAGTCCTGGCCCATCCCTTCAGGAACAAGATTCCCAATCCAACTACGATATCGAACAGGGCGAATAATAGACCTAAAGCTAACACAATGCCAGAGTCGTGAAAATCGAATGCCTGAATGTATGGCTCAAGATGCGATATAAAATCACTCGCCCCCGGTCGGAATTCGGGCTTCATAAGTGCGATAGCTATGGCCGTGATCAGAACAGTCGCCTCCATGCAGAGATAGGCAGCAATGAGCGTTACTCCGAGCGAACGATGCTTTGTCATTCCGGATATACTCCATTACACACCAACGAAATTGGAGCGATAAAGCCGGGTGCTGGGTGCCCCAGGTTCCGATTTTGGAACCTGGGATACCACGAACACAAAGCTAACTCCGCTTCGGCGTGGCCCGCCCCAGCACATACTTCACCGCCGCCTCCAACTCCGCCGCCGACACATCCTCCACCACACCCGCGTCGCCAATCCCCAGCGGCAGCACAAAGCGCCTCACCCCGCCGACATTTTTCTTGTCGCCGCCGGTAGCCGCCACCACCTTGCTCGCCCATAGCTTCAACGCCGGCAGCGGCCCATACAGATGAATCAATCTCTCCAGCCGCTCGAATTGCGCCCGCGTAATCGTTCCCCGCTCGCGCGCCACGTAGAGCCCGGCCACCATTCCCCAGCCCACCGCCTCGCCGTGCAGCAGTGTCTTATAGCCGGTGGCCTGCTCCAACGCGTGGCCCACCGTGTGCCCAAAGTTCAAAATCATCCGCAGCCCGCTCTCGCGCTCGTCCCGGTTCACCACCCCGGCCTTCATGCGGATCGACGCGGCAATCACCTTTTCCAGGGCTTTGGGATTGCGCCCCAGCACCTCCTCCGCATGCTCTTCCATGTAGCGCACCAGCGCCCGGTCGCGGATGATCCCCGCCTTCACGCTCTCCATCAGCCCGGCTCGCAGCTCGCGCTCGGGAAGCGTCGCCAGCGCGTCGATATCGGCAAAGACCGCCAGCGGCTGATGAAAGCTGCCCACCAGGTTCTTGCCCTCCGGCAGGTTCACACCCGTCTTGCCGCCCACGGACGAATCCACCTGCGCCAGAAACGTCGTCGGAACCTGAATGTAAGGAATCCCGCGCATGAAGATCGATGCCGTAAAGCCGCCCACGTCGCCCACAATCCCGCCGCCAAAGGCAATCAGCAGGCTCCCGCGGTCTCCGCCTGCCTCAACCATCTGCCGTAGCAAACCCTCCACGCTGGCCAGGGTTTTGTGCTTCTCGCCCGGCTCCAGGAAGAGCACTACCGGAGCCTCCCTGAAGGACTGCTGCACGCGCTGCCCCCACAGCCCCCAAACCGGTGCCGAAGTCAGCACAAAGACCCGTCGCGGCAATTTGCCCGTAATTTTCTCCACACGCCGCGCGAGCGACCCAATCAGCCCGCTGCCTGCCACCACGTCGTACTTCTCGTTAGCCGTCTTGACTCGTATCGTCTGCACAGTACTATTATCCTAAAGCACTCCTGGGCGAATTATCCGGTCGATTCAAGCAGGCTGATTCGAACCGGTATTGGCAAAACAGCTTGAAGAAACATAGGATTAGACCTTGTCCAACGAACGCATTTCCGACTTCAAGCGGTATTAAAAAAACACTTGCAAGTATCAGGTACTGCTCTATACACTGGCGAACTGTCGGCAAACCCCGCCGACAACCTGCACCCCAGGGTCAAAGGAGAGAAAATGAACACAAACAGGATCGTACGCGCAGCTGTTCTTTGCCTCTGCTTGGCAATTGTCAGCCAGATTGCCCACTCCCAGACTGTCCGGATCGGCGGATGGGCATTGACTAATAACGGCCAGATCGTCAAAAACTTTGTATACACCGGATCATGCCCGGTGAAATTGCAATTCGCCTGGGGCGTCCTTTCCACGGCGCCTACCGAAATCAAGTATCACTTTGAAAGAAGCGATGGCGCACAGGCGCCTCCAGGACAAATGGGTTTGCCTAGAGCCAACACCTCGGAAGATGTAATCACGACTTGGGACTTGGGCGCGAACATACCGAGATTCGCTGACTTCACAGGCTGGGAAGAACTCGTCATCGATTCTCCCAACAGGGTCTCGCAAAAGATCAACTTCACCCTCCACTGCACTCCGGCGACTGTCCGGATCGGTGGATGGGCATTGACCAGTAACGGCCAGATTGTCAAGAACTTTGAATACACCGGATCATGCCCGGTGCCATTGCAATTCGCCTGGGGTGTTCTTGCCACGGCGCCCATGGAAATCAAGTATCACTTTGAAAGGAGCGATGGCGCAAAGGCTCCTCCAGGACAAAAGATGTTGCCCAAAGCCAACACCTCAGTTGATGTACTCACAACGTGGGAATTGGGTGCGAACATACCGAGATTTGCTGATTTCAAGGGCTGGGAAGACCTCGTGATCGATACTCCCAACAGGGTCTCGCAGAAGATCAACTTCACCCTCCACTGCAGGTAAGGCATAGGAATCGCCTCATATCGGGCGGGCATGCTGACTGCCCGCCCTGATACGCATGCTCCATGCCGAATGCCGATGAAAGCGAATTTGACCCTAGCAGCAGGGACCGATTCTGGGCAATAAGAAATACTTCTGTACTCACCGCCATCCTGCTGATCCCCGCCCCCCGGTGATAGCCTGAACCCTGATGGCAGAGTTGTCACAGGTTGATTTTCTGGTGATGGGGGCGGGCGTAGCGGGGCTGCGCGCGGCCGTCGAACTGGCCCGTCACGGCGATGTCCTGGTGGTCACCAAGGAGTCCGTCGCCGAGTCCAACACCCACTATGCGCAGGGCGGCATCGCCGTGGCCATGGAGGGCGACCAGGACGTTGCGTTGCATCTTACCGACACCGTCAATGCCGGCGATGGGCTGGTCTATCGTCCCGCGGCCCAGGCGCTGGTGGCCGAGGGGCCGGTCCGCGTGGCCGAGCTGATCGAGTGGGGTGCGGCCTTCGACACCGAAGACGGCCAGCTGATGCGCACCCGCGAAGGCGCGCACTCCCTGCCTCGCATCCTGCATGCCAACGGCGACGCCACCGGTGCCGAGATCAGCCGCTCACTTGCCGCCTTTGCCCGCGTCCACAAGCGCATCCGCTTTGCCGAGTGGACCACCGTCACCAACCTCATCGTCGCCGATGGCTGCGTTATTGGAGCGGATCTGCTCAGTTGCGACCGCCGCCCGCGCCTCCAGCAGCGCATCAGCGCCCGCGCCGTCCTCGTCGCCGCCGGAGGAGCCGGCCAGGTCTACTCCGACACTACCAACCCGGCAGTTGCCACCGGCGACGGCATCGCCCTGGCCGTGCAAGCTGGCGCCGCGCTCGCCGACATGGAGTTCTACCAGTTTCACCCCACCGCTCTCTCGCTCCCCGGCGCGCCGCGCTTCCTGCTCTCCGAGGCTCTGCGTGGCGAGGGCGCAATCCTGCTTAACGATCGCGGCGAGCGCTTTATGCAGCGCTATCATCCGCTCCTCGAACTCGCGCCCCGCGACGTTGTAGCCCGTGCCATCGCCCGCGAGGGCATAGGCGCAACCGCCGCTGAATCACGCGTCGTCCATCTCGACATGCGCCACGTCCAGGACATCGACCTGCATCACCGCTTTCCCGGCATCAGCGCTGTTCTCAAGCGCTACTCGCTCAACCTCGGCCGCGATCTCATCCCGGTTCGCCCTGCCGCGCACTACCTTATGGGCGGCATCCGCACCGATCTCTTTGGCCGCACCACCCTCGCCGGACTCTACGCTGCCGGAGAGGCCGCCTGCACCGGTGTTCACGGAGCCAACCGCCTGGCCTCCAACTCGCTGCTCGAAGGCCTGGTCTTCGGCGCTCGCGCCGCCCAATCGATGCTCGACGACTGCTCGCCGCAGGGGCAGAGTTTGCTGCAGGCGCGGACTTCCGGAATCTCTTTGCCGGATACAGTGCCCTTGACCCCCGCCGAGCAGGCGCATCTCGAAGAAATCATCATCAAACTGCAAACTTCTATGTGGGCTTACGCAGGGTTGCTGCGCGAAGACTCCACCCTCCGCCTCGGCCTCGCCGCCCAGCAAGCCTGCGCGGACTCTCTGGCTGAGATAGCCGCGCAAAACAAGGGCAGCCGCCGCCTCACCGAAGCCCTGGCCATGAGCTGTGTGGCACGTGCCATCCTGCTTTCCGCCCTGGCCCGCACCGAGAGCCGCGGCGCTCACTTTCGCAACGACTTCCCCCACCGCGACGACCAGAACTTCCTCAAGCACTCCCTCTTCACCGGCCAGGAGCCGGTTGTCTTCCAGGCCTGGTAGTAAATCAAGCGCTCAAAACAAAAATCTGCGGAAGAGCAATCTCTTCCGCAGCCTGAAATCTCGCGTCATTGACAATCGGGTGCCCCAGGTCCCTCGCATTTGGGGACCTGGGATTGCTCAACTCCAAATATGCGGGTGCCCCATCCGTTCGCGTTCTTTGCGAAAGGGTGGGAGACTACTGCCTGCCCTCTTACACTTGAATCGTCGCCTCGCCCTTGTGCCATCCGCACGGCGTCAGTCCGCCGTTCTGCAGAGCGTCCAGCACGCGCAGTACCTCTTGCGGATCGCGGCCCACCGACAAGTCCGTCACGTACACAAAGCGAATCAAGTTCTCCGGGTCCACGATGAAGGTGGCGCGCCGGGGACAAAGTGATTTGTTACCAACGTGATAATCGTGTCTGAGAAGCGTAAATACTTTTTTCGTTGCGAATTGCAGATAATTACCCTCTCTCGGCGCACGATGTTCATGAGAGGTCCAGACAACCAATGAGGTCGAACTGGGTCAGGATGTCGGAAGAGGTCGATTGGTGCGGGATAACCTGTCCAAAATGTGGGATATACGCTCGGTTTATACCCCGAAAAGCATACCTCCCCCCCGGGGGTCGATTCTCCGTTTGTTCGCTTTTTCTGTGAAACTACGAACCTGTGAAATTGTGACCGTAATGGAATATCTTGGCTGATTTTGCTTGATAAAAATCCGATTTGTACTCAGGTTCTGACCGTTTCTGCCGATAACCCCCTTGGAAAACTTTCTAGACGAAACCTGCCCGGTAAACCGGGAGAACGGATATACCCATGCCTGCCAATTTTGGAGACATTACTACATACCACCTTGAAGAAGCTGCCCGGCATCATGCGCTGGCTGAGGCTGCGCGCGACCGGGGATGCTTCGCTGATGCTGACTTTCAAGCCGGCATGGCTGCGCGATGGGAGGAGGTCGCCCGGCAGCAAGTGACCTCGATGCGGCAGCCACCCGCTCGCCACATGGCAAATCCGAGGCAAATCTTTCCGGCTCCGAAGATGCAGTCCAAACAATTTTCAGTTGTCTGCTGGTTGGCCCTTGTGCGCGGCCTTCAATACATCACCGCGATGCTCTAACCAACCATGGTCAAGCCGGAGACTCCTCTCCACGTCGTGCCGCCCCGCTGATCGCGGCCTGCAATTACACATCGATTACCTGTCATCCTGTGCGACGCTGGTCGCGGCCTTATGGGAACGTTGTCCATTTGAGGAGTCGGGAATTACGGCAGCTTGAATGCTTTCACGACAATGGCGTTGGGCGCGCGGCCGGTTGGAAGCAGGGTGAACAGCGAGTGCGAGGCCGTGCGCACCACGGCTACGTCGCCGGAGCGGGAATCAACGACAAACAGCAGCAGACCGGAGCTGGAAAACGCCAGCGCCGAGGATCCGTCGCCGGCATGGATGGAGCCGGCGCGTTGGCCTTCATCGATGGCGTAGACGGTGACGTACGGGGAGCGAAAGTTGGCCACGTAGAGCATGGCGTTATCAGCCGAGATCAGGCCGCGAACCGGCGTGTCTCCAATGAGGGTGACGCTGTTGACGTCATCGGTGTTGGTAATGACTTCGGAGATGGTATCAGAGAGCGAGTTCAGGGCGAACAATTCGCCGCCATCAGGCTTGAGGGCCAGCTGCATTGGCGCCTGGCCCACATCAAGCAAGGCTTCCAGCCGGTCAGGCTGGGCGGGAACCGAGGGAACGAGGCCCGGTTGAGAGGAATGAACTTCGGGGTGAGCCAAGGCAATGGCCATGATCTGGTGACCGGCCGAGCAAGGCACAAAAACTTTTGAAGAATCAGGAAGGATAACGGCATCCGAGGCGCCGGGGCAACCTGTGAAGATCGCGCGCAGGCGGCGTTTTGCTGGATCAAAAAGGCTCACCGAGTTGCCGCGCCGGTTGGCAACGGCCAGGGTCTTGTTGTCGGGGGAGAGGCGGGCGGCAACCGGCTCCTCGCCGGCGCCTATAGCTGCGATTTCGCGCCGCGCTTTGAGGTCCAGCACAGAAATAGTGTTGGAACCGGAGTTGGCCACGTAGGCCACCTCGCCCGTGGAATCAACCTCGATGGAGACCGGCAGGCGGTGGACAAGGATGACGCCCTCAACCGAATTGTTTTCCGCGTTGATCACCGACACCGAACCCTGTCCGTCAGCTGCGCCGGAGTTGACCACATAGACTTCGTTGCGGGTGGGGCTGGCGGCCCCGGCTACAGGCTTTTGGCCAACCGCAAGCTCGCGGTCCACGCGCACATCAACCACGTCCAGAACGGTGACGGTGTTGCTGTCGCCGTTGGTGACGTAGGCGTATTCGCGATAGTTGGACGGGTACTGCGGGAAGTCGTGGGAGCGGCAGCCGGCCAGTGCCAGCGCCAGCAGGGCAACAACAAAATAACGGCTGATCGTGGTGCTCGATAAGTTCATTGGTTGATTCCGATTTTACGGATTGCGAACGGGTTGAGGGTTATGGTCTCCATCCTTTTCACAAAACGTGAAAAGGATTGGGTACGGATTGATTGCTGATCACCTGCCCCATTCATTGTTCTGGTAAAGCAAGCGGATGGCACCCGGCAGGATTGAAAATTCTTGTCACGAACCACTTCTTATCGTCAGGTGAGAGTTTGCTCACTGCCTTCAAGAAATCCAATGGATCGGCACGACAGACTGATTTCATCTGCACCGCATAGTCGCTTTCCGGACCCACAGATTCGAACGCATACGAAACATAGACGAACATCATTTCTGGAACAACTAACACCGCCCTTGCCAGGTCGCGCGGTATACGCCAGCCCAGTTCAGCCAGCGAGAGCTCATCTCGTTCAGATTCATCATGGCAGAGAGATGTTGCAAACGCATAGTAACTTACTTCCTGATCCTTTTTGGGCGGAATCAAGCTGAAAACGGATAATGCAGCGTTACGGTCCGCCGGATGGAGTTCAAAAAATCGAAAAGTATAGACGATTTGAGCACGGTAGCTGTCTCCTGCCTTTTGCTTCCAGGTCTTCAATTCCGCCAATGATTTTGCCCTGGCCATATTCGCCATAGCGGCAACCTGGCCACAGTTTTCATCAAAGGGCAATTCCTCTGCCTTTTTCAACTGCTGTTCCTTCTCCTGAGGTGTGAGCCACTCTTGAGCCGAAGAGATCGCGCAGAAGGTCCAACAGAGAATCAACGCAACAATCCAGTGCGTAGCCTGATTCCGTTTCATATGCAGAATCCTAAATCTACTCAATGCGGAAATCATAAATCACCCACTGCAGCCTCGATCTCGCCTAAAGGCGTTTGGCCCAGTAGCCGGGGCGGCGCTTGGCATGGGCTACGGCAATGATTTGAATTTCGTGCAGTAGTTCGCGATAGACAATGGAAAACGGATAGCGGTCGAGCACCGCGCGCTGTGTGCCGTAAAGGTGCGGCGGATATAACTTGGGCCGTTCCCGTATACGGTCAAGAGCCGGAAGAAGTTCCTCATAAAATCCGTCGGCAGCCTGTAGGCTTTGCCTGACATACCAAGCGTGGGAGGCCTTGATCTCACGTCTGGCCGCGGGATGGTACTGTAACGGTTTCAAGCGTGCAGCCGGGCTCGTGCCTGAGGAGATAGACTTGCGATCATTTCGGCGCGTACCTGCTCACCCGGAACCAGCTCTACGGTTCCTTCGTCAATCTCTTCGATACGATGCTTGATTTCGCCTTCCCAAGCGGACTTAATCTCTTCTTCCGATCCGCTCTCTCCGTCCAGAAGGAGGCTTTCAATGAGCCAGTTCACCTCTTCAATGGGCAACTGGCGAGCTTCTTCGAGAATTTCAGTGGCGCTTCGACTCATGAATGGATTGTAGCGCGGATTCGGTTGCATAACCACCCCCGCGCGGCAGATTCCGCCCAACCACCGGGGCGATGCGTTCCAGTTCGTCCATCATGCGTGCAAACTGATCGGGGTAGATGGACTGGGGGCCGTCGGAGAGAGCCTTTTCGGGGTGGTCGTGGACCTCGACGAGGATGCCGTCGGCGCCCGCTGCAACCGCCGCGCGGGCCATGGGCAGCACGCTGTCGCGCTTGCCGGTGCCGTGGCTGGGATCCACCAGAATCGGCAGGTGGCTCACCCGACGGATGGCCGGGACGATGCTCAGGTCCAGGGTGTTCCGTGTGTGGTCGGCAAAGGTGCGCACGCCGCGCTCGCACAAAATCACTTCATAGTTGCCCTCGCTCATCACATACTCGGCGGCCATCAAAAACTCTTCCAGCGTGGCTGAAAGGCCGCGCTTGATGAGCACCGGCTTTCTCAGTTGGCCGGCGTGCTTCAGCAGGGAATAGTTCTGCATGTTGCGCGCGCCGATTTGCACCACGTCGGCCCATTCGGCAGCCAAATCCAGCGTCTCGTTATCGATGGCCTCGGTGACGATGCGCAACCCGAAGCGCGTGCGGATCTCGGCCATGATGCGCAGCGCCTCCAGGCCCAGGCCCTGAAATGCGTAAGGGGATGTGCGCGGCTTGTAAGCGCCGCCGCGGAAGAACTGCGCTCCCGAGGCGGCCACCAGCTCGGCGATGGCCATGGCCTGTTCGCGGCTTTCAATGGAGCAAGGCCCGGCGATGATGGCCAGGCTGCGGCCGCCGATAGCCGCGTCCGTTCCCGCAAACCGGATGACGGTGTCTTCTTCCTTCACGTCCCGGCTGGCCAGTTTGTAAGCCTTGGAGACGCGAATCACCTCGGCGACGCCGGGGAGTTCTTCCAGGTTGCCGCGGTCCATTTCACCCTGGTTGCCGGTGATGCCGATGGCGGTGCGCTGCGCGCCGGGAAGCGGGTGAGCGCGGAAGCCCAGCCGTTCTATAGCTTCGCAGACCGCCTGGATTTGCTCCTGTGTCGCCTGCGCCTTCATGACTACTAACATGTCTGGACTCCTCGAACCCTCAGTCTAATGGCTGGGACTGCGAAGGGCAATTACGGGAGGGCGATGGCTGCGTAGGAACGTATGATTCCTTGGTTGCTTATGGCTGTATCGAGTAGTTCAGAATCCACTCCGCTTGTTCCTGCGTGTCGGGCACAGGAACGCCGCGAGCCGTTTCAATGGCCTCCAGCACTGCATCGGACTTCCACCCCAGATGAATCAGGACGCAGGCTGCAACGATGGATGCCCTGCCGATGCTGCCCCGGCAATGAACGCCAACCGATTCGCCTGCGCGGAGCCGATCCGCCAGCACTGTCACAAAGCTCCGGAAGGAAGCCATGTCGATCGGAACATGCAAGTAGGGAAACGGGTAGGAGAAATAAGTCAGACCGGCGCGTTCAGCCACGGGGCCTTCGTCCTCTACGCCGAGTGAGACCGCTTCATGGCGTTCCAGCAAGGAAACCAGGGTTTGGATGCCGCTGCTTTTCAATCGGTGCAGTTCGTTCTCCAGCCGATCGTCTCCCAGCGGGCAAAGAACGATGGCCAACTGCGCTGGCGGATTGCCTTTGATCCAGAAAATGTCTTTCATCAAGCCAAGATTCCTGCATTTCCTGCATATTATTTGATGCGGTCGCGGATACTGTGTATGCCAGGCCTGCGAATGTCCATCATCAGGCAGCGCAATCAGCTTATCAAATACCGCGTGGAGTGGGAGCCGGTGAGGGCGATGCGCGCCGGTTGGAAGAGTTCCTTGTCTTTGATTCCAGTCGAAGCAGATTGACGAGCCAGGTAAAGAATGGTATCTTTACATCAAGGAATTGAGGTAAAGATGTCGCCTACCAGCACCGTAAGCAGCAAGGGGCAGATCACTGTGCCCATTGAAGTTCGTCACCGGTTGGGTCTCAAGGAGGGTGACCGCGTAGAGTTCGTCTATGAGGATGGTCGCACCGTTCTTCGGCCCGCGCGGACGGAGAAGAACCCCTTTACCGCGTATCTAGGGGCATTGCCGGCATTTTCTTCACTGGAAGAGATCAATGCCTGGATTAGCGATCTACGGGATGACGATCCATGGGTGGTAAAGAACCCTGAAGAAGGTAAACAGTGAGAACGGCAATCGATACCAATGTATTTTCGGCAATTTGGTCACGGGAGCCATCGGCAGAAAGGGCTATGGTCCAGTTGGGTGAAGCAAGGACCGAGGGATCTCTGGTGATCTCCCCGTTTGTCTTTGCGGAATTATTAGCTTACCCCCGAGCCACCGTGACATTTGTCCATAGGTTTCTTGATGCAACCGGAGTTGTCATCGATTACAAGCTGGAAGAACGGCTTTGGTCTGAGGCTGGTCAGCGTTTTGCCCGTTACTCAGCTCGACGCAGACAAACCACAGGAGAAGGCTCGAGGCGATTGCTGGCCGATTTTCTCATCGGCGCGCACGCGCTGGTGCAGGCGGAGCGGCTGCTGACGCTGGACCCGAAACGTTACAGCCAGGACTTCCCGGAGTTGCGGCTGCTGTAGGAAATTGCCGGAGGCTCCTTCTAGTAACAATCCAGAATCAGCGGAAATGCTGCCAACCCTGCGACTCGATGGGCCGGCGCCCTTGCTGTGTGATGAGGGTGATGGCCGGCCGGCCCGCGCGGACTTTCAGGATGCGGCCGATTCTGGTCACGGGGACGCCTGCGATGGCGCGTGGCAGGCGCGCGGCGGGTGGAGCGGTGAAGAGCAGTTCGTAGTCCTCGCCTCCGTGGAGAGCCTGGTCGAGGGTTGCTGCCGGATGAATGGGCAGAGCGGCTTCATCGATCTCGGCGGCCACGCCGGATTCCTCGCAGAGATGAGCCAGATCGGTGGAGATGCCGTCACTCAGGTCAATAGCGGCGGAGGCCAGGCCGCGGCGTTGCAACCGGAGACCCTGGGCAATGCGCGGCTGGGGGTATAGGTGCGGGGCCAGCAGCGCTTCCAGCTTTTTGGGGATTCGTGGTGGGTACGGGCGAGCGGTTGAGGCTAGTCCAGCCAGGCGGGCCAGGCCTGCAGAGGCTCCGCCGAGAGCGCCGGTAACGTAGAGCAGATCGCCCGGCCTTGCGCCGGAGCGGAGCAGTGCCCGTCCGCGCGGTACGGCGCCAACCAGGACAATGTCGGCTACAGCGACCGTAGATTCGGCCAGGTCGCCCCCGGCCAATGGGGTGTTGTGGACTTTCGCAAGGGCCAGAAAACCGTCGAGGAAGCGCTCGACCCAGTTGCGGGCTCCGGCGTGGCGGCCTGCTGCGGCCGTGGCAAGCGAACGTGGTAAGCCCAGGGAAAGAAAGGCGGCTATGGGTCGCGCGCCCATGGCTGCCAGATCGCTCAATCCGCGCGCCAGAGTGCGATGACCGGCGGCCTCAGGCTCATGCCAGTCGAGGCGAAAGTGGCTCCCAGCGATCGATAAATCCGTGGTCACAGCCAGTTCCTCGCCCGCGCGCGGAGCCAGAAGGGCGCAGTCGTCGCCAATGCCCAGGCGGAGTCCGCTTTTCTGGCCCTGGCTGAGGGCGTCGGCAACCCGTTGGCGAATCCCCGCGAGCAGGTCGTGTTCGCCCTGTCCACGACTTGTTCTGGATTGGTCCTGCCTCATTCGCACATTATGAGAATAAGATAAACCGGCTGGATTCTGACCAATTGAGCCTCATTCCATTGCCTTTTGCGCCGATATTGCATCAAAATAGGCAATATTGTCTGTATCAAATTGAGTTGACTGGACAATCTGCAGCTTGTTAACCTTGAAAGACGATCCAGCAAGTGCGCCAAGTAGGCGTGTGCGTTGTTTTGGGGCCGGAAGGCTCCTTTGCCTTGGGCTTTTGTTGAGTAAGACGGCGAATTGCGGCCCTGCCCGCAGCAGGGATGAAAGGCGAAAATGCTGCGCAAACGCTATTACATATTATTTGTTGCCAGAGATGAGGATGGGAGGATTCACAAGATCCCCCTGCCGCTTCGTTATGCATATGGATTTGTGGCTGCGGCGCTGGTGGGCGCGTTCACCATTATGGGGCTGGCCGGCTCATACACGCGCATGCTGCTGAAAACAGAAAGCTTTAACCAGATCCGCCAGGATCGCGAGATGCTGCGCAAAGATTACAAGCAGTTGGCGCAGATCGCGCATGACCGCAACGTACAGGTGGCCTCGCTGGGCGCCCTGGCAAATGAAGTGACCGCGCTCTACGGACTGCGGCAGAACAAGCTGGCCGCGAAGAAACCGGAGGCTGCGTCCACCGCCGCCGCCGAGCCCACGCCCGTCAGCATGGGCCTGTCAGACGATGTCGACACGCAGCAGGTAAAACTCACCATCGACCAGTTTTATGTATTACGCGCGCAGGCCATGAGCGGCCGGATATCCCGCGCCCTGGAGGGCGGCCTCTCGCCCAGCTTTACCGGCGACTGGACGGAGTTGGCCGATGCGCCCTCGCTTTGGCCGCTGGAGGGCCGTGTGGGGTCTAGCTTCGGCCAACGCCAGGATCCGATCAACGGCGAAGGCGCCTTCCACTCCGGCATCGACATTGACGCGCCCATCGGCACGCCGGTGCGCGCCGCCGCCGATGGCGATGTGACGGTAGCCGAAATGAACGCCGGATACGGCCGTGAGATTATGCTCGACCATGGCCACGATGTGCTAACGCTCTACGGGCATCTTTCCGCCATTGCGGTTGTTGTCGGCCAGCATGTGATTCGCGGCCAGGTCATTGGTTATGTCGGCCAGTCCGGCCGCGCCACCGGTCCGCACCTGCACTACGAGGTCCGCGTCCACAATGTTGCGGTCAATCCGCACAAGTATCTGCGCACCACCTACGAGCAGGTCGCCTTCAGCAGCCTCTACAACACCGCACCCCCGGCAATGTAAGATTTTCGCCGCGACTCATTCTCTGCCGGCTCCCCATCGCGGGAGCCGATGCTGTTTTTGCGCCTTATATGTTGAGTTGTGTGGGGAACCCGGGCTGCTACTTAGACCCGCCCCCGCCTGCGGGTTCTCCCGCGGGCGCGTTTTCGCTCCCGGCCGGCCCACTGAACAGCGCCGGCGAGAGCGTGGCCGTGATCGTCACCCGCTCGCGCTTCTGCGTGATCTCGGCGGTCCTCAGCAGCTCTTTCAGGTTGTTGTTGGCGGCGTTGTCGGCCAGGGGGGCGGCTATGCCGCGGGTCAGAATCAACAGCATGTTGAGCGCATTGGCTTGGCGGGCAGCTATGCCGGCGCTGGGCGCGATCTCCACCACCTTCACATTCAGCGCGCCGCCCAGCGACAAGGCCGGCGTCACGCTGGCGATGATGGTGGAGTCAGCCTCCAGAGGCAGCGAGAAGCCAAAAATACTGATCGATCCGCTCTCCGAGAAGGGCAGCCCAATCTGGCCTACGCCCCAGGCCATCGAAAGCATAGGCACATCGTGGTAGTGTTCGCGGAGCAGCGTCGAGCCCGCGAAGGGCCATGCCGCGGTCGCGTGCCGGTCGAGCATGGAGTGAATCATCTCCGGCGTCGGATAGTTGGATACAGCCACCATGTCGTAGCCGATCTGCGCCACGCGGTCGATTCGTCCCTTATCGGATGGGATGTTGTAGATGGTGTGGCCGGCATAGGATTCGTGGCTGATGGCATGGGCAACCAGCCATTCGTTCAGCTTCTTGCCTGTAATTTTGCCCACCAGCACCATCGAATAAGCCACCGGTCCATTAGGTCCGTTGGGGTCCGTCATCCGGTGCAGCGCTACGGCTGCCTCGTCCAGGTCGTGCTCCGCGTCGATCCCCACGGCGTCAATGAACTGCTGGTACTCGGGTACCGGCTTAGGCGGCTTCAAATTCTTGTGCAGAAAGGCCCGCACCGGCCTGAGGTTGACGTAGAGAATGCCGTCGGACTCGGGCAAGAGGCGCGCCGCCTCCGGAGGGGCTTTGGAGCGAAGGAAGATGGCCACGGCCAGAAAAACCAGGACCGCGGCCACTATCGAGAGCGTTCTGCGGGTGCGTCTGTTCATGAAAAGCCGTCAGGAATACAGTATCACTTCATACGAAGTGGCATCCTCATACCTCACTTTGTGGAAATCGATTGATTTAAAAGCGACGAAAATTTAATGTATACCCTGCTCAAATGCAGGTGTATTATATTTTCGTATCAATTCTGAACAATTGATCGGAGGATTATGAACCTACAGCAGTTTTTTACCCCTTTCGTACTTGTATCCTTGCTCATTGGTCAGGGATATTTACCGGCGTCTGCGCAAGAGCCTATCCAGCAACCTGCAACACAACCTGCACAACAGACCGTACAGCCGGGACTCAACAACGAGGCCATTATTAAGCTGGTAAAAGCGGGATTGTCGGACGATCTGATTGTCGCCACAATTGGCAGTTCGCCGGGGGCTTATGATATTTCGGCGGATGGGATGATTGCACTGAAGACCGCAGGGGTCAGCGATAGAGTAGTAGCAGCAGTTGTTTCAAAAATTAACGCTGCTGCGCAGCTAGCTAATCCAGTTCCTTCGTTGCCTCCAATGCCTCCGGCTGCGACGGGCAAAGTCCTTCTGAAAGAGGGTTCGGATGTCATGCTTACATTGGATGAGGATATAACCTCCAAGACCTCGCAGCAAGGAGACCTGGTAACACTTATTTTGACCGAAGATCTCAAGGTTGGCGATGTGATTGTTGCAAGGACAGGCGCCAAGGCTATGGGAGAAATCATTTCAGCAGATAAATCGGAGATGATGGGCAAAGGTGGCGAATTGAGCTTGCGGCTCGATTACCTCAAAGTTGGAAATGAAAAAATACATCTTCGCGGGAACAAGACGGCTGGAGGTAAGGATTCGGTTGGTGGGATGGTTGGGCTGATGATGATTTGCTTCGTATGTGGGATACTGCACCACGGTAAGGAATCAAAGATTCTGAAGGGCACGCCCGTGCACGCCTATGTTTCCGAGGATATTAGCCTTCCACCGGCGATATAAGTCTTCCTCGCCTTTATACAAAGAAGTCCGCGATGCCGCCTGGGGGATGGTTCTCATCTTTCAGGCGGCATTGTGTTCAGGGCAGTTCGACTGTAAATAGAGGCTTTCATGCTCTAATGTACAAGTTTTCGCTTTGTCATTGAATACCGCTTAAACTGTCAATCAATAGCAATGGAATCATCAACCCATACTTTGCTTTTTGTAAGAAGATTCTGGCAGCCGCCCCCAAAAGCCGCAGGGCCGTCCCCGACTCTGGGTACGGCCCTGCTGGTTCTTCTGCCAAACGCAAGCACGTTCGGCCAATGCTGCCGTTCCTTACTCGCTCACGCTCACGCAATAGATCTTCCAGATTTTGCCTTCGGAGGCGTTGCGCGGCTTGGGCGAGAGCATCCCATATTCGCCCTTGCCGAGGTGGGCGCTCAGCATGAGTTGGTAGACGCGGGGCGCAATTTCTTTCGAGGAAAATCCGCGTGCGTTCTTGTCCAACTCATCATTCTCTACGGTTGCCGCGCCGGAAGTGATGGGAAAGATGCGCTCGTTCGATTTACTCGTAAGCTGGAGCAGCCGGTAATCGTCGATCGTCCGGCCCTCCGGCACGTAGACGGCCACCATCGCGGGAAGAGTGACTACCGTCTGGGCCCTGGCTCCGGAAATATGGCCGTTTGTATTCCTGCCCCCAACTTCCTTGTGAAGGGGGTTAATATCTAACCCTCCCAGCCTGGCATATACATTCTCCGGCGGGATCGCCGTCCATGCGCCGCTTTTGTCCTGGTAATATACGCCGACATCGGTAATGCCGGCCGGAAGTGCGGAAGTATTAGTCTGAGGCGGAACCGGCGGGATAGGGGCAACAGGCGCTGGAGGTGCGGGGGCAGTCGGCGGAGCAGGTGGCGGTGCGGGAGCAGCCGGTGGCGCCGGTGGCGGGGCGGGGGCAGCCGGCGTTGCAGACGCTGCCTTGACCACAATCGCCTGGATCACCTTGTCGCTGACGCTGGCGCTCTTCAGCGCCATCTGCCCATCGATGGAAATGTCATAGTTCCCAGGCAGTGCGTTGATGTTGGTGATAATCAAATCGTCCGACAGGCCTTTCTTTACCATGTTGATGACGGTGTCGTTGTTGAGTACCTGCTGGGCAAAGGCCAATGGACAGATTGCCAGTAATACGACCGCGAAAATATATTTGCGCACGAGTTCACTCCTTACGGTTCATGACCGCCAAAACTACCAAACAACGGTAATAGAATCATCAACCTAAACCCGGCTTTTCGCAAGAAGTTTCTCAGCCGCGTCATGCCAGGTGTAAACGCCTCACTTACCGTCCGGCAACCAGCACCACAAAACTGCCGGGAATGATAGCTGCGCGGGGCCGTGGATTCTCGGCGGTTGGCTCGGGACGCGGGCCGAACTCGGCGGTAACCAGATAGATGCGGTCGGCGGCGGAATCGTAAGCCATGGTGCGCGCGCCGCGCTGGGTGGGCAGTGTTTCGATGGTGGGATAGCCAGGAACACTCGCATCGATCACCGAGAGGACTCCCTCGCCGCAGGAGGCGAAGGCCAGCTTGTGTTGCGCGTCCCAGCCGGCGGCGTCGGGGCCGTTGCCAATCTCAGCCGTGGCCAGGACTTTACCGGTTTTGGAGTCGATCACTCCCATCTTCTTCCCATCGCATACCGGGAAAAGCCGCCCGCCTGCAACGTCGAAGGCCAGCCCGGAAGGCCCGTCGCAGCCTGTCAGAGGCCACTCGGCGGTGAGCTTGTTGGTTTTGGCGTCGAGGCGGACGATTTCGTTTTTATCCTCGATGTTGTCAAAGACCATTCCCAGGCCATCGACTGCGGCAAACTCCGGCTTGCCCGGCAGCGGGATAGTGGCGACTACCTTCCTCGTTGCGGCGTCGATGACGGTGGCGTCCTTGCTGCGTCCGTTGAAAGCCCAGACAGTCTGCGTATCCGGCTCAAAGACGATGGCATCGGGGCCGGTTCCGGCAGGGATAGTGGCCACCGTAGCCAGCGTAGCGCGGTCAAAGACGACTACCGCGTTACCTCCGCCGTCGGAAATGTAGCCGAACTTGCCGGCTGTGTCGAGCGCGATGCCGTGCGTACCATGCAGTCCGGCAATGCTGCCCGAGAGCTTCCCCGTCTGCGTATCCATCACATCCACGCGCGCGCCGCGAGTAATGTAGAGCCGATGAGCCGGTGGGTCGGCCAGCAGGTAATCCCAGCCGCCTTCGCCGCCAACCTTCCAGTGGTCAACGATTTTGTAGGGCTTGTCTGCGGGAATCTGGACTGCGGCAGCCTGCGGCTGTTGCGCGGCCATGGGAAGAACGGCGCCTGAAAGGCCGCAAAGCAAGGCAGCAGTTGTAAAGGAGCGGGCAATAATACGCAGGTTCAGCATGAAAAACCTCCTTGTGTGGCACGGAAAGAATACCATCCCTTGGTATTGCCGCAGAATATACCCAGCCGGGAAAAACCTGGCCCGATCAATTACCCTCATAATTACAGGCAGCTAAAGGCTCAGGGACTTCAAATTGCGCATTGTTCTCTCGAATATCGGCACCTATGGCGACACCAATCCAATCATCGCCATTGCTCTGGAACTGAAGCGGCGCGGGCATGTGCCGGTGATGGCCTTGCCGCAGGTGTATGAATCAAGAATTCGGCCTCTGGGGCTGGAGTTCCACGCTATCCGGCCGGACATTGACCCCGCCAACACCATCCTGGTGGAGATGGTCTACGACATCAAAAACGGTACCGAGCATGGGTTGAGGGATTTTCTCTTTCCCGTACTGCGACAGACGTACGACGACCTGCTCGACGCGGCCACCCGTCCCGCGCGCGCCGATCTGCTGCTGCTGGGCGAACTGAACTACGCCGGGCCGCTGGTGGCCGAGGTAACGGGGATTCCCTGGGCCAGCTACGTGCTTGCGCCGCTCTCCTTCTTCTCTGCCTTCGACCCCCCGGTGCTGCCTCCCTATCCGCGTCTGGCGCGGGCCGACAAGGCGGTCCCGGGCTTCGGCAGGGTCATCAAGCGCGTGGCGCGTTTCGTCAGCCGCAAGTGGCCTGAGCCGATCTACGAACTGCGCCGCGAGCTGGGGCTGCCCAAGGGCTCGAATCCCCTCTTCGACGCCAAGCACTCGCCCAATCTGGTGCTGGCCCTGTTTTCACGCGTACTGGGCGTGGAACAAAAGGACTGGCCTAAGAACACGCTGATCACCGGCTTCTGTTACTTCGACGCCGACTTCGGCATCCAGGAGTTGCCTCCCCATCTGGAAAAATTCCTCAGCGAAGGACCGCCCCCGGTGGTCTTCACGCTGGGCTCGGCAGCGGTTCTGGCTGCCGGAAAGTTCTATGAGTTTTCCGCGCGGGCGGCCATTCGGCTGGGCACTCGCGCGGTGCTGCTGATTGGCTCTGACCCGCGCAACCGTCTGCATACCAAGCTGACGGACTCCATCTGCGTTGCCGAGTACGCGCCCTACTCCAGGCTCTTCAACCGCGCGGCGATGGTGGTGCATCAGGGCGGCGTGGGAACCACGGCGCAATGCCTGCGCGCGGGCAAGCCGATGCTCATCATGCCCTACTCGCACGACCAGCCGGACAACGCCCGCCGCATGAAGCGGCTCAAGGTGGCTCGGGTGATTCAACGCGCCAACTATACGCCGCTGCGCGTGGCGCGCCGGCTCAAGGCGATGCTGGCGGAGCCGCGCTTTGCCAAGCGTGCAGAGAGCATCGCCCACCGGCTAAGCCACGAGGATGGTGTGCGCACCGCCTGCGATGCGCTGGAGGAGTTGTACAGAAAATCTCGCTGATTTCATTCCTAAAGGTTAATGTGGAGAAGCGAGCTAAGTCATTTCCCGAAGTGATTCCAGTTCGGCCCGAATGCCCAATCGAATAAAGCCTTTATGACAAAACATCCGAACAGAACAGCCAAAGCGATAAGCCAAAGTCTCAACTTGTCTCCAGGCTCTCGTGGAAGGGTACTATCCATAGATGGTAGCCATCGGCTATACCGGCTTCGGGAATGAGTAGCAGCATCAATCATCACCAGAAGATAATGATCTCCTTCACGGAGCTTAGATTCGGCCTTCGCCCATGCTTCCAGTTCTTCTTCGTTGTCAGCTTGAGTGCTTTTCCAGAAGCTCCTGATTAGCCCGGCGATCTTTGCTTCGTATTCATCCTGATTGTAATTCCGTTCGAACTCTTCGTTTACCTTCAATATGTCCGGCAATGTCCAGTCGGTCTCGGAGAAATAAAGCATCTTCCGCTCGATATCAGAGAGTAGAATGCCCTCTTGTTTGGCCTCGGCCACAATTCTGCCGACCAAAAACTCCTTCGCCTCGCGGACCGTATCAAGCGTTATCATGATTCAGCACCTTGCGGATTACTCGGTTTCCAGCGCAGGATCGGCTTTCTTGCTGCCTGCACCTCGTCCATTCTTCCCACGCGCGTCGAGTGCGGCGCGGTCTTCACCAGTTCCGGTGTTTCGTCCACTTCCTTCGCAATGGCGCGCATGGCATCAATGAATAAATCCAGCTCCTCCAGCGATTCACTCTCCGTCGGCTCGATCATCAGCGCGCCGTGAACGATCATCGGAAAACTGACCGTATAAGGATGGAAGCCGTAGTCGATCAGCCGCTTGGCGATGTCGCCGGTCTTCACTCCTTTGGCCGCCTGCAACTTGTCGCTAAAGACCACCTCGTGCATGGAAGCGGTCTTGTAGGGCAGCTCGTAAACGTCCTGCAACTTGGTGCGGATGTAGTTGGCGTTCAGCACGGCGTCCTCGGTGGTCTGGCGCAGGCCGTCGGGGCCGTTGGCCAGGATGTAAGCCAGCGCGCGGATGAACATTCCTACGTTGCCATAGAAGGCGCGAACCCTGCCCACCGATTGCGGCCGGTCATACTCCCAGCGCAGCTCGCCAGCACTTAGTCCCTCAGTCACTGCCGGGGTCCCCGGTAAACGATCTTTGTTCGCTGGTGTGGCTAGTCCCTTAGTCTCTGTCTTACGTATCAGAACCGGCACGGGCAGAAATGGCTCAAGAAACGCTTTGCAGGCCACCGGGCCGGAGCCGGGACCGCCTCCGCCGTGAGGCGTGGAGAAGGTCTTGTGCAGGTTCAGGTGCATCACGTCCACGCCAAAGTCGCCCGGCCGCGCCTTGCCCACCAGAGCGTTCATGTTGGCGCCGTCCATGTAGAGCAGCGCGCTCTTGGCGTGAAGAATCTCGGCGATCTTCGCAATCTGGCTCTCGAAAACTCCAATCGTCGAAGGGTTGGTCAGCATCAGCGCGGCGGTCTCGGAATCAACCTGCCGGGCGAGCGCCTCCAGGTCGATGCCTCCCTCGGCGTTGGACTTCAGGTTCTCCACCGTGTAGCCGCAGATGGCCGCGGTGGCCGGGTTGGTTCCGTGCGCCGAGTCGGGGATGAGAATTTTGCTGCGTGGATTCCCCTGCGATTCGTGCCATGCGCGGACCAGCAGGATTCCCGTGAACTCGCCATGAGCGCCGGCCGCCGGTTGCAGCGTAATCGCATCCATGCCGGTAATTTCGATCAGGCAGCGCTGCAAAAGATCGATTACCTCCAGCGAGCCTTGCGCCAGCGAGTCGGGCCGGTATGGGTGCGCCTCGGCCAATCCCTCAATGCGGGCCACTAACTCATTTACTCTCGGGTTGTACTTCATGGTGCAGGAACCCAGCGGGTACATTCCCAGATCGATGGCGTAGTTCCACGTCGAGAGCCGCGTGAAGTGCCGAATAATTTCGATCTCGCTCAACTCGGGTAGCTCCGCTCGCACTTCGCGTGCGGCGGGGCCAAGCAGAGACGCGGGGTCAACAGAAGGCACGTCGAGCGGCGCCAGCTTGTAGGCGCGCTTACCGGGAGAAGACTTCTCGAAGAGCAGCGCCTCGTTCTGCGTTGGGTGGGAACGAACTTTGCCATTGATGCATAAAACCGTAACTTCAGATGCTGCCATATATGCCTCGCTGCAAACTTGCTGTGCTTAACTAGGCTTACTTTCCTTGATCGAATTCTGTTGCTTACCTGCTCCCTGGAAGCGCCTTTCTGTCCAACTCCATACACAGAGCCCCCAACAATATCCTGCTAAAGCCCATACCAATGCGCTAACCAGCATAGAGAACCAACTCAGTCTCCTGTGATCGACAAAAACCTTAGTGGCTGTCATAACGAGGAACATGAGCCCGCCCCAACCCAACACTCCTCGGTAGAGAATGAAGGACAATTGTCCACGTTTGCGAATCTTCTCCCACGATTGGCGTTGCTTTTCAAACTTTGTAGATTTCTTGTCGTCATTCACCAACGGCGTTACTCCATTTACGTCCGCCATAAACTCTCCCTCCATCAAATCTTCCAGGGCTTACTTTCCTTGATCGAATTCTGTTGTTCTATCACTCTCCCAAAGCGTCTTTCATTCACATACCATATGCACCGCGCCCAAACATATCCGGCGAGAGGAGAGGCTATCATCGAACTAACCACAAGCTTCCACTCCAGTTTCATGTGGCGTGCAAGAACACTTGAAATCGTCGTCAGCACGCACATGATGCCGCCCCACCTCAGCGCTCCCCAGTAATAAAGGAAAAATTGCTTGCCACGCCTCCGCTTCTTCTCCCATTTCTTGCATTGCCTGTTGAACACCGCAGACCTGAATCTCTCGAACATCTGCACACCCCACTTGCCAATGAAAACCAGTTGCCTTTATTTGCTTGCCTAACCCTTCGTCACCCCGCCCGCCAGAGCTTTGGCCGCGGCGTCAATCTGCGCTCTCGTGATGATTTCGGTTGCGCACCAAAGCGTGCAATTACGCAGTTCGGGATACCAGCGGCTCAAATCGATGCCGCCGACGATCTTTGCATCGAGCAGCCTCTGGCTCCATCGCTCCGGAGACTCTTCGGTTTCGAGAACAAACTCATGAAAGCGCGGCGCGCCGGCAAACAGCAACTTTGCTCCGGGTTGCGCGGAGAGCGTCTTGGCCGCATAACTCGCCTTTGCCAGGTTATGCTCGGATAACTCGCGGATTCCCTCTTTGCCGTACACACTGAGGAAGATAGTAGCCATCAGCGCGACTAATGCCTGATTCGTGCAGATATTCGATGTAGCCTTCTCGCGCCGAATGTGCTGCTCGCGCGTGGAAAGCGTCAGCACATAGCCGCGGTAGCCGGAGCTATCGACGGTTTGGCCTACTAGCCGCCCGGGCATCTGGCGGACAAACTGCTCCTTGGCCGCGATGACGCCGCAGAATGGGCCGCCGTAGCTCAGCGCCACGCCAAAGGATTGCGCCTCCAGGCTGACGATGTCCGCTTCGGCCGGCGGTTTCACGATGCCCAGTGAAACCGCCTCGGCGATGGAGACAATCAGCAGCGCGCCCCTGGCGTGGGCAATTTCCGCTATCGCCGGAATATCTTCAATCACTCCGAAGAAGTTGGGGCTTTCGACGAGAACCGCCGCGGTTTCATCGGTAACTGCCGCTTTCAGCGCGGAAAGATCGATGCGCCCGGTCTCGCGTTCGTAACCAACCAGCGTCGTGGGCAGGCCCTGGTGCTTTGTGTATGTGTCCAGCACCTCGCGGTACTCAGGATGAACGGTCGAGGCCACCACCGCCTTATGACGTCCGGTGGCGCGCGCGGCCATCATCACCGCTTCCGCCGCTCCTGTTGACCCGTCGTACATGCTGGCATTGGCCACATCCATGCCGGTCAGCTCGGCGATCATGGTCTGAAACTCGAAGATAGCTTGCAGCGTTCCCTGACTTATCTCCGCCTGGTAGGGCGTGTAACTCGTCAGAAACTCGCCGCGCTGAATCAAAGAGTCGATGATGGCCGGGCGGTAATGGCGATAAGCTCCGGCGCCGAGAAAGCTGGCGTAGCCGGTCGAGTTCTTTGCTCCCGCCGCGCGAAAGTAGTCGATAATCTCGCTCTCGGCATGCGCGCACGGCACGTCCAGGTCGCGTTTGAGGCGGTGCCCGGCGGGAATCACGGCGAACAAATCATCAATCGATGCCGCGCCGATTTCAGCCAGCATCTTTCTGCGTTCGGCGGGCGATTTGGGTAGGTAGCGCATATGTAGCTTCTAGCTTTCTTCAGCGATGAAGGCCTCGTAAGCAGCGGCGTCCAGCAGGGCGTTGAGCTCGGCGGGGTTGGCCAGCTTGACCTTGATGATCCAGGTTTCGTGGGGCTTCTCGTTGATCTTGTCGGGTGAGTCTTTCAGATCCTCATTGATGGCGGTGACCGTGCCGGTGACAGGCGAAAAGAGGTCGCTGACCGCCTTGACGCTTTCCACCGATCCAAATGTGGCGTTGGCGGTAACCGCGTCGCCCACCTTGGGCAGGTCTACGTAGACGATGTCGCCCAGCGAGTTCTGGGCATAGTCGGTAATGCCGATGGCCCCGATGGAGCCCACCTGCTCAATCCATTCATGTTCGCGGGTGTAACGGTAGTTTGCGGGATAGGCCATGCGATTCCGCTCCTCCAAAAGCGAAACCTCAGTGTACGACTTGAGGGGGGCTGAAGGAAAACAGGGGTGGTGGCAGGGATGGGGGGCCGGAAAGCAGGGGTCAAAAGCCTGTTCTCCGCTTCAAGCAGGACCGAATCCGGGATAGGGCGCAAGCGGAACAACCAACAGGATTTCCAGCATTCCGGCCTGCGCGATGGGCAGGCTGTCGAGCGCGGCGCGGACCTCGGCTTCGCTGGCCGCCTCCCACAGGATGGCCGCGCCGGGAATGTCGCCCCGGCGCCAGATTTGGCGCAGTATGCCCGCCGCGTAGAGTTCCTTCGCGCGCTGGGTCTCGCGAGCCATCAGCTCCGGGGTAAAGGCTTCCGGCGGAAAGGCGTCAACGAGGCGGCGGGAAAGCGAAAGAAATTGCATGGAAAGATTGTACAGCCAGAGAATAGTGACTATTCCCTAATCCCTAATCCCTAGTCCCTATCGTTCAAAGAACTTCCCATGTCCTCCGTTAGCCCACGGATTGTAATGCAAAGCGAAGTTGGCGCGGTTCTGGACGCTGGGGTGGTTGTAGGTCCAGAACTCGACAAAGGCGTTGGGGTTGGGGTCTTCCAGCCACGCTTCGCCTAAATGGTTGAAGGCGGAGACTGCGGTCTTCTGCGGGTCGGCGACCAGGCCATGGATGGCCTCCTGCCCATAGACGTCGGCTTCGTGCTCAAAGTGGCGGCTGAAGGTGCTGCCTGCCGGTTGCAGAATGATACCGGCCACGGAGAGGGCAAAAAGCAGCACCAGAAATCCCTGGCGGCTGGCAAGCGGGGCTGCTCCCTCGGTCGTCACCAACTGCCATCGGGTGCTGTAGCGGCGGGCCAGCCAGCCGGCAAACCCCGCGCAGGCCCAGAACATAAAGAACATTCCGGCGGTCATGCCGCCCAGCTCCTTGGGAATGTGGTTGAGAACGTAGTGGCCGCTTTCGTGGCCGAAGACGAAGAGAATCTCGTCGTCGGGCATCCGGTCAGTTGCCGTGTCCCACATCACGAATCGCTTGGTGGCGCCGATGCCGGTGACATAAGCGTTCAGGCCGTTAGACTTCTCGCTGGCCTTCATCAGGAACATCCGCTCGGGCGGAATCCTGGTTCCAGTGCGGGCGACGACTTGCTCCAGCCTGGACACCAGCGCGGCATGAGTTTTTGTGAGCGGCTCAAACTTGTTGAAGATGGGGTCCAGCAGCGGCGATGCAAAGATGGAGAGCACGATGAGGGGCAGCGAAACCAGCCAGATCCAAACCCAATAGCGGCGCGGCGAGACGCGGACAATCCAGTTGAAGAAAAGCAGGATGGGAGTGCCAAAGAGCAGCGAGAGGCCCATCCCTTTAGCCAGATCGCCGAACCAACTGAACCAGCCCTGAACGCTGATTCCGTAGTGGCGGCTGACCGCGTGGCCGATGGCGTCCAGCGGCAGGTCTGCCAGAGCGCCGATAACCAGATAGACGGCGAAGAAGAGCAGTCCCTGCATCCAGCGGCGGCGCAGCAGGCGCTCCGCCCAGGCGGCCAGGCCGGCGGCCCAGCGCAGGCTGAGCAGCAGCCACAGAAAAACCAATCCCCACAGAGAGCCTGCTATCTCGAGCGCGAGACGAATATGGCTGAGGGTGATGGCCTTGGCCAGCTTGTCAGGCGGCAGGTTGTAGGCCTGCGTGCTGGCGGGCTGAGCCGGGGCAGCCGTGGTGGCCGGCGCGGGCTGGGCAGGCGGCGTTGGCTGTCCGCAGCAAAGGCGTGGGGTAATGCCGGTAAGCAGCAAGGCAAGGCAAAGAGTCGGCAGCATTCGGCGCATCAATCTCATGGATCGTTTCCTCTTAAGTAGCTTACTCTGAGACAATTCCTATGGAAGATGTTTTATCAGGTTAATCAGCCTATGAGAAAGATTTTTATTGCCTTTGTAAGGCGGACGGCGAACTGTGCCGGTCTCCGCGCGATTTTTACGGTAATCGCGTTGGCCTTGCCCGTAGCAGCCGTGGCGCAGCAGCAGGCCGCCCCGGTGCTCCTCGACACCATGACCACCGAACTCCATCGCGCCCTTACCTCGCTGGGCAAGCAGGGTGACGCGAAGCAGTTGCCGCCCTACTTTCTCAGTTATTCGGTGAGCGACGCGTCGGCTGTGCTGATTCAGGCGCAGTATGGCGCCTTAGTCAACAGCGCTGCCAATCACATCCGCGTGGCCGACGTACAGGTGCGGCTGGGCGAGCACAAGCTCGACAACACTCACGGTTCCCATCGCGGCTCGGCGGTCAACAGCACCATGTTGCCGCTGGCGGACGACCGGGAAGCGCTGGCGCGGTCGCTGTGGCTGGCCACCAATGCCGGCTATGGAAAGGCTCTGGAGAATTACCTGCGGGTAAAAACAGAAGCAGAGGTCCACGCCAAGGAAGAAGACAGCTCGCCGGACTTCAGCCAGGAATCGCCGCAGGTCTACCTCGGCAAGCCGGCGCCGCCGGTCAAGATCGACCGCGCGGCATGGGAGCAGCGCGTTCGGGCGCTTTCACTCGTCTTCCGCGACTTCCCGCATGTGAACCTGAACATTGTCATGCTCGCGGTGCAGAACGAGACTGATTACTTTGTCTCCTCGGAAGGTTCGCGGATTCTGACGCCGCACGCGCAGGCACGGCTGTTAATCGTTGCCACCACCCGCGCCGACGATGGGATGGATTTGATCCGCATGCAATCCTTCGAAGCCGAGACGGTTGAAGGATTGCCCGCGCAGGCCGAGATGGTGGCGGCGGCGCACAACCTGGGCAACAGCCTGGAAGCGCTGCGCAAAGCGCCGGTGACCGAGCCCTTTGACGGGCCGGCAATCCTCTCCGGCCGGGCCGCGGCGGTCTACTTCCACGAGGTGCTGGGCCACCGGCTCGAAGGCCAGCGCCAGCGCGGCATTGAGGAGGGCCAGACTTTTACCAAGGAAGTAGGCAAGGAGGTGCTGCCCACGTTCCTGTCGGTGGCCGACGACCCGACGCTTCCCACCTACAACAAAATCTGGCTCAGCGGCAACTATCAATATGACGACGAGGGCCAGAAAGCGCAGCGTGTCGTCCTGATTCAAGACGGCGTCCTGAAGACCTTCCTGATGTCGCGGCTGCCCCTCGCCAGCTTTGCCAACTCCAACGGCCACGGCCGAGCTTCGACGGGTCATGTCCCCACCGGGCGGCAAGGCAATCTGATAGTGACCTCGACCAAGACGGAGTCGGAGGCCAAACTGCGCAAGCAGTTGATCGAGGAAGCCAAGAAACAAGGCAAGTCGTACGGGCTTTATTTCGAGGACATCTCCTCGGGATTTACCTTGACCCAGCGCCGCACCCCGCAGGCATTTGAAGTTGTTCCGCTGGTGGTTTGGCGCGTGTACGTGGATGGCCGGCCGGATGAGCTGGTGCGCGGCGTAAGCATTGTGGGAACGCCGCTGGCCGCCATGAAGCGCATCCTGGTTACCGGCGACAAGAGCGAGGTCTTCAACGGCGAGTGCGGCGCGGAGTCGGGCACCATCCCGGTCAGCGCCGTAGCCCCCGCCATGCTGGTCAGCGAAATGGAAACGCAGAAGCAGCCGCAAGGCTCGGCCCGGCCGCCCATTCTGCCCATTCCGTCCGAGAAGCAGTGAACAGTGGACAGTGTCTGTGGACAGTTAAGCAATTTCTGATTGAGTGAATGTTTTGAAAAGGGCACGACTTTACAGCTTGCGGAAAAATGCAAAGGGTGGAGCAAGAAGAGTCAGGGCACGACTTTAGTCGTGCCGTAAATGCAACCAAAAAATGTTGGGCTTTAGCCCCTGAGGGAATGATAGTTTGCTTTCTTGTTGTCAATGTGATTTGGAAAGGAAAGGGCTGGTATGAAAATTCATTGTAACATAATTTTGATTTCCGCTCTGCTCATGTCACTATGCTTGATGTTTTTTATTCCGGCAAGCTTGCAGTTCGCTTCAACTTGGAATCAACTTTATTTAGATGTGGCGCCTGGTTATAGGGAATCGAATCTTTTAATGCCCCTGGGGTTTTGTGCGCTTGGATTCGAGGTAATTGGTTTGATCGTCCTCTGGACGGGTTATAGAAAAGGTGAACGCTGGGCCTGGTTTGTCATGCTCAGCATCCTCTTGTTTTTTGTTTTTCCTGATAATGTGCTAAAGCTGCTCCTGGAGATGCAAACGCCGGCTTTCCAATGGTCCTATTGGATCAACGGAATTCGTAATTTGTACTGGCCAAGCATTTCGACGGCGCTGGGAGTTCTTGACTTCTTGCTGATGTCGGTCGCTCTGTTCCTGCCGATCGAGGCGTTTTTCCGGAGACAATCTGCCGCACAAATTAAGGCCGAATCTTTACATGAGCAAGTGTGATGAACTTAGAACTTCAATCGGCTTTGTTCATAAAGAAATTTATCAGTTGAGAATTTTGGAGGCGCAATGAACCCGATTCGTCCAATTGCAATGCTTGCCGGTCTGCTGGCCATCTGCCTGAGCTCGTCAGCACAATCAGCTCCACAGCCCACCCGCGCCGACGCTGAAAAAGATCCCGTGCTCAAGGCCATGCTCACTGAGCTGGATCGCAGCATGAGCCAGCTGCAGTTGAAGGATTTTCAAAAGCCATTCTTCATCCAGTACCGCATCGAAGAAGTCGACAGCTTCGAGACCAGGGCGGAGTTCGGCGCCACCAGCGGTTCCCGGCGCAGTCATGCGCGCGTGGCGCGTGTAACGGTGCGCGTGGGCGACTACAAAACCGACAGCTCCTTCAAGGTCGACACCCCCGGCGGCCAGAGCGACGGCGCGGTCCAATTGGAGGCTCTGGACGACGACCCGATTGCGTTGCGGTCGGCGCTATGGTCAGCCACCGATCAAGCGTACAAGAACGCTCTGGCGGCCTACGCACAGAAGCAGGCCGAATTAAAACAAGTTGAAACGCCTCCCCAGGCCGACGACTTCAGCAAAGAGACGCCGGTCATCTCGCTGGCCGAGCCGCTCAAGATGAATGTGGATGAGCGCGCGTGGGAGGCGCGTGTGGCGCGAGATAGCGGGCTCTATCGCACTGACCCCACGGTCAAGGACAGCCAGCGCGACGTGCAGCTCTCCATGGGGAGTTTTTCCGCGCGCGTTACAACCACCTGGCTGGTCACCAGCGAAGGAACCATTGTGCGCAAATCGGCCTCCGGTTACGAGCAATCCTTCCGCGCGGGAACGCAGGCGGCCGACGGCATGAGTCTCGAACTCGCCCATTCCTCCGTTGGCGTTTCGCCCGAGGACCTGGATACGCAGGAGGCCTTTGAGAAGCACACGCTGAAGCTGATCGCCAACCTCGCCGATCTGCGCAAGGCGCCGGTGGTCGAGGAGGAGTATCACGGCCCAGTGCTGTTGGGTCCCGGCGCGGGCGCTCATACCATCAACTCCCTGATTGCCGGCGGGATCGTGGCGACGCGGCCGAAGCTGGGCACCGAAGCGCGCACCAACGGGCCTTTTGCCTCCAGCTACCATGCGCGCGTTCTGCCCGACTTTCTTGACGTCGTCGATGATCCCGGCCTGAAAAAATACAACGGCAAGGGCCTGGTGGGCGCATACGACGTGGACGACGAGGGCGTTCCGGCGCAGGCTGTCAAGGTGGTCGTCGCCGGACGTCTGGAAAATTATCTGCTCGGACGCGAGCCGGTGCGCGACTTCCCGCAATCCAACGGCCACGGACGCGCCGGGCTCACTACCGCGCCCAGGCCTTCCATCGGCGTGCTTCAGGTGACGGCAAAAGATGGGTTATCGGAAGAGGAGTTGAACAGCAAGCTGCTGGCGTTCGCTAAGGATCGCGGCCTGAAAAGTGTCTATTACGCGGCCACCATGGGCGGAAAAATGTCGCCGCGGCTGCTCTATCGCGTCACTCCGGACGGCAAGCGGGAACTGGTGCGCGGCGCGGAGCTTGCTGACCTGGATCAGCGCGCGCTGCGCTCCGGTGTGGTGGCCGCCGGCAAGCAACTGTCGATAGACAACTCCATGGGCGAGATTCCGGAGACGGTGCTCGCTCCCGCGCTGCTGATCGATGACCTGACCATCCGCCGCGCCAACAAGAAGAACGACAAGCTGCCCTTCTATCCGCCGCCGGAGTAAATCGGCTGGTGGATTGAGGCAGCTACTTTTTCTTCCATGCGCCGACGATTGCGCCCATCAGCATCATGCCCAGTAGCCAGAAGCCGGCGTTGATGCCCAGCAGGCTCCATGAGCGAAGCTCGAAGACGTATTCGGTGGACCAGACAGGCAGCACGAAACTGAACCACAGCATCGCCGCCACTTTAATCCCGCGCTGCCATGTCTGCGGGCCGGTGAGCTGGATTAGGCAGGAGATGGCAGCGGCCATTACAGCCTCCGCGACCAATGCCACGACAAACTGTAATGCCGGATTGATGCCCGTGCTCATCAGCCACGCACGGGTGTGTCCGATGCCGTCGAGCCATGGCTGCATGAAGATCGAGTACCAGCCCGCCTCCAGCAGAAAACAGGCAACTGCGGCCAATACGATCGCCAGATAGTTCTGCCGTACTCTCGATTGTGATTCTGTCATTTCGCCCTCCATTCCTGCTACGTTTCAAAAGTATAGGGCATACCGAATGGTCCTTGGCCAGATAAATATTTTGTCCAGCCGTGTAAGGAAGGTCTCGCCCCCCGCCTGATGGTGCAGGTATGGCCTGTGGATCGTCAACAGTTTCTGGAGCGTTTGGATCACTAGGCGTGGCCTTCAACCGCGCGGCGCAGTGCAGCCCGCGCCAGCAGGCGGGTGGAATCCAGCGTAGGCAGCGGAGAATTGGAATCGTTCACCATCAGCGGTATCTCGGTGCAGCCCAGTACAACTGCGTCGCAGCCGTCGTCCTTCATCCGGCCCAGGACGCGCTGGAAGTACGCGAGCGACTCGGGCTTGAAGACGCCGTAAACAAGCTCCTCGAAGATGATGCGGTTGATCTCTTCGCGTTCGGTTGTATGCGGGCGCGCATAAGCCAGGCCGCGCGCGGCAAATTTTTCCGGGTAGACTTCGCTCTCCACTAGCCATCGGGTTCCGGTGATGCCAATGCATCGGTAGCCGCGTTCGACTGCCTGGGCGGCCACGGCATCGGCGATGTGCAGCCATGGCAGCTTCAATTGCGGTTCAACATAAGCAAGCGCCTGGTGTATCGTGTTGTCCGGGCAAATGAGGAAATCAGCGCCGCTTTTGGCGAGCTTCTCGGCGGAGAATAGCATAAGTTCCCCCACGCCCTGCCAATCTCCGCGATAAATGCATTTCATATACGTTGCCAGGGAGTGCGTGTGCATCGTAACTTCAGGATGATCGTGAGGACCAAGTAGCTGCGCGCCTTCCACGCAGATCGTCCGGTAACAAAGAGACGCTCCCTCGGCGGAGCAGGCAACAATTCCAATATGACTGGGCATACGTTGATTCTATATAAAATTCTTAATCCAGCCGCGTTAGAAATGCCTCGCCCTCGGTGGGATGAAGGCTGCGGGCAATGCGTTCGGCCTGCTTGCGGTTGTCTCCCTCCGGACGGATGCGCACCCAGTATTTGTCTTCGCCGGAGAACTCGATCACGCTGGCGCCCGGATACTTGCGCTCCAGTTGCGCCTTGAACTTGTTAGCCTTGCGCTGGCTGGTGAACGCGCCAATCTGCACGCACCAGCGGCCGCCGCTGTTGATGGGCTTGGGCGTGCGGTAAACGTCGATCCGGACGCGCGCCGTGCCGGGTACATAAACGCCCGTAGCCTTGGCCGACGCGGTAGAGAGATCGATCACCCTGCCCTCCACAAACGGGCCGCGATCGGTAATGCGCATCGCCGCAGACTGGCCTGTCTTGAGGTTGGTCACCTTCACCAGCGATCCCATGGGCAGCGTGCGGTGCGCGGCGGTCATGGCGCGGTCGTTGAAGACATGGCCGTTGGCGGCCTTGGCTCCCTTGTAGGGTGCGGTATACCAACTCGCCACGCCCTCCTCGGTCAGTATGGGCCTGTGCGTCCTGATATATTGCCGGTCCTCGACGCTGACCACGCCTTGCGACGCGGGGGTGGGCGCAATGTGTCTGGACGGCTCGGGCTCAGAGCCCTCAACTGGTGGTGGCGCGGCTTGTAGCGCGGGCTCGGCGCCCTCAGCCACCGGTGGCGCCATCTGTTGCTCAGGCAGCGAGACCGCGGCTTGCTGATGCCCGCAGCCGCACAAAATCAGCAGGTATGACGTCGCCAGAACAAGAGCCAGCTTTGCCCCATGCCGGATGCACCACAATAAACGGGTGCCCCAGGTCCCTCGCATTTGGGGACCTGGGATACCACGAACCTCAACCGGCGTCTTCATCAGCGGCGCGGGCTCCCGTTCTGTTCAAAGCGGTCGGCCAGATCGCGCAGTTTGCCGGCCACCGTTCGCAGGGCGGTGATCGATTCCTTGCGAACCTGGGGAACCACCGCGTCGTTCACGTAAGCGACTGCGTGGCGCAACTCCATCTCGATCAGCTCGATGGCCTCTTCAATGCGGGTGCCAACTCCGCCCATGCCGGGAGGGGGTGGTGGCGGCGGCGGATAAGAACTCATTGATGCACCTCGTGCAAGCAGACTTGGTCAATCCATCTCTTCTCAGTCTGCGATGCGCGCCGCGCTGCGTCAATCGCATTGAGGCCGGAAGTGCCGCAATGGTTAATACGGGAATAGGTTTCCTCGCTGTTGACAAGCGGTAGGTCCAATGCAGAAGCCAGGCATGACGCCATGCTCTGTATGCACAGCGTCATGCCCGGTGATGAACTACTTTGCCGTCAAGGTCGAGTCGGTGTATGCATAGGCTCCTCCGCTGAAGCCGGTAATCAGCCGCGCATAGATCGTCTCGCCGTTGACCGGCAGGTTGTTGGCTGTGATTGTGATGCCTGTCGTATGACCGTCAAACAGGTTGCACGAGCCCACGCCGGTGCTTCCCAGACAAAGAGCGTAGCCGGTAGCTCCGGCGGCGGGAGACCATGTGAAGGCCTGGCTGGAACCTGCCAGCGTCGCTTTCGCTGCGGGCGAGATCAGCGTAGCCGGCGAGACCGCCGTCAAGGTCGAGTCGGTGTATGCATAGGCTCCTCCGCTGAAGCTGGTAATCAGCCGCGCGTAGATCGTCTCGCCGTTGACCGGCAGGTTGTTGACCGTGAGAGTGTTTCCTGTCGTATGACCGTCAAACAGGTTGCCTGAGCCCACGCCTGCGCTTCCCAGTAAAAGGGCGTAGCCGGTGGCTCCGGCGGCGGGAGTCCATGTGAAGGCCTGGCTGGAACCTGCCAGCGTCGCATTCGCTGCGGGCGAGGTCAGCGTAGCCGGCGGGACCGCCGTCAAGGTCGAGTCGGTGTATGCATAGGCTCCTCCGCTGAAGTTGGTAATCAGCCGCGCATAGATCGTCTCGCCGTTGACCGGCAGGTTGTTGACCGTGATCGTGTTTCCTGTCGTATGACCGTCAAAAAGGTTGCACGAGCCCATGCCGGTGCTTTCCAGACAAAGAGTGTAGCTGGAGGCTCCGGCAACGGGCGCCCAGGTGAAGCTCTGGCTGGTACCGGCCAGCGTCGCATTCGCTGCGGGTGAGGTCAGCATGGCAGGCGAGACTGCCGTGAATGTGTAGTCGTTATACGCATAGACTCCATTGAAATTGGTCCAGAGCCGCGCATAGATCGTCTCGCCGTTGACCGGCAGGTTGTTGACCGTGTAGGTGGCTGCCGTTGTGTGAGCGTCAAGCAGGTTGCCCGAGCCAGCGCCCGTGCTTCCCAGGAAAAGCATATAGTACGTGGCGCCGGCGGCGGGATTCCATGTGAAGGTTACGCTGTTACCGGCAAATGTCGCCCCCTGTGTGGGAGAGGTCAGCGTAGCTGGCGATTCGCCCACAGTCTGCGCAGTAGACGTAAAAATCCCGGTATCGTAGGTTGCTGAACTCCATGGCGCGCTCACTTTGAATTTTGCCTGATCGTCGCAGCCTGTAAAGTCAATGCTAAAGGATGCGCTTGCGCTTCCGCTGACCGGAATGTCGCCGAGAATAACCGGGTATGCGCTCGGCGGCGTAACGACCGGAGTGCAGGCCGTTCCCGAAATCTGCGTCAGTGTCAGGCCGTTGATCTGCGTCGCATAGGCCTTGCCCACGCTGCCGTTAGTTGCGGTCACGGTCCACACGCGCGTGTTCTGTGAGCCTGAATAGTGACCCAATGAGAAAGTCATTCCGTAACCCGGCAGTTTGGTCGGATCGACAATGCCCCAGTATGCGGGCTTGGCTTGCAGGTTCATGTCGAAGGGCAGCGGATAGTCGGTGCGCGAGACCGGGAAGCTATCCAGCCATGTGTCGTCATCCGCCATGCCCCAGAAGGTTACGCCGCTGATCTTGCCGCTCAACTGGCGGAAGGCGTCAAAGAACTGCGCGTAAAGCCATCCCTGCTCGGCCAGAACCGATGGCGGAATGCTGTTTCCGTAGTTCGATGTGGTGTCGCCGGCATTGTAGACGCTGATGTCCATCTCGGTGATCTGCTGGTTAATGCCGGGGAAAGTTGTAGCCATGGTGTCGATTGCATTAACCACCGCGCTGACCGACGGATAGTTGATGGCGTTATGCATCTCGTGGCCGATGCCGTCGATGGGTATGCCCCGGTTCTTCAGATCCTGGAAGACGCTCACCAGGCAGGCCAGGCGGTTGGAGTCCGCGGTGCTGTATTCGTTGATGAACAGCAGTGTGCCGGTCGGCGCATACTGCCGCGCCGCCTGCAGGGCAACATCAATATAGCTCTTACCCAGCACCTGGTAGAACGGCCCATGCACCAGGCAATCCGGCTGGTTGGGATCGATCGGTTCATTGATCACATCCCAGGCATATACCTTGCTGCCGAAGTGCTGGACTTCGTTCTGAATGTGCTCCTGGATATTCGCAGTCACCGTTGCCTGATTCGCCGGCGAGTTCGTTCCGTCCCCAATTGCATACGTTGGCGTCTGCGCTCCCGTTGCCCAAACCAGATTATGGCCGCGCACCTTCATGTTGGCGCAGACAGCCTCGTTCACCAGGTTGTCGCCGTTGGCAAAGGTGTAGGTGCCCAGCGAGGGTTCCGTGGAACTCCACTTCAGGTCGTTGCCCGGCGTCATGCTGTCAAAATGTTTTGTCAGCAGTTGAGCATGCGCGCCCGAAAGATCGGTTTGATCCACCGCCGCGCCGACTGTGAAGAACGTCGAGAGCGTCTGGTAGATCGACGGGATATCCGTCTGAATAGTCGCAGGAGGCACGTAGGTCAGCTGGAAGTCGTCGATATAGTACGATACCAGGTCGTTGCCTGATGCGGGCATGGTCTGCAGATAGAGTGAGGCTTGGCCGGTGTCGTACGGGCTGGACATGGTGTAGCCCATCACGCTGATCTGGTGCCAGGCGCCATCGGCCGCAACCGTAGTGCCTGGATACCCGTTCACGCCTGGATAGCTGGTAGTGCCGCTCAAGGTCGTCTGCAGGCTCATGTTGATAAAGTGCGACGATCCATCGGTCGGCACAAGCATCACCCACACGCTTATGTTATACGTCGAACCCACATACATTTTGTTTGCGACGCTGATCGAGGGCCCATCCCAGTTGGCGATGCGGCCAGTGGTCAGCAGGCTGTGTGTACCGCTGTGCGCCGCGGCGGTCGAGTTAGTGACCGAGGAACTGCCGGAGCGCGAACCCCAGCCATCCGTCGTTCCATCTTCAAACGTACTCGCAATGCCCGTGTTGTCCTGCTGGCTCGGGCTCAGCGGCGCCGGCGATAGCAAGCCGATCGTCACATCGCTGACATAGAAGGAATCCGTCGCGCTGCTCGATTGCAGATAGAGGTCCAATGTCGTAGGCGGTCCCGGAAGATCGCTGTAGCTGAAAGTGCCCTGCACCTTGGTCCATGCCGTACTCGACAAGGCCGCCGAGGTGGCGATCGTTCCATACGCTCCGCTGGTCGCGCAGTCGGCCGTCTTACTCGAGAGCGAGACCGTCGGGCCAGTCGCGTCCGCCGATTGCAGCATCACATACGCGGTGATCTGATACGTAGCTCCGGCCACAAAATTGTTCACGCTCAACAGATTCAGGGCCGGGCCCATCCAGCTTGCAGTCCGATTCGACACCAGCAGGCTGGTCGTCTTGCCGTTCGGGTCAGCCAGCGGCGAGGTCGAAGGAGTAAGCGTCGGGTTGCCGAAGCCGAACCAGCCGTCCGTGCTCCCGTTGAAGGTATAGCTCGCGATCGTCGACCCATTCGGAGGAGGCGCGGTCTCGGTGATCACCACATCGTCCAGATAGAAGCTTATCTGGGTCGTTGATTGCACCATCTGCGCATACAGGAGCAGGCTCGTCTCCGTTGTGCTCACCGTATAGCTGCCGCCGATCTGCGCCCAGCCCGTGTCGGTTACGGCGATTTGATAGCCGCCGATGGTGTCGTAGCAAGTGCCGCCGTTACAGCTTGGATCGCTGCGCACGATCGAAAAGTTCGCATTGGCGCTCGTGGCGCCGGAGGCCAGCTTAACCCATCCGGTAATCGTGTACTGCGCTCCCGGCAGCAAAACGCTGTTCAGGGAGATTGACGGCCCGCCGTGTCCTGCAGCGGCGGTCGTCGTCAAAAGGCTGTAAGAACCTGTATAAGCGGCCGCGTTCGTTGCGACCGGCGTGGTGGCGCCGTAAAACGAGCCCCATCCGTCTGCGGTATTGTCTTCAAAGTCATACGTTGCAACGGTTTGCGCTTTCAGGCTTCCGATTCCGAACAGGGATAAAGCGGCAGTAAGCATCATAAAGCGAACGATCTTGCCATTGGCCAATCCCTGCCTAAGACTCCTCAGTGTGTGATTCATCGCCATCCTCCAAAATCATTTCGGTTGTCGAAATTTCAGTTGTCGAACTTGATTGATCATCCTTGCAGATTCAATCGAAATAATAGATTTGTCGCGCAAGAAAATCCGATATTTCAAACGCCACGAGTATAGGAACCATGAATAGTTTTTGTCAAGAACTTTAGATACACACGGGGTTTTCCCGTGGATCAGGGCCAGAGTGGAAGTAAAGCAACCGGGATCTCTGCCCTTGTTGCGTCTTTGTTTTGTTGCTAGTAAGGGTAGGATACGCAGCCGCTCATTCTCGCCGGGCTAACCCCGCCAACCCATTCCACCCGTTCCCACCCCTCATCGACAAGACCATCACCGGGTTCCTGCCCGGCGTGGCCCGCCGCATTTACGTCCGCGGCGTCCTCATCCACGTATCATCAACCATATCGCCAAAACAAGCGGACCCTGATCGCCGAAGAGCAATGACCAGAATCGGATCTCATTCTGTTGACAAGCGGCAGGTCCAATGCAGAGGCCAGGCATGACGCCATGCTCAGTGCGCACAGCGTCATGCCTGGTGATGAACTACTTTGCCGTCAAGGTCGAGTCGGTGTATGCATAGGTTCCTCCGCTGAAGCCGGTAATCAGCCGCGCATAGATCGTCTCGCCGTTGACCGGCAGGTTATTGACCGTGATCGTGTTTCCTGTCGTATGACCGTCAAACAGGTTGCCTGAGCCCACGCCTGT